>SMVB01364827.1_pt1 | contig 23557 bp, 21 predicted proteins | sample 2456461 | NCBI WGS metagenome assembly SMVB01 (sample SAMN11095934, study PRJNA526329) | marine sediment metagenome | biome: Marine sediment; feature: Surficial sediment; material: Deep marine sediment; isolation source: Hadal surficial sediment | place: Pacific Ocean | collected 2014-05 | depth...
ATTGGAAGGCCTGTGGCTCCATCGATAATTATACCACAAACTTCGGTTTTCGGTTCCGTTTTTTTCGAAACCGATATATACCGGTCGTCGATATTCTTAAATTGAAATGTGGTGCTTTCATCCAAATAACGCAGGGCATCTTCCAGGGAAATATCGTTTGAGGGTAGAGGTATGGAAATTTCAGAAATTTCAGAAGGAACATAAGAAAAACTAACGCTGTGGCGCTCCTCGAGCATTTTTAAGATACTTACAAGACTGCTTTTTTTCGTATTTTGACCATATATTTGCTGGTTGGAAAATAGAAAGAGTGCTAATAATAAAAAAGAAACAAGCCTAGTTGTTTTTCTTTGCATATAGTCTTACATCTTCCCCCTGTATTGTAAATTCCAGCTGCAACGGATCACAAATAGAACGTAAAGCCACATTGAGATCCTTATGGGTGAAACTACCAGTAAAATTTTTATCTACAATATTCTGGGAGATAAGGTTAATTGGATATTGTCTTTTTAATTCTTCAAGTACTAAAGATAAGGATACATTTTGAAAAGTACTTTCATTTGCAATCCAATTAGGGGAGGCGGTCGCTATTTTACTTTTTTCGATACGATTTTGGTTACGGATCTCTATCATTGTCCCGGCAGGAACTTGTACAGTGGTGTCGCTATACGAAACACTTACCAGTCCTTCATAACATTTTATGCTGAACAGGCTATCCCGACTAAAAACATTAAATCGTGTTCCCAAAACTTGCACAAAACCTTGTGAGGTCTTTACGCTAAACAATTTCCCTTTATGAACTTTGAAAAAGGCCTCACCTTCCAATTTTAAAGATCTTTTTTGGTTCCATTTATTCCCATCGAATGAAATTTGAGATTGAGAATTAAGGTGAACCTGAGAAGCATCCGGGAGCATGAATTCTTTCTTTTCAGCGATTTGAGTCGAAATGGTGGTTTCACTGTCTGAAATAAACAAATATCCCACAAATAGAATAACGACTGCGGCAGCTACTCTATAAATTACTTTCAAAGATCTAATAGGCCTGACTTTTGAGGGATCAACTAATTTTGAAGCAATCGCGTTAAAGTTATCTTCCTCCCTGAACATAGGCGTTTCAAAACTTTCAGCTGTATTGGCAATTTTTATATACGAGGAATAAGTGGGATCTGCCTCTAAGGTTATTATTTCCTCGGGAGTGGCAGTTCCATTTAAATATTTATGCAGTAAGTGTTCTTTGTCCATTTTTTCCATTTCCAAACTCATTATTGAAACAGTTAATCAGTATTTTACCCTACCTTCTTTGTTAAATTTCTTCTATTTCCTTTCTGAGGGATGCTAATGCATGACTCATTCTTTTTTCCACTGCTTTGACCGATATCTCTAATATTTCGGCTATCTCAGCATATTTTTTGCCTTCTATCCGGTTTAACAAAAAGGCGGTACGTTGTGGCTCAGTGAGATTCGCGATGGCATTTTGCAATCTTTGGTGGTATTGTTTTTCCTCGAGTAAGTATTGTGGAGATTGAGTGTCCACTTTTTGGGGTTGAAGTTGTGCATATTGTAGTACTACCTTGTGGTGAGCCACTTGATTAAGAAACATATTGTTGGATACGGTATACAAAAAAGACTTTGCTTTTTCACGCGTAACTTTTTTGCAATTTTGCCATAGCTTTATGAACGCATCTTGCACCAGGTCATCTGCTTGCGCACTATCCCCACATTTAAAATAGAGAAAATTCCAAATGGTTTCGCCATAGTCATTGTATATTTGACTGAATGTTTTTTCCTCGCAAACATTATTGGGTATTTTCATATATTTAAAATTACAAATTAAATTTGTTTATAAAAATAAAACCTAATAAATAGTAGGGTATAACACGATTCAACTGTTATAAAACATAGTAGAGACCAATTGAAATGTTATGAATAGATTAGGTAATCTCCCCATTTTCCTAATTTCATTACTGATATTGGTATTTTCTTCTTGTCAAAAGGAAAAAGAAGAATTTATCGATGAAACAAATGAAGAGGAAACAATTAATTTAGATTCTGTACTCACGGGAATGCTGCTTAGTGCTTCCCAGAATAATGGATATATCGACGATATTATTGATAACTCCGATTGTATTTCAGTAGCACTTCCGGTGACTGTTTTCGCCAATGAGCAAAAAGTGATCATCGAGGATGAGAGTGATTATGATCTAATTGTGGCCATATTTGCTGAATTTGAGAATGATATCGATACTCTGGAAATCGTCTTTCCTATATCCGTTATTTTTGAAGATTATAATCAAATAGAGGTTGGAAGTCAAGGGATATTGAACATTGTTGTTGCCGCCTGTCAGAATATCGTTGAGAACACCTATAGCTGCATAGATTTTGTATATCCAATTGAGTGTTTTACCTACGATGTTTCCAATGAGCAAACAGGATTGGTGACTCTTGAAACTAGTTTTGATTGGTTTTGGTATTTGAACTATCTCAACGAAAATATTTTAATTGCTATCAATTATCCTATAAGGGTAATTTTGGATGGGACTGTATCAATAATTAATTCTAATGATGAGTTGTTGGCGTATTTCACCCAAACTAATTGTGAGACGAACACGACCATCGATCCTACCAAATTTGAATTGAACCTTACATCAGGATTCTGGTTTGTCATTCTGTATGACGAAGATGGAATTGATGAGACCTGTAATTATGCAGGATATGAGTTCAATTTCAATACAAATGGAACGGCAACGGCAACTAGCGATACCGAGATCCGCTATGGTTTTTGGACCCTCGAAGATAATGACGGGGAACTCGACCTGTTATTAAAATTTGATGTCGATGGCCAGGGTGATCCTTTTGAGGATTTGAATGAAGATTGGGATGTGTTGGAAAATACCCCACAAATTATAAAGTTGAAGGATGAAAGTGGTGGAAATAATACGGTTGATCACCTGTATTTTGGTCGAGATCCGATAGCTACTTGTAGCAGTGGTAATGCACAAGTATTGATCAATGCCTTGATTGACGGACAATGGTTTGTAGAGACCTATTTAAACGATGGAATTGATCAGACCGGTACTTACAGTGATTTTGCATTCACGTTCAAAAATAGCGGCATCGTAGTTGCCACTAGTAGTATTTATACGTATTATGGTACCTGGAGTGTTTCCGGGACTAATGACCTGGAGTTGGTTCTCGACTTTGGAACACAAATTCCTCTCGATGAATTCAATAGAGACTGGGATGTTTTAAATTTCGATACCTCCCGGGTAGAACTGGAAGATGTAAGTAGTGGAGGTGGCACCGATACGCTTATTTTAGAAAAGATATAGCCTTTTTTGCCCCTAAAAAAAAGGAAGCAGCCAGAATTTTGGAAGGCTTATTTTATTTGATCAAAGATTTTTATAGTTTGACCAGTGATACTTTATCATAATATTGAACGATTATTTGTTATATAATTTCTTCCCTGCTTCTTCGTATTTATCCCCTGCAGTCCAGAAAGGGGTTTCAGGATCGTTCGCTATATTTCTTCCTGCCAGAACATAAGCGCGAAAAAACTTTTCCAAATAATCATAATCCAAATTATCTGCATGATCTCCGGGTTTATGGTAATATTTAGTCACCTCCCCATCAAAGGAGTTAAAGCCTAATGAAAAAGTTGGGGAAGGGATACCTTTGGCCGCAAAGTTAACGTTGTCACTTCTATCAAAGAGACCTTGCTCGGGCGCCGGATCATCGATAGCTGTCAACCCGAAAGCTGCTACGGCATCTTTTATATTTTGGGCGGCAGTTGTACGTTGAAGTCCAATAATAGTAGCCAATGAAGTATCGTTGTAACCCGCGTTATCACTATTGAAACAGTATACCATTTGGTTTAGTGGTAAAACGGGATTCTCCACATAATAACTACTGCCTAAGAGTCCTTTTTCCTCACCCGTGAACAGAATAAATAATGCAGAACGCTTGGTTGGGTATTTCGCCAAATTCTGAGCCATAGTCAAGACGGTAGTAGTACCCACAGCATTATCTCGTGCACCATTATAGATCTTATCACCAGATTCATCTGGAGTGCCAATTCCTACATGGTCATAATGAGCGGAATAGATAATATACTCATTTTTAAGATCGGGATCCGTCCCTTCTACAACGCCGATTACATTTCGGGAAATCATGGTGTTTCTTCTCGAATTTAGCATTTTAAGTTTTAGTGTATGTTTTCCAGAAGCCAGATCCAAAGCAATACTTCCATACTCATCATGTATCCACAGATAGGCCGGTTGTCCTCTTTTAGCCTCATAACTTTCCTTGTCTTTGATAACCTCAATTCGAGAGGAGTTGAAATTATGGTCGATAAAACCCCATGTTTCATTGTTGGTTTTGATCAACTCGATTACTCCCAGCGCTCCGGCATTTTTAGCCAGATCCGATTTCTGTTTTCTTAACCTAAATGCCCCTTTGGCATCTTTGGCATCAGGTCCGCCACCCTTGACGACCACTATTTTTTTATGAACGTCCTTTCCTTTATAATCTTCTTCCAGGCCATACCCCAGGTAAACGGCATCACCGATATAATCCATTTTAGAAGGATTCAATACCACTTTCTTTTTCACTTCTTTACCATCTATGGAAAGGGTGATTCCTTTGGGAGGGTCCACTTTTAGCAGTTGTACATCCTGGTAATAAGTTCCAGTTAGAGGATTGGGTTCTACTCCATAACCTCTAAGTGTGTTTGCAAGATAAGATGCGGCTATTTTATTTTCAGCAGTACCGGTTTCACGTCCTTTAAGAAGATCGTCTGCCAAAAAATAGATATGTCCCTGAATGGTATTTTTATTTACAGTTGAAATTACTTTTTCTTTTTCAGACTGAGCGATGGCGAATGCAACATATAGCAGCGTTATAAGTAACGAAAATTTGATTTTCATATTGAAGTTTTATTTTTTAACAAGGTTAAATATAGCCAATTAATTGAAACCCAATTTTTATTTTTCTTGGCAATGCAAAAGGACAGTTACCAAAAGAAAAATTGGGTTTCAATCGATTGAAAGATTCACAGTAATTGAGTCGAAATCAAGCTTCAACTTCAATCTTATTTATTCTTCCTCGGTTTCTTCTTCAGCTTCTGCTTTGGCGGCTTCGATTTCCATTAGTGCCATCACAAACGGAGCATTGTCCCAATAGCCATATTCCATGGCAACTTATTTGAATTACCGATAACCCTCACTACCGAATGCTTCTCCGGTGCCCGTTTGACAATACTGGCGTAAACTTTCCATATATCGGCCCCAGCTAAAACTGCAAATAGCATAGAAATCCCCTTGTTCATCCCACCCATTATGTGAAAAACGGACACGGGTTTTACCCTCATTTTCATCCAGTGTAAAGACAAAAGTATGTCCTATCCATCCATGAGTGCTTTCGGTACATTCCCAAACCAATTTTTCGTTTGGTTTTTCTTCTGAGACTTTCATTTTTGGACCTTGAAAATCTCCAAAATCGAACCGGATAATTCCTCCTGGAGAGGCTTCACCCTGTGTTTGAACCGTCCACCAATTGGACAGTCCTTCTATGGTCGAGATGGCCTCATATACTTTTTCTATTGAAGCGTCAATATGAAATAAATGTTTGATAGAATGATCCATGATGAAGGTTTTTTAAATCGCTGATTCTAAGATAAGTATTTAAAAATAGAATGTCACCTGCGTGCAGATAATTTACAGATTCATAGCTGATCATTCCATGATGAATTATAGATTTTTAGTTAAGCAATAATCAAAAAGTTGCCCTTTGCCACTCCCTCTTCAATTTGTATCTTTGCCGTCGCAGTCCGAAACCTTGATGAAGAGACACTTTTAATATAATGTTGTAAAGGATATGTTTGATAATTTAAGCGATAAGCTGGATAAAGCACTTCACGTGCTCAAAGGTCATGGAAGTATCACCGAAGTAAATGTAGCCGAAACTTTAAAAGAAGTTCGTCGCGCCTTACTCGATGCGGATGTTAACTTTAAAACTGCCAAAGATTTTGCGAATAGAGTAAAGGAGAAGGCGCTTGGTGAAAATGTATTGACCAACTTGCAGCCCGGACAATTATTGGTAAAGATCGTAAAGGACGAACTCACCGAATTGATGGGTGGTGATACCGAAGGAATCAACCTGGGAGGTTCGCCTAGTATTATTTTAATGTCGGGTTTACAGGGTAGTGGTAAAACCACATTTGCAGGAAAACTCGCTAATTTTTTAAAATCAAAAAAATCAAAAAATCCTTTACTGGTAGCCTGTGACGTATATCGCCCCGCAGCCATCGATCAGCTACAGATCATTGGAGAACAAATTGGAGTTGAGGTGTATTCCGAAGAAGGAAATACGGACCCCGTTGCCATTGCTGTCAATGCGGTTGCCCATGCCAGACAAAACGGATACAATGTGGTGATCGTGGATACTGCAGGGCGTCTCGCAATAGATGAGCAGATGATGACCGAGATCGCGAACATACATAAGGCCATTCAACCTCAGGAAACACTTTTTGTAGTGGATTCGATGACGGGACAGGATGCCGTGAATACTGCCAAGGCGTTTAATGATCGCCTGAATTTTGAAGGTGTTGTGTTGACCAAGCTCGACGGTGATACCCGCGGAGGAGCAGCTATTTCTATTAAGAGCGTGGTAGATAAACCTATCAAGTTCATTGGAACAGGTGAGAAAATGGATGCCATCGATGTATTTCACCCTTCTCGTATGGCGGACCGAATATTAGGGATGGGAGATGTGGTATCTCTTGTGGAGCGTGCCCAGGAGCAGTTCGATGAAGAGGAGGCGAGAAAACTTCAGAAGAAAATAGCGAAGAACCAATTTGGTTTCGACGATTTCTTAAAACAGATCCAGCAGGTGAAGAAAATGGGTAGTATGAAGGATCTGATTGGGATGATACCCGGGGCAGGCAAAATGATGAAAGGGATGGATATAGATGACGATGCTTTCAAATACATAGAGGCCATTATTCACTCCATGACGCCAAATGAGCGCACTAAACCCGCCTCGATCAATCCTAACCGTAAGAAAAGAATTGCAAAAGGAAGTGGCACTTCGGTACAACAGGTGAATCAGTTACTCAAACAATTTAACCAAATGAGTAAAATGATGAAGATGATGCAAGGTGGTGGTGGCCGTAAAATGATGCAGATGATGGGTAATATGAAGTAATTTTGCAGATATACTTTAACCTTTAATCCTTAACCCTGAAAAAATGACAATCTTAGACGGTAAGAAAATATCGAACGACATCAAAGACGAGATCACGGTCGAAGTCCAAAAAATGAAGGACAAGGGTGAGAAAGTTCCCCATTTGGCTGCGGTTTTGGTAGGGAATGATGGCGCCAGTTTGACCTATGTGGGAAGCAAGGTCAGATCTTGTGAACGGGTAGGATTTAAGTCTACGTTGGTTCATTTACCCGATACAACAAGTGAAGAAGAGTTATTACTTAAAATAGAGGAGCTTAACAACGACGATGATATTGATGGTTTTATCGTTCAGTTGCCATTGCCGCCTCAGATCAATTCGGAAAGGGTTTTGCTTGCCGTTGACCCCGGCAAAGATGTGGACGGATTCCATCCTGAAAATTTCGGAAAAATGGCCATGGACATGAATACCTTTATTCCCGCCACTCCATCCGGTATTTTGGAATTATTGGAACGATACAAGGTTGAAACCGAAGGCAAGCATACGGTAGTTATAGGCCGTAGTCATATTGTAGGCCGTCCTATGAGCATTTTAATGAGCCGTAAGGGATATCCGGGAAATAGTACGGTGACTTTAACCCATAGCCGTACAAAAGATATTTCCAAAATAACCGCTCAAGCAGATATTATCATTTCAGCCTTGGGTATTCCGGAATTCTTAAAAGCAGAAATGGTCAAGGAGGGTGTTGTCATTATCGACGTGGGGATCACGCGTGTACCGGATGAGTCACATCCAAAAGGATATGTGATCAAAGGCGATGTGGATTTTGAAAATGTTAGTAAAAAAGCCTCTTTTATTACTCCTGTTCCCGGTGGAGTAGGACCCATGACGATAGCGATGTTATTAAAAAACACATTGCTCGCTCGAAGGCAACAAAAGAAGAACTAATCATCGCGTTTCCCACATCATCGGACCTGTTTGGGAGTATTAGTTAACAATCTCTTTCTCGTCGTATTCCTTTCTGTAAATGCTTAGTAGTACTAAGAACAAACTGATTAACAATGGTCCGAAGATCAATCCAATAAATCCGAAAAGTGGCACGCCTACTATAACTCCAACCAGGGTGATTAGTGGGTGAACATTATCGATTTTTTTCAACACATATAGCCGCACAATATTATCCGACAAACCCACTACAACGAATCCGTAAATAAGGATGCCCCATGCCTGAAATGTGTGCCCCGTGGAGATTTCTAAAATAAACACGGGTAAAATTCCAACCAGGGTTCCCACAAAAGGTATCATAGATCCGATGGTCACGATCACAAACCAGAAAAAAGGATCTGCTACACCAAAAATTAAAAACCCGATCAAGGCTACAAATCCCTGTACTATGGCTACCAACGGTATCCCCAGTGCGTTGGATCGAACCATCGATTGTATTTCCTTTCCAATTATTTTCAGGTTTCCTTTGCTCACCGGAATATAATCGGCTAACGAGCTTTTGCTCATTCTACGATCCGTAAAAAGGTAGAATAGTATGAAATACATCAAACCTATAGCGATGAATACGTTAAAAGTACTCCCGGCTATGCTCTGTAGGTTGCTCGAAATCCACGAAGAAATAGCACGCACGTCTATTTGAGAGGCCAGATCATATCCAAGTTGTTCTTCCCAAGAGGCAATTTGACCTTTTAATGCCGTCACCACTTTTTCTGAATTTTGTACGGCATTCCCGATCTTATTGCCCAATAATATTATGATGCCGGAAACGGGTAGTAATATACCAACAAAGGAAATAATGCATAAAAGAGCGGCTGCTAAGTTGGGATTCCAGCCTTTTCTTACCAAACGTATCATCCATCCCCTCATCAAGACATAGACAGTTATGGCACCTAAAATTCCTGAAAAATAAGGTAGTAATTCTCCAAATATAAGTCCACCTATGATAACTATCAGTAGTAGCACAAATAATTGGCGAATCACATTTTGTGGAATAGTTTTCATTTCAGTTTTCGAATAATTGGTCTGGATTTTTAAACGCCTTGAATTCGATAGTGTTGCCAGCCGGATCGTTGATAAACAGGGTGGCTTGCTCACCCACTTCTCCTTCGAACCGAATATAAGGTTCAATAATGAAGTTGACCTGATGTTCTTTTATTCTTTCTGAAATGTAATCAAAAGTTTTTGAATCCAAAACCACACCAAAATGCGGAACAGCTACTTCTTTCCCATCAACCGGATTTGAATGGCTATATTCAACTTTTGGCTTTTCTTTGTAGTGAATGACCAACTGATGGCCAAAAAAATTAAGATCCACCCAATGATCACTACTTCTTCCTTCAACGCAACCCAATACTTCACGATAAAATTTTCGGTTGGTGGGGATATCATCTACCGGAATAGCAAGGTGAAACGGACGTAACTTTTCTTTCAAGGGTTCTTATTTAACAATGAGGTAACTAATACTTACAGTAGCGAGTTCGTTATCAGGGAATTTAGAAGCATGGGACGGTACCGAATGCAATCCTACTTCAGAAATGACCGTATTAAAAACTTCGAGTTCTAAAATATACTGATCACTAAATCCATGTGTTGCATCATAAGCTGTCGCTGCGGTTTTCCCTATGTTCTTAGCGGTTATTTTAGGATCGATGGTATGCAATTCGATCAACATCAGACCAAATTTATGTATATAGGGCTTCCAATTCTCAAAATGTTCTTTCAGATTTTGTTCTACCTCTCTATTAGAGAGCCGTATGCCACGTGAAGCAAAGGCTCCCGTCGAAAAACTCACGGTGTTTAGGTCTACATTTTTGGGAGATTCCCAAGGCCGATTGTGATCCAAAAACGTACGAACATTCAACAGATCACAAAGGTTTATATCATAACTGTTCTGAATGTCCTGTTCCAATTGATGAGGATTCCCTATGTCCCCCCATATAACTTTAGCCCAAATATCGGCTTTTACCAAATTGCCCCGGGTTACTTTTAAGGCAGCCCGGTTGTAATCCACCCCCACTAAGAATAATGGATACTCATCCAGGATAGCACCGCGTTTGGTGCGCCGCTCAATGACTTCGAAAAGATGAATTAAAAAAGCGCCATTTCCACATCCCATATCGAGAATTCCTTTGGGCTGTTCTTCAATGGGTTTGTTGAAAAGTGATATGATGATCTCATCGATCTTTTTGAAATAAGCAGAATGTGCACCCCCGCTTCCCCACACATTCATCTCTCTGTCTACATGGATCTCGTGAGCAGTTGGAATAGAACTCTTAAATATAAGAGCATTACCAAACATGAGTTCATCCACCCTTCTAAAAGTAGGAATATACGAAACAGTGACCCCATAGGCTGAAGATCGTCTCGCAAAGAATAAGCCTTTATCGGTAAAACGATAGTGTTCATTTTTTTTACTGAACCACCCTAAATAACAAAAAAAGTCGAGTATTTTACTAAAATTTACGGGATCTTCATGAAACTCATCAGCGCTGAAGGAAGCCTCCATGAAATACTTATGAAACATTCCGTCCATGCCCAGAAACACCGTAATAGGGCCCACTAAAACCCCTTCGATATGCTTTGATATTTGGGACTCTATTTCATGCTCCAGAGGGTCTTTCGAACGGGCTTCATAGTCGCCATTCTTGTATTTATTAAAAACACGATTCAAAAGAGAGAATTGTTCCGATTCAAAATGGCGTGGATGAAATTCCTCCGAAGTTTTCATAAACCCAACTACGTCTTCATACCTTTGAACCAAATTGAGCGCGATCTCACTTCGTTTGTTCTTCGCTATGGTAATGGTGTTTTCATTTTCGTCGATTTTGTATTCTAACCATCCTTGTGACGCCAGCATCCGTAGTCCAACGTTTAGATAGCCTTCATTGCAATCAAATAACCGGACGATCTCTTTTAGTTGGTGTTCTTTTTTCTTCAGAATATGATCCAACACCCCTTTTTCCTTTAAGGCAAATGCCACAGGGGCTACGGCGATACCATCCAGATGGCGGAAGAGATCATTACGATATAAGGCTTTTTCAGAAATGGATAACATAAAGTTGTAGAGTGAAGTAGGTAATTATAGAATATTTCGAATTACTTGTTCTCGTTATTTTTTAAAAATTGAAGCAGTAATGTACTAATAATCCTTTCATTAAAAAAAGCCTTTCATTTTGGAAAGGCTTTTGGTAATTTATTCTTCAGTAGTTTCATCATGATCGTCCTCAGCATCCCAACCTATCATAAAATACTTGAATTTAGCGCCACCGGGAATTTGAGTTGCCTCCACTTTGGCATTGTAATTATAGCGGATATTTTCAGGTAATTCCTTTTTGTCAATAGTGATATATACATCAGTATCCTTCAGAAAAACCACAACTACGTTGATCGCATTTTGAATAGCGATGATTTCATAATTCGCTTTTACATCGGCGAAAGAACTGTTCAAAGAGAGCCCTTTTTCCGTTTTAAATCGTTTGTCAAAAACTTGAATAAAGCTGATTCTCGATTCCGGATCTGTTTCATTTTCCGGAGAAAGCAGCAGTAATTTTTTACCACCTTTCTCGTAAACTTCTACCTCGCCTCGAATCCCCAAGGCATTTTCACCAACCCTCAATGGTACGATAGAATCGAGCTCGAATATCGAGTCCACCTGATTTATTTGTGCTTTACTGGTCAAGTTGCCTATCTGCCCATTCTTAATTAGAAAAGGGTCTTTTTGGTCAGCACATTGTATGAAAAGGATGGAGGCTAAAACGGCAATAAATAAGGTCTTTTTCATGGTTTTTAATGTAAAATAGTATTGTATTAAAGTTGCGATTTTGGTTTGTGGATCACCGAAGCATTTTCGTTAATATTCCTAAAACACTTCGTATCACTGTTGGACTGGTCAAAACTTTTTCGAGGCTGCTTTTTGAAGATCTTCTTCTGCGTGAGGAGCTTCTTCGATATGAGCCGGTTCGTACAGCTGCCCTTTCTTTCTCAGCTTTTTCTTTTGCCTCTTCCTGGTTCGCGATTTCAATTTTTTTGTTGAGTAATTCATAGGCACTTTCGCGATCTATTTCTTCATTGTACTCTTTCGCTAATTTCGAGTTCTCTATAAGTGATTTCAATTCGCTATCATTCAATATATCCATTCGGCTCATAGGAGCACGTAGCATGGTTGCCGCTAAGGGCGTTGGTATACCCTTTTCATTTAACACTGAAACAAGTGCCTCTCCGGTTCCTAATGAGGTCAATAATTGATCAGTTTGGTAGTAGTCTGAGAGCGGATAATTTTCTGCTGTTAATTTAATGGCCTTCCGGTCTTTGGCTGTGAAAGCTCTTAAGGCATGTTGTATTTTTAACCCTAACTGACTCAATACTGCATCCGGTATATCGGTTGCGTTTTGAGTTACAAAATACAATCCAACTCCTTTGGAGCGAATTAACTTTACAATACTTTCAATTTGGTCTAGTAATGCATCACTGGCCTCCTTAAATATAAGATGGGCTTCATCTATGAAGATGACGAGTTCGGGCCTGCCGGTATCTCCTTGTTCCGGGAAGGTAGAGTAGATCTCGGCTAGTAAGCAAAGCATAAAAGTGGAAAATAGTTTCGGCCTATCCTGTATATCGGTTAAACGAACGATGTTTATGTAACCGTTTCCATTTTGGTCCACGCGCAAAAGATCATCTGTGTCGAAAGACTTTTCCCCAAAGAACAAGTCGCCCCCTTGTTGCTCGAGCTGGACGATCTTCCTGAGGATCGATCCTGCAGAAGCCGGTGATATCCGGCCGTATTCACGGGCGATTTCGGTCTTTCCTTCTTCGGTAGCATACTGAATGATCTTCTTAAAATCCTTTAAATCCAGCAGTGGTAATTGATTATCGTCGCAATATTTAAAAAGAACGGAAATGATGCCCGACTGGGTTTCAGAAACACCCAATATCCTTGAAATTAAAACTGGACCGAATTCACTTACCGTCGCTCGCAACCGTACACCATCCTGCTTAGATAAAGTGAAAATTTCAACAGGGAATTTCTTAGCGTCGAATGGAATACCAATGGCCTCATGGCGCTCGTCAATTTTTGGGTGTCCGGGGCTTGGTTTTGCTATTCCACTCAAATCTCCTTTCATGTCCATTAACAAAACGGGGATGCCTTTATCAGAAAGGTTTTCAGCTAATATTTGTAATGTTTTGGTCTTTCCGGTTCCAGTTGCTCCGGCAATCAGACCGTGCCTGTTCATTGTTTTTAAAGGGATCTTTACCAAAGCATTTCGCACCGTTTGCCCATCGAGCATTGCAGCCCCTAGAGTGATCGCTTCTCCCTTGGTAGCGTAACCCTCATTGATATGATCAAAAAATTCTTGTTGATCTGCCATTTTCAAAATTTTGATAAAAATATGAATTGTGCGTTAGCTTTTGAAATATAATAACAGTTATGTTTTGAATATTCTCCTGTTAAAGCATTATTTTTGTGGCCTATGCAAAAGAATATTCAGGCTTTGGTGGAAAAGGGTCATTTGTTGCCATTGATGGAGGAGTTTTACACCATCCAGGGGGAGGGATATCACAAAGGGACAGCAGCTTATTTTATCCGCTTAGGTGGTTGTGATGTGGGATGTCATTGGTGCGATGTGAAGGAAAGTTGGAATCCGGATATTCATCCGCCAACCGATATCGGATCGATCGTAACAAATGCCGTAAAATATTCGAAGACCATTGTTGTCACCGGAGGAGAACCCTTAACCTGGGATATGTCTCCCTTGACCCAACTATTAAAAGAAAAAGGACTCGATACTCATATTGAAACCTCGGGCGCTTATCCTCTGAGTGGAACATGGGACTGGATTTGTTTATCTCCAAAAAAAAATAAACTTCCAACTGCGGAAATTTATAAGGTAGCTGATGAGCTCAAGGTTATCATATATAACAAAGACGACTTCCGTTTCGCCGAAGAACAAGCATTGAAAGTAAATCCGGACTGCAAATTATATCTCCAACCCGAGTGGAGTAAACGGGATAAAATGATTCCTCTAATTGTAGATTATGTAATGGCGCATCCACATTGGGTGGTTTCGTTGCAAACACATAAGTACTTAAATATTCCTTGAGAAATAAAGTACCGAGTTCCAAAAAAAGCAAATTCCAAAAGCCATTCGACTGACCATTGGAATTTGTAATTTGTTATTTGATTTTTGTTATTTCGTAAATGGCACTGTAATTCGTGCATTTCCCCAACCCAGATGCATATCCACTCCATTATCGCTTTCCTCGAAAACGATGGAGAAAGCCTCTACAAAATCGTCGGAACTAGTCACAGGCACATTCAACCTGACCACATCGTTGGCTTCATTATAAAAATAAGAACCCCACACATTTAGATCTTTATTAATTATAGCTGTCCACTCGCTATCACCCGGAATGGTACAAAAAGTATAGGTTCCTGCTTTTATCATAGTGTCGCCCAATTTCATGTCGACATAAAGGGTTAGTTCTGTGGCTTCATTGGCTCCGGTGCGCCAAACTTTGCCATTGGGAGTGAGACCGCTTAATTCCCTTCCTTTTAATTGGGGTCTGCTGTAAGTGATCTTTATAAGCTTGTCTGAATTCCTGTAATCATCCGGATAAGACGCAGTATCCATGGGGCTTACGTCCATTTTAGGAAATTTTTGAGCCTCAATATCTATGCTGAATACAAGGGTTGCTGCAAATAGCAGGGTAGTGATAATAATTGTTTTTTTCATGTCATTATTTTTAGGGTCTGCCTTTATCGGCAGACGGGATTAAAAGTAATTTTTATCAGGTAGAAAAATGATAATATTATGTGAAAATTTCCGAATTAATCTAATAATTAGGTCGTAAATATTTGGGTGTTATTACGGTAAATAATCTCTTTCTTTTTTGTGGTAATTCCGAGGGTTGTTTACACAAAATTTTGTTCATAACTTCGTATTGATAAAAAGCCGAAGCCCCTGAATTTATTGGGGATTTGGTTATATTTGTTCGTTATCAAAAAAGGATTAAAAAAACCTGATTTTTATGAGCGAAGAACAGCAAAAAGACAGTTACAGTGCCGATAGTATTCAGGCGTTAGAAGGGATGGAGCATGTGCGCAAGCGACCATCGATGTATGTTGGAGATGTTGGACCGCGTGGATTGCATCATTTAGTGCATGAAGTCGTAGATAATTCCATAGATGAAGCTATGGCCGGTTACTGCGATACTATTGAAGTCTGGATCAATGAAGATAATTCTATTAGTGTAAAGGATAATGGTCGTGGAATTCCTGTAGATATGCATAAGAAAGAGGGTGTTTCTGCACTGGAAGTGGTGATGACCAAGATCGGTGCCGGAGGTAAATTCGATAAAGATTCGTATAAAGTATCGGGTGGTTTACACGGTGTTGGGGTTTCGGTAGTTTGTGCACTTTCAGAAAAATTAAAGGCGACGGTATATCGTGAAGGTAAAATTTGGGAGCAGGAATATGAGCGCGGTCAAAGTATGTACCCTGTGAAGTCGGTGGGCGAAACAGATGAGCGTGGTACACTAGTGACCTTTAAGCCGGATTCAGAAATATTCAATATAACACTGGAATATAACTACGATACTTTGGCTAGCCGGCTTCGCGAACTGTCCTATTTGAATAAAGGAATATCAATTTACTTTACGGATAAGCGTCAGAAAGATGAAAATGGAGAATTTGTTAGAGAAAAATTTTATAGCGACGAAGGATTAAAGGAGTTCATCCGTTTTCTCGACGAGAACCGTGAACCGATTATTTCAGGCGTGATCGCAATGGAAGGGGAGAAGAATGGTGTTCCGGTTGAAGTTGCCATGATATACAATACCTCTTACAATGAAAATTTACATTCTTATGTAAACAATATAAATACCCATGAAGGCGGAACCCATCTAAGTGGATTTAGAAGAGGCCTAACCAGTACCTTGAAGAAATATGCCGATGCTTCCGGTATGCTCGACAAGCTCAAGTTTGATATATCCGGGGACGATTTTCGTGAAGGGTTGACAGCAATTATTTCCGTAAAAGTAGCCGAGCCGCAATTTGAAGGACAGACGAAAACCAAATTAGGGAACCGTGATGTGACTTCAGCCGTTAGTCAGGCTGTTTCTGAAATGCTTGAAAACTATCTCGAGGAGCACCCCAGCGATGCCAAGATCATCGTTCAGAAAGTGATATTGGCTGCCCAGGCACGTCATGCTGCACGTAAGGCACGTGAGATGGTGCAACGTAAAACCATTATGAGTGGTGGAGGATTGCCGGGAAAATTGAGTGACTGTTCAGATCAAGACCCGGAAAAATGCGAAGTGTTTCTTGTTGAGGGTGATTCGGCTGGTGGAACGGCTAAACAAGGTCGTGATCGTAAATTTCAGGCAATATTACCTCTTCGTGGTAAGATTTTGAACGTTGAGAAAGCCATGCAACACAAGGTTTTTGAAAATGAGGAAATAAGAAATATCTTCACCGCATTGGGTGTAACCATTGGTACCGAAGAAGACAGCAAGGCACTGAATCTTGAAAAATTACGCTACCACAAAGTCATAATTATGTGTGATGCGGATGTGGATGGGAGTCACATTTCCACATTGATATTAACGTTCTTTTTCCGTTATATGAAGGATCTGGTCGAAGCAGGACATGTTTATATTGCAACTCCGCCTCTTTACCTGATAAAGAAAGGTGCTAAAAAGGAGTATGCATGGGATGATGACCAACGGGATATGATCATTAAAAAATTTGGTGGATCGGCGAGCATCCAACGCTACAAAGGACTTGGGGAGATGAACGCGGAGCAATTATGGGAGACCACAATGAACCCTGAATTTAGAACTTTGCGTCGGGTAATGATCGATAATGGAGCCGAGGCAGATCGCATATTCTCGATGTTAATGGGGGATGAAGTACCACCACGTCGTGAATTTATTGAAAAGAACGCCGTATATGCGAATATCGATGCGTAAATAAAACGAAAATGTACGAAAAGCCCATTTCATTTCTTCGGAATGGGCTTTATCATGTTTAATCCCGGGTAATGCGAAAATTCAGGGAGATAATCGTACTTTTGCAGCCGTCTACCGAAGAGGAGGTAGCGCTCTAAATAATCACACAAAATTCCGAATATGAAAGTTACAGTAGTAGGAGCAGGTGCCGTAGGTGCAAGTTGTGCCGAGTACATTGCCATTAAAAACTTTGCCAGCGAAGTAGTTTTATTAGACATTAAAGAAGGCTACGCCGAAGGGAAAGCAATGGACCTCATGCAAACCTCTTCCTTGAATGGTTTTGACACCAAGATAACGGGTACCACAGGTGATTATTCCAAGACTGCCGGAAGCGATATTTGTGTTATTACATCGGGAATTCCACGTAAACCGGGGATGACACGCGAAGAGTTAATCGGTATCAATGCCGGTATTGTAAAAAGTGTTTCTTCAAGCTTGATCGAGCATTCTCCTGATACGATCCTTGTGGTGGTGAGCAACCCAATGGACACTATGACCTACCTCGTTCATAAAACTATCGCTTTGCCTAAGCATAGGATTATTGGTATGGGTGGGGCGTTAGACAGTGCACGTTTCAAATACCGTTTGGCCGAAGCTCTGGGCGCACCTATCAGCGATGTCGACGGAATGGTAATTGGAGGCCATAGCGATAAAGGAATGGTTCCATTAACTCGTTTGGCTACAAGGAACAGTGTTCCGGTTACTCAACTTATGAGTGAAGAAAGATTGGCCCGGGTAAAAGAAGATACTAAGGTAGGAGGGGCTACGCTTACAAAATTATTGGGTACTTCGGCATGGTATGCTCCGGGAGCTGCCGTTTCAGGCTTGGTGCAAGCCATTGCGTGTGATCAAAAGAAATTATTCCCTTGTTCAATATTATTAGAAGGCGAATATGGATTGAACGACCTTTGTATTGGGGTACCGGTAATTTTAGGCCGAAACGGGATCGAAGAAATAGTATCCATCGAATTGAACGATGACGAAAAAGCACATATGCAAGAAAGTGCTGCAGGTGTGAGCAAAACTAACGGATTGCTGGAATTATGATCAGAAACCTGGAAGGATTTCAAAAGAGTCGCTTTATAAGTGGCTTTTGTTTTTTCGGGATGGGAATTTAATGAGTGCAGAATATGACATAAGAAATTCTGAAGAAACCAATGGGTCCTGCTAAGATATCAAAATAGGTTGTTCATAAAATTGAAGGTTGTTTTTTGAGACCATTAGGCCCATTATTTCGAATGAAAATAATTGCCATTTCCTATTTGAAAAGCTATATTTGCACGTTTTAAAAATTATCTTAACACCCATAGAATGCAAAACAAAGGACTAATTACCGCATTTGCACTACTTTTTGGCTTGGTGAGTTTGTACCAACTGTCATTTACATTTATTGCCAGCAACATAGAAAAAGATGCCAAGGAATATGCAAAGAGTAAGTACGCAGATACCCAGCCAAAGGAAAGAGCACAAGCCGAGGCGGAATATCTGGATTCTGTAGCAACCATACCTAAATTTTTAGGAATCGACTATAAAACGGCCAAGGAAAAAGAGCTAAAACGAGGGTTGGATCTTAAAGGAGGAATCAATGTAATTTTGCAAGTTTCTGTCAAGGATATTTTAAGTGGTTTGGCCAATGAAAGTAAGGATGGAGCATTTACACAGGCATTGAAAGGTGCGGACGAACTTCAGAAAAGTGCTCAGGAAACTTATCTGGAGTCATTCTTTAATGCCTTCGAAGCACTTCCCGGAGAGAATAGGCTGGCGTCTCCCGATATATTTTTCAACAAAAGCCTGGAAGGACAGATTGAAAGTAACTTCACCAATAAGCAGGTAAAGGATGTACTCGAAAGAAAGATCGACGAGGCTATCGAGTCTGCTTTCGAAGTATTGCGAAAGCGTATCGATAAGTTCGGTGTCGCACAACCCAACCTTCAGCGATTAGGGAATTCCGGTAGAATATTAGTTGAATTACCCGGAGCGAGAGATATAGAGCGTGTGACAAAGTTGGTACAACAAACAGCACTCCTGGAATTTTGGGATGTTATCAAAACAGAAGATATCGTACCGTTTATTCTGGCGGCAGACCAGAAAATAAGTGAGATCATTACGCCTAAGAAAGAAGAAGCCGACAGCGAAACTGTAACAGATAGTACCGAAGCTGAAACCGATGCCATTGCTGAGCTTTTGGGAGGCGACGAAGTTGAAGATGAGGCAGATCTACTAACCAACAACCCTATTACTTCATTGGCGGTGATCGAAAGAGCTGGCAATCCCGGTATTTTTACCTTTAAGTTAAAAGATACGGCCGTTATTAATGGTTATTTACGCATGCCTGAAGTGCGTGCACTGTTATCCAATGACCAGCGTTATGCAAAATTTGTATGGGGTCGGCCTGAATTCAATGAAGTTCTTGGGGAGGAAATAACAGGACTCTACGCTCTAAAAGGAAACCGTGATGACAAGGCACCTTTGAGTGGCGGTGTTATTACAGATGCGCAACAGTCGTATACACCTTCTGGTGAAGTTTCGGTAACCATGCAAATGGATGGTACCGGAGCAAAGATCTGGGAAGATATGACCGAATATGCCTATGGTAACCAAAGTCAGATCGCCGTGGTACTCGATGATATTGTTTATTCTGCTCCCGGAGTGACTACCGGAAAGATAACTGGTGGTCGTAGCGAGATCTCCGGCGACTTCTCTATTACAGAAGGACAGGATCTAGCGAATGTACTTCGCGCGGGTAAACTACCGGCCTCTGCAGACATCATACAGGCTGAAGTGGTAGGCCCTACCTTGGGTCAAGAAGCTATTAGGAGTGGATTAATATCGTTTTTAATAGCATTCTCTATTGTATTAATTTGGATGGTTTTTTACTACGGAAGAGCAGGTGTCTTCGCCGATGTCGCCCTGGTAATAAACATTCTATTTATTCTTGGAATTCTATTATCGTTTGAGGCGGTGTTAACCTTGCCTGGAATTGCGGGTATAATACTGACCATCGGTATTTCGGTGGATGCCAACGTACTTATTTTTGAGCGTATCCGGGAAGAACTGGCCAAAGGTAAGACACAGAAAGATGCCGTTAAGGATGGATTTAATAATGCATTGTCATCCATATTGGATGCAAACATTACAACGGGTCTAACCGGTCTTATACTTTTGATATTTGGAACCGGACCTATTAAAGGATTTGCGGTAACATTACTTGCTGGTATTTGTACTTCTTTATTTACAGCCATCTTTATCACAAGATTATTTATCGAGAACTATACTAAAAACGGAAAGTCTTTATCGTGTTCTACTCCAATTACAAAAAACCTTTTCAAGAATGTAAATATCAACTTCCTTAAAAAGCGCAGAGTAGCCTATGTGGTCTCTGGTCTGTTTATCGCGATCAGTTTAGGGTCATTATTTACGGTCGGGTTAAATCAGGGAATAGACTTTGTAGGAGGTAGAACTTATACTGTTCGTTTTGACAGAGATGTGAATGCCATCGAGATCCAGCAAGATTTGATCGCGGTTTACGGAAGTGCGGAAGCCAAAACTTATGGTGGTGACAATCAATTAAAGATCACTACCAAGTACAAAGTAGATGAAACCGGTACCGATGTAGATCAGGAAATAGAGCGGATGTTATTCGACGGTTTAAAGCCGAACCTCCCGGCCGGTATGTCCTATGAAAGCTTTATCGCCGATGATGAGAGTAAAGTTGCCGGACGAATGGCATATTATAAAGTAAGTCCCACGATCGCGGATGATATCAAGAAATCATCTTTCTGGGCGGTGCTTGGCTCACTCGTGGTCGTTTTCCTATACATATTAATGCGTTTCAGAAGATGGCAATTTAGTTTAGGTGCGGTAACTGCGGTATTCCATGATGTGTTAATTGTATTGGGTATCTTCTCGTTGACCTACAAGATAATGCCTTTTAATATGGAGATCGACCAATCATTCATCGCGGCCATCCTGACGGTTATCGGGTACTCGCTGAATGATACGGTGGTTGTGTTCGACCGAATTCGTGAATTCTTTAATGAGCACGGAAGCTGGAGGATGAACAGGATCATCAATTCGGCATTGAACAGTACATTGAGCCGTACTTTAAATACTTCCCTCACCACCTTGATCGTATTGGTCACTATCTTTATTCTAGGCGCAGAGTCTATTCGTGGATTGATCTTTGCCTTGATTGTAGGGGTAATTGTAGGTACTTATTCATCCCTGTTTATAGCGACTCCGGTATTCTTCGATACCGTAAAGAAAAGAGGAATCGACTTAAGTGATAGTAAAGAGGAGGAAGAAGAGAATTGATATTTTTTATTCAAAAACAAATAGTAAAACCCGCTTTCAATCGAGAAGCGGGTTTTTTAATTTTATTCTGAAAATTTACTGAATTCGATCAGATCACCTGCTTCCAATCCCCATTGGTCACTTAGCCCTGCGTTTATTTCCAGCACGTATTTGGCCGGTGCCTCTGAAGCAAGTGAAGATTTATCAAACGGTTTAGCGTTTTTCTGAATACTCACAATTTCATGGTCCGAGTTAACGAAGATAATATCCAGGGCAAATTCAGTATTCTTCATATAGAATGATCGCCTTATTTCATTCTCAAAAACAAAGAGCATTCCGCGGTCGTTTTGCATGGATCTGCGATACATCAACCCTGTTTGGGTTTCGTATTCAGTATTGGCGAACTCGATATCAAGAATTGCAACGATAGAATCGTTGGTGGCTTTCTTCAAAGTCAATTCTCCTTCTTTAGTAAAGCTCACTTCTTTGGTAAGACTTTTGTTTTCTGATGTTTCCTTGCAGCTATACGATTGTAACATCATACTTAACAATACGGCTGCGATCCATCTTTTACGCATGTTGTGTTATTTTATTTTTCGTAGATCTCATCATAAAATAAACTCCCGCTACAATAAACGGAATACTTAACCATTGTCCGGTAGAGAGGGTGTCACCTAGAATATCTTCGAAGCCACCCTGGCTCTTTTTAAAGAATTCGACAATAAATCGAACGCTCCAAAGCAACACCAGGAACAATCCGAACAGATAACCCAATTGCATCCTTTTTTCAGTTTTCCGGTAAACAAACCAGAGAATGAGGAACACAAATACATAACCGATGGCTTCGTACAATTGGGCCGGATGGCGGGGAAAATCTTCCCCTAATTTCTTAAAAACCACACCAAAATCACTATTGGTAGGCTTACCGATGATCTCGGAATTCATAAAATTTCCTATCCTTACAAATATAGTACCCAATGCCACCGGAATTACGACTCTATCAAATATCCATAGGATATGTCTTTTAAGTACTTTTTTGTTATAGATGAACATAGCAATGATCACTCCTATAGCTGCACCATGGCTAGCCAGTCCTCTAAATCCCGTGAATTTAAATTCGGGTACGGTTTCTATGGGCAATAAAACAGCTAGCGGATCTTGAGTTATTAATTCAGACTGGTAGAAAATTACGTGGCCCAAACGGGCACCCACCAGAATAGCGATCACCATATAGATAAATAAACTGTCCAATTTAGCAAGCGACTCACCTTCTCTTTTGTAAATACTTTTTATTATAAACCACCCGGTAACAAATGCGATCACAAACATGAGACTGTAGAATTGTAAGGTGAAAAATCCTAGGTCGAGCCCTTCAGCAGGATTCCAAGTAAAGCTTAAAAAGTGCATAGTTTATCTGTAATAATGAGAAGTAAATATAGAAAAGGTAATATGATTAAATGTTAATTATTTCTTTTCTTTTTAGGCTCCTTTGATGAATTTTTGGAAGCTTTTAGATCGGTAGAAGGTACCGGGTCATATCCGTTTCCACCCCATGGATGACAATTCGAAATACGCTTTATCGCCAATTTGCTCCCTTTCCACAGGCCGTGTGTTTGCAGGGCTTCAATGCTGTAGTGTGAGCATGTAGGTTGGTAGCGACACGTTGAAGGAAAAATGGGGGAGATGATCTTCTGGTAGATCCTGATAAGAAAAATAAAGGGGTAGCTGACAATTTTTTTCATTTAAGAAATATGAGAATTTGATTCAAGTCCTTTTTTCTAGGATAATGAATAAGTCGTTCCATCCTTGCCATCCTTAAGCTGAATACCAATTTCCAGTAACTGGTCCCGTATTTTATCGCTGGTAGCGAAATCCTTATCTGCCCGTGCCTTATTTCGCAATTCAATCAGTAGATCGATGGCCCCGGCTAGTTGGTTATTGTCTTCTTCTCCTTCGGAAGAATGATCCACCAATCCTAAAACTTCAAACAAAAAGTCATGCATGGTCTTCTTCAATACTTCAAGATCATTTTTTGATATTGAAGCTTCACCTTCCTTCAGCGCGCTTATATACTTTACA
>SMVB01179453.1_pt1 | contig 23551 bp, 23 predicted proteins | sample 2456461 | NCBI WGS metagenome assembly SMVB01 (sample SAMN11095934, study PRJNA526329) | marine sediment metagenome | biome: Marine sediment; feature: Surficial sediment; material: Deep marine sediment; isolation source: Hadal surficial sediment | place: Pacific Ocean | collected 2014-05 | depth...
GATCTGGTGACCGGCGTAATTCAAGCGCACCGTGACGGCTTCGGCTTCTTAGCCCCGGACGATGGCTCCGAAGATGTCTATCTCGCCGCTTCTGAAATGAGCTCGTTGTGGAATCGGGATCGAATCGTCGTGCGCGTCAGTCCGAGTCCACGTGGCGGTCGCGAAGGGCGGCTCGTAGAGGTACTAGAGCGAGTTACGAATGAGGTTGTCGGCATGTTCGGTCGTGACAAAGGGATCGACGTCATAGTTTGTGAAGGTGAGCCCGAAGCCCGTGTATTGATCCCGAGGGGGGAGTCTGCCGGCGCCAGGTCGGGAGACGTTGTTCGCGCGGCGATAGTACAACACCCGACCGGAAGAACCGATGCGATCGGTCACGTGATTCGCGTAGTCGGTCGTCTCGACGACCCGGGAATCCAAACGGATATCGCCATCCTGTCTCACGGTCTGCCCGATGAATGGCCAGATGCCGTGCAGCGCGACGTCGGCACATTGCCCGCAACTGTTCGGTCAAGCGCGAAGCGAGATCGGGTGGATCTCCGCAAGTATCCGCTCGTTACCATAGACGGCGCGGACGCGAAAGACTTCGACGACGCCATTTATTGCGAGCGACGCGGAGGAGGTTGGCGTTTAATCGTTGCGATCGCGGATGTCAGCCACTATGTGGAGCCCGATACGGCTCTGGACCGAGAAGCGCTGGCCCGTGGCACCTCCGTCTATTTTCCAGATCGAGTCCTGCCGATGCTGCCGGAAGCGCTCTCGAACGGTCTGTGCTCTCTGCGGCCGCGCGTGGATCGGCTGTGCCTGGCTTGCGACATGGAAGTGTCGAGCGAGGGCGAGGTGACGCGATCACGATTCTACGAGGGCGTCATGCGCTCTGCCGAGCGGCTAACCTATAGCGAGGCTGAGCGTATTCTCAGCGGTAAGATCGATGACAAGCGAGTGGCGCTCAGGGCTCAACTCGAGCCGCTTAGAGAAGTCTATCGGGCCTTTGCAGGGCGGCGTCGGCGTCGTGGAGCGATCGACTTCGACCTACCCCAGACGGCGATCGAGTTAGACGATCGTGGCCGCGTCAGCGATGTTCACGTCGTCGAGCGCCTGATCACCCACAAGATTATCGAAGAATGCATGATCGCGGCGAATGTCGAGGCGGCCAAGCGGATCCGCAAAGCCAGAATTCCCGGGCTTTACCGAGTACATGACGGCCCGGATGCGGATCGTATCGAGGAGCTGACCGTGTTTCTGCAGGGACTGGGCCTGAAACTATCATCACCGAGCCAGATTCGGCCTCGTGATCTGAGTCGCTTGATCGAAAGCGTTGCAGGTCGACCCGAAGCCGAGATCATCGAGACCGTTATTCTAAAGAGCATGAGTAGGGCGCACTATCAGCCGCGCAATGTCGGGCATTTCGGATTGGCTCTGCCCAGTTACAGTCACTTTACTTCGCCGATACGGCGTTATCCGGATCTACTTTTGCATCGGGCCATCAAACAGCTACTACGCCGTGGCAAAGCGCAAGGCTTTCGTTACACGTTGCAGGAAATGGAGCGGCTAGGTGAACACTGCTCTCGAGCCGAGCGTCGAGCGGACGAGGCGGTATGGCAGGTCGAGGAGCGCCTGAAGTGCGCGTATCTGCAAGATCGGATCGGAGATGAATTTGACGTACTCGTGACCGGCATCACGTCGTTTGGGTTGTTCGTACGACTTCCGGACTTGCAGATCGATGGCCTGGTTCACGTGACCGCTTTGCCGCGGGACAATTACCATCAAACTGCGGCGGGGACGGCGCTGACCGGCGAGCGCACTGGCACGACGTTTCGGCTAACCGACAGACTGAAAGTCAAGTTGATCAAGGTCGATGTGGGAAATCGCAAACTCGATTTCGTGCCCGTGGATTTTAAACCTGACGCCCCTGCGAAAGTGAGGCGAAAGCGGCGTGGGTAGGCGCACCCGAAGCAAGAAAGCGCACACCATCTACGGTGTGCACGCAGTACGGGCACTGCTCGAGAAGCGCCCGGGCGCGATTCTGAGCGCGACAGCGTTGCGGGGCTCATCTGCCGGCAGTCTGCCGGAGTTGTGTAAGACCTTGGAGGAGCTCGGAGTCCCGCTGCAACGCGTCTCGCGTACGGAGCTGGATCAGCTAGCGCAGGGTGGTACTCATCAAGGCATCATTACCCGGACCCGCGGTCTGGAAGAGGTCGGCATTCGCGAGCTCGAGGAACTGGTTATCCATCGCGGCAAGGCCTTTCGCGGCCTGGTATTGGACGGTGTCCAGGATCCGAGAAACTTGGGCGCGTGTCTCCGTAGCGCAGATGCGGCTGGGGCGGATGCGGTGATCGTGCCGAAAAACCGGGCAGCGCGACTGACGCCTGTCGCGCTGAAAGCGGCCACGGGTGCTGCAGAGACGGTCAGGATGGTCAGGGTCTCGAACCTCGCTGCCACGCTCCACTGGCTCAAGGAGGCCGGTGTGTGGGTCGTGGGTGCGGCCGCGGACGCGCGGCGATCCGTCTACGATTCGAGGCTTGAAACCCCGGTCGTGCTGGTCATCGGTGGTGAAGGGCGGGGCTTACGACGCCTAACGCGAGAGCTCTGCGACGAGCTGGTTTCGATCCCGATGCAGGGCGCTGTCGCGAGCCTGAATGTTTCCGTCGCTGCCGGTATCCTGTTGTTCGAGCTCAACCGGCAGTTAACGATTCGCAGCTCCGGACGCCATGGCGCTTGAGCCTCGGTTGGCACTCAAGTAGGATGGCGTGCTCGAACCATTCGTTACTCCTTGCCTCACCGGCGAGTTCCGGGAGGCTTTAATCCGAAGGGAGCCTAGCAGTTGAGACACTACGAAATTGTGTTTCTGGTCCATCCTGACCAGAGCGAGCAAGTCCCGGCCATGATGGAGCGTTATCGGCTCATGATCGAGGGGGCTGACGGTCATATCCATCGCGAGGAAGATTGGGGGCGGCACCAGCTTGCCCATCCGGTCAATAAAGTTCATAAGGCCCATTACCTGATGTTTAACATCGAGTGCGGTAAAGCTGCGCTCGATGAACTCGTCGGAGCGTTCCGATTTAACGATGCGGTATTGCGCTATCTCGTCATCAAGCGGGATAAAGCCATCACAGAAGTTTCCTTCATGGCGAAAACGCGGGCAGAGGAAAAGGCCAAGGACGCGCAGGCCGCTGAGGCGGAGGCAGTTCGCGCCAAGGCTGCGGAAGCAGCGCGAGCGGCCGCCGCGAAGGAAAGCGCTCGGGCCGAAAAGGAAGCGCCATCTGACCAAGTCGCCACGGCCGATAGTGGTGCGCCCGTTGCAGAATCGGCTGCCGAAGACAGTGCGAAGGAAAGCGCGAACGCGGATGCGAATGAATCTGGAGAGGACTCTGCAGAAGATGCTGCGGACGAGGGTGCGGCAGCGACCGTGGACGAGCCTGGAGAGGACTCTGCAGAAGATGCTGCGGACGAGGGTGCGGCAGCGACCGTGGACGAGCCTGGAGAGGACTCTGCAGAAGATGCTGCGGACGAGACTTCTGCGAAGAAAGAGGAGAGCTGAGCATGGCAAGATATTTCCGACGCAAAAAGTTTTGCCGTTTCACTGCCGAAGGGGTCGAGGAGATCGACTACAAGGACCTAGCGACGCTAAAAGCTTATATAACTGAAACGGGTAAAATCGTTCCCAGTCGCATTACCGGCACGCGGGCGCATTATCAACGCCAGTTAGCGATAGCGATCAAACGCGCACGTTTCCTCGCACTGTTGCCCTATACCGACCAGCACTAACCAGGACGCCTCGCGCGAGCAGACCCATCCTGATATGAAGGTCTTCGTGCAATGGGTGTCAGGGCGGCGCTACCGGTTGGTTCTGCTTGCCGTCGCACTCGTCCCGATTCTACCTGTCGCCACCACGGCACTGCTGACCCTCGAAACCATCCGCCGGGGCGGCGTACAGGGGAGCTACAGCGCGCTTGCCGGCACGGTTGGGATTCTCGCATTTGGGACAATCTCGGGTGCCGACAGCGGGATCCTGGCTGCAGTCGGCTCGTTCACGCTGTTTGCGGGCGTTGCGCTGGGCGTTCTTGTCCGTTCGACCAACTCCCTCGCGCTGGCGTTTCAGGGCAGCCTGCTGTTTTGCGTGGTGGGTGTGATCGGTGCCAGCGTACTCTGGCCCGACCCCAGTGTCCTGATAGGCGGCACGATTGAGCAGTTCGTCGAGATCTTTCGGGCCAGCGGTGCAACCGAGGACCAGCTGGCTAACATACGTGGCTGGGATACGTTGTTTTTTGGCTTGCTGGCTGCGGCCGTGTTTTCGCAGCTTGCTGCGGCGCTGCTGCTGGGTTATTGGTGGAACTCCTTCGGCAAGTCCGGTGGTCAGTTCGGTCTGCAGTTCAGGATGCTGAAGCTAGGCCGCGTGCTGGGAATTCCGGCCACGCTGTTGATGGCGGGCAGTCTGGTGTTAGACCTGCCACTGATTCAGAATCTGTTCCCTCTGGCACTGCTCGGGTTCTGGTTCCAGGGTCTCGCGGTCGGCCATGCTTGGGCGCGAGCGAAGCGCTGGCATCCGGCCGTGCTGGGTACCGCGTATGTGTTGTTGATTACCCCGCTGACCGGAGTGGTGATCTTGATCATCGGTTCGATGGGATTGGTAGACAATTGGATTAACTTGCGGGCGCCATTGCATCGGCTGACCTGACAGGAGCGAGTAGGACATGGAAATCATACTGCTGGAAAAAATCGATAACGTCGGACGTATTGGCGACAAAGTGAGCGTCAAGCCCGGTTACGCTCGAAATTACCTGATCCCCCAGGGTAAAGCAACGCTGGCGACACCGGAGAATATCGCCAAGTTCGAGGCGCGACGGGCAGAAATTGAGGCGAAGGCTTATGGGGAATTGGAAACTGCCCAAGCGCGCGCCGCACAGATCGAGGGTCAAGTTCTGCGCGTCAAAGCCAACGCAGGCCCAGCAGGGAAGCTGTTCGGCTCAATCGGTACGTCGGATATCGCAGAGGCTTGCGATGCCCTTGGTTTCGCTGTCGAGCGCAGCGAGGTTCGTCTGCCAGAAGGGCCACTGCGCGTCGTCGGTGAGCACCAAATAGAACTTCACTTTAGGACCGACGTGAATGTTACGTTGACGGTAGTGGTGGAGAGCGATCAGACGGAAGTGTGGGTAGATGAGGCAGAGGCAGCAGACGCAGCAGACGTAGCAGAGACGACAGACGCGGCAGAGATCACGGCGACCCACGGGTCGGAAAAGTAAACCGGAGCGGCTAGCCTAGTATGCTAAGCTCATAGATAACTGAACTAGCACCAATGGTCGAAGCCCTCGCAACACATAACGTTACTGCTGGCACTACGGAGGCGCTGCGACTACCACCGCACTCCATGGAAGCCGAGCAGTCTTTACTCGGCGGTCTGATGCTGGATCAGCGCGCGTGGGATGAAGTTGCGGACGTGGTGTCCGCCGGAGATTTCTATCGGCAGGACCATCGTCTGATTTTCGAGGCGATAGCCGTGCTGATCGAGCGAAATCAGCCACCGGACGCCGTCACGGTGAGCGAGCATCTGGAGCAACAAGGCGACCTGGCCGCGGCCGGTGGGCTTGGCTATCTGGCTCAGCTTGTCCAGGACACGCCTAGCGCCGCCAATATCAGGGCCTATGCCCAGATCGTTCGCGAGCGGGCCATGTTGCGGGATCTGATCGAGATCGGCGGCGACATTGCGGCCAGCGCCCACAATAGCGAAGGGCGGACGGTCGAGGAGCTGGTCGATCTCGCAGAGCAGCGGGTTTTCGACATTGCGGATCGCGGCCAGCGAAGCGGTCAGGGCTTTAAGCCGCTCAAGGAAATTGTCTCGAAGACGATCGACCGGCTCGACGTCCTCAGTCGTACCGAGGGCATGATCACCGGTATTCCCACCGGTTTCACCGAGATGGACGAAAAGACTGCGGGCCTTCAGCGCGGAGATTTGATTGTGATCGCGGGCCGTCCTTCGATGGGTAAGACATCGCTAGCAATTAATATCGCGGAGAATGCCGCTATCGGCCATCAGATTCCGACCGCAATTTTTAGTATGGAAATGTCGGCCGAGCAGCTGAGTTTCAGAATGATCGGTTCCATCGGTCGCGTTAGTCAAACTCGTCTGAGAACCGGCAATCTTTCCGAAGACGACTGGCCGAGGATCAACTCAGCAGTATCTATGATGTCGAATGCGCCGATTTTTATCGACGACGCGCCGGCACTGACACCCACGGAGGTGCGTGCTCGATCCCGCCGGCTGAAACGCAAACACAACCTCGGACTCATCATCGTGGACTACCTGCAACTCATGCAGGTGGCCGGTACCAAGGAGAACCGTGCGACCGAAATTTCAGAGATATCGCGCTGTCTCAAAGCACTTGCCAAAGAGGTGGACGTGCCCGTCATTGCTTTGTCCCAGCTCAATCGCAGCGTGGAGCAACGTACGGACAAGCGGCCGGTCATGTCCGACCTGCGAGAGTCAGGTGCGATCGAACAGGATGCGGATGTGATCTTCTTTATTTATCGGGAAGAGGTTTATGACAAGGACACGCCGCGTAAGGGAATCGCCGACATCATTATCGGCAAGCAGCGTAACGGTCCGGTGGGTGAATTCCGCCTGACCTTCATGGGCGAGTTCACCAAGTTTGAGAATCTCGTGGCCGAGGATTACGGTGAAGGCGTCTCCGGCTGATGCGGAACGAAGTTAGGAGATAAAGAAGCCCATTTTCACGCCGGCGAGCTCGATCACATCATTGTCTTTCAACCGCTGCGCCTGCGGGCCGATATCCTGTCCATTGACCAGGGGATATTTGTTCTGTTCGCCGCTCTCCACGTGGACGATGTAGAAACCCTCGGCGCGACGCGTGATGGCCGCAACCTGGATTTTCTGGTTACCTAGGGTCGTCAGAGCTTTAATGAGTGCCAGCTCCCGCCCTGCGAAAGTCCCCGACAAGACCTGAAGCTTGGCCTGCGGCAGCATCGGTCGGTTGGCTTGCCCGGTTAACGCCTGGGTCTTTTCCGGTGAGAATCCCGTGTCGATCTGCTGGCGAGCCGGTGCCAAGGCCCCTGCCCCTGCAGGTGCCGCGGCCGCTGCAGGCGGTGTGTCTCTATTCGCCGCCTCGTCGATCGCCTTCGCGGCTTTGGCGAGGTGCTTTTGCATCTGGTCGCTGGGCTCGATGACCATCGTTTTCTCGAACTCATCCGGTGGTGTGGCAACCGCCTGATCGTCCACGTAGACCAGCTGATGATGCCCGGCTGTAATCACGTCACCATGCTGAAGCGCATGTTTCTTGATCAACTTGCCGTTAACGTAGGTACCGTTCGTGCTGTTCAGATCCTCGAGGAACGAATCGTTCAGAATATTGATGATCAGCGAATGATGGCCGCTGACTGCTGCATTATCGACCCGAATATCATTATCAGGCAGACGGCCAATCGTGTAGCGTTCCTTGGTCATGTTGTACTCACCCAAGGTCTGCCCATCTAAACTAAGAATCAAACGTGCCATCGTTCCTGTCCTGATTATCCAAATAGGTGACGAAGTTTGTACAGCAATCCCGATCCAGCAGGGAACGCTTCCTTAACTCGAACCAGAATCACCGAGACATTGTCTCGGCCTCCATTATCGTTGGTAAGCCTGACCAATTGCTCCGCGATTGTATCAATATTATTGTCGAACGTGCTGATGGTCAGGTGTATGTCCTCGTCCTCGACCATATCCGGTAGCCCATCGGAGCACAGCAGGTAGTAGTCGCCTTTCTCCACGTCGACCTCTTGGATTTCTACTTCGACGTTAGATTCGACACCCAGGGCTCTTGTGACGTAGTTTCGGTTAGTCGCGCGTTGAGCCTCTTCCTCAGAATAGAATCCCCGGTCGACCAACTCCTGCAGCAGCGAATGGTCCATCGTGATCTGTTCGAAGTGGTTCGCTCGCATCCGGTAAAGTCTGGAGTCACCGACGTGGGCAATCGAGAGGCGATTGTCGTAGAACAGGCAAGCGACTAGTGTTGTGCCCATACCCTCGCATTGCGGTTGGGACTTGGCTGTCTGATTGATAATCTTGTTGGCGCGAAGAACCGCGTCTCGAAGCACAATCGTCTGCCGCATATAACCGATGGCGGCTTCGACCTCGCCACGATCCTCTCGCTGGCAAGCCTCCCGGACCAGATCGAGGATAGTCTTAACGGCAATGCCGCTGGCAACTTCGCCGGCATTGTAGCCACCCATACCGTCGGCCACCACCCACAAGCCGATATCGTGAATCGCGCCGATAGCGTCCTCATTATGGTCTCTGACTCTACCGGTGTCCGTCACTTCCACGTGAGCGAGTTTCCCTTTCATACTCATCTCAGATCACTACTTCCGGTGAGCGCTAGGCTGCCTGAACCACGACTTCGCGGAGGAGCGCATGAGCCATTTCGGCACCGGATGCGAAACGGTCCGACGAGTCTTTTGCCAGCGCCATGTCCATCACGGCGTTTAGGCGTTCGGGGAGATCATTCCGGATTACCGTGACCGGTTGGTGGGGTTTGCTCACGATCGAGAACATCAGCTCGGTCATGGAGGTTCCGCGGAACGGCAGCTGGCCAGTCAGTAATTGGTACAGACTAACCCCCAGCGAGAATAAGTCAGTTTGCCCGTTCACCTTTTTCCCTTCCAATTGCTCGGGGGACATGAATGACGGTGTCCCAAGTACGATTCCGGTTCGAGTGCGACTGACATCCATCACTCTCGCGATGCCAAAATCGGTCAGTTTCAATGAGTCCGTGGCCGAATCATACATAATATTGGAGGGCTTGATATCCCTGTGCACGACGTTTTGGCGATGGGCATAGTCGAGCGCTTTGGCCGCACGCGCCAATAGTTCGCAGATCGTGGCGACCGGAAGGAGCCGATCGGTTGTCGTGTAATCGCTCAGATGTCCGCCTCGCAGCAGCTCCATGGCGATGTAAGCCACATTCTTCTCCTCCCCAGCATCGAATATGGTGACGATATTAGGGTGACTCAAGCGCCCGGCAATCTTGGCCTCACGTAAAAAGCGGTCGCGTACTTCGTCGATATTCTCCACTTCGAATTCTTTGGCGAGATCGATAGTCTTGAGCGCGACCATACGATTTAGTTTGGGGTCGCGGCCGAGGTAAACGATGCCCATCGCGCCCCGGCCAATTTTTTTCATCAAGTGATAGCGGCCCAGCGACGGTAGAGTTTCTGCGTGACCGGGTGGTGTCTCGATGTCATTGCTGGTGGGTTTCAGTCGATCAGCGACATCTCGATATAACGGGTCAATCTTGGCGATGCGGTGAAAGATATCCGACGCCATGCTCCGTTCTCCCCGCAGGGCCAACGTGCGGCCGAGATCGTAGAGCTCAGAAACCTGCCCGGGATCGGGCGGCAGTTGTTGATAGAGGCGCCAGGCGTCGACACCGGAACCTCTTGCTACCAGCCGCCTGGCCTCTTGAAGCCGCGACTCCAGGCCAGACTTTCGCCCGACCTGCGAGCGGCGTTTTCCGGTCCATGCGCCGTAGCCGCCGCCCAGCAGTGCCAGTAACACTGGTCCCGCGGTCGGATACCAGAGTCCTCCCATGATAAAGGCGCCCGCGCTACCGGCCAGTAGAACCCCGACTCCGAGTACGGGAATCGTTGTATTCCAGACTGGACTGAGCTGAAGGGCGCCGACGGCCAACAGCATTAAGATCGTAAGCCCCCAGACCAACGCGCGACTCCCGCTCCCGTAAGTTATTGCGCTGTCCAGCCAGTAACCAGCGAACTCCTGAGCCAGCAGTTCCTGAGTGGTCAAGGTGCCGACCGGGGTCAGGTGATGTTCGCCGGTACTTTGGCCCACAATCACGATCTTGCGCTCAAGACTGGTGGGAGCTTCGAGGACTTGAGAGGGCGTAAGCTGTTGAAATGACGTTGGATCGAAGTAGCGTAGCCAGCGGCGTCCCTCACCATCGACGCCGGCCAATTCGCTATAAGCGATGACGTCGTGAGCCAGGAGAACGGGTTGGTCCGGGTATTGCAGCGCGATACTCGCGGCAAACGCCAGCGACGGCAGGGGTGGATTATTACCCATCAACGGGCGTTCATGACGAATGACTCCGTCGAGGTCCTGCTGTGGCCATAGGTAGCCGCCCCGCGTCCACTCGGTATCACGTAGCAGTTGGGAGTCTGCGGTCGCGATCGCGATAGGTCCCAATGCTCCCGTTTTGTCGCCGTCCGCCGGCGCGGATACGAGCGTACTGACTAGCAGCCGTGCACCCTGCTCCTGGGCGATGCGGGCCAATGTCGGATACCAGGTCGGCTCGTCCAGGTTGACGATGATGATGTCACTGGGTGCGATCGGGGGCGTGGTTCGAGACCACGCGTCGAAGATAATACCGTCCACGCGCTGCAGAAGCTCCAGCGGCGGCAGGCTTAGTGCTCCAATGGCGAGCAGGCCGAGCAACAAAGTCTTGGCCAGGGGTGGATCGGTTTTTGCGTCGCTGCCCATAATCTGTCCTGCAGAGACGGAAAGTATGCCAGTTTCCTCTAGTGGCTCCTGTGACCTAGACCCGCTTTCACCGCGAGAATCCGGCCCGTTTCCGCAGCTTGCGAACGGGCTGACACTTCGGCAGATGCTATCCTGAGGGCATGGCCACCACGAAGCGGATCTATACCTGTGAAGGCTGCGGTGCCCAACATCTCAAGTGGCAGGGGCGATGTCCGGACTGCGGCGCTTGGAACGCGCTATCAGAGGGCCGAGATATCGGCCGCGGGAAGCGGGTCAGGAGCGCTAAAGGAGAAAAATCATCCTTGACTCGTCTCGACCAGCTGGATTTGACCGGTGTCGAACGGATCGGTAGCGGCCTAGCTGAATTAGATCGCGTTCTGGGCGGCGGTTTCGTCCCGGGATCTGTGGTGTTGATCGGTGGTGATCCGGGAATTGGTAAGTCAACTCTGCTCCTGAGCGTGGTCGCAAGCGTCAGTGTGACACGACGCGCCTGCTACGTGACGGGCGAAGAATCTCTGGATCAGATCGGCCTGCGAGCCGAGCGCCTGGCGGTTAGCCGGATGTCGGTGGATCTACTTGCCGAAACGAGTGTTGAGTCGATCATTGGCCAGCTCGAAGCAGAGCCGCCGAGCGTACTGGTCATCGATTCCATTCAAGCTTTATTCAGTGAGCAGTTGGAGTCGGCGCCGGGCTCCGTCAGCCAGCTTCGTGAGTGTGCAGCCCAACTCGTGCACTTCGCGAAAACCCGTGCCGTCGTCACCGTACTCGTGGGCCATGTGACGAAGGAAGGTACGCTGGCCGGCCCCCGAGTCCTTGAGCACATGGTGGATACGGTATTGTATTTTCAGAGTGATCTCGGCAGCCGGTTTCGCGTCATCAGGGCCGTGAAAAATCGTTTTGGCGCGACTAACGAGCTGGGTTTCTTCATGATGACCGCGCAGGGATTCAAGGAAGTCAAAAATCCGTCGGCGATCTTCCTCGCTCGTCGCGCGACACCGGTACCCGGCAGTATTACGCTCGTCACGCATGAGAGTACCCGGCCGCTGCTCGTCGAAGTCCAGGCATTAGTCGATCAGAACGCAGGCACGCACCCTCGACGCGTGGCGCAAGGCGTGGATTCGCATCGGTTGGACTTACTGTTGGCTGTGTTGCATCGCCACTGTGGAGTTGCGATAGGCGAGAGCGATGTTTTTGCCAATGTAGTCGGCGGACTGAAGATTGCCGAGACAGCCGCAGATTTGCCCGTGACGCTGGCATTGCTGTCAAGCTTTCGCGAACAAGCGCTACCGGGAGATCTAGTCGCTTTCGGCGAGATCGGCCTGACCGGGGAGGTCAGGCCTGTTCCGTATGGCGAGGAACGGTTGGCTGAGGTTCGGAAGCACGGCTTCAAGCGGGCGCTGATTCCGCGCGCCAACCGGCCGCAAACGTCTATCGAAGGTCTGGAGGTTGTTGCCGTCGAGCGATTGAGCCAGGCACTCGACGCGGTATTTACCTAAGGCTGCGCCTACTGCGGCTCGCGGTTGTTCTCGGGCATGGACACGCGGACCTTCTTGATCGCGTGTTCTGTCGTATCGAGTATCTCGATCGGGTAGCGGGCCACTGTCAGTCCGGCGCCTGATTCGGGTATCGTCTCCAATTGCTCGACGATGAGGCCGTTCAGCGTCTTCGGACCGTCCGTAGGTAAATTCCAGTTCATCAGTCGGTTTAGTTGACGAATGTTCGAGCTGGCATCGACGACGAAGCTGCCGTCGCTCTCGCGAAGGATTTCCGGTTCATCAGATCCTGGATCCGCACTGAATTCTCCGACGATTTCGCGCACGATGTCCTCTGTGGTGATCAAGCCCTGAACGTCGCCGTACTCGTCGACGACCAACGCCACGCGATGCTTAAGTCGCTGAAAGTTAGCAAGTTGCTTGTTGAGGGATGTACCCTCGGGCACGAAATACGGTTCGCGAACTTTTGCCATCAGTACGCTTTTGGTCAATGTGCCTTGAGCGAGCTCACCGTGTAGGTCTCTTACCCGCACGATACCGACGATCTCATCAATGTCATCGCCGTAAACCGGTAGGCGGCTGAAGTGGCTGTCTTGAATCAGCGCTAGATTCTCCTCCCAAACTTCGTCGAGGTCGATGCCCACGATCTCCTGCCGCGACACCATGACGTCATCTACGGTGACCTCCTCCAGATCGAGAATGTTTAACAACATTCGCTGGTGCCGTGCCGGGATTAGCGCGCTTGCTTCCGCTACTACCGTTCGCAGCTCTGCAGTACTTAACGCGTGACCACTGTCGCGGTCCGCAGTAATACCGAATAAACGCAATAAACCATTGGCCAGCAGGTTGATGAGCCACACTAACGGGTAGGCTAGCTTCATCAACGGGTAATAGATCAGAGCAGCCGGAAGCGCGAGTTTGGACGGGTTCCTGGCGGCGACGGTCTTTGGTGCGACCTCGGCGAATATGAGTACGACAAACGTCAGTATCAGCATTCCCGCGAAGATCGCAGCTTCGCCTCCGATCCTGATGGAAATTACGGTGACAAGCGCAGCGGCAGCGAGATTGGAGGCGTTATTGCCGAGAAGAATGAGGCCGATCAGTCGATCGGGATGTTGGAGGAGGCTCTCCGTCAGCCGGGCAGACCGCAGGCCAGACTTCGCCCGATGCCTCAGCCGGTAGCGGTTGATGCGCATGAGGGCGGTTTCCGTGCTAGAGAAGAACGCCGAGAGAAAGAGCAGAACGATGAGTAGGGAGAATAAAAACCCTAGGGGAACGTCGTCACTCAAGTACGTTGACCCTCCTGTGGCCGAACATGCCTATAGAGTGGACGAACGCAAGAGCGAGTGTCAAGGATCCGGTGAGACGTTCTGATAACTAAAGGATTTTCCACGGGTTATCCTGGCATGCGCCGGTTGCTGTGTGCCCGACAAGTCGGCTGTGGCGTGGGTAACCGGACAGGGCACAGCGCCGAGGACGAATTTTTCAGGGTCACGGCTGTTCTTAGGCCCGATCGGCCTTCACTTCTTTGGCAAATACGGTAAGATTCGCGCCTCATCGGGCGGTTATCCTGGTTTTTTCGGTCAATTTATCAACAGGTTTTGAGCTATGGTCAGTATCCGATTGTCTCGGGGCGGTGCGAAAAAGCGGCCTTTCTATCACATCGTCGTGACGGACAGCCGTAACCGTCGCGACGGCCGATATATCGAGCGCCTGGGTTATTTCAATCCGATCGCTCGAGGTGGCGAGCGCAAGCTGAAGGTCAACCTGGAACGTGCCGACTACTGGCTCTCCCACGGTGCACAGTTATCCGACCGCGTTGCTAAGTTGATGAAGCAGGCCCGGGGCAGCGAGGCTTCTTAGCTCGGGCTTTGCCCGGGCGAATCCGCAGTGAGCGGGGCGCCGCGTAAGCTTGTAACTCTCGGCCGGGTTAACGGTCTGCTCGGCGTCAAGGGTTGGCTCAAAATTTATTCATATACCGATCCTCGGGACAGTATCGTCGGCTTTTCGACGTGGGTTCTGCGCACCGGCGACGATGAACAGACGGTCGAGCTTGAGGACGGCCGAAAGCACGGCCGTACCGTGGTGGTGAAGCTCAAGGCGATCGACGACCGGAACCAGGCGGAAGCGCTGGTAGGGGCTGACATTGCTGTCGAACGTGACGCGCTGGCACCTTGTGACCCCGGGGAGTATTACTGGACGGACCTCGAGGGTTCAACCGTGGTCACGGCTCAGGGTGAATCGCTCGGGCGGTTAGACCACTTGTTCGAGACCGGCGGCCACGATGTCATGGTCGTCATAGGGGATCGCCGACGGCTGATCCCGTTCGTCCAGGAGAAGGTCGTGCGGGAAGTTAGGCTGGAGCAACACATTATTGTCGTCGACTGGGATCCGACTTTCTAGGGGTGGCGAATGTTTCGGATCAGCGTCGTCTCACTGCTGCCTGAGGTCGTAGAGCCGGTTGGCCGCTATGGTGTCGTGGGGCGGGCCTGTGAACGCGGCCTCCTGAGAATTGAACAGATTTCGCCGCGGGACTTTGTCTCGGACCCGCATCGAACCGTGGATGATCGGCCTTACGGCGGCGGGCCCGGCATGGTTCTAAAATACGAGCCGCTGCGTGATGCGATACGGCTCGCTCGCAAAGGGCTGCCGGCGAAAAGCCGCGAGTTCGTGCTGAGCGCGCAGGGTCGGTGCTTTGATCAGGCGCTAGCTCGGGAGCTTGCTCAGAGCCCGGGACTGTTGCTGGTAGCAGGTCGATATGAGGGACTAGACGAGAGAATAATCGGCAATGAGATAGAAACCGAGCTGTCTCTGGGCGATTATGTGCTCAGTGGAGGAGAGCTTGCAGCGGCGGTCATTATTGATACTGTCGCCAGACTCCTCCCGGACGTGCTCGGCCACGCGGATTCTCCCCAGCAAGAATCTTTTATGACTGGACTACTGGATTATCCGCAGTACACTCGCCCAGAGATTGTCGATGGGGTGGGTGTACCGGAGGTTTTAACCGGCGGGCATCATGATGCGATCCGGCGCTGGCGGCTGAAGCAGGCGCTAGGCAGAACCTGGCTGAGACGACCGCGGCTGCTGGAGGAGAGGACATTAACACCCGAGGAACGAACGCTCCTCGAGGAGTTTATCGGCGAACACGAGAAGCAGACTACCGACATTTAAGGATGAAGCTATGTCCAAACTAATCGACGAAATTGAGCGAGAGCAGCTCAAATCGGATGTTCCGGCCTTCTCCCCTGGAGATACGGTCATCGTCCAGGTCCGGGTCAAGGAAGGGGAGCGGGAGCGGCTCCAGGCGTACGAGGGTGTGGTCATCGCCAAACGCAATCGCGGAATCAACTCGTCGTTTACCGTCAGAAAGATCTCTCACGGCGAAGGCGTGGAAAGAGTATTTCAGACTCACAGTCCTGCGGTCGCCGATATCAAGGTCAAACGCCGTGGCGACGTGCGTCGAGCGAAGCTCTACTATCTCCGCGAGCGCAGTGGTAAGGCCGCCCGGATCAAGGAAAAGCTTTAGGGCCGAGGGAGGCTGGCGTGGCGTGCTCGCTAGTCCGATGACACACCGAGTTCGCGGCCGCTGCGGTCGGGGTATCGGGTTGCTGGCCGGCGTTGCGATGCTGGGTACCGGCGGATGTACGTCGTATGTCGGTGCGCTGGCTGCGGAGACGCTGTCCGCGGCGATTCTCAATCAAGATGATCCGGCAATTGTCAGTGCGGGTTTGCCGGCCTACCTGCTCATGGTCGACGGCTTCATCATCCAAAATCCGGATAGCGTCGGGTTACTCGCCGCCGGTGCACAGCTGTTCGCGCTCTACGGTTCTCGATTTGCTGACGACGCTGCGCATGGTGCGGTGTTAACTGCTAAGAGTCGTCGCTATGGTGAGCGCGCCATGTGCTTGGAATATTCCCGGGCGTGTAACTGGGCCGGACTCGACTATGATTTGTTTGTCGCCGAGCTTGCCCAAGTCAACAAGCGGCAGACGGACGTTCTCTACGCGTACGCAGTGAGTTGGTTGAGCCACCTGGACGCCACGAGCTCAGACTGGAGCGCGGTTGGGGAGCTGCCCTGGGTTCAAGCCGCGATGGAGCGATTACTGGAACTCGATGAGACGTACGATGACGGTGGGATTCATGTTTATCTCGGTATCCTCAACGCCTTGCGCCCGCCGGCGTTGGGTGGCCGTCCCGACGTTGCCCAGGCCCATTTCGAGCGTTCGATCGAGCTGAGTAACGGAACTGACTTGTCCGCCAAGGTAGAATACGCTCGCCGGTACGGGCGCATGATGTTCGACCAGGATTTACATGACAGATTGCTTAAGGAAGTCATCGCTGCGCCGGCTGAAGCACCTGGCCGAACGCTGTTTAACGTGTTGGCGAAACGGGATGCGAAGGAACTTCTGGCGTCCTCTATGGACTACTTCTGATGGTCTCAGCAAAGCTTGGACACGTTATGTTTAACCGCAACCAGTCGGGCTTCGCGATCACCTTGGTCGCTGCGTTGCTCTTTGTCGGCCCGGCCCAGGCGATCGAAATCAAGGTGGCCACCATTGCCCCGGACGGTTCGGGCTGGATGCGTGAGATGCGTTCCGGCGCGGAAAAGATTCGAAACCTCACGGCGGGCCGTGTCACGATCAAGTTCTACCCGGGCGGGGTCATGGGAAATGACTCGCAGGTGCTGCGTAAGATCCGTATCGGACAGCTCCATGGTGGCGCGTTCACCGGCGGCGGAATTGCTGAGCGATACGCTGGCTTCAATCTCTACGGTATCCCTCTCCTGTTCCAGTCGCTGGACGAAGTGGATTACGTCCGGGCTCGGTTGGATGCAAAGCTACAAGCGGGGCTGGCTGACGCTGGCTTTATCAGCTTTGGCTTCATAGAAGGTGGCTTCGCGCAGCTTATGGCCAACGAACCGATCAGTCGCGTAACCGACATGCGCCGTCGCAAGGTCTGGAGTCCGGAAGGCGACCCGATCGGATTTATGGTGTTGGAAGCGATGAATCTGTCACCCGTTGTGTTACCGCCCACGGATGTTCTGACCGGCTTGCAGACGGGGCTGCTCGACGTTGTTGCCGCTTCCCCGGTGGTGGCTTTGGTCCTGCAGTGGCATACCAAGGTGAAGTACGTCACCGATCTCCCCGTGTCCTATGGGCTGGGCATTTTCGCAATCGATATCCGCGTCTTCGATCGTCTGTCTGGTGCTGACCAAGAGGTGGTCCGGAGTGTGATGGGCGCGGTCGTTAAGAGTCTGGATGGACAGGCCCGCGAGGATGATCGGCAAGCACGAGCCGTTCTCGTGCAAGCCGGTCTGGAGTTCGTGCCCGTGAATTCTGAAGATATCCTGGCGTGGCGGCGAACCATCGAAGGGCTCTATCCGGAGTTACGTCAGCGACGGGATATCGATGCGAATCTATTGGATGACCTGCTGGCGCTGCTAGACGAGTACCGCGCTGGCGTCAATTCCTCGACAGGTTCGCCTGCGGAGCGTCGGGCTGCTGAGTGAGCCCGGCGTGAACTCGAAAGCGACTCAATGGCTGGCTCGGGCCGGGCGTTGGGGTCGATGGCTGGAAAACACCTTCTTGACATTGTTGCTGTCGGGACTGATCGTTCTGGCGAGCGCCCAGATTCTGTTGCGTAACGTTTTCTCGATCGGGCTGGTATGGGGTGACGGTCTGGTGCGATTAATGGTCCTCTGGCTAGCGCTACTTGGCGCGATCGCGGCGAGCCGCGAGAACAAACAAATCAAAATCGATCTATTGAGCCACTCGCTCTCTGAGCCGTTACAGAGAGCGGCGAGGATAACGACCGACCTATTCACCGCAATCGTCACGGGTCTGCTCGCCTGGCACTCGTGGCGCTTCGTGCAGGATGCACGTCTCTTTGGCGACACATTGTTGAACGACTGGCCGGCGTGGGTATTTCAATTAATCCTGCCGATCGGCTTCGGCCTGATCTGCTATCGCTACGCCGTGCGAGCGCTGCAACAATTCCCTGGGATGCACCGATGATCTTGACCGGTCTGATCCTGCTGGTGCTCGCTATATTGGGGGCGCCGTTGTTCGCGATCATTGCAGCCAGTGCCATGGCCGGCTTTTATCGATCCGGTGTCGACTTATCCGTAATGGGGATCGAGTTTTTTGGTATCGCAGAGATGCCGATCCTCGTAGCGATACCATTGTTTACTTTCGCGGGTTTCGTTCTCAGCGAAAGCCAATCTCCGCAGCGGCTCGTGCGGTTGTCACAAGCGTTGCTTGGCTGGCTACCGGGCGGTCTCGCGATCGTGTGTATGGCGGGCTGTGCGTTGTTCACAGCATTCACCGGTGCTTCTGGAGTAACGATCATCGCGTTGGGAGCGCTGTTTTTCCCAGCGTTGACCAAGGCGGGCTACGATGAGCGCTTCAGTCTCGGACTCATCACAACGTCGGGCAGTCTCGGGCTCCTGTTCGCGCCATCGCTTCCCTTAATTCTGTACGGAGTCGTCGCCGCGGCGTCGATAGATCAGCTATTTCTCGCCGGCGTGTTTCCCGGACTCCTGATGGTGATTCTGCTTTCCGCGTATAGCTTTTGGATCAATCGGCGAATTCGGACGTCTCTTGCCGAGATTTCCGGGAAGGAAGTCTTGGCAGCCCTGTGGGATTCGGCCTGGGAAATCCCTTTGCCTATCGTCGTGCTTGGCGGCATCTACAGTGGCTACTTCGCTGTTTCGGAAGCGGCAGCCGTGACGGCTCTGTACGTGATGTGCGTAGAGATTGTCGTCCGCCGAGAGATTCCGTGGCGCGAGGTACCCAGAATCATGCGCGAATCAATGGTGCTGGTCGGCGCGATCTTTATGATTCTCGGCATTTCGCTGGCATCGACGAACTACATGATTTACGCCGGAGTCCCGGAGCGACTCTTCGCCATTGTTGATACTTACGTCGCCGGGCCTGGATCTTTCTTGTTGGCGTTGATTATCTTTCTGCTGATCCTCGGAGCCATCCTCGATATTTTTTCGGCCATCATCCTGATCGTGCCATTAGTGCTGCCCGTGGCGGCCCAATACGGCATTCACCCGATCCATCTTGGTATTGTGTTTCTTGCGACGATGCAGCTGGGTTATCTGACCCCGCCTGTGGGATTGAACCTCTTTATCGCGAGTTTCCGGTTCGAACGCAGTATTGTGGAAATCTATCGAGCAACGCTCCCCTTCTTCGTGGTATTACTGATCTCTGTATTTATTATCGCCTACTGGCCGGCCCTTTCTCTAGTACTCGTGGACTAGCAGGCTGTTAGTGCATCTGCGAATGCCGAGCGAAATCGTCGGCAACTCGTGCGTTCTCTTTTAAAGGTGTAGATCGTTATGAAGCCGTTGGGATTGATCATGAAGCTGTTGGGCACACTCTGGCGTGCGCTGGACGGCGTGCGCAAGGTTTTGCATCTTCTTATTCTCCTGCCCCTGACCGTCATCCTGCTGGCCGTAATAGCGCCGGATCGACCCCGCGTACCTAGGGATGCGGCATTAATCCTGGCGCCTAAAGGTGCGTTGGTTGAACAGCTGTCCGGCGATCCGTTGGATCGTGCGATCGCTCTGGCACGCGGTATACCGCAACAAGAGGTCCTGCTCAAAGATCTGATCGAGGTGATCCAGACAGCGAAAGACGACAATCGAATCAAGGTGCTCGTATTAGAGCTGGACGGCCTCGGGGGCGCCGGTTTGAGTAAGCTACAGGAGTTGGCTGACGAAATTATTCTTTTCAAGGCTAGTGGCAAACAGGTTATCGCGGTCGGTGATGGCTTCACCCGCAATCAATATTATCTCGCCGCGCATGCGGACGAAATCTATATGCACCCCATGGGTTTTGTCTATATTGACGGTTATAGCCGCTTTCTTCCTTACTATAAATCCGCAATCGATAACCTCTACATAGACTACAACGTCTGGACAGTCGGCGAGTACAAGTCATTCGTCGAGCCGATTACGAGAGACGATATGTCCGCTGAAGACCGGGAAGCCTCTGGGCAATATCTCGGTGCGCTTTGGGACGCGTACCAGGCGGATGTAACGGCGGCGCGCGAACTCAACAGCACGGCGTTGCAACGGTATGCCGATGATGCGGCCGATCTTCTCAGCGAAGCTAACGGCGACACCGCACAAATGGCATTGGACTACGGATTGATCGATGAGTTGCTGCATCGAGACGGCATCAGCTCGCGTGTGAAGGCATTAGTCCGTGATAGCGATGAGGAGGACGAAGGTGACGATAGTGGCGCGGATGACTATCCGCGTATCGGCCATGAAGCGTACCTTCGTGCGATTCGTGGCCAGGATTCGGAGTCATCGGCTGAGGCTAGTGTGGGCGTCGTCGTAGCATCGGGAATCATCCTGGATGGTTCTCAGCCTCCGGGAACGGTCGGCGGCGACTCGACGGCTAGATTAATCCGGCGTGCGATGGAAGACGAGCGGATGAAGGCACTCGTGCTTCGCGTGGACAGCCCTGGCGGCAGTGCCTTCGCTTCCGACGTGGTACTTCGCGCACTGGAGGTCTTCCAGGAAAGCGGCCGTCCGCTGGTGGTATCAATGGGCAGTGTGGCGGCCTCCGGCGGTTATTGGATCTCGATGAGCGCCGATGAGATCTGGGCAAGTCCGACGACCCTGACGGGCTCTATCGGCATTGGCGCCACGCTCCCTACCTTCCAGCGATCTCTCGATCGACTCGGAATTCACGTTGACGGGATCGGCACAACAGCACTCGCGGGGCAGGCCGATCCACTGCGAGCGCTTGGGCCGGACATCGTGGAAATCATCGGCCAGTCGATACAAAACGGCTACGATCAGTTTGTCGATAAAGTTGCCAGTCACCGCGACCAGTCTGTTGAGGAGATCGACGGCGTCGCGCGCGGCCGGGTCTGGATCGCAGCCGATGCGCGTGATCGTGGTTTGATCGATCACCTTGGCAACCTCGATGATGCCATTGCTTCGGCCGCCGAACTCGCGGACTTAGAAGAGGATGGTTATAGGATTGACTATATAGAGAAAGAGCTCGAGTTCAGGGAGAGACTTGCGTTGCAGCTGGCCCAGGTCTTAGCGCCGCTGATTCAGGCGCTGGGAGGTTCGCCGGCGCTACCGCCGGAATTGCAGCGGCTGGTCGATGTCGCCATTGGGCCGTTGAGAATCCTGGAGCGTTTGAACGATCCGCGAGACCTGTACGCTTATTGTTTCTGTGAAGCCCGTTAATGTCCGCAATCGCTTAGGCGATCGTTGACCGATCCGGATTCTTCGGGTAGTCGTAGAATACGAGCTCGGCATCGATTTCGGTAATCTCCGACCACTTGTTCGTCTTGAAGTCCATCGCAACGACACCGCTGGTGGGCAAGTTGTCCATGTCCAGTGCCGGCAACAGTTGGTTGACGAGTTCCGTCAGGCCTGGGTTATGGCCGATGAGCAGGAGATCGCCGAAGTTGTCCGGCTGAGCGCAGACCAGCTCGAGTATCTTTTTCTCCGTCGCAAGGTAAAGTTCTTTCTCGATTTGTAAAAACTCATCCGGATACTTCAGTGCCGCTGCGACGAACTTCGCGGTTCGACGCGCACGTACCGCCGAGCTGGAGATGATCAGTGATGGGCGAACTTTGCGTGCCGCCATGCGTTCGCCCATCGTTGGTGCGTCACGCTCACCGCGGGCCGATAAGACCCGCTCGTGATCGGCCAATGAGGGTTCAGCCCAGCTAGACTTCGCGTGGCGGAATAATGTCAGTCGCTTCACTAACTCGTGGTGCTTAGAGTAAGCCGGCTTCTAGCTGCGCCTCTTCCGACATCATTGTTTGGTTCCACGGTGGATCAAAGACAAGCTCGACATCGGCTCGCTCGACAGTCGGGATGATTTCAATTTTCTCTCGCACATCCGCCATGAGTATTTCTCCCATCCCGCAACCCGGTGCCGTGAGTGTCATGTCGACTTCGACAATACGTTGCCCGGCGTCGTTGCGCTCTATGTCACAACGATACACGAGTCCTAGATCTACAATATTGATCGGGATCTCCGGGTCAAAGCACGTCCTAAGCTGTTGCCAGACCAGAGATTCGAAATCTTTCTCCGTCGCGTTGGGAGGAACCGTGGGCGGCTTTATTGGTTCTTTGCCGAGTGCGTCGGCGTCAATACCGGCGATCCGAAACAAGTTACCTTCGACATAGAATGTGAAACTGTCGCCCAGTGCTTGGGTGATAAATCCGGATGTACCTTCGGGTAAGGTGACCTCGTCACCGGCTGGAATGATAACGGCAGCGCACTTCCGGGATAATGTGATGGTCTCGCTTTGCGGATAGTACATTGTCTCACTCCGTCGAAATTTCGTCGGCCGCGCCGGTCAGCGCGTTCTTGAGTGCATGCCAGGCCAGGCTGGCGCATTTAACTCGGGTAGGATATTGACGAACACCGGATAGCGCGGCTAATTTATCCAACTCCTCAATCTCGGCGCTTTCGTTGAACTCTGGCGCGGTCAGCATGGCGTGTACTTTCTCGAATAGTGCCAGGCTATCCTGCAACGACGCGCCCTTGACCCTCTCGGTCATCAGCGACGACGAAGCGACGGAAATCGCGCACCCTGTCCCTTTGAAGCGTATATCCTGTACCGTGTCGCCATCTAGCTTCACATAGAGCGTCATGCGGTCGCCACACAGCGGGTTCACGCCCTCGACGACGCGGTCCGCATCCTCCAACTCACCGAAATTTCGAGGTCGACGGTTGTGATCGAGGATCACTTCGCGATAAAGGTCCTGTAATTCGTTCAAGAGAACATTTCCAGGGCTTGCCGCAACCCATGCATCAGTCTGTCCACATCGTCCCGGTTGTTGTACAGGGCGAATGAGGCGCGAGCCGTGGCCGGCACCTTAAAGAAATCCATGACCGGCATGGCACAGTGGTGCCCGGTGCGTATCGCAACGCCTTCGAGATCGACGACCGTACCCAGGTCATGGGCGTGAATCTTGTCGAAGAGGAACGAGAGCACGCTGGCTTTGTGGGCTGCCGTGCCGATGATTCTCGCGCCAGGCAGCCGCAGAAGTTCGTTCGTCGCGTATTCGAGGAGATCGTGCTCGTGTGCAGCCAACGCATCGAAATCGATGGCGCTGAGATAATCGATAGCAGCGCCAAAGCCTATCGCGCCCGTGATATTCGGCGTGCCGGCTTCGAACTTATGGGGTAGGGCGTTATAGGTCGTGTCCTCGAAGCTCACCGTCAGGATCATCTCGCCGCCGCCCTGATAAGGAGGCATCGCTTCCAATAACGCGCGTTTACCGTAGAGAATGCCGATCCCTGTCGGACCGAACATCTTGTGACCGGACAGCGAATAAAAATCACAATCTAATGCCTGGACATCGATTCGCAGGTGCGGTCCGGCTTGAGCGCCGTCGATCGATACCAGCGCGCCGGCTTGATGGGCTTCGGCGATGAGATCCTGCAGCGGATTGATCGTACCCAAGGCATTGGAGACATGGCCGAGCGCGACAATTTTGGTGTTCTTAGTCAGGCGCGCCGTAAATCCGTCTCTATCGAGTTCACCGGTTTGGGTAATCGGGGCCGGTATCACC
>SMVB01160284.1_pt1 | contig 23548 bp, 23 predicted proteins | sample 2456461 | NCBI WGS metagenome assembly SMVB01 (sample SAMN11095934, study PRJNA526329) | marine sediment metagenome | biome: Marine sediment; feature: Surficial sediment; material: Deep marine sediment; isolation source: Hadal surficial sediment | place: Pacific Ocean | collected 2014-05 | depth...
CAGGCCGGCACCAGCCACCACCTCGGCCAGAACTTCTCCCGCGCCTTCGGCGTCAAGTACCAGGACGAGGAAGGCAAGTGGGAGCACTGCTGGAGCACATCGTGGGGCATGAGCACGCGCATGATCGGCGCCGTGATCATGACGCACGGCGACGACAACGGCCTGGTGCTGCCGCCGCGCGTCGCACCGATCCAGTGCGTGATCATTCCCATCTGGCGCGGCAAAGACCCGCATGACGAGATCGTCTCCGCGGCGAACCAACTGCGGGACCGGCTCGTGAAAGCCGGGCTGAGCGTCAAGGTCGACGACCGCGACAACGTCAACCCCGGCTTCAAGTACAACGAGTGGGAGTTGCTCGGTGTCCCGCTACGTCTCGAACTCGGGCCCAGGGACATCGAGAAAAACTCGGTGATGACCGTCAAGCGGCTCGGCCGCGTCAAGACCCCGGTGTCGATGGACGAGGTTGAAACGCGCATCCCCGAGTTGCTCGAGGAGCTGCAGCGAGAAATGTTCGACGCTGCCTTGAAGCGCCGCGAGGAAGCGACGCACACGGTCGACGACTACGACGAATTCAAGCGTCTCAACGAAGACCCAGGCGGGTTCCTGCTCGCGCACTGGTGCGGCGACGAAGCCTGCGAGGAAAAGATCCAGCAAGAGACCAAGGCGACGATCCGCTGCCTCACCTTCGACCAAACCGAGGAATCCGGCAAGTGCCTGGTCTGTGGCGGAGAGTCGAAGAAGCGGGCGCACTTCGCCAAGTCGTACTAGCCGCGAACCTGAACCCGTCCTGTGCCGAAACTAGAACCATCGACAGATCGGGCAACGCGTCTCGGCCCCGGCGCCAGGGGGCGCGTCATCGGAGTGAGCGGTAGATCTCTCGGCGATGTCCGATCTTCAGGATGATGATCACGAGCCGTCGTCCCCAGACACGGTAAAGGATGCGGTACGTGCCGACACGGATGCGGAAGACGTCATCGTATCCGCGAACCTTGCGCGAGCCCGGAGGGTGCGGCGCGGAGGCCAGCGGCCGGATCGCCTGCAGTACACGGACCTGATCTTTTCGGGGCAGCTTGCGGATCTGTTTCTCCGCCGTGGCGGAGACTTCGATCCTAAAGCTTGCCATCGAGCTTGAGATCTTTCAGGATCTCGGTCAGCGGGCGTGTCGGTTCGCACAGCAGGCCCTTGAGGTCTTCGACATCCTCGAGTTCCTCCAGCTTGTCGAGTAGGGCCTCCTCAATAAACCGGTTCATCTTCAGCCCGCGGGTCTCGCAGAGCTTCTCGACGGCTTTCTTGACGCGAGCGTCGATGCGCGTTGCCAACTGGACTTGTGTCACGGAAACCTCCTCAAACGCTATCATAAGCTACCTAATGATAGCTATCAAGCGGTGGGCGGGCTGAGGATGCAACCTCGAACGTACCAATGGAGCCGGACGTGCCCCGCCTTACGGTCGATCCGCCGGCCCGAAGGCGTTGACCTGCTCGGCGAGGCGCGTGAGCGTGGCGTCGGCACGGGCGAATATCGAGCCCTTGGGGTACCTGCCCTTGGAGTTGGCCTTCCCGGCGGTCTTACCGGTGAGCACGTCGAGGCCCTGCTCGATCGTGTCGACGGCCCAGACGTGGAATTCGCCGTCGCGCACGGCTTCGACCACGTCCTTGCGCAGCATCAAGTTGGGCAGGTTACGGCGCGGGATCAGGACGCCCTGGTTGCCGCTGATACCGATCGCGCGGCAGACGTCGTAGTAGCCCTCGATTTTCTCGTTGACCCCGCCGATCGGTTGGACCTCTCCGCGCTGGTTGACCGAACCGGTGACGGCGATGCCCTGGCGGATCGGCACGTCGGCGAGAGTGGAGAGCAGCGCGTACAACTCCGTCGATGAGGCCGAGTCGCCGTCGATGCCGCCGTAGTTCTGCTCGAAGCAAACCGTCGCCGTCAGCGCCAGCGGTTTGTTCTGCGCGAAGCATTCGCGCAGGAAACCGGTCAGGATCAGCACGCCCTTGGTGTGCAACGAGCCCGACATGTCGGCCTCGCGTTCGAGATCGATCACGCCCGCGCGACCCATCGCTGCGGTGGCGGTGATGCGCGACGGCTGGCAGAAACTGTGGTCCCCGGTGTCGAGGATCGCCAGACCGTTGACCTGACCAACCGCCTCGCCGTCGATATCGAGCAGGACCATGCCCTCCTCGATTTGTTCGCGCAGCGTTTCCTCGGTCAGGTTGACGCGATGGACCTTGCGATCGAGCGCCTTGTCGACGTCCTCACCACCGACGAGATCGTTGCCGTGTTGCCGCGCCCAGAACGCGGACTCGCGTACGAGGTCGGCAATCTCGGCAAACCGGGTCGTGAGCTTCGTGCGGTTCTCCGCAAGCCGGACGCCGTGTTCGACGATCGCCGCGACGGCCTCGCGGCGGAACGGCGGGAGTTCGTCGTCCTGCGTCTTCTTGTACACGAAGCTGGCGTAGTTGAGCAACTCCTGGTCGTTGCGTGGGATCGACATCGCCATCTCGGCCTTGACCTTGAAGATCTTACTGAAGTCCTCGTCATGCGCATGCAGGACGCGGTAAATATGGCGCGTCCCGATCATGATGAGCTTGACGTCGATCGGGACAGACTCGGGTTTGATCGCGTTGCCCGCCATCATGTTCATCGGGTCGAACGTCTGGATCTCGACCTTGCGCGTGCGCAGCGTGCGCTTGAGCGCGGCCCACACACCCGGTTCGACCAGCACGTCGAGGGCGTCGAGCACCAGGAACCCACCGTTGGCCCGCAACAGGCTGCCCGCGCGGATGCGCGTGTGGTCGGTGACCCACTCCCCTTCCGACGTGCGGAACTTTTCGATCGTGCCGAAGAGGTTGCGGTAGCTCGGCGCGGTTTCCCAGATCACCGGGCGCCCCTTGGTCTGCGAATTGTCGACCAGCACGTTGACTTCGAAACTCGTGTCCTGGACGACCTCGACCTCCCCGTCGGAGCCCGGCTCGGACCGCCCGTCAGCCTCGTGGCGCAGTTCGTCGAGGCTGTCGAGCAACGCTTCTGCGACTTGTTTGAGATACTCCTCGACACCGGGCTCGTTGAACGCGTCCTGCAGGTCTCCGATCGCCTCCTCGAGCAACGGGTTGGCGAACTGGCGGTCCATCTCGTCGAGATGGCGCCGCAGGTCGCGGTCCAGGCGGCGGACCGTCTTCCCCAGCGCTTCCAACTCGCCGCGTATATCACTCAACCGCGTTCGGATCGCGTCGAGTTCGTCCTGGGGGAATTTTCCCTGTTCGACGAGCTGCACCAGTTCGTCCAGGTCGGTCGGCTTGTCCTCGTGGACCGGCACGATGTTCGGACGCGTCAGCGGTCCGATCTGCACCTGCACCATCGCGAAGCCTTCGCCCTCGATGCGCTTTTCGAATTCGCGGAACAGCGCCTTCTGTTCCTGGTTCCCGGTGTCGACGATCGCGGTGCGTTGGCGCTGGTACAACTCCGAATCGAAGATCTTGGGTAGATCCCGCAGCAGCCCCTGGATCAACTCCTCCATCGCCACGCGAAACTCGCGCCCGCGGCCGGCCGGGAAACTCAGTTGGCGCGGTTGATCGGGATGCTGGAAGTCGTGTACGAAGACGAGGTCGCACGGGGAGTCCTCGCCGAGGTCGATCTCGCTGAGCATGCGCCGTACCGTCGTCGAGCGCCCGCCACCGACCTCACCGACGGCGAAGATGTTGTAGCCCTCAGCGCGCACGTTGAGACCCAGCAGGAGCGCTTCGCGCGCGCGGTCCTGGCCGATGATGTGGATCGGCGAGCCGGCCAGTTCCGCGGTCGTCTCGAACGGGAACTTGGCGGGGTCGCAGCGCCAGCGCAGTTCCTCGGGCGAGAGTTCGTAGGAAGATCTGGGATCCTTTGCGCTCATCATCTCCTCAGGGGGTCGTGGCCCACCGGCCACCGTGCGCCATGTTAACAGGCCGGTCAGGGCCAATCCGCTGACAAGAAAAGGGTTACAATCCTGCCTCCCAGTCTCGGACGCGGTGGGTTGGGAACCGTTTCGAGCGATCCACCGTTTCACCGGCTCGATGAGGGGTTATGCGGGACCGAGCGGCCCAGGACCAGCGCCTAGTCCGGACGGTCCTCGATGGCGACCAGGAGGCCTTCGGACAACTGGTCGGACGGTACCAACGGATGGTGGCAGGCGTGGCGTGGCGCTACGGAGCCGGCGCCGACGAGATCGATGATCTGGTGAGTGAAGTGTTTATCAAGACGTACACCAACCTGGGCCGCTATCGGCCGGAGCACGCGTTCTCGACGTGGCTCTACCGCCTCGCCGCCAACCACGTTCTCGATCACGGCCGTCGCGCCAGGAAGGAACGCGGACGCGTGGAGATGCCCGACGAGATCGCCGACACGTCCGAGGATCTCGAACACGATTTCGAGAAACGACAACGGATCGAACACGTAAGAACCGCGATGGCCGAGCTCGCGCCACACTACCGCGAGGCGTTGTTCCTGGTCTACGTCGAGGGCCTGAAGGTCGACGAGGCCGCGCGCGAGCTCGGCCTCCCCAGCGGGACGGTCAAGACTCGACTGATGCGCGGGCGCGCGGCGCTCCGCAAGACGATCGAACAACGGCATCCCGCCTACTTCCGAGACCAGGCATGAACTGTCATCGCGCACGGATGGCGCTTGTCGAGCGGGAACTGGGGCTCCTGACGCTGGGTTTCGAACGCGGACTCGACGATCACCTCGCCTCGTGCGCGGACTGCCGTGGGCGGGCCGGGAAGGAGCAAGCTATCGTCGGCGAGCTGGGTGCGCTGCGCGAGCTGGAGACCCCGGCGGTCGAAGTCCGCATGCGCGTGATGCAACAGGTCCGAACGCTTCCCGGCGTCGAACGAGCGTGGGTTCCGCAGGGCCAACTCGCCTGGGCTTCGGCCGCGGCGGTTGCCGCGGCGATCGGGTTGGTGGCGTGGATCTGGCCCCGGGCAGCATGGCTTCAAGAGGCCGCCGCGGGTGCTGCCGACGGAACGCAGGCACTGCTCTCGGCCGCCTCGTCGACGGTTGGAGTGCTCAAGAGTCTGATCGTTCTCCCCTGGCGCGTACTCAGCGCCCTGCTGGAAACGATGGCCCCGTTGTTCGACACCGTCGGGCGGCTGGAGCCGCTCGCCGTTGCTGTGATTTCGCTTGGTCTTGTTTCGATGATGCTGGCGATTGCCTGGGTCGTGGGGAACGACCTGCGGCGCCTGGTACCGATTGTTTGGAGGAAAGAGGAATGACGACCCGACGTTTGGGCGTGACTGCACTCGTTCTGCTGCTTGCGTGCGCGCTGGCCCCGCCGGCAGTCCACGGCCAAGAAGAGCAAGAGCGAATCGTTCGCAGTGGTCCGACGATCAGCGTTTTTGGGCAAGAAATCGAAATCCCCACGAATGAGGTGCATCGCGATCCGGTGATATGCATTGGGTGCATCGCGCGGATCAAGGGCGAGGTCCGCGACAACGTGGTCGTGATCTTCGGCGAACTCGAATTGGAGGGCGCCAGGATCGGCAAGAACGTGGTCGGAGTCTTCTCGAAAATTCGTGTCCGCGACAGTTACATCGAGGACACGCTGGTCAACGCGCTGGGAAGCCTGGACCGAGACAGTGGCTCCGGCAACGTCGTCAATATCGCGCTGCCCTTCGGTTGGGCCCCGCAGGTGCGCACGATCCTGTTCTGGTTCCGCGCCGTCGGACTGCTACTGATCTTCATCGCCCTGGTGGGCGCCGTATCCGTCGTGCCCGAGCGGGTCGAAACGATCGCGCTGGAGACTCCTGGCCGATACTTCTCGGCTTTCTTCGTAGGATTGCTGGGCTACCTGGCGTTCCTGATCATCATCACGCTGTTGGCGGCCACCGTGATTGGACTCCCCGCCGGGTTCCTGTTCTTCAAGGTCCTCAAGTGGGTCGGGGTCGCTGGAATCTTCTTGTCGCTCGGCCGGAAAATCGGACGCTCGCTGGGGCGCGAGATGTCACCGCTGGGCGCGGTGCTGCTCAGCTTCGGTTTCTACACCGCGGTCGTCGTCGTCTTGAGTTGGCTCGGGTTCGCGGGTTTCTTCATGCTCATGCTGTTCCACTTACTCTTCTGGCTGATGTTCGAGGTCCCGGCGGTCGGGTTGGTGATCCTCACGCGGTTCGGCACCCAGGGAGGGGCCGTGGCCACGACCGTGTACGCCCCCGCCGCAACCGTCCCGCCTGAACCCACGCCCGAGCCGAAAGACGACGCCTAGTGCCCGGAGACCCTCCGAGCGTTCGTGGAGACTCCTAGCGGGTCGCGGACCGCAGACGCTGCCCGCGCAGTCGGCGAGAACACGCTTTCGTCGTTAGAATGGTGCTGTCGTCGCCGGCCCGGGGGCGAGCGGGAGTCGTGTCGTGCGAAAGTTTTCCAACGTGTTTCTTGCGGCCCTGGGTATCCTCGTCGTGTTGCCGGCAATCGCGGCACAAGATGGCGACCGGTCGGTCCGATTCATCCGACCCAGGCATCTTCAGACGATCCTCGGCTCGACCACATTCGAGGCTGAGGTCCATCTGCCCGATGGTGTGAACGTGCAACAGTTGCTTTTCGCCGTGGACGGTTTCGCGGTCGCCGCACTCGAATCGCCGCCGTGGAAAACCGAGTGGGATGCCGGCGATAGCGGGAACGGTTACCGGCTCGAAGTGATCGTGCGGTTGTCCGACGGCACGGAGATCAGCCAGGTCATCGCGACGACCGAACTCAGGATCAATCAGCGCGCGGTCGTCGATCTGGTTAACCTCTACCCCGTCGTTCGCGATGGTTCCGGGCGTTACGTCACGAACCTGACCAAGGACGATTTCGAGGTCACGGAACGAGGCATGCCACAGACGATTTCACGGTTCACGACCGAACAGCGCCCGCTGCGAGTGGGAATCGTAATGGATACGTCATTGAGCATGGCCAAGGGTGGGCGGCTCGCATCCGCCCAGCAGGCCGCGCTGGGCTTCCTCGAATCGTTGAAACCGGGCGACGAGGGCATGGTCGTCACGTTCAACGAGCGCGTCCGTGTGACCCAGGATTTCACCTCGGATCGCGCGCTACTGGGTAAGGCGATTATCGCGACGACCGCGCACGGCGGAACGGCGCTCTACGACGCCATCTGGCGCACGTCGCGAATGTTGCGCGATTTCAACGCACGCCGCGTGATCATTTTCCTGTCCGACGGGCGTGACGAGTCGACCAGCGGCTTCGAACCGGGCAGCCTGCACACGCTCGAAGAGGCGCTGGACCAAGCGCTGCGCAGCGAGGTCATGGTGTTTGCGATCGGACTCGGGAAGGACCTGGACAAGGAATGTACGCGAGACTGGTCTCAAACACCGTCCGGCAACAAGAAAAAAGGTTGCCCCAACGGATCGCTCCAGGACGTGCTGGCCCGTTTGTCGGATTCGACCGGCGGACGTTTATTGCTCTCGCAAAGCGCACGACGCCTGCGCAACGCGTTCGACAATATCGCGAACGACCTGCGCAACCAATACTCGCTGGCCTACAGTTCGACCGACTCCAGCAAGGACGGGAAATGGCGCCCTATCAAGGTGTCAGTCAAGGGCCGCCCGGACGTCCGCGTGATCTCGCGTGACGGGTACTTCGCCACAGCCGCGAACTGAACCGCTCTCCCGAACGACCTCGTAGCGCAGTTTGCGTCGTGCCATCCAGCGCACGACGAGCAGATCGACGAACCCGGCCCAAGCCCGGTTGCGGATACCGTACTTGCTGCGCCCGTGGCGCCGCCGGCGATGCGCGACCGGTTGCTGGATGTAGGACAAGCCACGCGTCTTCGCCAGCGTCGGCAGGAACCGGTGCATCCCCACGTAGTCGAGCAGGTCACGCACGGCCGCGGCGCGAAACGCCTTGAGCGAACAACCGGTGTCGATGACCCGGTCCCCGGTCAAGAAGTTGCGGATTCGATTCGCTATCCACGATGTGGCCCGGCGCACCCAACCGTCCGCGCGTTCGGCACGGTACCCGATCGCGAGATCGTACTCGCCGAGCAAATCGATCAACGCAGGGATGTCTGCGGGATCGTTCTGGCCGTCCGCGTCGAGGGTCACGATCCGCTGTCCTCGCGCGTGCGCGAAGCCGGCAGCGATCGCGGCGCTCTGTCCGTGGTTCCGGTCGAGATGGAGGCCGCGTATCTCCGGCCGCCGCGCCGCAAGGGCGTCGATCATCTCCGCGGATCCGTCGTCGCTTCCATCGTTCACCAGAAGCAGTTCGTAGGACCAACCGTGCCGGCGGGCGACGGCGTCGATCTCCTCGACAAGCGACGCCAGGTTTTCGCGTTCGTTGTAGACCGGAACGACGAGCGACAGATCGGGCCCCGTCATGGGCGACCACCGCCTTTGCGGTTAAAGATCCACCAGCGGCGCCAACGCCGGTGGCGTTCGACAAATCCCGCTTCCTCGTCGGTCCAGGCACCGGCGTCGAGGATCTGTTTCCATTTCAGCAGCGCCGAGCGGTCCGGCATCCGGAGCCAGTGGAACAGAAGCCTGTGCAGGAATCCACCGGGTCGCAGACTCATCGCGCCGGCGAAATCGACGACGAAGATGTGGCCGTCGGGCCGGATGAGGACGTTCCTGCGCGCGCGCAGGTCCCAGTGGACGACCCCGCGAGCGTGGATCTCGTCGACAGTGCGGCGCAGGCGTTCGAAACGCGCCGATCCGTCGCGCGTTCGATCGGGCAACGTCCCGAGCGGACGTCCGTCGATGTACTCGATCACCAGCGCGTAGGGATCGACTCGACCCAAGAACCGCGGAACCCCCTCGATGCCCGTGAGACGGCGGTAGGCGCGCTGCTCGATCGAGATCTGCAGGCGGCCGATCATGCGCACCCACCAACGCTTGTCGCCGAAATCCTTCACGACCATCGGTCCCTCGCCGAGATCGAGGCGCAGGAGCCGCGCCTTGACGGCACGGCCGGCGTGAATCGTTTCGACGGCATCGCCTCTCAGGTCGGCGCGCCGCGGGAGACGGCGCTCTGGTATGTTGGACGAGCCCGACCTGCTCAAAGGTTTACCCCCAAGGCCGTACGTGACGCTTGACGACCCACCGCTCGACCTCGATCAACTCGACGGGCAACAGCCACTGCGGCGAATCCGCGGGCGCAACAACACGAAAGCGGACATCTTAGTGTACCGCCATGGCGCGCTCCAGATCGCGCTGAAGGACTACCGCCGCCGGCCCTGGTGGGTGCGCATGTCGATTGCTCGTCTGATGACCCGGCGCGAAACCGCAGCCTACCGGGTCGCGCGGGGTATCCCCGGCGTGGCGCGCTTCCTGGGACGCCTGGGGCCGGTCAGCCTGGCCACGGAGTGGGTCGAATCACGGTCGCTCGGCGAACTGCGCGAACAGGCCGTGGATCCGCGGGTCTTCGAGCGTTTGCACGAAATCCTCGAGCGGCTCCACGCCGCCGGGATCGCGTTGAGCGACTTGCACCTGAGCGACGTCCTCGTCGACGCCGACAACCACGTGACGTTGGTCGATCTCGCCACCGCATTCACGCTGGGAGAGCGGCCGGGGCCGCTCCGTTCTCGGCTGTTCCGGAGGCTCGTGATGCAGGACGAGATCTCGTTCGTCCGGTTGCGGGCGCACATCCGTAAGGAGGATGCCGACGCCGCGGTTCGCTCACTGGGTGCCGAGGCGGCGACGGCCCACCGGCGTAACCGGCGGCTCAAGGTATGGCTCGACCGGGTGCGCGGACGGCAACACTGACGTTTGTGTTATTCCTTGGCACCCGCCGCAGCGTGGCGGAGTGGATCGATCGGTGGCGCAAGAATCCAACGCATACAACAGGACGCTCGGCCGAGTGCGAGTGCTTTCGGTGTGGCTGCTGGTCGCCGCGCTGGTGCTGCTCTCCGAACCGACTCCGGGCTCGGTTTCCGCCGGCTTCGTGTTCGTGGTGCTCGGCGAGATCCTCCGCTGCTGGGCCGCGGGATATCTCCACAAGACGGTCAAGCTGATCACTTCGGGGCCTTACCGCTACACGCGCAATCCGCTGTACCTCGGCCGCTTGCTGGTCTTCACCGGGATCGCGATCATGGCGTCGTTTCCATATCACGCGAACTGGATCGTGCTCGTTTGCGGTCACGTGATTTTTTTCGGCTACTACTTGCCCCGTAAGGAACGCGTCGAGCCGGCGCGGTTGCGCGAGACCCACGGCGACCGTTACGAGGTCTATTTCAAGGCGGTTCCCGCTTTGTTTCCGCGGTGGAGCCCGTGGCCGGGCGCATCCGACGAGGGTTGGCACTCCTCCCGGCTGCTGCGCAATCGTGAGCACTGGATGCTGTTCGCCATGAGCGCGATCACGTCGCTATTGATGTGGCGGGCGTATTCGACCGCCGCGGCCTACTGAATGGGTGACCCGCTAACGATTGCAATACAACTCGACCCGTTTCGATCCGACGTCGCGGCCGACCCGCGGAACGGCCGGGCCGACGGCCTCCAGGAACTCCTCGCGTTTCCACTCCTCGACGATCATGCAGTGCCGTTCGCGGCCGTTCCAGAGATGCGCAGCCTCAGCGGGATCCTCGACGCGCCCGATACGACGTCCGAGGTAGAATGCGTAATCCGCTCGCCAGACCCACAACCGGTAGCCCGAGACCGCATCGTTCCCGAGTACGGCGGCTGTTTCGCCCGCGAACCCGCGCGCCGACTTGAACGTGTTCGCGTACGGCATGAGCCGACCCGCCAGCCCCAACTGGAGCAACACGAGAACGACCAGGAAACAAATCGATGCCCATCTTTCGCGCCGGCGCAGACCGAGCGCCACGAGGATCGCGACCGCTCCCGCGATCAACGCCGCCGAGGAGGCGGCCAACTGCGCCGCGTGCGACGCGTAGTGATCGCGCAGGCCGTGAGCGACCCAGGCGGCGCCCAGCATCGTCAGCGATGAAACGGCCAGCAACACGAGAACGATGCGCTGCCGCAGCGCTCCCAACGTGCCTCGAAACAGGCGTTCCACGACGCCCGACGCCAGCAACGCAACCGCCGGTGCCGCAGGCATCAGGTACGCACTGCGTTTGCTGCCCGATAGTGAAAAGAAAACGATCGTCCCGATCAACCAGACCCAGGCGATGCGCGAGAGCTTGCGGTCCGGCGCGTCACGCGCGCGGCCGCCCACGGCGAGCGGCAACAGCAACGACCACGGCGCCATGTCGATCCACAGGTACTTCAGGAAGTACCACCAGGGCTGGACGTGATCCCAGGGCGCCACGAAGCGCGTGAAGTTTTGCCGCACGATGACTTCGTGGAGCCCGTCCCACTCGCCGCGTAGCGCCAGCGGTACGACCCAGCAAGACGCCGTCGCGACCAGGGCTGCGAACGCGAGCGTGATGCAGCGGACCGTCGGAGCGGGCTTCGGGCGGGCGGCGACGATCGCTGCGACGAGTGGAATCGCCGCCAGGATCCAGGTCACCGGCCCCTTGGCCAGGAACCCGACACCGGCCGCCAGCCCGGTCGCGAACCAGGGCGCCCACGCACGGGGCTGCTCCAGTGCCGCCAGACCCCAGTACACCGTCGCAATGACCGCCGCGGTGGCGAGCAGATCCATCTGGATCATCCGCGCCGCCTGGGCGATCGAAACGGTCGTCATGAACAGGAGCGCGGCAACCACGCCGTGGAAGCGGCCGGCGTGGCGCAACCCCATAAGGTAGACGAACCCGACCGACACGAGCGCCGCAAGCAGGGACGGCAGGCGCAGCGCGAACTCGTTGACCCCACCCACGAGCGTCGCCACACGGGCGAGCCAGAAATAGAGGATCGGCTTTTCGAGGAAGCGCTCGCCATTGACGGTGGGAACCCACCACTCGCCGTTGTCCGTCATCTCGGCAACGGCGAGACCGTACGTGGGTTCGTTCGGGTTCCACAGATCCCGAGTACCGAGACCGGGCAGGAACAACACGAGCGCCAGCAGGCACAGCATGAACACGTCGCGCCGAACGGTCTGGCGCGGCGTCATGGTTACGTTTCGTTTTCGCGGAACTGTAACTCGTAGAGCCGTGTATAGACCCCGCCGCGCTTGAGGAGTTCATGGTGGGTCCCCTCCTCGACGATGCGGCCCTGTTGCATGACCAGAATCCGGTCGGCACTGCGCACCGTGGCGAGACGATGCGCGATCACCAGGCTCGTGCGCCCTTCCATCAAGCGTTCGAGCGCTTCCTGCACGGCGGATTCGGACTCGGCGTCCAACGCGGAGGTCGCCTCGTCGAGGATCAGGATCGGCGGATCCCTCAGCAGGGCGCGCGCAATGGTCAAGCGCTGGCGCTGTCCCATCGACAGCCGCGATCCTTTCTCACCGAGTCGCGTGTCGTAACCCTGCGGCAACGCCTCGATAAACTCCTCGGCATACGCGGCGCGGGCAACCCGGACGATACTTTGCTGCGACACCTCGTCGGCCATCCCGTACGCGATGTTGTTGCGAACCGTGTCGTCGAACAACACCGTTTCCTGCGTCACGATCCCGATCTGGCCACGCAGCGACTGGAGCGTCACGGTACGGATGTCGTGGCCGTCGATGGACACCGCACCTTCGGAAGGATCATAGAAACGCGGAAGCAGATTGGCCAAGGTCGTTTTGCCCGAACCCGACGCGCCGACCAACGCGACGCGTTGCCCCTTGGGAATCTCCAGCCGTATCCCGTCGAGCACCTGCCCATCGCCGTAACCGAAACAAACATCGTTGAAGCGGATCGAGCGCCGGAATGGCGGCAACTCGACGGCGCCGGGCCGGTCGGTGATCGTGCGCTCCTCGTCGAGCATGGCGAAGACGCGAACCGCGGCCGCGCGCGCGACCTGCAGTTCGGAGTAGATGTTGTTCAATCGCTTGATCGACGCGAAGAGAAAACTCAACGCCACGAGGACCGTCGCGAACCCGCCGGGATCGACGATGTCCCGCGAGATGTAATTGCCGGCGACGTAAAACAATCCGGCTCCGACGATTGCGCCAATCAACTCCATGATCGCGGGCGCCAGAGAAACAGCGCGCGCGGCCTTGAGATCGGCGCGCAGCATGCTGTTGACCGCATCGCGGAAGCGGCCGATCTCGAAGCGTTCCTTGCCGAAGCCCTGGACGATACGAACGCCCTCGATGGACTCCTTGAGCCGCTCCGCGACGACCGCCATCGACTCCTGGGACCACGTTGCGGCGCGACGCATGCGGCGGCCCAGCCGGACCATCGGGTAACCAAGCAGCGGCAGTACGACGAAGGCCAGCAGGGAAATCCGCCACTCGTGGATGAAGGAAATGATCAGGACCGCCGGAATCGTCGCGCTGACCCGCAAGAGGTCGGCCAGCATCGTCGTGCTGGCGCGCTGCAATCGCGCAACGTCGTTCAGGATACGCGAGAGGATCACGCCCGACGAGTGGTCCTGGTAGAAGCTCAGCGATTGGAACGCCACGGACTCGTAAAGGCTCGTGCGGAGATCGCGGATCACCTGGGCGCCGGCGCGAATCGTGAAATAGTTGCCGAAGTAGAGGAACACCCCGCGCACCAGAAAGATCACGATCATGATCATCGGCACGAGGAGATTGTTCTTTTTGCCCCAGTCGCCGAACTGGTCGAGCGGCAACCATTTCTTGACCGCGGCCAGGAGGTCCACGCCGGCGGGCCCGGATGCGTCCGCCGCTCCGGACTGCTGCGACGCGGGAAGCAGCACCTCGTTGACCAGCGGCTTGAACGCGGAGATCGCGACGGCCATCAGGACACCGCTGATCGCCAGCATCACGGCCGCGGCGATCATGCGACCCATGTACGGCCGCAGGTAGCCCGCCAGACGCAGCAACTCCTTCATATCGGAACGATACCAGCCTGACGAGCGAAAGGGGTCGGCACGAACGGATCAGTGAAGATCGACGCCCCTGAAGTAGTAGGCGATCTCGACGGCGGCGGTTTCCGGCGCGTCCGACCCGTGGACGACGTTGCGCTCGATGTTGGTCGCGAATAGTTTTCGCAGCGTGCCCTCGGCGGCGTTCTCCGGGTTGGTCGCGCCCATCACGTTGCGCCACTTCGCGATTGCATCCTCGGCCTCGAGACACAACACCACGGCGGGGCCGGAGGACATGAAGGCGGTCAAATCGCCAAAGAAGGGTTTGTCACGATGGACCGCGTAGAAGCCCTCGGCGTCGTCCCGGGACAGGTTGACCATACGCATCCCGACGACGCGAAACCCTTCCTGTTCGATCCGGGTGATGACCTCCCCGGTGTTCTTGTTGGCCACCGCGTCGGGCTTGATGATCGCTAGAGTTCGTTGCATCGCTGGTCTTTTGCTCCATGCCGCCCGGAGTCGGGGCGGGATTATAGGACACCGGTTGACGGTCAGTCGAACAGCCGGGGATGGGGCAGCAGCGTGAACGAGCGGCGGTGGATCGGCGACGGTCCAAGCCGCCGGATCGCGTCACGGTGCTCGGCGGTCGGGTAGCCCTTGTGCGCGGCGAACCCGTACCCGGGGTAGGCCGCGTCGTACTCGCGCATCAATCGGTCCCGCTCGCATTTGGCGAGGATCGAGGCTGCGGCGATCGCGTGACACACCGCGTCGCCCCCGATCACGCTCTCCTGGTCCATCGGCAGGTCGGGGATCGTCCCGCGGCCATCGACGAGCACCTTCTGCGGCGCGGGAGACAATCCCATCACGGCGCGGTGCATCGCGAGCAGGCTGGCCTGATGGATGTTCAGTCGGTCGATTTCCTGTCGGTCCACCGGAACGACCGCCCAGGCCAGCGCCGCCGCACCGATCTCGACCGCCAGTTCGTCTCGCTGGGCGGCGGTCAGTTTCTTGGAATCGTCAACACCCTTGAGACCCTCGCCGCGGGGAAAGATGACCGCGGCGGCGACGACCGGACCGGCCAGCGGCCCTACCCCGGCCTCGTCGACTCCAGCAACGCGCTCGATGCCGGCGTCCCACAACTCCCGCTCGCGGCCAAGCAGGCGCCTCAGCCGGTGCACGTTTTTCGCCGCCCGGCTGCGTTTGCGGTTGGCCACGAACCCTCCTCGGGGCCGAGTCTAACCGAGTTCGTCCGGCGGTGAACCCTTGACGGCCGGACGGTAATAATGCTCCGATGCTCGCTTTCCCGGCGAGAAGGACCGGCCATGCATCGACTCGTTTTGATTCGCCACGGACAGAGCACGTGGAACCGCGAGAATCGTTTCACCGGGTGGACCGACGTCGACCTGACGGAGCAGGGCATTTCCGAAGCGCGCGCCGGCGGACGGCTGCTCGCCGAGGACGGCTTTCGCTTCGACCTGTGCTACACGTCGGTGCTGAAACGCGGGATCCGGACGTTGTGGTTGGTGCTCGACGAACTGGATCAGATGTGGCTCCCGGTCGAACGCGACTGGCGGCTCAACGAGCGGCACTACGGCGCCCTGCAGGGGCTGAACAAGGCCGAGACCGCCGAGAAACACGGGGCGGAACAGGTCCTTATCTGGCGCCGCAGCTACGACATCCCGCCGCCGCAGCTGGACATGGACGATCCGCAGCACCCCGGTCGCGACGAACGTTACGCCGGACTCGATCCGGATCAATTGCCCCGCAGCGAGTCGCTCAAGTGCACCGTCGAACGTTTCCTCCCGCTATGGCACGGAACGATCGCTCCGCAGATCCGCGCCGGAAAGCGCGTGCTGATCGTCGCTCATGGGAACAGCCTGCGAGCCCTGGTGAAACACCTCGACTCGATTTCCGATGCGGAGATCGTCGGTCTCAACATCCCGACCGGGATCCCGCTGGTCTACGACCTGGATGAATCGCTCAAACCGCTGGGCCACCGTTATCTCGGCGACCCCGAGGTGGCCAGGAAGGCGGCGGAAGCGGTGGCCCGGCAAGCGCAGAAAAAGGGCTGCTAGAATGGCCGTCCTGTGGGACGGCCCGCCCACGGCACTCGAAGAAGGACCGATTCCATGACTTTCGTGATCGCCGAACCGTGTATCGGGACCAAGGACACCGCCTGCGTCGATGTCTGTCCGGTCGATTGCATCCACCCGACCAAGGAGAACGACAAGTTCGAGACGTCGGACATGCTGTTCATCGATCCGGCCGAGTGCATCGATTGCGGGGCCTGCGAGCCGGCGTGCCCGGTCGAGGCGATCTTCGAGGAAGAAGCCGTCCCGGACCAGTGGAAGGACTACACGGAAAAGAACGCGGTGTACTTCGAAAAGAAATAAACCGACCGGATCCGGTCGTCAGCGCCCCTGCTGCTCCAACCAACGTTCACAATCGATCGCGGCCATGCAACCCGCGCCGGCGGCGGTGACGGCTTGGCGATAGTGGTGGTCGTGAACGTCGCCGGCCATGAACACGCCTTCCAGTTCCGTGAATGCGCCCCTGCCCGGTTTGAGATAGCCCTGCTCGTCCTTGGGTAGGTTGTCGAACAGCTCGGTGTTGGGGCGGTGGCCGATCGCGACGAAAAAGCCGCCGCACGGGCGCTCACTCGTCTCTCCGGTCCTGAGGTTCTTGACGCGAATCGATTGCACCTTCGTCCCGTTCCCGATAATTTCCTCGACGAGCGTATCCCAGACGAACTCGATCTTTTCACTGGCGAAGGCACGGTCGGCCATGATTTTCGACGCGCGCAGTTCGTCCCGGCGATGGATCACGCTGACCCGTTTACCGTAACGGGTCAGGAACAACGCCTCCTCCATCGCCGTGTCGCCACCGCCGACCACGACGATCTCTTGATCCTTGAAGAAGAACCCGTCACACGTGGCGCAGTACGAGACCCCGCGACCGGCGTATTCCTTCTCGCCCGGCAGACCCAACTCGAGCGGGGACGCCCCGGTGGCGATGATCACCGCCCTGGCCTCGATCGTCTCCTCGTCGGTCGAAACCGATAGCGGTTTGCCGGTCAAGTGAACCCTGGTCACATCGCCGGACACGAAGGTCGTGCCGAAACGCGCGGCCTGCTCCTTGAACTTCTCGATCAGGTCCGGCCCCATGATCCCCTCCGGGAAGCCCGGATAATTCTCGACGTCGGTCGTGTTGATCAACTGCCCACCGGCGTTCAGTCCTTCAACGACCACCGGCACGAGAGCGGCCCGCGCGCAATAGATCGCCGCCGTCAAACCCGCCGGGCCAGAGCCCAAGATCACCACGTCCTTCATCGATTACCTCTCGCCCGCCTCGGGGCCACGCGCCAGAATCGTATCCAATTGGCCGTCATCTTCGAGTTGCTCGAGCCGGTCCGAATCGCCGATATGTACGTCGTCCACGAAGATCTGCGGCGTGGTCGCGCGTCCCGAGCGCTGGATCATCTCCGCTTCGAGCCGCGGGTCCTCGGTCACGTCCAGCTCGCGGTACTCCAGACCCTTGGCATCGAGCAGCCGCTTTGCGCGCCAGCAGTATCCGCACCAGGGCTTGGTGTAAATCGTGATTTCAGGCATACCCGTTACCGTGCCCTCCCCGAGTGACCGGTAACAGCCGGAGTGGATCCCTCCGTCCCCGATCGCCGAGCAGCGGGCGATCTTACCAGTCGACCCAGCGGTTCTCCAGAGGCTTCCTTTGGTAGAATGGCGGACTCGGAACCGATTCTCCCCGCACCGCTTCCGGAACAGTCCATGACGAAGAACAAAGCGTCGACGCGCCGATCGAGCAAGACGATCCGGGCCGGTTGCCGGCTCGGTGACGACGACGTCTACCTGTTTCGCGAGGGCACCCACTATCGCTTGTGGGAAGTTCTTGGAGCGCATCCTGGAATCGTCGACGGCAAACCGGGTGTGAGCTTTTTGGTCTGGGCCCCGGCAGCGAAAACAGCGTCGGTGATCGGCGACTTCAACGACTGGGACCCCGACGCCCACCCGCTTGAACCGTGCGGCGATAGCGGGGTATGGTGCGGGTTTGTTCCGGGCGTTTCCGCCGGGGCGCTCTACAAATTCCACCTGGTGTCGAAACTCGGCGGTCCAACCGTGGACAAGGCCGACCCCCTGGCACGGGCCGCCGAACTGCCCCCGCGGACGGCGTCGGTCGTCTGGCAGGAGTCTTACGCGTGGGATGACGACGACTGGATCGCGACGCGGCCGGCCCGTCAGGCCGCGACTCGACCCATGTCGATCTACGAGCTCCACCTCGGATCGTGGAAGCGGCCCGGCGGCACGCCGCTGAGCTATCGCGCGCTGGCCCACGAACTTGTCCCCTACGTCCGCTCGATGGGCTTCACGCACGTGGAGTTCCTGCCGCCGATGGAGCACCCGTTCTACGGTTCGTGGGGTTACCAGTGCACCGGCTACTTCGCTCCGACCTCGCGCTACGGGAAACCCGAGGACTGCATGTTCCTGATCGACCGGTTACACCAAGCCGGGATCGGGATCGTGCTCGATTGGGTGCCCTCGCATTTTCCTGGCGACGAGCACGGGTTGTTCCTGTTCGACGGCACGCACCTGTTCGAGCACGCCGATCCTAAACTCGGCTTCCACCCCGACTGGAAAAGCCACATCTTCAATTACGGCCGCCCCGAAGTCCGCAGCTTCCTCATCTCGAGTGCGCTGTACTGGATCGAACGATTCCACGTCGACGCGATCCGCGTCGACGCCGTCGCCTCGATGCTTTATCGCGACTACTCGCGCGCGCCGGGCGAGTGGATCCCCAACGAGTTCGGCGGACGCGAGAACATCGAGGCTATCGGCTTCATCCGTCAACTGAACGACGCGGTGCACGAAATCCATCCCGGGGTGACGATGATCGCCGAGGAGTCGACGGCGTGGCCGATGGTGTCCCGTCCGACGCACATCGGCGGCCTGGGCTTCGATATGAAATGGGACCTGGGTTGGATGCACGACACGCTGGACTACATGAAGCTTGACCCCATCCACCGCAAGTTCCACCACAACGCGTTGACGTTCCGCATGGCCTACGCATGGACCGAGCGGTTCGTGTTACCGCTTTCGCACGACGAGGTCGTTCACGGGAAGGGATCGTTGCTGGTCAAGATGGCCGGCGATGAATGGCAAAAGTTCGCCAATCTCCGCACCCTGCTCGGGTACATGTACGGGCTGCCGGGAAAGAAGCTCCTGTTCATGGGAAGTGAACTGGCGCCGTGGACCGAATGGAGCCATGAAGCCGAACTCGAGTGGGGGTTGCTCGAACACCGCTTCCACCGCGGCATGCGAGCGTGGGTGACCCGTTTGAACGAGTTGTACCGTGATCAGCCCGCCCTGCACGCCGACTTCGATGCGCGCAGCTTCCGCTGGATCGACTGCCAGGATGCGGACCAAAGCGTCTTGAGCTTCCTGCGTATCGGGGAGGCGGGAGAGACGCTCGCGTTCGTCTGCAATTTCACACCGGTGCCGCGGTACGACTACCGGATGGGTGTTCCCGCGGCCGGCACGTGGATCGAACTCGCGAACAGCGACGCGAAAGGGTTCGGCGGGAGCGATGTCCGCAACGTCGGCCCGCTCGAATCCGCCGCGATCCGCTGCCACGGGATGGACCAGTCGATCTGTGTCACGCTGCCGCCGCTCGCGTTGCTGGTCCTGCAGCTCGCCAAAGGGTAACCGCGGCGAGCCATGCGTTACGTTTGCATCCACGGGCACTTCTATCAGCCACCGCGGGAAAACCCGTGGACCGAGCAGGTCCCGGCGCAACCTTCCGCCGCGCCCTTCCACGATTGGAACCAGCGGATCGCCGCGGAGTGCTACCGTCCGAACGCGGAAAACTACGAGCGCATCAGTTTCAATTTCGGGCCGACGCTCCTGCGCTGGTTCGAAACGGAACAGCCGGACCTGCTCCACACGGTGGTCCAAGCCGACCGCAGTGCGCGACTTCGCTTCGGCGGGCACGGACCGGCACTGGCGCAGGCCTGGGGACACGCGATCCTGCCCCTGTGCGCGGCGCGCGACCGCCACACGCAGGTCCTGTGGGGTTTGAAGGAGTTCGCCTACCGGTTCGGTAGACAAGCCGAAGGGTTTTGGTTGCCGGAAACCGCGGTGGACACGCCAACGCTCGAAACGTTGAGCCTCTACGGCGTTTCGTTCACCGTTCTCTCGCCGTATCAGGCCGCGGCCGTGAGGCCGCACGACGGCGCATGGACGCAGGTGCACGGCGGGTCGATCGATCCGCGCAGACCGTACTGGGTGCGGCTCCCCTCCGGACGCCGCATCGCGATCTTCTTCTTCGACGGTCCGCTGTCCGCCGCGATCGCCTTTGCGGGACTGCTCGAAAGCGGCGCGGCCCTCGCCGGACGGCTCAAAGCTGCGTTCAGCGCCGACCCGGCGCCGCAGCTCGTGCACGTCGCGACCGACGGCGAGACCTACGGGCATCATCATCCGGGCGGCGAGCGAGCGCTGGCCCGGGCCCTCGCCTTGTTCGAGGCCGATGCGGAGGTTCGACTGACCTGCTACGGAGAATTCCTCGAACGGCACCCTCCCACGCAAGAGGTTCGCATCGTCGAACGCAGTTCGTGGAGCTGCAGCCATGGGCTGGGTCGTTGGAGCCGCCACTGCGGTTGCGCTGCGAGCGAGACCACCGAGCAGCACTGGCGCGGCCCGTTGCGCAAGGCAATCACAGGTCTACGCCAGGCCACGGAAGGCCCCTGGCAGACGCGGGTCTCGCGCTGGCTGAACGATCCATGGGCGGCGCGCGACGACTGGATCCTGGTCTTGCTGGACCCGTCGTCGCTGCGCTACGAGCGTTTTCTCGCACGGCACGCGCGGACGGATCTGTCCCCGCCCGAGCGCCGCGAACTTGCGCAGTTGTTCGAATTGCAACAGCGCTTGATCCAGTCCGACACGAGTTGCGCCTGGTTCTTCGAGGACCTGGCGCGGATCGAAACGATTCAGGTGCTGCAGTACGCCGCGCGCGCAATCGAGTTGGGCGAGCGCCTGCTCGGACTCGAACTCGAAGGACCGTTCGTCGACACCCTGGCGCAAGCGCGCAGCAACGATCCGAAAGAAGGCGACGGGCGTGCCGTGTGGCGAAAAGCCCGGCAGCAGGATATCGGGCTCAGAGGTTCCTGATGATCGCAGCGGCGAACTCGGAACACTTGACCTCGGTCGCCCCGTTCATCTGCCGGGCGAGGTCATAGGTTACGGTCTTCTGTTCGATCGTCCGCTCGAGCGCCTTTTCGATCTTATCGGCGGCCGGGTCCCAGCCCAGGCGCCGAAACATCATCACACCGGAGAGGATCAGCGATCCCGGGTTGACCTTGTCTTGCCCCGCATACTTCGGCGCGGTGCCGTGAGTTGCTTCAAAGAACGCGATGTCGTCGGACATGTTCGCGCCGGGCGCCATCCCCAGACCGCCGACCTGCGCCGCGCACGCGTCGGACAGGTAGTCGCCGTTGAGATTCGGCGTGGCCAACACCGAATACTCGGTGGGACGCAGCAACACCTGCTGGAACATCGCGTCGGCGATACGGTCCTTGATCACGATCTTGCCGGCCGGCGCGTTGCCGCCGAAGTCGGACCAAACCGTTTCCTCGCTGACGGTCTGATCGCCGTACTGCTCGGCGGCCACCTCGTAGCCCCAATCCTTGAACGCGCCCTCGGTGAACTTCATGATGTTGCCCTTGTGCACGAGGGTCACGCTGTCGCGCTTCTGATCGATGGCGTAACGGACCGCCATGGCGACGAGACGCTTGCTGCCGAACGGAGACATTGGCTTGATCCCGATGCCTGATTCGGCGCGCACGGTCTTGCCGAACTCGGATTCCAGCAACGCGATCAGCTTGTTGGCGTCCTCGCTTCCCGAGGCCCACTCGATCCCGGCATAAACGTCTTCGGTGTTCTCGCGAAAGATCACCATGTCCATGTCCGCGGGCCGCTTGACCGGCGAGGGAACGCCGGGAACGTAACGGATCGGTCGCACACAAGCGAACAGATCGAGCAGGTGGCGCAGCGCCACGTTGAGGCTGCGGATCCCGCCGCCCACGGGTGTGGTCAGCGGCCCCTTGATCGCGACCTTGAACTCGCGCACGCGGTCGACGGTCTCCTGCGGCAACCACTCCCCGAATCGCTCGTTCGCTTTCTCGCCGGCAAAGACTTCGTACCAGACAATTCCCTTGTCGCCGTCGTAGCTCTTGTTCACCGCCGCGTCCAGTACGGCCTGGGTCGCGGCCCAGATATCGGGGCCGATCCCGTCGCCTTCGATGAACGGGATCACCGGGCGATCGGGCACTTGAAGGGTCCCGTTTTCGAACGTGATGCGATCACCGGCCGGAGGTGCAGGAAACGAGGAACTCACTGGAGCACTCCTTGGAAACAGTCGGCTGCAGGTTGAATAGCGCGGGCGGCCATTAGACACCGGCCCCGAAAAGCTGTCAAACCGTCGGCGTGGCCCGGTTGTCAGTATTGGACGAGCGATCCTTCGCGTTTGGCCTTGCGGATGGCGAACCGCGAACAGAACAACCCCACCGGCAAGAGCACGGCGGTCATCAAGGTGAGGATCAGCAGTTCGCGTCCCAGTTCGCGGACGCCTTTGCCCTGCAACAGCGAGCCGCGCACGATCCGCATCGACCAGGTGACCGGCAGGTAGTAGGACGCAGGTTGAACCCATTCCGGCAATTGCTCGACCGGGAAAAATACACTACCCAGAAACGTCGTCGCGCCCGACAGCAAGAAGTTGATCGGGTTGCCGCGCTTGAAAACCAGGATGAACGAGGCCGAAAGGATCCCCAGGCCCACCGACGAGAGCATCGTCAGCACCGCCCCCAGGGCGAACGCCCCCAATCCGGTCGCGTACAACTCGACCCCGAAGACCAGCACGGCGAAGCCCATGTAGATCATCACGCGAAGCGCACCGTAGGTGAAACCGAACGCCGCCGACGAGAAAATCACCAGGGATGTCGGCGTCGGCGAGACCAGCATCGCTTCCAGCGTGCCCAGCAACTGCTCGTCGCGGATCTTCTGCGAAAACGAAAACAACGCCGCGGAGAAGTAAAACTGGAAGCACAAACCCACCAGCATCCAGTCGAACGGACGGATACCATCAAGGCCCTTGGCGTCAGGATTGATCATTCCGGTCATGTAGAAAAACGCCAGCAACGAGAGAAACATCCCGCCGACCTGCAGCACGAAGGCAAACCGATACGAGACCTCCGATTGGAAATCGCGCCTGATGAACGCCCACAATTTGAACAGCACCCCCACCGCTACTCGCCCTCTTTCCCGGCGCCCTCGGCATCGACGATACGGCCGAACGCGTCCTCCAAATCCGGTTCCACGCGGTCGCAACCGAACACGGCGATCCCGGACGCATGCAGGAAATCCAGCAGTTGTGGGAGTTCAGCCGGGGCTTCGAGCGCGAGCAGGAAACGGTTGCGCCCCTCGCCCGTTTCGCGTGCGAGGACCTCGAACGGTCCGACGGGAAGCGTATCGACCGCAAGCGTCAATTGATAGCGCCGCTGGTGCACACCCCAACGGCGCACCTCGTCGACCGTCCCGACTTCCCGCATCTTCCCCGCGACGAGGATCCCGACACGGTGCGCCAACATCTCCACTTCGCGTAGGTTGTGGCTGGCCAGCACGACGGTCTTGCCGTCGCGGCCATTCAACTCGTCGAGGATGAATCGCCGCAGCTTGCGAGCGCTGGCCGGATCCAGGCTACTCGTCGGTTCGTCCATCAA
>SMVB01077197.1_pt1 | contig 23541 bp, 24 predicted proteins | sample 2456461 | NCBI WGS metagenome assembly SMVB01 (sample SAMN11095934, study PRJNA526329) | marine sediment metagenome | biome: Marine sediment; feature: Surficial sediment; material: Deep marine sediment; isolation source: Hadal surficial sediment | place: Pacific Ocean | collected 2014-05 | depth...
ATATGGATTGGAAAATACAGTTTCTGCCTAATCGATTCCAGAACAAATGGTCAAAATACTGTAGATTGAATTTTAAGATAAGTACTAATTCGACTTTCGGAAGGGTGAATGTTCCTTTATGTAATCAATCTCTTCCTGAACATATCTGTTCTCCTGTTTTAAATAGCTGTCGATAGCGTCCCTGAACGACGGGTTCACAATCCAGTGGGCACTGTGGGTCTGTGTTGGAAGATATCCTCTCGCCAGTTTATGGGGGCCCTGGGCACCTGCCTCCACCCGCTTCAATCCGTGTTCGATTGCCCATTCAATCGCCTGGTAATAGCACACCTCAAAATGAAGAAATGGATGATCTTCAATACAGCCCCAGTTGCGCCCGAAAAGGCACTCTCCTCCGATAAAATTAATCGCACCGGCGACATATCGACCTGCTCTTTTACACAGTATCAACAGTATATTTTGCGGCATGGTGGCGCCAACAATTGAGAAGAAATCACGGGTCAGGTAAGGTGACCCCCATTTGCGATGGCCTGTATCCATATAGAAGCGGTAGAAAGCATCCCAGTGCTCCTCTTTCAGGTCACTGCCCGTCAGCAGTTCAATCTCGACCCCGCTCTTGAAGGCTTCCCTTCTTTCCTTGCGAATGTTTTTCCGTTTCTTCGATGAGAGCTGTGCCAGAAAATCTTCAAACGAATGGTAGTCATGATTGTGCCAGTGAAACTGCTTATCGGTTCGCAGTAAAAAGCCCATTTCACCCATGCGTTGCCACTGGTTCTTATTGGCAAAGGTGACATGCACAGAAGAAACTTCCAATTTCCGGGCTACCTGCATCATCCCGGAAACCAGGTGTATTTCATTCTTTGGATTCAGGGTCAACAACCGGCGTCCGGTTGCCGGTGTAAAAGGAATTGAACATTGCAGCTTCGGGTAATAGCGCCCACCTGCGCGTTCGAATGCATCTGCCCAGCTATAGTCAAAGACATACTCGCCTTGTGAATGACTCTTGAGGTACATGGGCACGACACCTTCTACCTTACCAGTCTCGTCTTCCAGCGAGAGATGGTATGGCGCCCAGCCGGTAGCGCCGATGGCTGATCGACTTTCCTCTAACGCATGCAGAAAGGCGTAAGATAAAAACGGATCATAGGGATAATCCGGGAGGCAAGGATTCGCGCAGGCATCCCAGGAAAACTGGCCAATCTCTGCAATACCAGCACAGGCCTTAATGGTATACGCCATTTTTGCCTATAACATCTCGCTGGCAATGAGCTCAAGTGCCTCTGGTTGTCCTGAGGCAATCAGCATACTGCTGACATATCCTTTGTTTCCTGCTTCTTTCCAGGCTTGCAACCTTTCCTTGATGCGCTCTGCCGGACCGACCAGGTGAACAGCATCGACTAATTCGTCGGGTACGGCAGCCATGGCTTCATCTCTTTTACCCGAAAGGAACAGATCCTGGATTTTAACCGCCGCATCTTCGTAGCCAAGCGCCTTGGTGTAATCGTTGTAGAAATTCTTGTCCCGGGCGCCCATACCACCAATGTAGAGTGCCATGCTACCTTTTACGGCCTGGCGGCAGGCATCAACATCATCACCCATAACACAGGTTACAAATGGTGCAATATCATAATCCATCAGGGTTTTACCTGCTTTATCAAGTCCCCTTGATATCGGGCCTTCAAATACATCATATCTTTCCGGGTTCATCCAGATCGGGAAAACACCATCCGCAACCTCGGCACTGCCTTCGAGACCCTTTGGCGTGATCGACGCTGTGTAGATGGGGATTGAAGTATCAGCCTGTAGAATACTCTTCAGAGGTTTGCCGAGCCCTGTTCCATCAGCACCGCTATAAGGCAGGCTGTAATGGAAACCCTGGTGCTCAACAGGCGCTTCACGAGCCATGATCTTTTTCATAATACTGATGTATTCTTTAATACGGGTCACCGGCCGGCCATAGGCAACACCATGCCAGCCTTCAATTACCTGCGGACCGGAAGCACCAATACCCACGATAAACCTGCCACCTGAAAGCTGGTTAAGGGTCATGGCGGTCATGGCTGCACATGCTGGGGAACGAGCGGGCATCTGCATAATCGCGGTACCTACCTTGATCTTGTCCGTATTGGCAAGAATCCATGCCGCAGGTGTAACGGCGTCAGACCCATAGGCCTCGGCCGTCCATATGGAATCATAACCGAGGCTTTCCGCATATTTGATTCGATCGATATCCAGGTTAATGACTTTGCCGGAATATCCGCTTAAAACTCCAAGTTTCATTTTTTGCACCTTAATTTTCAGTTTGTGTGTTCAGAAGATTTTTATAACCATTGCTCGAAACCATTGCTCGAAACCATTGCTCGAAACAACTAGTCGACAGTATTTTATTCAGAATGAAAATTGACTAGCCGTAAATGCATCATAGGTTGCCTGGGCTTCCTTCGGAGAAACACAGGAAATAATGTGCGTCGTGATGCCGCCTTCCCCGAGTTCACGGATCTTATCCTGGCATTCTCCAATGCTGCCGACTAGCGCAATTTCATCAACCAGCGCATCATCGAGAGCACCTGTTGTTTTCGCCCTGTCTTTTTCAGCCCAGCCTTCGGCAATTGTGTTGGCGACATCCTCATAACCTGCCCAGGCAAGAAATGCATTGTATACAGGTGTCGCATAATAAGGGGCAAATCCTGCCCGGATAAGATTACGGGCTGCGGGTTTGTCATCCGTAACAATCACCTGGTGACGGCAGACAATTTCCACATCTTCAAGTTTTTTACCGGCACGTTCTGCACCTATCCTGATGTGCTCCATCATTTTTGGTAATGCGCCTTTCGGAAACAAATTCAGAATAACGCCATCACTGAACTCTGCTGCGGTTTCCAGCATTTTACCGCGCAGCGCAGCCATGTATACGGGTTGCTCATCGGCATCGAGCGGCAACTGCCTGTATCCATGGCTGGAAATAGTCTTGCCATCGAAATCAGATTTTTCACCACTCAACATGCTCTTGATCAGTTGTGTGGTTTCCTTGACTCTCGATAGCGGCTTTTCAAATTTCTGGCCATGCCAGTTTTCCATCATCGTCTGGCTTGAAGATCCGAGGCCAAGAATGAACCTCCCCTTTGACAGTTTGTTTAACACGTGAGTTGTGGAAGCAAGTACAGCTGGCGTTCTGGAATAGACCGGGATAATCGCGGTTCCAATACGACATCGCTCTGTATTGAGCGCGACGGCGGCAGCCATGGTGAGGGCATCCACACCGGAACTATCTGAAAACCAAAGATCATCATAACCTTCTGCTTCACCCCATTTAGCGAGTTCAAGGGTCAGGTCAACCCCGCGAGGGTCGGGTAGTGTTAATGCCGTTCTTTGTGGCACTGCCATAATCATTCCTTTTTACTTGAGATTTGTCTTTGAATTCCTGATCAGGTGTCTTGTTGCCTGGCGTTACTCTGTAACATTGCTATTTCGCCTTACTGACCTGCTCTTCTGCCTTATCGCATAATGATTCCGCTTTATCCGGGTGGCGTTCTAATTTACGTCATGCTGCCAGACTTGTGGCGCTTCACCTGCCGACATTTCAGCCAGGCCCGATAATTCGCTACGCCAGGGAATCAACTTTAACAATCCGTATGCCGGATCACCATAACCTTTCCATATGATGCCCGGATCATACCCCAGCGGCGGTGGCGTCGATTTAAACAATTCCCAGATTCGCTCCTTATGTGCCGGGTCATCATCCCACTGTGCCTTGCATGCCACTTAGACCTGCTTGTGATCCGGGTCCCAGTAACATAGAGAGTCATACGGGTTATCAGCCCGGTGTTTGGCCTTTAATGTATCACGCCCGGTGGCAATCCAACCTGTGTATCCTTTGCCAGCGTTCCTAGATAATATCAGCACTGCTTAATTTTTCTTCTCCATCCTGGTTTTCACCCATCAATCCTGGCCTATACAACTGCTTCTTCTCATGCCCGCTTTTCTTGCGTTCATATTTTTTGGCCGAATTGAATTCAGGTTCCTTTAGTACACTGGCACCAAATGACTTCTGTTTCTGTCCCTCGGAAACCTTGCCATAGGTTGTCGATCTTTGCCTGGGTGACCGTCCAATGCTGCGGATGATCTCTTCCATTTCTTCCGGGGAGGTTTCCTGGCCGTGGCTGGCTCCGGCAGCCCGTGTGATCGTTTCATTCATCAGCGTGCCACCAAGATCATTCACACCCGCCTGGAGGCAAGCGCGAACACCCTCATGACCAAGCTTGGTCCAGGAAGCCTGGATATTGCGAAAATAAGGATTCAGTACCAACCTTGAAATGGCATGAATCAGTATCGCTTCCCTGAATGTCGGGCCCTTGCGGGCACGACCTTTCAGGTAGATAGGCGACTCCATATGGATAAACGGCAAAGGGACGAATTCAGTGAATCCACCTGTTTTTACCTGTAGTTCCCTGACCCGAAGCAGATGCCTGGCGACATGTTTATACTCTTCGATGTGGCCGTACATAATCGTCGCGGTTGTATTAAAACCCTGTCCATGGGCGGTTTCCATCACTTCTAACCACTGCGATGTATTGATCTTGTCAGGGCAAAGTACATCCCTGACTTCATCATCGAGAATCTCGGCGGCCGTGCCTGGCAAGGTGCTGAGTCCGGCTTCTTTCAGCTTGCCGAGGTATTCGCCGATATCCAGGCCAAGTGTGTGGGCTCCCTGCCAGACCTCAAGCGGCGAGAATGCATGAATGTGCATCTCCGGCACCACTTGTTTGATGCTGTGACAAATGTCGATATAAGTTTGCCCGGTGTACTCCGGATGAATACCGCCTTGCAGGCACACCTCGGAAGCACCCCTGTCCCAGGCCTCCCTGGTTCGGCGCATGATTTCCTCTGCAGACAGGTCATAGGGCCTGCCGCGCAAATTCTCGCTCATCTTGCCTTTCGAGAAAGCACAAAACTGGCACTTGAAATAACATATGTTGGTGTAGTTGATATTGCGATTAACGCAGTAGGTCACTTCATCACCTGCAACCTGTCGGCGCAGTTCATCCGCCGCCTGGCAAACATGAGTGAAGTCGTCTCCCCGGGCTTTGAACAGGCGTACTATTTCTGCTTCGCTGAGACACTGGTGGTTATCCGTTGTCGCAGACTTTGCCCTGGCGAGTATTTCAACGATATCCAGCGAGGGCGATGATTTCGGCAGGTTGGTTACTCTCGCCAGATCACCTTCCGGTGGTTCTGGCGTTTCCCCGGCAGCCCATGTTTCGGCCCGTACAAAACCCTGACCGTCAATAGTCTGCAGAACCAGGGGTTTTATTCCCGGATCGACCCATTGGTCCAGATCCATCGCATACTCCGGATAGATTGCCAGGCGTTCTATCAGTAATTTACCCGCATTAGCAGTATCACTAGCAAGATTAGAAAGGTGCGGCCATGGTGCTTCCGGATTAACAAAGTCTGGCGTAACCGGTGAAACACCGCCCCAGTCGTTAATGCCGGAATCGATTATCTGTATGAACGCGCCCGGACTCAGATTAGGCGGTGCCTGGATATTCATCTGCGGCCCGAAGATGATTCGTGCGAGCGCGATAGTCCACAATAATTCGTTCAGGTCAGGCTCCGGTGCATTCGCCATCAACGTATCCGGCTTGGCGCGGAAATTTTGGATAATGATTTCCTGGATATGCCCAAAAGATTCGTTAGCATTTCGTAGTGCCAGCAAGGATTCAATTCGCTCTCTCCTTGTTTCGCCAATACCAATCAGTATTCCCGAGGTAAACGGAACGCTTGCTTCCCCTGCCAGGCGCATCGTTTCAAACCTGCGCGCTGGTATCTTGTCTGGCGAACCATAGTGGGGCATGCCTTTTTCCGTTAGGCGATCCGATGCACTTTCCAGCATTATGCCCATTGAAATAGACACCTTGCGCAACTCACCAAATTCGTCAGCAGACAGGAGCCCTGGGTTTAGATGCGGAAACAACCCGGTTTCATTCAACACCATTTCTGCCATATCTTTTAAATAGGACAGGGTTGATTCCTGTTTAAGCTCCTTTAACCCTTCACGGGCCGCCTTATATCGAAGCTCCGGTTTATCGCCTAAGGTAAACAAGGCCTCCTTGCAGCCAGCCTTCGCACCATCTTGCGCTATCTTTAGTATTTCTTCCGGCAACATGTAGGGTGCCTTTAGTTTTCTGGGCACCTGCGCGAAGGTGCAATAGTGACAAACATCCCGGCACAGGTGCGTCAGTGGGATAAACACCTTCCTGGAATAGGATACGGTGCTCTGGTGCCCGGCATCACGCAGTTCAGCAGCCATTTCCATTAGCGATGGAATACTCTCGGTTTCAGCCAGTGCAAATATCTCTTCATCGCCTGGCTGTCGGTATTCGGCTATTTTTTTGTCCATGTCGTCGTCACTCATTCTTCGTGAAATATCGTTCATAGGTTCACCTTCATCACTTTGCTACCCCTGCGATCTCGCTTGACTGCCGGTCCAATATTCCACTTTCCCTTAGGTAGCGATATGTGTGGGACTCAATTTTCGATTCAACCAGCTTTGCAACCAGTTCCTGCAAGTCTTCTGGCGTGTCTACATCAAGACCAATACCGGGTATTTTTACAACAATGGGTTCAATTCCAAGCTTTCGGGCAACCGCAAGGTGCCGCCTGAAACTGTCCTCACCGAATTCAAATTCCATACAATCGGGTGGAGAACAAGCAATACAATTGGAACCACCCAGATCGTTGGCAGGTACGATCAGGAATTCAGGTTCATCTGATCTGCCAAAACCGTCAAGAACCACTTCCAGTTCATCCGGTGTCACCAGGGGGATATCGCCTGGCAGGAACAGCATACTATCGACACCATTTTTTGCCAGGTGTTTTCCAGCCTGGGTAACGGCGGGAATCAAACCGGGATATTCAGGTTCACCCAATATACTGGCGCCATATTGATGCGCTATGCCCGCAACGACAGAATCATCGGTAACAACAAGTATTTCATCAACCAGTGTGCAGGCTTCAACCGCGGTTAGAACGTCTTCCACCATCATCCGGAAGAATCTGTTACGTTCATCTGCACTCAGAACGGAGGCCAATCGTTGTTTGGCATTTTCTAACTGCTTGATAGGTATGACGGCTGTTGTTGTCATATTGATCATCGGGATGTGATCTCGTTTGCAAATTCCAGGACTGTTCTGGCAAGCTCAATCCTGTCTTGTAACGTTACCATGACTGTATTGGTGACGATAGTCGCATAGCCAAGGGCCTCGACTTCCTGTGTTAGCACCTTGTCCTGCTCATCCAACACAAAACCCTGCATTTTGCCTGCATAGCGCTGCGCATAGTACCTGGCCACTGCCAGGGCACTTTGCGGCATACCGAGTTCTTTCATCATTTTTGCAGCAGGGCCTTTGATGGCCTGGCCCCCAACGATTGGGGATACAGCGATCAGCGGTGCCTTACTGGCTTCAATTTCGTCGAGGATGCCGGGTATTTTCAATACCGGATCAACACTGACAAACGGGTTCGAAGGGCAAACAATAATGGCGGCGAGCCCCGGGTCCCTGAGCGCTGACAGGAATCCCGGTGCTGGCCTGGCACTATTAAGCCCGTCGAAGTCAAACCCCGTCACCTCGGGTTTGCACCGGTCGCGAACGAAATAGTGCTGAAATGCCAGCTTTTCTCCAGCCAGGGTATTGACGATAGTGGCTACCCGGTCATCCGTCATGGGTAAGAGAGGATGTCTGATATTGAGTTGTTCACAAAGATATGCGGTCACTTCACTCAGGGTTTTACCAGTTGCCAGCAATTGAGTGCGCACCACGTGTGTCGCGAGATCCTTGTCACCGAGTTGAAACCATGTTTCCCCACCGAGCGACGCCAGAGAGTCAAGGAAGTTCCAACTCTCGCCTACCTGGCCCCAGCCCAGTTCCTTGTTACTTACATCCGCCAGTGTATACATTACCGTGTCGAGATCCGGAGAAATCCTGAACCCCAGGTGTTCAAAATCATCACCCGTGTTGGCAACGACGGTTAGTTGTTCCGGAGCCAGTACATGAGACAATCCGAGCGCCAGTTTTGCGCCGCCAACACCGCCGGAAATTGCAATACAATTGTTCTTGGAAGAGGCGTTCATCTGAATTGACCCTAGCGGAACATATCCATTTCTTTCGGGCGAATCAGCGGCCCGACACCACGCAGGGCCTTATCTTCCGGTTCCCGTGGCTGATAGCCACGGACGATGATAACGGGTGTTTTTTCATCAGTCTGCCCCATAACGAGAGAAGCCCCGGCTGCCATTTCATCTGCCGCGCCAACCTGCGTGACCAGCAGTTCCCTGCCGTATATGTCAGATTGGCCAATGTAATCTTCAAGCGCAGTAAAACCTGCCACACCGATGGCGAGGCCCAGAGAACCCACTCTCCATGCACGACCAATGGAGTCATTGATGATGACCCCGACATTTATGTTATGGCGCGCCCTGATTTCATCACGGATACCACTGGCACTCTTGTCAGGATCAACCGGCAGTAACAGGCATAAATCATCGTCTTCTCCCAGTTCATTGATGATATTGGATTGATCGATACCGGCATTTGCCTGAACAAAGCCGAGTTTGTGCTCGACAATAAGCACACCAGGCCGCTTACGAATTACCTCGTTCGATTCATCCAGTATCGCCTGGACTTTACGGGGATCCTTATCTACTTCCATCGCCAGTTTTCGGGCTTCATCGGATGGTTGAATGCTGGTGAGGTCAAGGTAGCGATCCTCCACTTTTGAAACAACTTTCTGCGCAATCACAATTACATCATTATCCTGCAGCACCTGGCCCATGGATTCGAGTCCCTGCTCGATCAGGGTGACAAGACTATCCCCTGGCTGCACCATGGGAATATTTTCAACGCCGATAAATGTGAGTTTCATTGTAGTTTTGATTCGCCGGTAATAACGATTCCGGCACCGTCAATTTTGTGATGCCTGTTGATGGTAATCAGAATTGAAGTCATTGCTTCAGCCGCAGCGGCGTTAGCAAGGGGTCCTGCATGAAAGCCTCTCAGGCCAACTGCTTCCACCAGGGAAATGACGGTTTCCCTGGCTGCGCGTTTGTTACCAGTAACCAGAACGTCACAGGCAATTGCATGGTCTTCTCGAAGGTGCTGTGCGCCTACATTCTGGAATGCAGAGACTACCTGCACTTCATCACCCAGGAAGTCCTGTGCCTGGACGGCGGCGGAACCTTTCTCTGGCAGTTGTACGGTCCCCACTTTTGGCGGCATCAGGGGAACGGTGACATCAACTAATATCTTATCAACCAGACCTGGTTTTACTGTCTCAAGGGTGCTCAACTGGTGAGCAAATGGCACAGTCAATACGACAATATCTGCCTGGGTAGCTGCATCCAGGTTTTCATGCCCCGTCACATTCAGGTCAGGAAATTCCGCCAGCAGTGCTTCTGCTGCAGCCTTGCCTTTCTCCAGTGTCCTGGACCCGATCAGGATTTGATACCCGGCTCTGGACCATTGCCGCGCAAGACCGCCGCCAAGATCACCTGTACCACCCAGAATGGCGATGGATTTAACCGCCTGGTTATCCGAACTGTCCGTCATAGCACTACTGCCTGTATCCATAAAGGTTGTTAAAAAGAGCGGGTGATTATTCCTTAATCTGTTGAGTCAAACAACCTCCGAGGCTGCTGAAAAAGTACCTGCTAAGTGTAAGGCAAGGCGATAATTGCTGAAAGAGCGGAGTTTACACGCAGTAAATGAGCATCGGAACCATAAGGTAGTCAGCAAAAACCACTCTGCCGAGGGAGACTTAAGCCTATTCTACCTGGCCCGACTTTCGCAACTCAAGGGTCTGTGGAAAGCTAAGTAATTGATTTCATCGAAATCAAGGTGCAAAGGTCTTCACTACAAGTAATATTATTGTCGTTACTTGCTAGCTGTTATTCTCGGTGGCGGTTGTTCAGGCAGAATCTGTTTTAGTTGTTTCAGCAGTCACTGCTGGTCTTTTTCCGTTCGATCATCTTTTTGATGGTAAATCGGTCGAATCGCCAGATCATGTTCTGGTTCATGCAAGGGGAACCTGCTTAGAGCGACGAATTAGTTTGTCCCGTGTCAGAAGTGGAATCTTATGTACAATACTGGTCGCTGAAATAATTTCATCAGCTGGATCTGAACTGAAATCCAGATTGCAGGCGACTCTGGCAATCTCAAGATTCAATGGCCAAACATGAACACCTGCAAGCGAGTTTTCCACCACAGGATCATTCAGGTCCAATTCAATCCGCCCGAGCTGTGAAAGTTTCGCAATTTCCCACAGAACGATGGCTGAAATACTCCAGTCTGATTTGATCAGTAAATCGTGTTCTCGTTTTCTGAGTGAGTCAGACAAGGCATACAGCAGTATGTGAGTATCAAGATTCAGCACTCGAATTCCACTCTACGTTTGTTGACATCACGTCACCGTGAATCACCAGCTGTTTTTTCAGCGATCCTATGAGCTTCGCGGGTGTATCGGGGAAGGGGATTACTCTTGCTACGGGCTTCCCATGTTTTGTTACCACAAGTCCTTCAGGCTCCAGTTTATTGAGCAAGGACAAACAGTTTTCTTTAAATTTCGCCACCCCAATTTTTTTCACAACCATAATATTATGTCCACTAATAATGTCTAGTCAAATTATATGCCTATTATTCTGTGAGTGCTATTCTTTCTCGACACCAGGAGCCCTAATATTACGTCAGGTAAAGAGGAATTAACCCCCTTTTCTTCTGCTCTTCAATCTATCAGCAACTGACTAATTCGTTTGTTCGCAAAGAATTGTCGCGTTTTCTACCCAGCAATGCGCGAATCCCATGGAGAAGTAGAATAGTTAGGCTCAACAAATTAGACAATATCCTCTCGTTCAAACATGGGAACTGCCAACTCCACCGTAATCAGTATTTCTCCAGGCGCAAACTCAGCAGCATTCACAGACATTACGATGCCTGCAAACAGCATTGAAGTCACCAGAATAGCCAATATTTTGCATAACCAGATGACAGGTTGCCTTAATCGATCGTTGTTCCTTTTCATTCGTCGTTTCTCCTTCGCAGTTAGGAGGTTTTGACAAGCCTGCGGCAAGATTTTCGGTCATCACAAGTCAAGAACAAGTCATAGCCTGGCCACTCAAACCACGCAATTGACACTAGACTCTGGCTCTGGTGCTTTGTGGATCTATCCGCCAAAGGGATACAGCGATGGATATCCACAAGGCTACAGTGCAGGGAGCAATGATGGCTGCAATGTGAGGCTATCTGTTGGTGATAGCAGGGGATATGACGTATTTGCCATACAGAGAATGTAGCTTCATACACCGACCATGTCCCAACATGTTGAAAGAACTGCGGCAATGAGCTTCAATATTGGATAACAAAAACTGACATCGAGAAACGATGCAAATTACAACCCGGGAAACAGGTAGCGTACAAAGTCGAATCAATCAGTGCGCCGTGCAAAGGCAAGTTAACTCTGCCGGTCCAGCTCATTGTGGATGACAGAAATACACTGGGATGCGTGGAGCATCACCGGGCCGAGCGATAACTTCTCTACTCCCAGTCGTGCCAGGGATTTAAACGTCTTCCGTGGCATGGGGATGTGGTCGGTGAGTAAGAAAACGGGATCGGCAACGATGGTTGTTTCCCTTATATCGGTGCCTTTGCGGTCTAACATATAGACAGAATTGATTGCGGCCTTCTCTTTGACCAGGCGCTCAAAACTGATGGTCCTGACCTCAATACCATTGTCACAAGTAACAGATTGTTCCTTGCCCAACCCTTTTGCAGCGCGCAGAGCCGATGCGCAGGTTTGTAATAACGCATCTTCGTTCATGCCCTGCAAGGAACCCAGGGTATTTCCAGCCATCGTAATTGCCCTGGAGAAATCCGGACTGTCTTCCAATACCAGCGTCAGAACGGTGTCTTCGCGGTGACCCCTGGAGATAAACAGCGAGTTGAGAATGATCTGGGCGAGATATTCCACATGAGCACCCCGACCAACTGAGTCAAGAAACTTCCCGGCGTCAACGGGTGCTTTGCGTGCCCTTATTATGAATTCCCGCACTTTCGACTCTTACCCTGATCCATCAGAAGCTTGATTTATCGTTAACACCGGCTTATCTCGAGATCTGCCTTATTCCATACTCTTATAAACAGCTTGCACCAGGTTGTAGGATCGCGTGTCGCCCATCAAACCCTCGAACATCCGGTTCATCACGAACGAAACGGACAATCTGGCATCCTGGTCAACCAGGATGCTGGAACCACCCCATCCACCCCAGTAGCAGGCATTATCGTTTGGCGACAAGGGCATCAATTCCGAATTTAACCCAAATCCCAGACCAAACCCGATGGGTACACCGAGAGCGAGATCCATGCCACTGATTCGTTCTTTCATCACAGATTCAGCGGTGGTCTGTGAGAACAAATCAACGCCGAATGCAGAACCTTTGCAGGCAAGCGGTGCCTGCAGTCTGGCAACTGACCTGGCATTGCCATGGCCATTTGCCGCGGGAATTTCGGCTTTTCGCCATTCATCCGTCCAGGAATTGGTTGCTGGCGAGGCTGGATTGCGGAAAGTTCTAGCGGCAATGGAGTCAGGGTCATCGCTGGTGTGCAGTCTGCCTTCCCCGGCCGGAAACAGGTTGCCTATTCGGCTAAATTCAGATTCCGGAACGCCAATATAGAAATCGGCCTGAAGTGGTCCGGCAATTTCATTTTGGAAAAAAGTGCCAATGGAGACGCCACTGACCCGTTTGACTATTTCCCCGATAAGAAACCCCTGGGTGAGTGCATGGTAACCACTTGCTGTTCCCGGCTCCCACCATGGCGCCTGTTCCGCTAATAAATTTACAATCTTGTCCCAGTCATATAGATCCCGGGGTTCAACTTTTACGTCAAGCCCGGACAATCCAGCGGCATGATCCATGACGTGCCAGACTTTGACATTTTCCTTGCCTGCTGCCGCAAATTCCGGCCAGTACTCGGCCACATTGGCATCAAAGTCCAGTTTACCCCTGTCCGCCAGAACCAGAGCACAGAGGAATGACATGGTTTTGGTCGTACTGTAGACATTGACGATGGTATCTTCCCGCCAGGGTTTCGTTTTTTCTTCATCCAGGTGGCCTCCCCAGATATCGATGACCATTTCACCCTCCAGGGTCAAGGCAAATGAAGCCCCCAGGTCCCGGCCTTCTTCGATGTTACTGGCAAACATTTCACGAACATTGGCAAATTTTTCGTCACAAAAGCCATTTATTGCTACAGACATACAACCTCTTTAATTCTTAATTGGATTCTGCGCTGAATGTAACACAGGCTTATTGCCAGGTTGATTTCAGGGCACTTGGACGGGACAGCATGATTCCACTGCTTTTAAGTCTGCATAGGTGTCCAAAAATCAATAATATCCAGGTAATCTGGCTAAATTTGGCATCGTTTAGTTAGCGCTCACTAACTGTTTCCACGTTCAGATTCATCATTTCATACTTTTCCACAATTTCTGTGGATAACTCTGGTGATAAGTACCCCGAATCTCCGCACAGCCCATTAATCACCTGTATTCGTCAAATTGATCACTTTTTGTACAGCTGCGCTGCAGCCCTTGTAAATCAAGCAATTGACAGGACCAGGCTAAATATGGTGAACAAATATTAGCCATTTTTTCGATGCCCTAACCTGACCCCGCTAAATGTGAATAAGTCATGGCAAAAAATCCAGGAAATGCCTGATAATACGGTGGAAACAGGTCAATTAGAGTGATTTAGTCGATAACTGACCCCTGGGATTATCGCCAAAACCCTACAAAACAGGCACTTTTGTTGGTTTACACAATTTCCCTTCGCACGAGCCCATAATTGAAGATTCACACTACTCAAAATCTTGTGATTTGTGCCTTTGGTATGCGTCCGCGTGCACCAATCGCGATACAATCAGGTCGTTAACATAGAACCAATCGGTGCTTCGAATCCAGGTCAGATCGTTTGCGTTAAATTTCTCGCGAAATGCACAACATCAAACAGAATTTGTAAGTCACCATCATCAAATTCATCTATTTGAATAACAGAGTTCCAGGACTGGCGGAACGTTTATTCGGCTATTGAATATTCCGCCCGGGCGGCTCCGGGGTAACCACCACTGTGCATTTTCACCTATTCACATTTCGGGAGCGGGATTCCTCGACAAACCATCATAAATGCGGGTTACAAGTGGCAGATATCTCACAACGGATGCAGACATGTCGCACAACAAAGATGGCCTAAAGACCAGTACGCAGTTTGTCAGTTACATAATGACAAAACACAATAAGGCGTATTTTCTACCTTTATTCAATCGTTAGATTAAATATTGGCGATTCCTTATGCCAATACGCACCTCTTTTAGCTGGTGAACGTCACACCTTAAGCAAATCGTTTTTAACTGGTTGACTCCAGGGTCAGATCCTGAAAATACTGATGCTCTGTTACTCGGTGAACGCAAAAGGTATGATCCATCCTGCAGGGTGGAAATTCGAACACAGCAACATTAGAGGAAAACAATGGGCTCAATTACTAACTTCCTTGGCGACCTAAAAGTACTATATGCGGCAGCGACGATGAAGCCACCTTCGGCAGATGAAGTCGGTTCTTTTTCGTTACTGGTTGAGGGGCATGCGTCAACCCATCCACAGGATATCGCTTTGTTATGTGAGGATGAGGTTGTTACCTGGAAGGAATTGAACGACCGGGCTAACCGCGTTGCCTGCGCACTAAAGGAACAGGGTATTGGCGTTGGGGATTGTGTCAGTGTGTTCATGCAAAACAGGATTGAGTTTGTTGTCCAGATACTTGCCGTCAGCAAATTGGGCGCCGCCGCCAGCCTGATCAACACTAACCTGAATAAACAGCAGCTCATTCACAGCATTATGCTGACCAAACCAAAGAAATGTATCTTCGGTGAGGAACTGGCAGAGCCCCTGAACGAGGTCCGCGATGAACTGAACATGAAAGATGGTGAAGACTATCTGTTCGTGCGTGATAAGGGCAGCGAGCCGCCACCCAACTGGGCGATCAACCTGGATTCAAAAGATGAATCCCGGGATTCGGAAAACCACCCCGAATCCAGCTCAATGAAGCTGAGTAATATCGCCTTCTACATCTTTACGTCAGGCACTACCGGCCTACCCAAGGCGGCGGTTCTCTCACACAAGAGAATGTTACCTTCTGCCGGTATGTCGGCTAACGCGCTGCTTCGCATCAAGCGCAAGGATCGAATGTATAATTGTCTCCCGCTCTATCACGGCACGGGGTTAATGGTCGGGTTGACCGCAGCATTCACTGTAGGCGCTTCAACTGTCATACGCCGCAGATTATCTGTCAGTGCGTTCTGGGACGACATACGGAAATACGACTGTACCAGTTTCGTGTATATAGGTGAATTCCTCCGCTATCTCATGAGCAGCCCTCCTGACCCGAAGGATCGTGAAAATTCGATTCGTGCAATCGTGGGCAACGGCTTGCGGCCGGATATCTGGCTCGACTTCAAGCAACGCTTTGATATCGAGCGAATTGGTGAATTCTACGGTGCCAGTGAAGGTAATGGTGCGTTTGCAAACATCTTTAACAAGGACTGCACGGTTGGCTTTGGCCTCGCGCCAGCCAAACTCGTTAAATACGACGTGGCCAGTGATGAAATCGTCCGGGATGCCAATGGCATGTGCTGCGAGGTTGAAGAAGGTGAACCAGGACTGCTTTTGTTCGAAGTCACTGAGAAATCGCAGTTTGAAGGTTACACAAATGCCGAGGCATCGGACAAAAAACTCCTCCGCAATGCCCTGAAGGAAGGTGATGTTTACTTTAATAGCGGCGACCTGATGAAAACCGTCGATGTGGGTTTCAGTTTTGGACAAAAGCACTATCAATTTGTTGACCGTGTTGGCGATACTTATCGATGGAAGAGTGAAAATGTCTCTACCAATGAAGTAGGTGAAATCATCAATCGTCACCGGGACATCATTTTTACCAACGTCTATGGCGTAGAAATACCGGGAACCGATGGCCGCGCCGGTATGGCGTCAATTGTTTTCAAGGAGGGTCTCAACCTGAATAATCTTGATCTGACCAGCCTTTCTGAGCATATCATTGAGAACCTGCCTGGTTACGCCAGACCCATTTTTATCCGTGTATTAGACGAATTGCCAACCACCACCACCCACAAGCTGCAAAAAAATGACTTGCGAGACCAGGCATATCACCTGGAGCAGGTGGATCATGAATTGCTGGTCATGAAACCCGGGGAAACTGTTTATTGCAAACTCGACAGTGATTTCTACGACAAGATTATTCGACGTGAAATCTCATTTTAGTCCGCCATGCCAGATAGACAGGAAAAGACTCCACCGGGCCACAAGGCCCGCCCAACCTCGCATACTTATTTTTCCCAGCGCCTGAAACTTCACTACCTCGACTGGGGGAATCATGAAGCAAAACATGTTCTGCTCATTCACGGTGTGCAGGACCATTGCCACAACTGGGACTGGACCAGTGAATATCTCTGCGGGAACTACCATGTGGTTGTACCCGATCTTCGCGGCCACGGTGATTCCGAATGGTCAAAAGGTTCGTCTTACACGACGCTCGATTATGCCTACGATATCGCGCAACTGGTGGAACAGGAAAATCTCCATCCCGTTAATATCATCGCCCACTCCATGGGAGGGACAATCGCTTGTACCTTTGCAGGCATATTCCCGGAAAAAGTGGCGAGCCTGATTTCTGTCGAAGGCGTTGGCGGCGTCTGGTACCAGCAGAATAGCGCCCAGCATCCCCAGCAACGAATTCGTGAATGGATCGATGGAATGCGTAGTCTCGCCGGTAGAGAACCCAGGAAATATGCCACCTTGAGTGATGCCTTCCAGCGAATGCAAAAATCCAACCCTCATCTCAGTGAAGAAAGAGCGCGGCATCTTACGATTCACGGCAGCAACCGGAATGAAGATGGAACCTACACCTGGAAGTTCGACAACTACACTCACTCGAGATCACCGACCAACCTGAATTACGATGATATGTCCCGGTTGTGGGAAAAGATCGAATGCCCGACCTTACTATTAAATGCAGCGCAAGGATTCGGCCATCGAACCGGGCAGAACGGCACGGACAGGTTTTTCCATCATGGTGAATTGAAGCATGTCGAGGATGCCGGGCACTGGTTGCATCACGACCAGTTTGATACATTCATCAAGATTTCAGAAGACTTTTTGAAGAAACACGCTCGCTAACCTCACTAGCAGTTGGCTATAAATCCGCACGGTTTATCCAATAAGCTATCTTGATTTTCAGCCTTGTCCCTGGCAAGGAGTGTAAATTGTTGTCTAATCGAGGCAAGTTCCAATTTTGAAGCCCCTTGTATGGATTCGCTCTGGCGCCTCCTGTTAGTGACGCCGGGTTTACACAGCCCGGGTTGAATCACCCATGTCACCTGTCAAAATCTGGCCTGAATATTTCACCAAGGCGGCCCTGGTGTTTTGTTAGATATCGTTAAAACAATAGGTCAAGGCCGAATCAACCACGTAGGGGAAAGTACAGTTAGTGCCTAATCAATTCCAGAACAATTCTGGCTGCACATTTTAAATTTCCCGACTTTCACCATAACCACAACGATGATTCATAGCGGAAAATCCAAAACCGCTACACTTGTATTTCCAGATTCCAAAACGTCTCGGCGACCCCGTTCTCGGCGACCCCGTCGTACCAGACTGGAATTGATTCCTTGTTGAACTATGCAGGCTGGCGTGAATGACGGGCCAGGATCTTGTCGAGTTGATTGGCGAATTCTCGTCTATCAGTCTGGTTAAGAGGCGGCGGGCCACCAGTGAACTCACCGCTGGACCTCATTGTGTCGAGAAAATCCCTGATATTGAGACGAGGTTTTATATTTTCCTCGGTAAACAATTCACCGCGGGGGCTAAGCGCCTGGCCGCCCTTCTCTATGACCTCTGCTGCGAGCGGGATATCACTTGTTATAACCAGATCATTCTCCTGGAGTCGATTGACGATCTCGTTATCTGCAACATCCAATCCTGTCGTCACCTGGAGAAAGCTGATACAGCGTGAAGGAGGGACCCGCAAGAAATGGTTTGCAACAAGTGTCATTTGTGTCCCGGTTCGTTCAGCCGCCCTGAACAGGATGTCTTTTATCACCCCCGGGCAGGCATCTGCATCGACCCATATCTTCATTTTCGAAATTTCATTACGCTCCGATCAGATTGCCAGCGGATAGAATCATCAAGTACAGAGGTTTTTAAATCATCATCCGGGTTGCGCAAAATATCTGCCTGCGATTCCAGTGTAAAACCTGCAGCGGTGACATCCTTGATGACAATGGCAGGGTCTATTCTATGAACGCTTTTACCAACCACGGAAGGATCGGAACCAGACACGGCATTATGATCTATGATTCCCAGCATGCCGCCATCTTTTAGCAACCTGTAAATATTTAAAAGGAACCCGGCTTTATCGATTGCCGGCCATCCATTTTCCTCATCAACATAATAGATGTCATGCATCCCGAGAACAAAAATTGCCGCATCATACTGCCCCTCGACCTTGTCTAAATCTGCCGGTTCAATCACAATCCTTTCAACATTAGGCAGGCGACTGTTTTGCAGTCGCTCATTGACAGCCTTGTTCACAAAGCTATTCCACGGGCTGTTATTGTAGAGCGTAACCGCACCTCGTTCACCTACCAGGTAACTGAGTATTTCCGAGTAGTATCCTCCACCGCCGAATACATCCAGCACTTTCATTCCGGGTTTGATTTCAAAGAATGCCAGCACTTCCGATGGTTTCCTTTTCGGATCCATCTCTCGATCCTTATCGGTTCTGGCCGGGTTCTTCACTGCATCCTGGACCGTGATAGCGAGAGTTGAATTCGTTAGCGCCAGGTTAGTAAAAATGAATATCAACACCGCAGCAATTAATTTTTTCATATCCCAACCCCTTCCCGTCGAACAGATAAAGTTACCCCGATTATCAAGGTTATACCAGCCAATCGAGTTAACCTGCCTGTTAATTACGCTGGATTGCCTGAATCCCGTGCTATTCTCGGTAAAACGAAAAGTCGTCTTTAGGAGAACTGACATGATAGATTTATATACTGCCGGGACACCCAATGGCCACAAGGCTTCAGTTACCCTGGAAGAACTGGAATTGCCTTACGAAGTTCATAAAATCAACCTCAGCGAAGGTGACCAGAAAACACCTGAATTTACTGCCATGAATCCGAACGGTAGAATTCCTGTTATCAAAGACCGCGACAATGATGATCTGGTTGTTTTCGAATCCGGTGCAATTATGATTTACCTGGCAGAGAAAACCGGCAAGTTATTACCCGCATCCGGAAAATACCGCAGCGAGGTGATCCAGTGGCTGATGTTCCAGATGGGTGGAATTGGCCCCATGATGGGCCAGGCCAACGTATTTTTCAGGTATTTCCCGGAAAAGATCCAACCCGCAATTGATCGCTACCAGCATGAATGCCGCAGACTATTTGAGGTACTCGATACGGGTCTGAAGGATAAGGAGTGGCTAGCCGGTGACTTCTCCATCGCGGATATCGCTAACTGGTGCTGGGTACGAACCTATCGCTGGTCCGGTCTATCCCGTGACGGCCTGCCGCACCTGGATCGTTGGCTCGGGCAAATGAAAGAAAGACCCGCATGCCGGAAAGGTGTTCTGGTCCCGGATCCTCCTCCAGAGAAGATTCTGGATGGCCAGGATGAAAAGGAATTCATTAAGGGCGCGCAAAAGATGTTACAGACTTGAAAGGAACCAGCCTGCACAATAAAACCCATGATGGGTGATCTTTCCGCTTTACAAGTGAACATGATGAAAAACCATCAACTATGTGAATGATCTTTAAATCAGTAATCAATCAAAGGGAAAATTAGTATATTAGCGAGGAATCAATCTGTCTTTGCTTCTTTATTGCCGGACTCAGCTGCCTCACTAGTTGTGTTAACTGCCTCACTAGTTTTGTTAGCTGCCTCACTGGATTTGTTACCAAGTTTAATATGCTTGGGACCGGCAAGGTTCACCTGACCGCTGACACCAGTGGGTATCTGCTGAATTTTGCCACCAGACTTGAGAAAAATCGCAATCTCCTCGGCAATTGTAAGCGGTACAACCTGTTTTGATCTGCCGGATCTACTGGATCTACTATCGGACTTGGCCATTTTATTCTGTTAGTTGGTTAAGAACTCTTATTATACATTAGTTAGGTGGCAGTTACGCTCCCTGCCGGCAAAATTCATGGACGAAATGAATTTCCTACAGTCCAGCGAATAGTCTCACGGAACAAGAGCCAGCCCGCATATTTCATCAAGGAATTGATTAGGCACAAACTGTGCTTTTCCCTATGTAGTTGATTCGGCCTTAACCTGTTGTTTTAATTAGATCCAACAAAACAACAGGGCCGCCTTGGTGAAATATGCAGGCTGGCCCTGTTCCTTGAACTACCAGAGCGTGATGATGGTTAAGCATATGGCGCTCAAAAAATGGCCAGCATCTCTTCAAAAGCCACCATCTGCCCACCATTTGCCGATGAAGGAACGAGAATCGGGGTTTTGATGCCCGAGTCAAACCAGGCTTCGAGCCCATCCCTCACCTGGGACGCTGTGCCGAATAGCGTGGTATCTGCTAACCACCTGTCAGTCAGAAAGTGCGGCACCTTATCCCGGTCACCGACCGCTAAGGCTTTTTCGATTCCTTCCATTTCTTCCACGTAACCCGCTTCTTTCCAGTAATTTCTATAGTTAGGCAGGTAGGCATATGAAGTCAGTGTTTTTCGATTTACTGCCTTGGCAGCCTCAATATCATCGTTGATGCAGGTGGGGATCATATCCCCGATAAAGAAATCATCATTGTTCCGCGCAGAATCAGATACAACGCTCAAGGACTCAGTCATATGGGATCTTGCACCATTGGCAAATACCATGCCCTGGCCGATCTCCTCGGATAAGGCGATCATCTTCTTGCGCAGTGTCGCAAGAATAATCGGTGGCATTTCCCCCGCCCTGGGGACATCGCGTAATTCCTTGACAAAGGTCCGCGTATCCGTGAGCGGCTTACCGCCGTCCAAACCTCGAGACTTTAGTGCAGGCTCATGGCTCACACCTATCCCAAATCTGAATCGTCCGCCTGAAATCTCGTGAATGAATGAAACCGTGCTGGCGTAATCCACAACCTGTCGAAAATAGATTGGCATGATGCTCGTGCCGAAAGTGATTTCATTCGTTGCGAATGCCAACGCCTCACACAACGCCAGTGAATCACCAAGGCTGGGACCGTATATTCCTGAAAATCCTCTTTTTTCGATTTCTGTTGCTAATTCGATGGTCGCTTTACGTCGACCCGGTACAGCCGCAAGACTGAGTGCAGGCATAGGTGTCATGGCATCCTCCTGTCCGGATAATTAGAAAGTGCAAAGTCTACACCATTTACCCGGGGTGCTGTTTAACGTCAATTTTCAGCCTGGTCCTTGGGCTGCAGAAACTGCCGATGGCCACTAGGCTGAGGCTGTGGGCAAATGGTGCTGAAAGGCATCGGCAAGTGCCGCTATCCTTTCTTGCCAGGCATTTTCAAAATCATCCGTCCAATCTTCCGCGACTCCTTCGCGAACGATTTCCCAGATCGAGGTAAGCAAACTACCGTACATGGAATGCGTGACGCTGTAGGCTTGTTCATGGGTTTTCATCTCGAATGACAGATACTCGTCCTCGGCCGATGTGTCCTCAAGCATAAGCAGGCGCATGACTTCTTCCATCATTTTACCGCGAACAAGGTGATCGATGTGAGACATCAATTCCTCCGAACCGGGAGATTTCTGGAAATATCGTTCATAAACCGCGGCATTTATATCACCGCATTTCTCAGCGACAATCTCCAGCGAAGCCATCATTAAATCTTGAGTCGACATGATCCATCCTGACATTTAAAGAATCGCGAGATTATTCCGAAGATTGCAAAGGATCGCCAGCTAATTTGATAAATAATATCGACTTTGCAAAGATCGACCCCTCACTCATTCCTTCCTTCCCCATAACTACCTATAATTGCATTATCTCATCATATTGGAAGAATCCAGGACAATGGTTAACAGAGCAAAAACTTTCCTGCTGAAACAAAAAATTGCCATCGGTATCGTGCTGGTTATTATCGTTGGAATCATCGGCTACTTTTTCACCCTGGTGGTCAAAGACGCTCCCCTGCTAGGTAATTTTGTCGAAGGTGAACATTACACTCTGCTCGAAAATCCAAGGCGAGTCCGTTCTGACAAGATCGAGGTGATGGAGTTCTTTTCTTATGGCTGTATCCATTGCTACAACTTCGACCCTGACTTAAGTGACTGGGCTGAAGATCATCGCGACAAAATAAACTTTGTACGCACACCGGCAATCTCAAATGACCTGTGGAGAACGCTGGGTCGAAACTACTACACCATGGAAAAACTCGGGATCCTGGACAAATACCACATGGTTTTTTTCCGGGAAATCAACGACGTAAGACGAAATTTTTCCAGCCTTGGCAAGCTATCGAGTTATTTTGATGGTAAAGACACGACAGCCGGGGAGTACACAAAGGCTTTCAATTCACCTGAAGTGTCAAGAAAGATGGCCGCGGCAGATCAGATGGGGCGCAGGTTACTGGTGGCCAGTGTGCCAACCATTATAGTTCACGGTAAGTATATGGTTCGTATCACTCGAAGCGTCGGCGTTTCAAGAATGCTGGAAGTGATGGACTTTCTGGTTGACAAGGAATTGGCCGGGAAAAGCGCGGTCACCACCAAATAGAGGCGGCTCATCCATTTCAAAACGGGAATGGAAATTCGCTGGCTAGTCGGTTATCTTTTTGTGGAGGTGGGGCATACTGGATGGGTCCCGGGGGTCAAGGAATCTCTTCTCTGTTCCTGTTCTGGTGACATTCTCATAGGTTCCATCAATACGTTTAACCAGCTTGGTGAATCCCTGGTTCTTCAGATAGCTGTTTCCCTTGGGTGTATTTGCCATGGGTGGTGTCGTTATTATTTTTCGAACTGAAGCATCAAGGGAAGTGTCTCCAGGTTCTACACCCGCCATTTCACACAAGTCGCCCCAGGTTTGGACTTTTCCGTTAATACCATGGCTGACTTCCAGTACTTTGCCATTGGTATCACATTGATAATCGTATCTTGGCATTTCAGCCCCTCTTGACCTCGCCTATTTTGACAGGCCTCCGTTGAAAAGTTCCGGTTAAGCTTCTTTTTGCAAAGCTTTTACAAATTAAGCCTTTACCAATAAAATCTTTGCCAATATCCTACTCAGGATCCAAATCGATACCGTATTTTGAATACAAGTACATTCACGAGAGGACTATTATAACTGTTAGTGAAAATATCATTGCAGTCTGAATCCCCAAGGGCAGCGGCCTGGTCCGAAAGTCGAGTATACACAATAAAAATATCTGACAACGGAGCAATCTCCCATCGATACCTG
>SMVB01415273.1_pt1 | contig 23528 bp, 20 predicted proteins | sample 2456461 | NCBI WGS metagenome assembly SMVB01 (sample SAMN11095934, study PRJNA526329) | marine sediment metagenome | biome: Marine sediment; feature: Surficial sediment; material: Deep marine sediment; isolation source: Hadal surficial sediment | place: Pacific Ocean | collected 2014-05 | depth...
AGGTCTTTCTCTCGAGATCGGGGCATTTATTGCCGGTGTTTCAATTGCGACCAGTTCAATATCTTTGTATATCGCCACAAACCTGAAACCACTGCGGGATTTCTTTCTTGTGCTCTTTTTCTTTTCGCTGGGTGCAAGCTTACACCTGGATCTGCTGGCGGAAATAATTCTTCCGGCGGTTGTTCTTGCTGGTGTCATACTGGCTCTTAAGCCACTGGTATTTCGATATCTGCTTTCGGGCTTAAGTGAGACCATCCCCATGGGCTGGGAAATAGGCTTCCGACTTGGGCAAATCAGTGAGTTCTCTCTATTGATTGCCTTTGTTGCGACAGCGGAGGCACTGATCAGTGAAAGTGCATCTCACCTGATCCAGGCCACTGCAATCCTGACATTTTTGGTTTCATCCTATATTGTTGTCTTTCGATATCCAACACCCATTGCGGTATCGGAAAACCTGAGACGTGACTAGTCAATCTTCCGAGTGCGTAACCAGCGTTCTCCCGGCTACACCACCGGCCATAATTGAATCAACAGTGGTAGAGATGCCATCTAATCCAATTTCTACCGTCATCAAATCAAGAGAATCCAGTTTCCAATCAGATGCCAATCGGTTCCAGGTCTCGTTTTTACTGGCAATGGGTAGTTCAACGGAATCAATGCCAAGAACATTCACGTTCCTCAAGATAAAGGGTAACACCGTCGTCGTGAACGCCGGTGACGCAACCAGACCACAAATCGCAACACTACCACCGTACTGAAGGCTCTTGATCACATTCGATAATATTTCGCCGCCAACTGTATCGACTCCATGTGCGTAGTCGGTTGCCAGCATAGGTCTTGAATTCGTTTCCGAGAGATCTTCCCTGCCGATCACTGATTCCGCACCCAGGGATTTAAGATAATCAGCCTTATCTGCTTTGCCTGTGCTGGCGATCACCTCGTAACCGGAACGGGCAAGCAGAGCGACTGCGACAGAGCCAACCCCGCCTGTTGCTCCCGTAACAACCACAGGTCCGTCTTCAGGCTTCGCCCCCATCTGCTCGAGTTTCTCGATACACAATGCAGCAGTGAATCCAGCCGTGCCCATCACCATAGACTCGCGTGTCGTCATACCGGACGGCAGTGGAGTCACCCAGTTCGCCGGAACGCGAATATATTCGCCATAACCACCAGGCGTGTTCATACCAAGATCAAAGCCGATGACGATCACTTCATCTCCTTCTTTGAAGCTACCATCACTTGATTCAACAATGATTCCGGCCGCATCAATGCCCGGCGTGTGTGGATAATTTTTTGTTACACCGGGTATACCTCTTGCAGACATGGCGTCTTTGTAGTTAACCGACGAATACCGGACCTTGATCAGGCAATCACCCGCGGGTAGATCATCGACAGATCGTTCAACGATAGAATGCGACATTTCCTTTTCTTCCTTCTCGACCAGAAAAGCTCTAAATGTTGTCATAAATTCATCTCTTAAAACAAAAAGTAAAATATCGTCGAATATCTAAAAGGTAAATGGGCCCGGACTTCTTGTCAATAAATCAGCACCTGTGACCTGACCCCATACCTTGACAAGTCGGTCCATCAATTTATCGACTCTATTGGTGTGTTCAACGTATTTCACTTGAAACACGTCGTTATCTTCACACTTGTCAATAATGTATTCATCGCTGGTCATTAGTTCATCAACCAGCTTTTGATCGAGTGCTCGCTTGCCGTACCAGGCTTCACCCGTTGCAACCTTATCCGTGTCAACTACTGGCCTATTTTCCGATACAAATTCCTTGAAAAGAGAATGAACATCTTCCAGTTCTGCAATAAATTTCTCCCGAGCTTTCTCTGTATTTTCTCCGAACATGGTAAGTGTTCTCTTATACTCGCCCGCAGTAAGCACTTCGACATCCACATCCTTGTTTTTCAGCAGGCGATGAAAATTCGGAATCTGTGCAACCACACCGATGGAGCCGAGTAAGGCAAAGGGTGCGGCGATAATTTTGGAGCCGATACAGGCCATCATGTAGCCACCACTCGCAGCAACCTTGTCTACAGCAATGGTAAGTTGAATATTTTTTGATGCAATCCTAAGCAGTTGAGATGCCGCAAGTCCATATGAGTGCACCATGCCACCGGCACTCTCCAGCTTCACGATGACTTCGTCCACATCAGACGCGACCGACAGTATTGCGGTGACTTCTTCCCTCAGGCCTTCAACGGCGGAGGCTTGAACATCACCCTCGAACTCGATGACGAATACTTTGGTTTTTGGGCTCGACCCGTCTTTCGCCAACTTTTTTCTAGCCTTCTGATCTTTTTTGGCTTTTTTCTTATCGGACTTAAACTCAATCTTCTGGGCTTCAGGATCCAGGACCATTTGTTTCAGGCTGTGGGTAAGGTTGTTAACAGCCTCATTAAGGCTCTTGACTTCAATGTGACCTTTTTCAGCTTGTTTGTTTCTATGACCAAGACCGACAACAATCACAAGGATAACTACAACAGAGACCACAACGGTCACGGACTTAAGCAGGAACAAACCATATTCCAATAAAAACTCCAACCTATTTACTCTCCAGGATTTAAACGAAGCGCCATGCTACCACAATCCTGCATCATGCAAGCCTACATCAACATGGACAATCGACTCCACTCCAGGAAATCCATTGGCCGGTACGAGGGCAAAGGTTACAATGGCCCAGAACTCGAACAACCCAGGCAATATGTTGGATCAACTGTTACAGTCAAAAGCATCAGAACTGGCGCCACACTTTAAGCCTGGCTTCCTTGCCCGGGAACACACCACTTTCCAGTTCACCTTTACCTCGGGAGACCCCTTTCATCTCCTGGTAACCGGAGATGATTTCAAATTCGTTGCTGGCCTGACTGAAACACCGACGCTAACGGTGCAGGTTGTAGATCACGAAACCTGCTGGGGACTGCTGGATGGGTCATTTGATGGCATGAAGGCTTTTATGGAGGGCAAATATCGCGCTGACGGTAATATCGTCCTGAGTCAGTTATTGCTTTATCTATTTAAGAGCAATGACCCCACCCTGATCTATGAGGTCCAGGATTGAGTTACTTATTTTTCAAAAGGTAATCATCAATAAGCCACCGGGAGATTGCAATTTTCCCCGGGATATCGGGTAGATTGTCGATATCAAACCATTGTGCATCTGCTATTTCTTCTTCCTGAAGAACAATGTCTCCAGATTCATATTCGGCGTGAAAACCAAGCATCAGTGAATTAGGAAATGGCCAGGGCTGGCTGCCAAGATATTCCAGATTGTGGACTTTTACGCCGACTTCTTCCCTAACTTCCCTAATGAGCGTGTTCTCGATAGATTCACCGGGTTCTACAAATCCTGCCAGCGTACTGTACATGCCATCAGGAAATCGATGATTGCGGGCCAGTAACACCTGGTCTCCTTTATGAACAAGGACAATGATGGAAGGCGATAACCTGGGATATGATAAGATTTTGCAGTGGTTGCAAACCATCGCACGGTCATCTTTGCGCTCGACGGTTTTTGCACCACACTTCCCACAGAACTGATGCGTTCGAAACCACTCACAAATTTGCTGTGCCCTGCCAGCCAGTGCAAGCAGTGTGTTTGATGTTTTTCCAAATAATGCTCTCAGACCCGCAAATTCGCCCTCAAAACCGGACTCTTTAACCACCTCAACTGCGAAGCAGGCCGTATCCTGATACATCCCCATGAAATGCTTTTTGCTTTGAAGTCTTGTAACCAGAGGCTCATCCTCAAGGCCGAGGGGCTGGAAATTACCTCTATCATCAAATCGCAGCAGTATCTCGTTCCCGGAAAAGGCAAAGAACCATGCTTTGCTGATCTCTTCTGGCTCTTGTACACCAGACACAAAGTCACGGTTTGTTTCCGGCCAGCTTCTCCGGCTCACTGAGTCGGTTCCATTTGTTTCCACAAGCAGCCTGTTTTAGAAGCCGCTTCCAACTGCTCCAGTTTTCTTTCATGCCTCATCAGTTCATCTGGTGTTGCTCTGATAACTTTTAGAGGTGCCCTCTTTTTGTTGATTTTTTTTAGCTCACCTGCGACTAGATTTTCGACCTCGTCACCCAGACTCAACGCCACCTGCCCACCCGTAAGCAGCAAGTAGACGTCAGCAAGGATTTCAGCATCCAGCAGAGCACCATGCAGGTCCCGTTGGGTATTGTCTACGCTATAACGTCTACACAAGGCATCGAGATTGTTCTTCTGCCCGGGATGTTTGTTTCGAGCGAGCTCCAGGGAATCAACTACTGAACAGTAATCCGTAATCGAACCCAGATCAGGAGAAAGCATCTGCATTTCATTATCAATAAATGCGATATCAAATGCGGCATTGTGAATGATCAGCTCTGACCCTTTAACAAAGTCAAAAAAAGATTCCCAGATATCAGCAAAAACGGGTTTATCCTTGAGGAATCGTTGCGTAATTCCATGGACTTCCAGGGCACCGTCATCAATTTCCCTCTCAGGGTTCACATAGTGATGAAAGTGTCTCCGGGTTACCTTTCGACCGATGATTTCAACACAACCAATTTCCAGAATCCTGTGCCCCTGTGCAACTTCAAGACCCGTGGTTTCCGTATCCAGTACTACCTGTCTCATTTATTCACACCCACTAGTTCGAGCCCAGCTCATCAATGCCACGATTTGCCAGTTCATCAACCAGTTCATTCTCCCGATGTCCACTGTGTCCTTTAACCCAGTGCCAATCGATGGTAAACCTGTTCGCCAGTTCATCAAGATGTTCCCAGAGGTCTTTATTCTTAACTGGCTGTCTATTCGAAGTCTTCCAGCCACGCTGTTTCCAGTTGTGAATCCATTTCGTGATCCCCTGGCGTACGTATTCAGAATCAGTGGTTAGTTCAACTTCGCATTCCTGGGTCAGCGCAGCCAACCCTTTTATGGCTGCCACCAACTCCATTCGATTGTTGGTGGTTATCTCTTCACCACCCCATAACTCTTTTTCTGACCCATTGTAGCGCAGTAAAACACCCCACCCACCCGGTCCTGGATTTCCCCGACAAGCTCCATCCGTAAAAATCTCAACTTTTGATTTCAATCTAGTACTGGTCCTTCGGGGTATAGATATCCCTGCTAATCGAACGAACGGCGCTTAGACGGCGGCCAAACGCTTGTTGTTGTTTCCATACCGGGCGAATCGGCGTCATAGCGCCTAGATGTTTCCTGGCAACAATCACGTACGCAGCACCGAATGGCAGATTTGCCTTTCTGCTCAATCCCTGGGAATAGTCTGGTCGATCCGGGCGAAGAGATGCAATGGGCAAGCCGTAGGTGTAGAACTGCGCACGATCAATTTTAAAATTGAGCAGATTCATCCAGTCCATTAACCTGCCAGGCCTGATGAATGTTCCATTCCAGGGAGGAGATTTTGCACCAAATTTAAGCGATTTCCAGAGTCCCCAGAGGCTGAATGGATTGAATCCGGTGATAATCAAATAACCCATGGGTAAGACAACTCGTGATAATTCTCTCAAGGCCTCCTGAGGCGATTCAGCGAAATCCAGGGTGTGGTGAACAAGCACAACGTCCGCCGTACCATCTTCAAGGGGAAGTTCTGTCGGTCTGGCAATAAAGGCGGCGCGATCGTTATCGTCCAGGCCCAGTGACATTTTGTTCTGAATCGGGCTGGAATCGAACAAACTTTTCCCCTGCACACTGACCTGGAGAAGATGGTAACCGAACATGTGACTCAGCAACTGTTCATGGACTGCCAGTTCCGTCTGCAACAGTCGTTCACCCAGTGGAGTTTCAAACCAATCCCGGATCCGGGAAAGATTTTTCCGTGAACCTGTCGTTAATATTGAATCAACCAAAGACTGTCTCAAGCAAAGGATACATAAACATTATAAGCACAAAACTGACAATCGTCAGGGATTCGTTATAATGTGCCCAGGAATTATCAGAATTAATAATGTCGTCAAATCCATTCGCTCTACATGTATCCCTGCGGTCCCTCTCGGCTCTCGTATTATCACTACTCATTACTGGTTGCACCTCATTACCATCAGCGCCGGATGAAGATGAAAAACCTGTAATCGTGCTTGATTCAAGGCCTGACCCCCTATCAGATGCTTTTAAAATTGCTGGTGTTGCGTCACCACCTGTCAATGAGCCTGGTGTTGTGAAAACCATCACAGATCTGCCCCAAACAGAAACTGAGAAACCACCCGCCTTGCCAGAAAACGATCTCTGGCAAAGAATTCGTCAAGGTTTCTCAATTGATCATGAAATAGACCGTCGCCGGGTTCGACAGGAAATAGACTGGTTCAGGAAACATCCGGATTATATTGACCGGGTGACCGCCAGGGCAAGCAAACATCTTTACTATATTGTTGGAGAGCTGGAAAAAAACAATCTGCCGCTGGAATTTGCGCTGCTGCCGATTGTTGAGAGTGCCTACGACCCATTTGCCTATTCTCATGGTCGCGCGTCAGGCCTGTGGCAGTTCATTCCTTCCACAGCTCGACTCTATGGTTTGAAAATAGACTGGTGGTACGACGGTCGGCGGGATGTCAAAGACTCAACCCAGGCTGCGATAGATTATCTGCAAAAATTGCATGCCCTCTTGAACGATGACTGGTTGCTGGCACTTGCTGCATATAACAGCGGCCAGGGAAATGTGGGTCATTCGATTCGCCGGAACCAACAAGCAGGCAAACCCGTTGATTTCTGGTCTATCAAAGTACCGAAAGAGACTCAATCCTATGTGCCGCGGTTGTTGGCGATAAGCGAAATTATCGCCTTTCCGGAAAAATATGGCATTGAACTCAAGAAGATCGCGAATTCACCATACTGGATAGAGGTTGACATCGTTTCACAACTGGATCTTGCAAAAGCAGCCGAACTGGCGAACCTTTCGAGTAAACAACTCTATGAGCTCAACCCTGGTTATAACCAGTGGTCAACTCATCCGATGGGTCCCCATCGGCTATTACTGCCAATAAATTCGGCACCGGGGTTCAGTTCAGGTCTTGCAGACTTGCCTGATGCACAGAGATTAGCCTGGAAACGCCACAAGATTCGAAGCGGCGACAGTCTTGGCGTCATAGCATCACGCTACCACACGACGGTCAGTGCCATAAAAACTGCGAATAATCTTTCTTCGAATTTGATTCGCGCCGGAGACTACCTTTCTATACCCATGGCGTCCAAGTTCATCACATACGAAATGACATCAAGCGCTCGCCTCAAAGACAGCCAGAAGTATCTGGAGAAAAAATATGGTGCCGTGCCCGTTCGCTATACGGTTAAAGCCGGGGACAGTTTCTGGAAGATTTCCCGAAAATTTGGCGTCGGTACCCGTCAAGTCGCGAAGTGGAATGGCATGGGAACCACTCAGTTATTAAAACCCGGTATGGAACTGCTAATTTTCAACACCAGCCAAGTTCAGCTAACAAAAATTGAGGTACAACCAGAGCGTCAGGATATCATTCGAAAAGTGAATTACCAGGTCCGCCAGGGCGAATCCCTGTCATTAATTGCTAGCAAGTTCAACCTGTCAGTGAACAATATCAAACAGTGGAATGAAGAACTGGAGTCAAGAAAATACATTCAACCCGGTGACAAAATTACATTGTATGTTGATGTGACTGCCACCGAGTGATCACACTAGTTCAATCGGCGGACCTCTGCACGATCCAGTAGGCTGGTCTGGTACTCTGCATACTCCAGGGTTCCTTGCCGTGTACCCAGAATTCGGGCCAGCGGACCAAACGGCTGGGTCTGTGGACTTTGTTCAAAGTTCACAACATTGGTGACACTAAGCACTGCAGCACCACCGTCCGGCAACATGGTATAGCCTACCGATTTCTCGGATTCCTGCGGCCTGGGAAGAGAAAATGCTTCGCGGTTAATGGTGACATCCATGCCCCGCTGGTTACGGGTCGCTGCACCAACAACCTGCCACTCGAGACCATACTGATCTGCCACGTAACGGGTGATCGACCCGCTTTCGAGCATAGTAACCATTTCCTTAGCCTGATGTTCTGCAAGGTCGGTCGCTTTTTCTTTCAGCAAGGTTGATTTAATCTCATCTGTCACCACGGTAAGTGCTTTAAATTCACTTGGTTTATGCTCTTTCACTCGAATGACCACGTGATGGTTAGAATTAATTTCCAACACGCTACTGTTATTGCCATCAACAAGTACATCAGGGCTGTAGGCTGCATTCATTACCGCTAGCGTCGCCGCGATACCACTCGCCCCTACCCTGCCAACATGCCCTGTACTCATAATAGTGAGATTGAGCTCTTCAGACGGGTCAAGTAAATCAGGCGATTCAAATGCCAGCTCATCGAGTCTCGCAGATTTTGTAACGAAAATTTCCTCTGCCAACATCTCTCTGAATTCTTTCTCAACTCTTTGTCGAATGTCGATCAGGGCCGGTGTCGTCGCTTCCTTCAAGCCGAGCAGCTTGATGATGTGATAACCAAATTCCGTTAATACCGGCTCCGCAACCTGACTGACCGCCAGTTCATATTCAACGGCCTCGAACTCAGGGACAAATGTGCCTGACTCATTGAAGCCGAGATCCCCACCATTTTCCGCACTGCCTGGATCGTTCGAATACTGAGTGGCCAGGCTGGCAAAATCCCCGCCGTCCATTATTTGCGTGTAAATTCCATCGACAACTTCCTTTGCCTGTTCCTGAGAAACATCATCGTTTATCTCTATCAGAATGTGTGCGACCTGACGACTCTCTGCGGTGGAATACAATTCTTTTGTCTCGTCATAGAAAGCGACCAGCTCTTCCTCTTCAAATTGCACATCAACCATGAGATCGCTACGTTTCAACTCTAGATACTCAATATCCATGGTTTCAGGCGTCACAAAATCCTGAGAATTGTCATCGTAGTAAGTCTGGATGTCAGATTCATCGACGGTTACGCTGCCTACCAGCTTTTCAACTTCAATTTTCAGAAAAGCGATGTCTCTTTTTTGTTGGGCAAGGCTCGTTGCCCGCTTCATGTCCTGATCCGTGACAAAGGCTGTTGTGCGTATGGCTGAATCCAGCTGTTGAAATTCCTTATCCATACGCATCTCTTCTTTGTAAGAGACTGGAGTAAACCCGGCACCACCGATGACCAGTTGAAACTGTTGTGGATTGAACACTCCATCTATCTGGAATGCCGTGCTGGTGATGATCTCTGCATCCAGATCGTCATCGCCATACTGCAGCCCCAGACTCTTCGATTCCTGAATCAATAATTCCCGATTGATTAGGGATTGCAACACGTTTTGTCGAAGCAGATCTTCATCAATATCACCCAGGGATATATTCTGCGAACGCATTATCCGTCGATTTCTTTGAACCGAAATCTCCATTGCCTGTTGCGTAATATTTTCACCATTGACAACTGCAACCTTCGGTACCGGAGCAAGGAAAGTCGTTATTGAACCAAAGCCAAACAGGGCAAAAACGACGATGATGAGACCGACGATGATTTTGGTGGCAACGCCACCGGTATTATCACGCATTCGCTGAATTACCATTTTCTGTTTACCTGTTTCTTTCCATTTGAAATGTGGGAATTATTTTGCTCGATTATTCTGGAGCCACTAGCAACAGAAAAACAAAAAAAGGCGCATCAAAGATGCGCCATTTTTGAAAAGCGTTCTAGCTATAACGCTTATGGTGCCTTAATGAGGTACCACAATAAATCTATCTGTTGTTTACGGCGTCCTTAAGCGCCTTGCCAGCCTTAAAAGCCGGTACTTTTGCCGCGGCAATTTGAATTTCTGCCCCGGTCTGTGGATTACGGCCTATACGCGCTGCCCGGTCACGCACGGAGAATGTTCCAAAACCGACTAACACTACGGACTCGCCTGATTTCAGCGAACCTGTGATGGATTCAATCATGGAATCCAGTGCTCGCCCTGCAGCTGCCTTTGTGATATCCGCAGATCCGGCAATGTTCTCAATTAGTTCTTGTTTATTCACTCGCTACCCCTTCTTCTTGTAGTAGTTTAGTTATTTGATGCAATTCCATTTGCAATACACCCCAGCTGTAAAGAACCTTAAAACGGAGCCAATTTCCTGTCAAGGTAATTGTCCTAATGAGCACTAATTCTATGGTCTTCGGTAGATTCTAACCCCGAATCCTTGTCATTAACCTGATCAGGAACCTCTTCGATCGATTCTGGCATCCTCTGGAGAGCAATTTCGAGCACTTCATCAATCCACTTTACCGGAATAATCTTCAGGTCACCCTTTATATTTTCTGGTATCTCTTTTAAATCTCGTTGATTTTCTTCAGGAATCAATACCTCTTTGATACCACCACGATGAGCCGCAAGAAGCTTTTCCTTTAAGCCTCCAACGGGCAGAACCTCACCTCGTAATGTGATTTCGCCTGTCATGGCAACATCCGATCTTGCAGGAATTCCTGTTAACACCGAAACAATCGCAGTACACAAGGCTATTCCCGCGCTGGGTCCATCTTTTGGCGTGGCGCCCTCCGGCATGTGAATGTGCAGGTCATACTTCTCGTGAAAGTCTTGCTTGATACCCAGGACATTTGCCCTGCTGCGAACAACCGTCATCGCCGCCTGTATCGACTCCTGCATAACATCGCCAAGTGAGCCCGTCTTGATGTGGATGCCCTTACCTTTAACAGCCACCGCTTCAATGGTGAGCAGCTCTCCACCTACACTCGTAACAGCAAGCCCGGTGACCTGGCCAATCTGGTCCTGCTCTTCCGCCCTGCCAAAATTGTACTTACGCACCCCTGAATACTCTTCGAGCCCCTCACCGTTCACTACCTTCTTTTCATCTGATACTTCATCGGCAATTGCACTTTCCTTCACAACCTTGCGGCAAATTTTTGCAATTTCTCTTTCCAGCCCCCTGACCCCGGCTTCCCTGGTGTAATAGCGGATAAGGTCCGTCACAGCTTCATCTGTAATTTCCAGCTCATTGTCACGGATGCCGTTGTTTTTGACCTGTTTTGGAATCAAATATCGAGTGGCAATATTTAGTTTTTCATCTTCCGTATAACCAGGTATACGAATAATTTCCATCCGATCAAGCAATGCCGTTGGGATATTCATGGAATTTGATGTGCAGATAAACATTACCTCAGACAGATCGTAGTCAACCTCCATATAGTGATCATTGAAGCTGTTGTTCTGTTCCGGATCGAGGACTTCCAGCAATGCCGAGGAGGGGTCACCCCGATGGTCCTGTCCCATCTTGTCTATCTCATCAAGAAGGAAGAGCGGATTCTTAACTCCGCTTTTTGCAAGCTTCTGAATTATCTTCCCCGGCATGGACCCGATGTAAGTTCTTCGATGCCCACGGATTTCCGCTTCATCTCTTACACCGCCTAACGCCATCCGCACGAACTTTCGGTTTGTCGCCCGGGCAATTGATTCACCCAATGAAGTTTTACCAACACCAGGTGGACCTACCAGGCACAATACCGGACCCTTAATTTTCTTCACCCGTTTCTGGACAGCAAGATATTCCAGTATGCGAACCTTCACTTCTTCAAGCCCGTAGTGATCCGCCTCGAGTACTTCTTCGGCAGCAACTATGTCGGTTTGTAGTCTTGTTCGCTTTTTCCAGGGCGTATTGAGCATCCAGTCGATGTAGCTTCTCACAACGGTCGCTTCTGCCGACATTGGCGACATCATTTTGAGCTTAGCCAGTTCTGTAGTGGTTTTATCCTTTGCTTCCTTCGGCATACCCGAGGAATCCAGCCGTTTCTGAATTTCATCGAGTTCATTCGGCACATCCTCCATGTCACCGAGTTCTTTCTGGATTGCCTTCATCTGTTCATTCAGATAATACTCTCTCTGGCTCTTCTCCATTTGCTTCTTAACCCGACCACGGATTCTCTTTTCAACACTGAACAGGTCAATTTCGGTTTCGAGCAGTTTGAGCATGTGATCAATTCGCTCACTCAAGTTGATAATCTCGAGAATTTCCTGCTTCTGGTCAAGCTTCAGGCTCATCTGGGCAGCGATGGTGTCTACAAGACGACTGGGCTCTTCAATACTCGAGAATGAAGTCATCACCTCTGGAGGAACTTTTTTGCTGAGTTGGACGTATTGGTCAAATGCGGACATCAAGGCTCTTAGAAGCATCTCAGATTCACTGGAACTCAACTCATCTTCCTCAACGAGATTGACATCCCCCGAAAAAAAGTCATTGGTATCGCGAATATTCGTGATGACCGCACGATGGCCACCTTCCACCAGAATTTTTACTGTTTTATCCGGAAGCCTGATTAGCTGGAGGATTGTGGCAGTGGTACCAAATTCAAACAATCCATCGACACCCGGTTCATCATTCTCCGGGTCTTTCTTGGCGACCAGCAGCACCTTCTTGTCCGGGTCATTCTGCTGGACATGCTCCAGAGCCCGAATGGACTTTTCAGTGCCGATGAAGAGAGGTTGAACCCCGTGAGGATAAACCACCATATCGCGCAAGGTGACTATAGGTACATCTGTTAGAGATGCCATATGAACTCCAATTTGATCTCTTAGCTTCTGGATAGCCCTGGGCTATCGCTCAATATGTGTAGTTTACAACGAAAAAAGGACCTTATTGGCCCCTTTTTACCGTCGAACGTCGGTTTCTTACTCAGGCAATGCCTTCTGCTGATCGGTGTTTTCGTAGATCAGCATGGGCTCAGAAGCCCCATTAATCACACTTTCGTCAATAACGACCTTGGTAACTTCATCTTCTGATGGGATTCTGTACATTACCTCAAGTAGTACCGTCTCAAGGATAGAACGCAAGCCACGAGCGCCGGTCTTGCGTTCCATCGCTCTCTTGGCGATTGCTACCAGGGCACCTTCCCTGAAGACAATTTCCACATCTTCCATCTCAAACAGCTTGGCATACTGTTTTGTATAGGCATTCTTGGGTTCAGTGAGAATTTCAACCAGCGCGTCCTGGTCAAGTTCATCCAGAGTGGCAATTACCGGTAGTCGACCTACAAACTCAGGGATCAGGCCGTATCGCACAAGATCTTCCGGCGCGACATCACGCAGGGTTTCTCCCAGATTTTTCTTCGTTGCTGCCGTTTCCACGGTCGCGCCAAAGCCAATACCGCTGTTTGCAGATCGTTCAATGATGACCTTTTCAAGACCGGAAAATGCACCGCCACAAATAAACAGAATATTTGTCGTATCAACCTGAAGGAATTCCTGCTGTGGGTGTTTCCTCCCACCCTGGGGAGGAACGGAGGCAATCGTACCCTCAATCAATTTTAGCAGGGCCTGCTGGACCCCTTCACCGGAGACGTCACGGGTAATGGATGGATTCTCACTTTTACGGGATATTTTGTCGATTTCATCGATATAGACGATGCCTACCTGGGCTTTTTCAACATCGTAGTCGCATTTCTGCAGCAACTTCTGGATGATGTTTTCGACATCTTCCCCAACGTAGCCTGCCTCAGTCAAGGTGGTGGCATCAGCGATTGTAAAGGGCACATCCAGTAGTCTTGCCAGCGTCTCTGCAAGAAGCGTTTTACCGACTCCAGTGGGGCCAATCAGCAGTATATTGCTTTTCTGCAATTCGACTTCATCTTTCTTGCCGGAGTAATTCAATCTCTTGTAGTGGTTATATACGGCCACAGACAGTACTTTCTTGGCCCATTCCTGACCAATGACATACTCATCAAGAATGCCGTTTATTTCCTGGGGAGTCGGTAGCTTCTTGGTCTCAGATTCTTCCGAATTTTCCTGGAGTTCTTCCCTGATGATGTCATTACAAAGTTCGACACACTCATCACAGACATAAACGGAAGGACCGGCAATTAATTTGCGAACTTCATGTTGGCTTTTGCCACAGAAATTACAATGGAGAAGTTTACCGTCTCCGTTATTGCCGTCATCTTCGTCGGACATACCAATACCTCAAAAAAAACCTTCTACTATTTCTCATGCTATCCGGTTACCTATCAGTGACTCAAAACCAGATAATCTTATTACGAATAAATAATATCTCAAATCCAGGCACATGGCACCACAAAGCTATGGTTGACTCCTCTAAACATCAGGGCAAAAGCAGCCCTAACAACATCCTGACACAAGCCCCTAATCATAAGTGCCTAAACTGAAGTCAGCCCTTTTCCCCTGGGCTCCTGAATCTGGTCAATTATGCCATATGCCACAGATTGCTTGGCGGTCAAAAAGTAATCACGTTCTGTATCCACAGCAACCTCTTCAGCAGACTTGCCAGTGTGTTTGGCTATAATTTCGTTCATTCTCCCACGGAGGTAGAGAATCTCCCTGGCCTGAATTTCAATATCTGAAGCCTGGCCTTCGGAGCCACCACTCGGCTGGTGCATCATTACCCGTGAATTAGGCAGGCAGTAGCGTTTACCCTTAGCACCACCAGCAAGAAGCAGCGCACCCATACTCGCAGCCTGCCCGATACACATAGTGCTAACATCACAGTTTATGAACTGCATTGTGTCATATATCGCCAGCCCGGCAGTAACCGACCCACCAGGCGAATTGATATACAGCTGTACATCCTTGTCGGCATTCTCGGATTCGGCATACAGCAACTGGGCAACGATAAGGTTTGCCACGTTGTCATCAATCGGACCAACGATGAAAATTATTCTCTCTTTAAGTAAGCGGGAATAAATATCATATGATCTTTCGCCTCTCGCTGTTTGCTCCAGGACCATAGGCACCAACCCCAGTCCCCGGGTTTCTGGTAGGAAACCGTCTTCAATTCTGCTCATTTTTTTACCTTTAACGCTTTCTAACAGCGCTGTAGTTTTACCCTGTATTTAACTGCCTGACGCAAAACACTTTGTTAAATGCTACTCATCAGGCCGTCATCGTTAAACTAGCCTTATATAACTTTCTTTATCAGTCGTTCTTTATCAGTCGTTCTTCATAAAAGACAGAACTCCAGGTTACCCAACAACCTAGTGTATTTGATACCTGTGCCAAAATGCCATTGTGAAAACGAAACCCACCTCAGTTCATATTGCGGGTTTTTGTGAGAACTTCAATAGCTGAAAGGCATTATATCTGAATTAGCCAGAGAAAAACCCCATTAAAAACAAGCCTTTAACGAACTAATCACATATTGTCAATCGACCCAAGGCAGCCTTTGCCTATACTCAGGACTCGTCCTTGTCATCTTTATTGTCGGAATTTTCCGTTTCAACCTCGGTTGAGGGAGTTGTCTGAATTGCTTCCTCGTATGGCATTTTCAGGTCAACCACCTTCGCCTTCGCGAGAATAGTCTCAACAACCTGCTCTTCAACCACAAGATTCTGAATCTGATTCAGCTGCTGTTCGTTGCTGTAATAATAGTTAGTTACCTGCTCTGGATCTTCATAGGAGCTCGCCATTTTCTCAATGGTCTCCTTGACCTTTTCATCATCGACTCTAATCTCTAACTGTTCAACTATGGCGCTGACAACCAGGCCCAGCTTAACTCTTTTCTCTGCCTGTTTTTCAAACATCCCAGAGGGGAGAACCGAGGGATCAATTTGCTGCGCACCGCCGAATTGCTGAACCGCTTCCTTTCGCATTCGATCAATTTCAGCCGAAATAAGCGCTTTGGGCAGTTCCAGTTCAGTGACTTCAAGCAGCCCGTCCATCACCTGGTCTTTGACCTTGCCTTTGACCGCCGCTTCTAACTCTTTTTCCATGTTGCCACGGACTTCTGCTCTGAATGCTTCGAGACCACCTTCGTCAACACCAAAGAGTTTAAAGAAGTCATCATTCAATTCCGGTATTCTTGGTTCAGAAACCGTATTCACTTTTACCTTAAAAACTGACTCCTTTCCAGCCAGGTTTTCAGCCTGGTATTCATCCGGAAACTTCAACTCAAGATCTTTCTCTTCACCGGCCTTGCAATTAATAAGCCCTTCCTCAAATCCTGGAATCATCGAACCGGATCCGATGATGATATCAGCCCCTTCTCCCTTGCCCCCGTCAAATGTCTCACCATCGACTAAACCTTCAAAATCAATATTGACCTTGTCATCAGTTTTTGCTGCTCGCTCTATGACTACAAACTCCATACGCTGGTCTTTTAATTTATCGATCATCTGATTCAGATCATCTTCGTTAATCTCTGCTTCAGGTCTGTCAACAGAAATCGCACTGAAATCACCTAACACCACTTCCGGCAAGACTTCAAAAATCGCGGTAAATTCAAGGTCTTTACCCGCCTCCATACTGATTTCTTCGATTTGCGGAGAACCTGCGGGTGAAACATCTTCCTGCTGGAGTGCTTCACTATAGGATGATTGCATCAGCTCATTTGAAACTTCCTGACGTATGCCTTCACCAAAACGGCGTTTAACCTCTCGCATCGGAACTTTACCCGGTCTGAAACCATTGATTTTTACTTGCCCTGCAGCTTCCTTAAGCTTGGCATTAACCCGGGTTTCAACCTGGTCCGTTGGCACGCTGATGCGCATTTTGCGCTCAAGGTTTGTGATGGTTTCCAGAGTTACTTGCATACTAAAATACCTGTTGAAGGCCTGTGACCCTTCTGATGTCGTGTTTATCTGTAAAATGCTCACTGCTTTCATCATCTGGTGCGAGAGGAGAGACTCGAACTCTCACATCTTTCGACACTGGAACCTAAATCCAGCGCGTCTACCAATTCCGCCACTCTCGCAACTTCTCATGAAGATGAATTCTTCGACTGGATCAGTCAGTGACTGTACCTAAATCAACAACTTAGGAGCACAATTAAGGTCATCGAAGGGCGGCGATTATAGAGACAAATACTTGTTTTAACAACAAGCAAAAGCACCTTTCCAGTGGGTGCGCTCGCTACTAGTCGTTACAAGGGTGTGGACGGGTATAGGTAATAAAGAAACCCTGCAAATCTCCATCCTCGATGTAGACGGCAAGCTCATCGAAATTCCAGCCACCCTTCTCGGCTAATTGATGCTGTTTTGAAATCAATTCAGCACTGCCCTTTTGTCGATTTCCGGACTTGTCCTTTACAAACACGGTGTAGGCTTGAATTTCACCACATCTTGCCGGTGTTTTCTCTACTACTTCTTTATCTTTTCTGGCGAATACAGACGAACTCATCAGGGCAAGGCTAATTAACCCGATAAACAGTAGTTTCATTTTCTTCTCTATTGATTCTTTACAATGTGAGGGGTATGGCAAGCGGCGATTATAATGCGCTTCAGAGCAATATCAAATGATTCGGCAGCTCATCTTTTTCGGATGTTGCGGGGATATGTTCTGCGAGCAATTCTCCGCATTTCTCTATGGTATGAAGAAAACCTTCGAGGGTTTTACCATCATGCACAAGCCCTGTGAATTCATTCACAATCTCCTGCCAGTCAGCATCGGAGACGTATGGAGTCACCCCCCGGTCGGCAATAATTTCAACGTAGCGCTCCACCTCTGAGACAAATATCAGAACGCCAGTCTCACCTTTTGTGTGATGCAGATTATTTTCCAGGAACTGGCGCCGTGCCAGGTTTGATGCGCGCCAGGTCTTGACCGAAGTAGGAATGATTCTTCTCATTACAGGTGGAATTCTGAGCAGCACCACCATGACGACAAAGACAATCAGCTGAATCAACAGCACTTCTCCCACATCCAGCCAGAAGGGCATGAACAGGATAATACCGGGAGATACCAGGGCGATAAGTGCGGACCAGAGGGTTGGGATGTAACGATAGTCATCAGATTGCCTGGCCAGTACAGCAACCAACTCCGCGTCCGTCTTCCTTTCAACTTCAGAAATTGCATCAGCCACTTGCTTCGCTTCTGATTCAGTTAATAAGGTCATCTACCAGCCCCCACTCGCACCGCCGCCACCGAAACTGCCACCACCTCCGGAGAAGCCGCCGCCAAATCCACCGCCACCTGAAAATCCGCCCCTGCCCCGCCCACCCAAAAGCAGACCGCCTAAAAACAGCCCACCGAGGAATCGAGACCGTCCAAAGACGGACGGAAAGATAAAGAAGAACAGAATAAATAACAGGAAGTTCCAACCAAATTTAACCCCGCCTTTAGTGCTAGTGGTCCTTGCCATGGCGTACTCTCCACCGAGGGCTTCTATAATTGCAGCGGTACCAGTTACTATCCCTTCATCGAACTGACCACGTTTGAACGCCGGCGTAATTCTGGTCGAAATAATATTACTGGAGATGGCATCTGTGAGATCGCCTTCCAGCCCATAACCCACTTCAATACGCAGTTTTCTCTCCTGTCTGGCAATGATAAACAACACGCCGTTATTTCCGTCTTTCTGGCCGATACCCCAGTGACGACCCAGTTGATAGCCGAATTGTTCAATGGCGTACCCTTGCAGGTCTGGCACGGTAACCACGACAATCTGGTTCTGGCTGGCAGATTCGTGGCTGGCCAGCATTGCATTGAGCTGCTTTTTTGTCGCGGGGCTAAGCATATTAGCCTCATCAACAACCCTTCCGGAGAGTTTCGGGAAGGTAGGATCAGCCGAAGTCGAGACCGCGAAGCCACACAAAAGAAGCAGGGAAAGAAACCTTGGCATCAGAATTTTACTGCCGGCGCCTCTTCCGCGTCCTCCGAAGTTGCTTCATAGACTTCCCGGAGTGCAAGGTCACTGTACATAAGGGAATGCCATACTCGTCCGGGAAAGGTTCTAATTTCTGTATTATAGCGTTCCACCGCGCCAATATAGTCCCGCCGGGCGACGCTGATTCTATTCTCTGTTCCTTCCAGCTGAGATTGCAGTGCAAGAAAGTTCTGATTGGATTTCAGGTCCGGGTATTTTTCTACAACAACCATCAGCCTGCTAAGGGCACCCGATAATTGTTGTTGAGCCTGCTCAAACTGCCGGAGCTTCTGTGGATCATTAACCAGGTTCGAATCCACCTGCATCGAAGAGACTTTCGATCTGGCCTCCGTCACTGCAATCAGCGTTTCCTTCTCCTGGGCTGCGAAGCCTTTAACGGTTTCAACCAGATTCGGAATGAGATCCGCCCGTCGCTGATACTGATTTTCCACCTGTCCCCAGGTTGATTTCACACGTTCATCAAACGTGGGAATATTGTTAATTCCGCAACCAGCAAGCAATGACAACAGCACTACTGCCACTGTAATTCTTGCCAGCCGTACAACTACATCTAAGCTGTTCATCTTCACTTCCCAAGCGATTGCTTCTTTCATGGGTCATCTTCCCGAAATTCGGCCGTCGATCAAGACTTAATCACAGATCTGGCATAGACTGACTGAACAAAAGAGCATGCTATGACAAATTTGACCTTATTGTGCGTAACGGACTGGTAATTGATGGCAGTGGCGGCAAATCACGACAATGTGATATCGGTGTGCGAAATGGCGTCATAGCGGTCATGGAGGAAAACCTGGCTGCGAACGATTGAGGGCTACTCGAAGTCGGTATGAAAGCGGATATCAATATCATCGACTTCGATGCATTGGCACTGAAGACTCCTCACATTGTTCACGACCTGCCTGCCGGAGGCAAAAGGTTCCTGCAGAATGCAGATGGCATAACGGCAACGATCGTCTCAGGGCAGGTGATTTATGAGGATGGCAAAGCCACCGGCGCGCTGCCGGGGGAACTCATTCGTGGCCAGCAACTAGATCCAAGGGCCGGGGGAATGTTTAACTGATATCACGAGCCTGTTAGTTCACGGTGGATGGTGGAGTTTCGGTAACCCGGGAGAGAGAAACTCTCGTCACAAGGGGAATAAGCCCCGAATTTCTTGAGTCCGTATAAACCTGGCTGGCATTGATCTCCGAAATGCAATAGTCCACCGTAAAAACTGGAACGCCGCGATCTAAGAACAGTTGATATTGCTCTAACCGATTCTCAACCGAATATTCGTCCTCGAAAACATTTGCCTGGTCACCGGCATTGGCATCCGTCCATTGTGCATCACCCGCCCCAGCGAACCAGGTATCTTCCACCGCCAATGCATCAATGGTGGCAACGTATCGCTCTGGGTCAGCGTCAATTAAAAATGGAGCATTCTGGGCAACGACCAGGAAACCTGGCGAAACTGCACTTCCCGCGGCCTTAATCTGTTCGATAAATTCAATCATCGCTTCATCGGGATCAATCTGCTCTTCGCTGGCAAGAGCACGCACAGCCGTATCATCGTATGCTTCTACCCAATCAAGGTAGACACCATCAAAACCGAACCGTGCCATTTCAGCAATTAAGCCGTTTGATCCCAGCCAGAGGTCTTTCCATTCCTGACGCCAGTAAGCCACAGGATAATTACCACTCCAGCCATCAGGGTCGATTGTCACAAGCCAATCCGGTGTGCCACCTGTCGTGGTTGTCGGTGCAACCCAGTCACTCTGCCAATAGGTTCTGTAGTCTTCCGCCTGACCAATGTCAATATAGGCGAGCAACCTCCTTTGTGCACCGGATGGCGTTCTTCTAAGTGCATCGATGATCTCCGTCGTGTTATAGACGTCGGTCGTAAAATTGTGGCCAGGCTCTATCACCAGCATTGGGTATTCAGTTGCAGCCAGGGTTGTAAGGGCGGCAGCATCATCTAACCCCTGAATCTGGTACATCCAGGTTTCAATACCTGAAAACGCAGTGCTCCATACCTGTCTTTCAATCGATTTGAGACCTCTGCTGCCATCTATGATGATGTCCATCTCGCCCGCATCATCGCTCGAGAAGGTAAATGTCACCTCCCCCACTTCCCTGACAATTAGGTTGGCGCCATCCCATGTACTTGTTGGATCAGATCCACCGATAACTTCATAGAGTTTACCGCTGCACCCAACTGTATTCACCATACAATTAGATGCGACATACCACACAGGAATGTTGTTAGTATCATAGGTAAAAAGCGTAGCAAAGATAATGTCGGTCTGCTGAGTCAGGGCCACTCCCCAGCCGGATTCCGCCGGGTTCCACCAGAGACCCGTCATCGCGGTTCCCGGTGACAAGGTGCTGAACTCCTGCCTTGTAATCGTTTTTGAACCACTTACACCGTCAATGATAAACTCAACGGTGCCGGTGTTATTGTCAGAGAAGATGAACGTCACTCCACCCACTTCCTCGACGTCAAGATTTGATGCGTTCCAGGTGACCGTTGAACTGGATCCTCCCGTCACTCTGTAAAGCTCACCCGAGCAACCATTGCCGGTGACAATGCAGCTCGATGCGACATACCAGACCGGCAAGCCATTGGTGTCGTAGGTGTACATTGTCGCAAAAACAATACTAAACTGTTGCGTCAGGGTAATACCCCAACCGGATTCGTTGGCATTCCACCACAAACCGGTCAGCGGTGATGATATCCCCGTATCAATTTGAAAATTACCCGGGTAGCAACTGAAACGGAACGAATCATCCAGCGCCAGCGGTAACACGAGCGTGCTCAGACCGGCTTGATTAGCATCAGCACATAGGGCAGAACGAGCGTCTGGGTCAGTAGCGTACAGGTCTAGGTACTCTGCATTAAGCACTGGTTTCCCGGCCGCTATAAATGGGTTCAGGCTGCTACATTCATCAAATTCAAAACATTGTTCATTAACACTAAAATCAAAATCTCCGACAAGGGCATCAATTTGATCAAGGTCATTCTTCAAACCAACAGAAAGATTGCGGCTGTGCGCTTCTTCCGCCAGTGCACGATTGAAAACCAGTTGATCTTCTGAAGTTAAAGGGAAACCTGAATTGTTTATGTAACCGTCAACATTGTCGGGTTCAACGCCATCACAGCCTTTCTGAACGGCCAGGTCGAGTCTTGTCTTCATCACCTCCAGGACATCATCGGACCTGATATCCAACCACTGCTCATCCGGCCAGCCGTCCAGAACATTTCCAAGATCTGCGGGATTGAAAGAATCAATATCCGGGCGAAAGTTCTCATATGATCCCGCAGAAAAATAACAGATGACTTTCTTATTGGATGATTGGAGCGAAGCGATCAGGTCTACAGAGGAGTCAAACAAATCGATATCGTAAATCTCAACATCGTAGTTCTCATTGACCGCCTCCTTAAGCTGCCACTGCCAGGTGACGCCAACCACAGGCTGGTACCAGGTTGAACTGGCCGCACCAATATCCATGGCATGGCTAAAAAGGAATACGAGAAAACTGATTCTTATCGAATTCATTACGTTTCCTCCTGGTTCTGCAACAACTTCATTAGTATCGACTACTTAAGTAAATTTTCTACCTTGGGATAATAATTACAACCCGCAGGCTCAATGATCTCTTGATGCTGATTGAATGGAAGGGTGGTCGACCTCAGGGGTCTCGTACAAAATCTTCCTTATACCTGACAGAGCAGGCGGGGCACACAAAATCATCTGGTAAATCGTCAAACGCCATCCCGGGAGGATAACCCTCGTGGTCATCACCAACAGATTCGTCGTAGCTGTAACCACAACCTGGACATGTGTACTCAGCCACTGGCTTGTCCGTATCTGGCATGGATCATGTCTCTTTCATCTGGATCAATATTCACTTTACTCAGATCACCGTTTATATGCGGCAGTTTCAATAACCGTTCATCCAGCATCTTGAACCAGAGCCAGGGAATGTATGCAATGATATACATACCATAATACCCGCTAGGCAAACTCGGCAAGTCTTCAAAGTGACGCAGGCTCTGGTAACGCCGGGTAGGATTGGCATGATGGTCAGAATGTCTCTGCAGGTGGAACAACAATAAATTCGAGTATTTGTGGTTAGCATTCCAGCTATGGTGTGGCTGGCAACGTTCATATTTACCATCGGCCTGCTTGCTCCTCAGCAAACCATAGTGCTCTATGTAGTTCGCGCTGGTGAGCACCCACCAGGAGAAAAAATTGTGGATAATGAGAAACGGCAGCATGATCCAGCCAAAGGTCGCAATCAGGCCAATCTGCATCACAATGGTGATTAGATAGCTTTGCAGCACTTCATTGCTCAGGCTCCAGACAGGTAAATTTTTCCGGCAGAGTCGTTCATGCTCAATCATCCATGCACGCTGGAAAGCACCCGGAATTTCCCGTTTCGCAAATTTGTAGATACTCTCTCCCATTCTTGCACTAGCCGGGTCTTCTGGTGTGGCCACATCACGATGGTGGCCACGATTGTGTTCAATCCAGAAATGACCGTAAGCAGGAACAGCTAGCACTATTTTTGCCAGCCAGGTTTCAAGCTTTGTTCGCTTGTGGCCGAGTTCATGACCAGTATTAATCGCGAAGCCATCCGCGAAACCTAAGGCAATCGTTAGTGCAAGAAAGCCAATCAAGGAAATATCCTGGGTACCCACCCAGATCGCACAACCGAAAAAGGAAATAAAATGAAGCGGTACGGTGATATAAGTGAGAATGCGGTAATAGGTATCCTCTTCAAGCTGCGGAACCAGCTCTTCCGGGGGATTGTTTTCATCTTCACCAAAAATCCAATCAAATAGAGGACCCATCACAAACATTAACAGCAGTGGGATAAACAACCAGATCTGGTTTCCAGTCACTGCGTGGCCTGCCACACCCAGGAGCGGTATTAACGGATTTACAAGCGAAAGCAACCACCAAAGACGTTTCCTATCA
>SMVB01336784.1_pt1 | contig 23526 bp, 21 predicted proteins | sample 2456461 | NCBI WGS metagenome assembly SMVB01 (sample SAMN11095934, study PRJNA526329) | marine sediment metagenome | biome: Marine sediment; feature: Surficial sediment; material: Deep marine sediment; isolation source: Hadal surficial sediment | place: Pacific Ocean | collected 2014-05 | depth...
TAACCAATCCGGGATAGCCTTCAACTTCGGTGGCGTAGGGAAGGTCGTAATGAATCAGGTGCGCATTCCAAAGCGCTGCGTTATACATCATGAGTTGTATGTTGTCTGGCGTAAACTCCCTGGAGGGCAGTTCATCGCCGGCCTGAATACGTGCGAGCCTGGACGTTGCCATCACCGTAAAATCCTGGTTGTTGTTTCAGTGAGAACCGGGTCACCGGATGCGTCCACTATTTCCATAACGACTATGTAGAAGATAAGCGGCCCCTGGGATCCCTTTTTTTCAAATATATCGGTCAGAATTCGAGTTGCGACCAGTTCATCTCCCGCTCTAATCGGCTTGAAGTATTCAATTTTCAAGCCCCCGGCCATCTCTCGCTTCAGCGGAAATATTGGCAACAAGCCATCCACAATACAACCATCAGGCTGTAACTCATCCAGCTCGACCATGTCCCAAAATAGCGCGAAGTGAAACATGGGTGGCGCTTCTTCACCCGACAGATATTTTTCCTTACGTTGACGCGTGGCAATCGAATACTTCCGAATTTCTCGGCAGGAAGCCAGCTCGCGCCTGGGGGCTGCCTTTCGACCAATATTGGCCAGTAATTCTTCACTCAGAAGCGAACTCATACCTTTTTACCTTCAGCGGCCCAATAGGGGTCTCGCAGCTGACGCTTGAGAATCTTACCCGTCGGCGCCTTGGGCAGGCTATCGACAAAGTCTACCGAGCGCGGCTTCTGATAGGAGGCCAGATGTTGTCTGGCGACATCGATAATTTCCTGCTCCGTGGCCTGCATTCCGGGTTTGAGAACAACGACGGCCTTGACCGCCTCACCCCACTTCTCGTCCGGCACGCCGATCACGGCCGCTTCCAGCACGGCTTCATGCATATGTATCGCGGCCTCAACCTGAGTGGAGTAGATATTTTCTCCTCCGGATATAATCATGTCCTTGGCCCGATCGACGATGAATACATATCCGTCTTCATCCCAGGTGGCGACATCACCGGTCCACATCCAGCCATCCCGCAAAGTCTGGGCGGTGAGCTCGGGTTTGCGCCAATAGCCCAGCATGTTGGCCTCGGATTTAATAATAATTTCACCGGTAGTCTCGCCATCACGGGGCACTGAAATACCCTGCTCATCAACCACTCGCACCGAGGTAATATGCCCTTCACGACCGCAGGCAGCCAACCGCTCGGTATGTATACCCCTCACCGCCTTGTCATGATCCTCCTGCGAGAGAAAGATCATCGTCATCCCCTCGGTCTGCCCATAGCCCTGAATGAGCGTACAGGGAAACGCCGCCAGTGCCGCCTTTACCACCGACTCCGGCATAGGACCTCCGCCGTATTGAATATTGCGCAGGCTGCTTAAATCGTAGGAGTCGAAATTTTCAATCGCCATCATCCAATTGAGCATTGTGGTAATGCCGAGAAATGCCGACACTCGCTCTTTTTGAATCACCTCAAGAGCCAGCTTGGCTTCAAAATTAATCAACACCACGGGGCAGCCATGCGCCATGTAGTTCATCGCCAAACACACGGGTATATGGAACATTTGCCCCGTCAGCATGTACACATCCGTGGGCACAATACGCTCCGCCACCGTCTGGTTCAGCATACCCATGAATATTGTTTTATGACTATGAAGGGCCCCTTTTGATTCGCCGGTGGTGCCTCCGGTATACAGGATAAGTGCCGGATCATCATCGCCAACCTCAGCCGATCGAGCAGGCTCTCTATCCGAAGCATCAGCCAATATAGCCTCGTAAGACCCATCGCTATCCGCACCAAAACCGATCCAGTGACCAACTTCCACCTGCTGTTTGAGTGCAACAACCTGTTCATTGAATTCACTGGCGACGATGACAACCGAGGGATCCCCATCGGCCAGGATACGACTCAATTCGGCATGCCCGAGACGCCAGTTGAGTGGTTGCACAATCAGGCCAACACGTGCGCACGCATAGTAAATTTCCAGGAACTCGATACTGTTTTTCGAATAGACAGCCACCCGTTCCCCAGCTTCAAGTCCCAGGGCATCAACCAGGCCATTGGCGAGACTACGCACACGCCGGTCCAACTCGCCGAAAGAGATGCGCCGATCGTTAGGTATATCGATAACCGCCACGCGCTGCGGATCAAGCTCAGCGTATTTCGCTGGAATACAACCGATATTCACAAGTAAGATCTCCCGGTTAGTAGGGTAGGTCCAGATCCAGATGACGCACCGAAATCAGCCATCGATTGCCTTCCTTGACCACCTCGTCGTGATAAACCCCAGCCGTTATCAAAGAAATTTTATTGTTCTGCGTTGAGAACAGAGACAGGTTTGAAACAATACGGGCGCTGCTCTCGCCTTCGGACTCGAAAAATATGTTGGAAACCACATGTCGACGTGTATCCGTCTGCTCTTCCATGGCACCGACCATCAAATTCCTGATACCCTCCTGTCCCTCAAAGGGCCCGATCAAATCACCGCCAGCGATGCGCAAAGTCATGCTCGCGGTTTCGCTGAAGCAGGCCATAAGATCATCGAGTTGATGTTCATCCAGGTTGTAAGCAACTCGGCTCAGAAGTTCATGGATTGCCAGTTTTTGTTCTGCTTGCACCGTCATTCTCCTGTCGTTATCCAAGGGAACCCCTATCGATCAATCTCGGCTCAAACGAGACCCTAGAAGCTCGTATTCCTTTGGGCTATAATTGATTTTTGAATTTTATTCAATTTCTCACAGACCACACCACCTTGTCAAGTTCCTTCTAATCCAGGCCAGGCTTCAGCTGCTGCGGGCCGCTGAACGACACTATTACCGTCATTTCCCATCGGCAGCAAGTGCGGCCACTATTTCCTGACTACTGGGATTGCCTCGAAGTGTTAATCCGCCATTCACTTGCAAGTTTTCGCCCGTTATAAAGCAGCCATCCGAGGCAAGAAATACCGCCGCATGTGCTATATCGGCACTGGTGCCCAAACGACCGAGGGGATAACACTGCTTAAACGTTTCGACCATAGCGGGGTTCTGAAAAGTCTGGGCCGTCATCGGGCTTTCGGTGATACCCGGTGAAATTGAATTAACCCTTATTCCCTTTTTGCCATATTCATAGGCCACACAGCGCACCACATGATCTAATCCCGCCTTGGTCCCCATATAAGCGGCGTGATTGTCCATCATGATTGTCGCAGTGGCCGAGGATATCTGGATGATAGACCCACCTTCTCCCATAGCATCCACCAGAACCTGAAAAAACTGGAACGGACCGGTAAACTGCAGCGCGATTATTTTTTCCAGGTCTTGGGCCGTGGTGTTGGTAAATCGCTTCACTAATCCCCAACCCGTTGCATTGACAGCGATATCCAGTCGACCGTAGGTTTGAGTGGAATAAGACACCATCGCTTCAATGGCCTCTTTGTCGGTAATATCACAGCACACCCAGGCTCCGCCAATCTCGCTGGCCAACTCGGCCAGCGCCTCTTCGTGCCTGCCTGCCACAACAACTTTGGCCCCCTCTGAGGCATATTTTCTGGCGATTGTCTGCCCCATATTATCTTTACCGGCAGCACCCAGAACCAAAGCAACCTTGTCTGTCAGTTGACCCATAACACTCATCCTCATTCGGAAATATTCTGTGAAATTAGCCAACGCCGACGACTTATTTTTATCCCGGCTGGCTTATTTAGACGCCAAAAAATCTGCAACAGCCTTATGGTGTTGATCGCTGGTATGGCACAAACCCTGTTGGCTCGCACAATAATCCAGAAAGTCGTTCAGACCAAGCCGCTGGCCTGTTTGCAACAAGCGTTTACTCATCCGCAAGGCTTCTCTGGGCTTGGAGGCAAATTGTGCTGCAAGGTCACAAGCGCGACTCACTAATTGATCTGCAGGCACAATCTCCATAAAAATTCCCAGTTCCTGGGCCTCAGGGGCATCAACAATCCGCCCTGTAAATGTCATTTCTGCGGCGCGCTGCATACCCACCACCCGGGGTAAAAACCAGGCTCCGCCATCACCCGGGATCAAGCCAAGATTGACGAATGTCTCCCCCACTTTGGCATACTCTGAGCCGAGACGAATGTCACACATGCATACGAGATCAAAGCCCGCGCCAATCGCTGCACCGTTAACCGCCGCAATAAGGGGGACTTCCAGGCTGTACATGGCCAAAGTCATTTTCTGAATGCCTCGCCTATAACTGTTCTGCTGCGAGATGGGGTCCTCACCAAAAATCCCCTTCCTGTTGTGCATGTCTTTGATGTTGCCACCCGCAGAGAATGCCTTACCAGCCCCGGTGAGGATCAGCGCGCCCACGTCGTGATTACAATTGACCCAATCACAAACGGCAAGCATATCGGGTATCAGGGTTGTTCCTGTTAACTCGTTACGCACGTCATCGCGATCGAAGGTCATCAGTGCGACCCCATCAGCCAAGGTCAAACTGGAGTTCTTTAACTCAGGCACCTTATTCACATCATTCCCCATCTCGGTTATCTCCAAATCGGACGAACTTGCAATTTTTTTGAATATAATTCAAAATGCTCTTTCCGCTGTGTTTTGTCAAGTACAAAAGGCAAAAACTCGTCACACGACGACCGGTTTGCAGCCTGTTGGTACTGAATAGCTCTGGCTCTACCCACCGACCGATGGAGAACGACAATGGGATTGAACAACGCAGCTTTCAAATCGCGGTTGGCGCGCCATGGTAGTGTCAGTCGCCTCGCTTTAGCGCTCCCGTTTGTTGCGCTATTGCTAAGCGCCTGTCAATCCGAGCAAGACACTGTCGTGTCAACTGAAATCGACGCAGCGCAAAGCAACACGTCAACAATCCAAACTCCCGTTGCAGACTCAACGGAAACCGGGACAATGCTTCTGTGGGGCGATCTGCACTTGCACTCCAACCTGTCATTCGATGCGTTTTCGTTTGGCACGCGCATGCTGTCGCCCGACGATGCGTTTAGCTTTGCACAGGGCCAGGCGGTGCAATCCAATAGCGGGCTGACGGCGAAACTGGAGCGCCCTCTGGACTTCCTCATGGTATCCGATCACGCGGAGTATATGGGTGCACTCCGCGAACTGTATAAGGGCAATCAAAGCCTGCTTAATGCACCGTTCGCCAAGCGCTGGAGGCAGTACCTTGACGCGGGGAACCCTAACGCCATTGTCAATGAGTTTAGAGACGACATAGAGGGGACCCTGGAATTTGACAATGTGATTCCACCAGAGTTCGAGGCCAGTATCTGGGCGGAGGTAAATGCCGCTGCCGAAAGGCATAACAAACCCGGCGAGTTCACCGCATTCATAGGTTATGAATGGACGTCAATGATTACCGGCAGGAACCTGCATCGCAACGTTATCATGCGAGATGGACCGGATATCACACTACAGCACAAACCCTTTTCTTCGATTGACGGGAACGACCCGGAAATGCTGTGGGACCACCTGCAGAAGTATGCTCTGGAAACCGGCGGGCAACTAATGGCAATCCCCCATAATGGCAATCTCTCGGACGGACTGATGTTTGCAGAATCGAGGATAAACGGCGAGCCGTTTACCGCCGAGTATGCCCGCAAGCGCCTTCAGTGGGAGCCAATTTATGAAGTAACGCAGGTTAAGGGCGATAGCGAATCACATCCCCTGCTGTCACCGGAAGATCCATTCGCTGATTTTGAAAACTGGGACAAAGCAAACATCGCCATGCAGCCCAGAGATCCAGCGACCCGGAAAACGAGCCTGGCGCATGAATATGCCAGACCCGTACTGAAAATTGGACTGCGAATCGAACAAGAGCTCGGTAGCAATCCATTTCAATTTGGCATGATTGGTAGTACCGACTCACACACAGCTCTCTCCACTGCAGACAGCGACAACTTCTACGGTAAGTTTTTGGATTCCGAGCCGTCTATAAACCGGCTCAGCAATAAGATGGGGGGAGAGCTATGGGTAAACCGCAAGCTTACCGCCTCGGGCTACGTGGCAGTATGGTCAAAGAAGAATACTCGAGAGGATATTTTTGATGCCCTGCAACGAAAGGAAGTGTATGCCAGTACCGGACCGAGGATCGCTGTAAGATTCTTTGGTGGATGGAATTTCGAGGAAGCTTTGCTGGATGATCCAGACTTTGCTGCCAAAGCCTATCTCGCGGGTGTTCCTATGGGGGGTAACTTGCCAGCACCTGCTAAAACGGGCGCTGCGCCGGTCTTTCTGGTCAGCGCGAGTAAAGACCCTATCGGTGCAAACCTCGACCGGATACAAATTATCAAAGGTTGGCTGGCGAAGGACGGTTCGGTACGCGAAAAAGTCTATGATGTGGCATGGTCTGACAACAGGGAAAAGGACCCCAGCAGCGGGCAGCTCCAGCCACTACCTTCCACGGTTAACCTCAAGGCTGCCAGCTACGACAACAGTGTGGGAGAAATCGCTTTCGCCACCCTTTGGACTGATCCGGATTTCGACTCATCGCGCTCGGCATTCTATTACGTGAGAGTGCTGCAGATTAAAACTCCGCGCTGGACAACCTATGATGCTGTGCGCTACGCCGCCGAACTACCAACCGATCTACCGGCTGAAATACAGGAGCGAGCCTATACTTCTCCGATCTGGTATACACCCGGCGAATAGAACGCGGTCGCTATATAATGAAATAAGGCACCGGCAAAGCCTCTCAGTTCAAATTATTGGAATTATTGTCCACTTAGGGCGCTTGCTGGAAAACCTCATGGTTTTCCGGTGCCTCCTGAATCAGTACCGATATTTCCTTGTTTGCTCATATGCTAAATCCTGAAGTTAGAAATCTCCTTGAACACCTGTACAGAACGAGTCCACGGGAACAGGTGTCCACAATCCAGTTTTATCAGCCGCGCATCGGGAACGATTTTTTGCAACACTAATGCGTTAACCATGGGGATCGCTGAGTCATACTTCCCGTATAACAATAGCGTTGGTTGAGTCAGTTTATGCAGACGATGTATACTGGTCCAGCCACAAAGCGCGAACATCTGGCCAAGAAATCCCGGCAGATCCGAGCTATGCACGGCCAAACTGCGACAGTCAGACTTGAGCACCGCCCCGCCATAAAATAGAGATGCCATGGTGCTATATTTCCCACCCTTCAACCACTTCCCAGGATTGAATAAGGCCTTGAGCAAGATATTGCCAGGCAGACTGACCACTCCTGGCAGGGTGGCGGCAAGAATGAGTTTTCGGCAACGATGGGGATAGGTCAACGCAAGTTCCTGGGCGAGCATTCCTCCCCAGGAGAGCCCGTAAATATCTACCTGTTGGTAACCCAGTGCCTCGATCAGCTCATCGAGAACCCTGGCCAAATGGGAAAAACGGTAGAGTGGGAACCGGTTGCGGGATCCACCGATACCAGGCACATCAAAACGGATGACCGTGGTTCCGGTCATGGTTTTAACAATCGGATCCAACGTTTCCAGAGACTGACCAAACCCGTTGCATATCAGCAATGGAATGCGGTCTTCAGAACCCGGATTAATGATGACCCTGATATGTTCGCCACAACTCTCGTGAATAAATTCACGCTGGGAATCAAGCTTCGACATTTCCATTTTGCTATGAATCAATATCCTTATAGTATTGGCATGACATCGAATGTCAAGGAGCCACAAAAGACTGTTAGTAACACATAAACTACCCGGTCGTATACTGCGAAATAGATAGGCGAAGCGCATTCACCAACTTTAAGATTGCACAACCATTTGCTTCTGTACCTTATTGTGACGGGCAATAAAATCCTTTACCTTGGGCGCAATCCCTTCCCGGAACCCGGAACCGCTAAAGATACCGTAATGCCCAACCCCCTCTTCTATATAAGACTCTTTCAACTCATCAGGCAAGTTGCTACAGAGGTCTGCCGCTGCCTGGCATTGACCTTTAGTGACCATATTGTCCTTTTTGCCTTCCACAGTGAAGATTGGAATATCGGTAATATCCGCGCAATCCACCTTCTCGCCCTGGAAGGTCAACAGTCCCTTGGGTAGGGTTTGGTTGATAAATACGTTCTCGAGGGTTTCAAGATAAAATTCGGCAGCTGAATCCAGCAAACTGAAGTATTCATTGTAAAAGTCACGGAACTTGTCGGCGTCTTCAAGGTTGCCGTGGTAAATATCCTTGGCATACTGAACGTGGCTTTCAACATGGGAACGAATACTCAAGCTCATAAAGTTGCCCAGCTGCACCATACCCGGATACACCAGTCGACCACGACCAGGATAGCGTGAGGGCACCTTGTGCAGGGCTACGGCGGTGACCAACCGGAGATTAATAATCCCGGAAATCTTGGTCAACAGTCCGGGATTGACGCGGATGTCCATCGGGCTGGCCAGAAATGACATGGAAGCAGGTTTGCAATCACTGCCTTGCGCGGACAGGATTGCGGCAGCCGCCAACACGGGAACACCAGCCTGACACAATCCCACAAAGTGGGTATTGGGTCCTATTTCATTTATAAACTCCAACACATAGGCAATATACTCTTTGAATCCGAAGCGCCCCTCTTTCAGTGGGACCATTCTGGCGTCCGTCCAGTCGGTAACGTAGACCTCGTGATCGGGCAGAAACTCCCGAAAGGTTTCCCGGGACAAGGTGGCGTGGTGACCGGACATGGCGGCAACAAACAATACTTTCGGGGCGCTCTTGCTGAGTCCGGTACGCCGAAATTTCATCAGCCTACAGAAAGGTTTATCTATTACCACGGTTTCGTTTACCGGGAACAGGCGCTCCTTTATCTTGACATCCGGGTAATCCCATCCCCTCTTGGGATAGTGACGCAGGATACGAATACTGGTCTCAAGCAGCGCATTCTTGGCGCGCCCCAGCTTCTTCTCCCGGATTGGATTGAATCTGCTTTCAGTTACCGACTTAACTGAACCAAAGAGTCTCGCGGTCGCGCTCAGACTCTGGTTCATGGCATCTGCTATGTAGTACCTCAACTGCCTACTCCTTGCTTCTGAATCAAGACTTGATCACACACAACACCTAATGCATGCATCCAATTTTTAATGAAATGGGTAAATAGCGGCAACCTACGATGGGCACGTCCTGCAGGCTTTATGTCCGCTTTTGTGCCGTCACCGTCGCCTGCTCCATGGACATTTTGAATATTATTTAAATTATGCCCGCAAGACAAAACCAGGTCAAGGCCCATAGCATCAGTGTGTTAGTAACACATAAACTGCCCGGTCAGCACATGATCTGTCCGGTTCTCATAGTACGCCGAGGAGGGGCGCTTATGAGGCGGACAAAGTGGCTGCTCTGGTAGTTCGCCTCAACCGTCAAGGGTAAGCACGATTTTCCCCACGCCTGTGCGCGCCAGCAAGCCCGCTATCGCCTCGCCACCCTCCGCCATGGGAATGCGACGGGAAACCAGCGGCCACAATGAAGAATCCGCCGCCATCATCGTAATGACTTGTTGGCAGATTTTTTGGGCCGGGTCAGTGAAACGGGAGGTATAGCCACCAAAGTTCACTCCGACCAGGGAGGCGCTTTTCAACAACAGCAGATTTGTGGCAACTGCCGGTATCGCACCGGCAGCAAACCCAATAACCAAGTGACGCCCGCCCCAGGCAATGGCCCTCAATGCCTGCTCGGTCCGGTCGCCCCCCACGGGATCTACCACGATGTCAGCACCGCCGCCGTCGGTGTGATCCTTGACCGCCTGTTGCAGATCATCCTTTGAATAATTGATCACATGATCCGCGCCGAAGCGGGCAACAAGCGCTGCCTTTTCCTCACTGCCTACCGCAGCGATGACCTCCGCGCCGAGGGCTTTGGCAAGACTGATGGCCGCCATGCCGACACCCCCAGCCGCTCCCAGCACCAGCACGATTTCCCCGGCAACCAGTTGTGCCCGATTAACCAGACCGTAATAGGCGGTCGCATAAACTGAGGGTATGCAAGCGGCAATATCAAAAGGCAGATCTGTGGGTATCTTGCAGGTGAACCCGGGGCTCAGCGCTATGCGTTCGGCAAAGCCGCCAAACTGTGGCAGTACCGCCGCCACCCTGTCGCCGACGACAAAGCCTGAAGTAGTCGCGCCCACCCCGACCACCTCGCCTGAAACTTCCATGCCTGGAATAAAGGGGGGTTGCAAACGAATTTGGTATTTGCCTTGCATCAACAGCGCATCCGGAAAGTTGACACTCGCCGCCTTCACCTCAACCAGCAACTGTCCCGCGTCAGGCTTCGGCTCGGCTACTGATTGCCAGCTAAGGGCCGCGTCCTCCAGAGACTGACACACCAGCGCTTTCATAGGGGGCTCTTCATGGCGGTGCCTGCGCCAATGCCATTGCCAGCCCCCGTAGTAACAAAGCGCAAAGCACTTATATACATAATTAACTACCCAGTTATCTACCCAACACTTACCGCTGTGATCGGGCCCTGCCACTATATGCCAGATCGTCACTTATTTCATGGCAAGTCTAACTTGAACACTATTCAATTTACTTGCAACTGGGCGAACAACACTGCAAACTAATGGAAGGAAATATGGGTATAAGGGTCAACCACATGGGCGCGAAGAAGAAAATTCCTCGCGGCGAAAATCGCCGAAAAAAGATATTTCGTTCTTTACATGACTGCATCCTAAAAAAAGGCTATTCCAAGACTACGCTGGCGGATATCGCCAGGTCTGCTGACATGAGCCCCAGTCACCTGCTGTATTACTTCGAGGGTAAAGATGCCATCCTTGAGGATTATTTTCAGAAAGTCGCTCTGCAAATTTTTGAGCGGTTGGACAGCTTTAAGGAAGCTCCACCTGCGGAGCAGATTGACCTACTGGGAGAGTTGTTTTTTTCCGGTGCCGGTATTACCAAATCTGAAATTGGCTTTATGCTCGAATGCTTCGGCGTGGCTGTCAACGACAAGGTCCTGCGTAAGGAAAAGGGTGAAATGGATGTGCAGATCAAACAGTTCCTGACTGACTTGTTCAGCAATGCCCCAGGGCGGTTTATGTCCAGCGCCAAGGATTGTGCAGAAATCTGTTACGCTATGCTCATAGGTTTACGAACAGCGGTTTTCTTCGATAGCGACCTTGGGCTAGCCAATGCACGCCGCTTGTTCAAAGACACCATGTCCCGAATGGCAGGCCTTTAGCAGCGCCTAACTGTCACTGCGGGCAGTCAGGTTGCGCCAGAATTTTTCACCCCCCTCCGCCAGAACCAATTTGCCGAGACGATTGGACCAATAGCGGTCGTTGCCGAATTCCGAACGCCAACTCCACAGGCGCTGGGTCCAGTAGTGCAGATGATGTTCGCGGGTAGTACCAATCGCGCCATGAGTCTGGTGCGCTATCGACGTGGCCTCACCCACGGCAAAATTTGCGCGCAGCTTGGCGGCCGCTATCTCAAACTGTGCCTCACCCTTATCCGCTCTACGGCCCGCAGCCGTTGCGGCACAATTCACCGCGGCAGTATGTTCAGCCAACAAAGCCAGCTGATGTTGCAGCGCCTGGAATTTACTCAGGGGACGACCAAACTGCTCCCGTTGATTGACGTACTCTACGCTCAGTTTGAGGGCGGCTTCCAAAGCACCGGATATTTGCGCGGACCTTAACAGCGCCCCGTATAACCACAAGTTGTCCACACAACCCGGCAGCACCGCCGTCGCAACGACGGACACGCTCTGGAAAACCATGTCATCGCGCGGCTCATCAGCCGCATTGAGATGCTGGCTTAGCGATGAGCTCTGCTCCCCCGCCAACAATAGTAGGTGATCCTCATTGTTACAGTGGCAGGCAATAACCAGATGCTGCGCCAGCCCTCCCCAAGGCACGTCAGTTACGGTGCCGCTGAACATCAGGCCGCCTGCCTCGGCAACCTGCAAGTGGGCGTCCTCACAGACCGCCACAGTGATGATGCCTGGGGGTGCAGGTACGGCGGCTTCCAGCAGCAGTTTTCGCGCAATAAGCCCCTCGCCAATAGGCAGCGGCAACGCATGCAAGCCCAGTAGATTGAAAACCACGCAGGCGTCTTCCCAACAACCGCCAAAACCGCCCGCACTTTCCGGCAAAAATACGTCAATGAGCCCCAGCTCCTCGATACGCTCCCATAAACCCGACAGGATGTTGAAATCCGTACCGGGCATACCGTCGGCCATCAATTCGCCGAACAGGCGATCCACTGTATCGGCGAGCATTGCTCTTTGTTCACTCATCTCAACCCCAAACCTTTGGCAATGATGCCGCGTAGAATTTCCCGGGTACCGCCACGCAAGGAAAACGACGGACTCGCCCTGAGCAGAAATGACAATACCTGCTGCAAGTCACTATCTTTAGCGCAAGCCACATCGTCGCCCAGAGTGGCCTGCACCATAGCGGGCAGTTTTTGTTCAAAACACGCACCCAGATCCTTGACGATGGTGGCTTCCAGCGCGGGGTTCTCGCCACGCGATAACTGGCCCGCCACTGACATTGACATTTGCCGCAGGGTCCAGAACTCGGCCGCAAACTCACCCAGCATGCTAATCACGGTTTCCGAGGGGTCTTCCTTTACAGCGGCCAGTAATTCCTCCAACAAACGGTAACTGCTGAGGTAGCGCTCCGGGCCACTGCGCTCTAACGCCAACTCTGCATTAACCTGGCTCCAGCCCTCGCCTTCGGTGCCCAGCAACATTTCTTCGCCGACTATCACATCATTGAGAAATACCTCGCCAAAATGACTTTCTCCCTGGTGATCGAGAATGCCTCTGACTTCAACCCCGGGCGAGGACAGATCTATCAGAAACTGACTCATGCCGCCGTGACGGTTGCTGTCATCTCTCTTGGATGTGCGCACCAGGGCAATCATCATATGCGCTTTTTCAACGTGAGTGGTCCACAGCTTCGCACCGTTGATCTGCCAGCCGCCCTCTACACGAATTGCGCTGGTTTTTATCGAAGCGAGATCGGAGCCGGCATTGGGCTCACTCATTCCGATACAAAAAAACAATTCTCCCTTCGCCATCGCCGGCATATAGCGTTGTATGATGTCTTCACTGCCATAGCGCAACAACTGGGCACCGCTCTGGCGATCTGCGATCCAGTGGGCCGCCACCGGCGCGCCCGCCACCAACAGTTCTTCTATCACCACATAACGCTCTATTGCGCTACGCTCGTGACCACCATATTTCTGCGGCCACATCATGCCTATCCAGCCCTTTTCACCGAGCTTGCGGCTAAACTCCGCGTCAAAGCCCGACCATGATCGAGCGCGCTCTAATCCCGTCATTCCAGAGAGTTCTTCATCGAGAAAGGCGCGAACTTGCGTGCGCAAGTGGCCAATATCAGCGGGCATCTCCAATGGGGTAAATCTAAACATAGTAATGCCTTATCTGTGTGCTAATGCATATCATGGCGGCCGACGATGGTGATACTGCAGACATTGCGGTTGGGGAAGCCGCCCAGATTATGTGTCAAACCCTGGCGTACGTCCGTCAGTTGCCGATCTCCGGCCCGACCATGTATCTGCTGGTAGATTTCATAGACCATACGTAAACCAGTCGCCCCCAGAGGGTGGCCAAAGCATTTGAGCCCGCCGTCTATGTTACAGGGCAGCGCACCGTCGCGATCAAACTTGCCCTCAACAATATCCTGGCAAGCACCTCCACGTTCGGACAAGGCCAGATCTTCCATGGTAATAAGCTCGGTAATAGAGAAGCAGTCGTGCACCTCCACCAGATCCAACTCGGTGCCGGGGTCGCTGATTCCGGCTTCACGATAGGCCTTTTGCGAGGCGATTTCGGCGGTCAAGGCGTAACTGCCATCCCAGGAGTCATAAAACATCTCCGCGCCATTGCTCAGTGACAATTGCATCGACTTGATACTGACCAAATCATGCTCTTTGCCCAGCTTGCGGGCTATTTCCGGCGTGGTCACAATTGCGCAGGCGGCACCATCACTCACCCCGCAGCAGTCAAACATACCCAGCGGGGAGGAAATCATGGGCGCGTTCAATATCCGCTCCTTGGTCACCCGGTTCTGCAGATGTGCTTTCGGGTTTAACGCGCCGTTCTCATGGCTCTTCCATGAAACGTGCGCCATTGCCTGCTTCAACTCCGCAGCAGAAATATCGTACTTCTCAGTGTAGGCGGGGCAGATCTGTGCAAACGCGCCCGGCGCCGAGATCGCGGGCAGCCACAAGTCGTCAAACGTGCCCATTGACCGCCCCGGCAAACCGCCAAAGCCGGTATCCTTAAGCTTCTCAACGCCCATGGCCAGCGCGATATCACAGGCTCCGGCAGCAACAGCATAAGCCGCACCGCGCAAGGCCTCCGACCCCGTAGCACACAAATTTTCCACCCGCGTTACCGGCACGTTTGCCAGTCGCAACGCCTGCGGCAGGGAAATGGCAGATTTACCCATGCTCTGCTCGTCATAGCACAACCCCAGCCACGCCGCTTCAACCTGCGGCGTCTCGATGCCGGCATCTTCCAGACATTCCGCATAAGCTTCCAGCATCAGATCCTCTGCATTACAATCCCAGCGCTCACCAAATCGCGAGCAACCCATGCCGATGATTGCCACTTTATCTTTTATACCACTGGCCATATTGTCTACCTTCCCTTACTGAGTTAGCCAGCGTTGGACTGCGCTGGCATTGCCTTCCAAAAATAGCGCCGAAAATTACGCATGGAATCCTGATCCTTTATACGAAAGCACATACTGACCGGATCCCCCACCTTGAGCTGGCCCGGATCAAAATCGGCAAACTCCATTATCAGTGAAGCCTTGCCTTCAAAGCGAACCGCACCATACATAAAGGGCGGACTGACAGAATGTGCCAGGTGGTCTTCGGTGAATGATTTAATGCTGCCAACTTTGTCGCGAAACGACTCATCCACCTGAGTGCCCGGTTTATTACAGTCAGGATTGACGCAAATACCGGTCTTGGGAAACTGTACCGTGTCACAGACCGTACACCTGCCGCCAACAAACCCGGTGATTGTGTCGCGGTTGCGATAAAGAGCCGACAGCGCCGTGCGTGTATCGCGCTCTCCGCGTATCCCCCAATCCATGTCAATGGCGCCGTTGTGGGACAGAAAGCGCATATAACTGTTTTCTGCCGAGCCTTTATCCAGCTCAGCCTGCACACTGCGGAAATCACCCGCGCGGGTGATCTCATTGGTAGCCTCGAAGAGCAGCGCGTCACAGCCCTGGCCGAAGCCGAGCAAGAGAATTTTTTCCCCGGCCACAGCCGAGTGCAATGTGTTGATCAGCATAAGCAGTGCGTGCGCCGACCCTGTATCGCCACACTTGCCTTGCAGATTATCGGCAACTGCCGCGGCCTCAATGCCGCATTTCTTGGCGATTAGGGCCACCGTGCGCGCCGCCACCACTGGCACCACGAAGTGATTGATGTCGGTGGGAGCCACCCCGGTCTTTGCGAACAAACGTTCCAAGGTATCGGGAATGATCTTCAGATAACCCTCATCTCTAATCCAGCGCTCCTCAAGGGTGTAATCGACATTTGAGCCGGTGCTGCGGAAGTGGTCTACCAAATCTCGCGACACCGTGTGTGAACCGAGCAAGCGCGCGAGTATATTCCCACTGCCCAGCAGCAGGGCGGCAGCGCCGTCCCCTGAAGTCAACTCCTGCACACTGCCGGGCTTGCTGTAGCGCCGCTCCGCAGCAATGACCAGGGAAGATGAACCCGGGGAGCAGCGCAACGCCTGCAATAGAGCGCTGGTGCCGGCCCGCTGGGAACCGCAAACATCCGCGGTATGCAAGTCTTCGCTCAGGCCCAAGGCCTCGCCGACGAAAGTGGAATTCTGACGATCCGCAAACGGCAAAGTCGTTGAAGCCAGCAGCAGGGAATCGATCTTGCCTGCTGTCACCCCGGCCAGGCTGGCCCGCGCGGCTGCAACCGCCATGGTAATCACATCTTCATCATGGCCACAGAAAGATCTCTCACCTTTGCCCAGAGCCTTCAATCCCGGAATGGCCCAACTATGGGCCTCAGCTATAGCCTGTCGATGCAGGCGGCGGCGGGGGATGTAGCCGCTAAAACCGGTAATGCCTGTTTCTGTCACAATCAATTCCTCGACCAAGTTGGTTATCCGCTTTCTGGTAGTTCACCAGGATCGGCGAAGGTCAAGCTCCGCTTTTCACTTCACCGAGCCTATATAGCCAAAACTAGCGTGCCCGGCCGCACCCAGTGCATGGAGGTTCTCAAGAACCTGCGACCTTGCGAGGGTGCATATCCGAGGCAAACCGATTTTGAATATTATTCAATAATTTCACTCGCGGACGCTTTTGTCAAGAACCGACCGCAGATTATCTGAAAAAACTTGAATTTTATTCAAATCGTGCTCATACTGAGTATTATTCCATTATCAACAGGTGGAATTAGAGTAATTGCTTATCCCACGAGCAGGGATAGCTGTGACAAGTGAGGAAAACAATGAGCGATATCGAAGTCGAGCAAAAGGGTGACGTCCGCTGGATTCGCCTGAACCGTCCGGAGCGCATGAATGCCTACGACGCAGAAATGGCCAGGGAGTTGATCGGCGCCATAGAGGACGCCGCCGACAGCGGGGTCATTGTTCTCACGGGTACCGGTCGCGGGTTCTGCGCCGGCGGCTACCTGGCCAAGTTGAGCGACCCGGATCCCGATGCACTGCGGCGCATGTTTTACGGTTCCCTACATGTTTATGAGGCCATCAGAAACAGCCCTCGACCCGTTATTGCCGCTGTCAATGGAGCGGCGGCAGGTGGCGGCAATGAACTGGTGGTAGCCTGTGACCTCGCCATTGCAGTGGATACAGCAACATTCGGACAAACTGGCGTAAGCATAGGCAGTGCACCGGTCCTGGGCGGCACCAATTTTTTAACCATGACCATAGGCGAAAAGCGAGCCAAGGAAGTGGCTTTCATGTGCCGAAGATACAAGGCGGAGCAGGCACTTGAGATGGGCTGGATCAACGCGGTCGTAGGCCCCGAGCAGCTCGAAGAAGAAGTGACCAACTGGGCCAATGAGCTACTGAGGATGAGCCCGCGCTACCTCGAAATAGCCAAAATCTCCTCCAATGTGTGGTGGAATCAAAGCCGTGACGCCTACCTCAGCGGACTGGGCATGCTGGTCCAGGCCATTGGTTCCAGCGATATGATCGAGGGGGCCACCGCGTTTATGGAAAAGCGGAAACCGCAGTTTGAAGGTCGTAGCAAAAATACGGAATCCAGTTAGCGTGTCGACCAAGCGCCTTATTATTGTCTCAGCAGAAACTACAAGAGATTAAACCTATGAACTTTTCCCTCGATGAGAAATATCTGGAGATTCAGCATACAGCACGCGAATTGTGCCAATCGATAGCGCACATTGCCGATGAAATCGATGAATCCAGTGAGCCTCATCCCGAGATTCAGGCCGCCCTGAAGGCTAGCGGATTATGCAGATTGATGGTACCGGCAGAGTATGGCGGCAGTTTCGAGAAAATTGATCCACTGGCCATCTGCGTGGCGCGAGAGGTCATGATGACCACTTCCTGCCACCTGGATTCCCTGTTCGCACTGCAGGGCATTGGCAGTTACGGCATTACCGCCGTTGGCAGCACCGAACAGCGCGAACACTGGTTGCCAAAAATCGCCAGCTGCGATGCACTGGCCGGACTGGCGCTCACAGAGGAGGATGCCGGCTCTGATCTCAAGTCAGTTACCACCGAGCTTGTCGCCAGTGCCGAAGGCCTGCGCCTGAATGGTACCAAGGCGTTTATCTCCAATGCCGGCAGTGCCGCCTTTTATGAGGTCTTTGCCAAGGAGGGCGACGGCCTCTCCATGATTCTGGTACCGGCAGATGCCCAGGGAGTCTCCACTACGCCGGCACCGGAGCTAATAGCGCCGCATGTATTGGGCGATGTGAAACTGGACAATGTATTACTACCTGAAAGTGCTCGCCTGGGAGAAGCCGGCAAGGGCCTGGATCTGGTTTTCGCCACACTAGCCATATTCCGGGTATCGGTCGCCGGGGCTGCTATCGGCCTGGCCCAGACTGCCCTCGAAGAAGCCGTGCGACACACCCGGAGCCGGATACAATTTGGCCGCCCACTGTCACGTTTGGGTCCGGTGGCAGCCATGCTGGCCGACAGTTGGACCGAAATTGAGATGGCCAGACTACTGGCCTACCGTGCTGCCACGATGGCGCAAGAAGATCCAGCGGCAAGCCTGCAGCATTCTTCAATGGCGAAATTGGCCGCCAGCGAAACGGCCTGCAAGGTTGTGGATCGCTGCGTACAGGTGATGGGCCGATTCGGCTTGATCCGCGGCTCCAAGATTGAAAAGCTGTACCGCCAGGCCCGGCCCATGAGAATCTATGAGGGATCCTCGGAGGTGTTGCGACTGGGCATTTCCCGGGAACTCACCAACATCGTTGTTTAATTCACACGAGGGATTCGGATAAAAACATGATTGATCTGCAACTGGAAGGCAAAACCGCCATTGTGACCGGCGCCAGCCGAGGCCTGGGGCGTGCTACCGCCATCGCGCTGAGCCAGCAGGGCGTCCGCGTACTTGCCGCGGCACGCTCGCTGGACGACCTTAAGACGCTGGAGGCCCTGGACCCAAAGCTTATCAAAGCCTGCCAGTGTGACATGCAAGATGCCAGTGCCGTAGCCGCACTCGCGCAAACAGCCCTGGATCAGTTTGGCGGGCTGGATATCGTGGTAAACAATGCCGGTATCGCACCCGCTGGCAACTTCCTTGAACAAGACCAGGAAATCTGGGATAGGGTTATGGCGGTGAACGTGGCCGCGCCCGCGATTCTGGCGCGCGCAGCCGGGCAGCATATGGTCAAACAGGGCTCCGGGAAAATCATCAATATTGCTTCCACCTCGGGCATCCTCGGCAAACCCACCCTGGTGGCATACTCCTCATCAAAGGGTGCGATACTGCAATTCACCAAGGCGCTGGCGGCCGAATGGGCAAAAGCCGGGGTACAGGTGAATGCTATCGCACCCGGTGCATTCGAGACCGATGCACAATCCGTGGTGCTGGAATCTCCGGAAATCCTTAAACGCAGACTGCGAAAAATACCCGTTGGTCGCATGGGCAATGTTGAGGAAATGGCCACCTTGGCCTGTTACCTTGCTTCACCCAAATCCAACTTCGTCACCGGCAGTGTCTATGTCATTGACGGCGGTGAATCTTCCAAGCTGTAATTATCTATGACCACAGAAACCCCCTGGCTTGATCGCACGCCCGAAGCAGCGCTGGAGCCGGAGCTGCCAATTTGCGACCCACATCATCACTTGTGGGAATTCCCCACCAGCGTCTACCTGGTCGAGGAGTTATTGCAAGATCTTGGCGCCGGACACAATGTCGTAAAGACGGTCTACCTGGAGTGTAATGAAAATTACCGCAGCACGGGACCCGCGCCTCTGTTTCCCGTCGGCGAGACCGAGTTTGTAGAGCAGGTGACCCGGCAATACCAGCAGCATCCCAAGCTGGCCGCCGGCATAGTCGGCTTTGCCGATCTCGCTCTGGGCAGTGCAGTGCGCGAAGTACTGGAAGCACATAAGCAGGCCAGTTCCCGGTTTCGTGGCATTCGCCATGCCAGCGCCTGGCACGAGAGCGATAAAATTCACAACTCACATACCCGGCCCAGCCGGGATCTACTGCAGAACCCGCGTTTCCTCGCCGGGTTTGGGCAGTTGCAAAGTCTGGGACTCAGCTTTGATGCCTGGATGTACTTCGAGCAGATCCCCCAGTTGGTAGAACTCGCAAAGGCTTTTCCCGATACCCCCATCGTGCTTAATCACATTGGCGGCCCCATCGGTATAGGCCCTTATAAGGATAAACGCGAGCAAGTCTTCGCCCAGTGGCGTGCCAATATCATCAAGTTATCTGGCTGCGACAATCTGTACCTAAAGCTGGGCGGCATGACCATGACCGCCAGCGGGTTCGGCTGGCACAAACTGGACGCACCGCCAAGCTCTGAGCTACTCGCAGAGGCGATGGCGCCCTACTTCCACACCGCCATAGAGCACTTTGGGCCACAGCGCTGCATGTTCGAAAGCAATTTCCCGGTGGACCGCGCCTCCTGCTCCTACACCCTACTTTGGAACGCCTTTAAAAAAGTGTCACAGAACTATTCCAGCAATGAGCGCGCTCAGTTATTCCACGACACCGCCTGCCGTTTTTACAAGATTTAGGGGGGGCTCATCTCCACACCCGGCAGCGGATTGAAGTAATGTATCTGAACGTCGCGCCGGGCAATTTTCCAGATGCCGCCGCGTCGTTCAAAAGTATCCGTGTAGCTTGCTCCGACCATCTGCACAACCCCATCAGACGCCGCTCCCATGCAATCTACGTCACATCTCCCAACCGCGTGGTCGGCATCTGAAAACTCTATACGCAAGTTGGTGGCCAGATGGTTGGTCTCTCGCCAGGCAGGGTAAAGCACTTCAAACACCGCTTCGCGAATACCTTCATGGCCGACAAAATCCCCGAAGGGATCGCCGATTGCCCACACCGCATCTACGTGCCAGATGCCGATAAACCGATCCCAGTCGTGGCGATCGAAACCGATACAGTAATCGCTCACCAGGTCTCGAATGGCCGCCCGGCTTTCCAGCTCATCAACACGCGCCAACAACAGCTCGACCTGTGCGGCCAGCACTTCAGTTTCACTACTCATAAATTACCTCGTTAATTCCCGGTTTGCTATGTTCCTTCACAGCATTCAATCGGCGCTGGCGCCCTGCGCAATCCATTGCTCAATCGTCTCTATGTCTTCAGCCTCCAGCAGGTCTCGCTGATAGGGCATACTCTCCCCTTCCCCACCCACACCGAGGTGCGACCCAAGCAGCTTGTGATAAAGATAACTGGCCTCGACATCACCTGGCGCCACCAACAGCAGATCGCTCTGGGACGACGCAACGCCCACCAGCGCCGCATAGGGCTGTGGATAAAGGCTTAATTGGCCCTGAGCACCCTCGGACATGTGACACATAACACAGTGTCGATCGAGTATGGGCACAATGACTTGCTCAAACCCGGGGTCCGGCTGCGAAACCTCACATCCGGCCAGGCCAAGCAACAGCGTTGCCAACAGGACATCGCGCCCGTTCAAACGCTCTCCAGATGCGCGGCATTGGCCGCGATGTAGCCAAAAGTCAGAGACAGGCCCAGCGGGCAACCCGCACCCCAATAGGCCTCCCGCGAAGGACTGGCTATGCAATTGCCCGCCCCGTACAAGCCGGGAATGGGTTTGCCCTCAACGTCAATCACCCTGGCACTGGCGTCAATAACCGGCCCACCATTGGTATCGAGACCGCCTGCGGCCAATATCGTGGCATAGTAGGGCCCCTCTTCTCGCAACGGGTACATGGTAACACTGGGGAGATCATTGGCTGGCCAATCCGTGTCGGTGCGCATCGGAGAAAAGGCCTGATGCCACTCAGAGTCATAGCTCGCTTCGCCGCGCTGAAAATCCAGGTCTTTGCCCGAGCGAGCGTAGGCATTAAATTTCGTAAGCGTCTGTGCAAGATTATCCGCGAACGAGGCATCCAGCGAAAAACCACCTGTGCCGGTTGCCAGTTTAGCCAGACGCTCTTGTAAGCGCTCGCCAAGCTCGGCCAGGGAATTGCCCTGCACAACGAACTTCGAATCACCGGGCTGATTCGGCAACGGGTAAATACCAGCGAAAGCCTCAGCGCTGCGCTGATCGTAAATCATGAACATCAGCTGATTGGGAAACTCCGCCCTGGAGGAATCATAATAGCCGTGCACCTCGGTACGATCGTTGTAATTGCGCTTTTCATTGACCGCACGCAGACCATACTTGTTCACGTGAAACATGGAGTCTCCCGCCGGCATGAATATGCCTCCTGCCAGCTTCGAATTTTCAAGCGCCTGTTCCAGCACGACCTGCGAGCGCCAGGCTGATGACATGTTACCCATGCGGGCGCCAATCGCACCTGCAATACTGATAAAGTCCCCCGTTGCCATAGGTGTGGCACAGGAACCGTAGAATCGATTGCGCTGATTGCTCGCCAACGCTTGCCGGTTGTGTGCATAGCCACCGCTGGCGAAAATGACACCTTTGCGCGCGCGCAGTAAGACCGCTTGCCCATCCCGGTCTGCCTGCAGGCCAATGACTCTGCCAGTATCATTTACAATCAGTTTGACGGCGCGGTGCCGCAGTAAAATCTTTGTCTCGCGCGCACGCAAAGCAGCTTCCAATTGCCCCATCATATCGACGCCGGTACCCATCGCACCGTCGTCGCCAATGGTACCCAGGGTACGCCCGGTGGGAACCTTGTTCTCCGGCACCTGATCCAGGTAATCCGTGGCCGGGCGATTCAGGTGAAACATGCGCCATTCCGCCAGATTCATCGCTCCGCTGTTGCGCAGTTGATCTGCCGCTTTGGAAGCGTTGTCATAGAACGCCTCCAGCAACGTGTAGGCGTGGTCGTCCAGGCCTAATTGGTGGGCGTCAGCACTGTAGCGTTGCGGGTGAGAATACCGCGCCAGGTACTTCAGGCAGTCCTCTTTGCTGTCCACTATACCCTTCTCACGCAAGCTAAAGTTGTTCGGTATCCACAACACGCCCACGGTTTTTGCCGAAGTGCCACCAAATACGGGCGATTTTTCCACCATCACTACAGAATCGCCATTCTCACGCGCCGTCAATGCCGCAGTTCCCGCACCAACCCCGGTTCCAACCAGCACGATATCGACCTCATGGTCCCATTTGACCACAGCGCCCGTGCCAGACTCGCTCTGACAGGCGCTGAGAGAGACCGCGCCCAGCGCCGCAGTGGCAATACCCGCGCCCTTGATAATATCCCGGCGTGTAATATCTGATGTTTTATCTGCCATGTTGTCGGGCCTCTTATCTGTCATGGGGTATGCTCCTGTGTGTACTTTTTCCCCATGTTACAGTCCCGATTTTCCAGCCTCTCTTTGCATTGGACTGTACTCGGAGAAACGGGGTCCGCCAGGCATGGCACCCGTCGTCACGCCCGCATCCGTCGTCAGCGTATGTCCAGTGGTATAACCAGACTCATCACTGGCCAGCCAAAGAGCGGCATTGGCCACATCTTCTGCAGTCCCCGCTCGGTTGATCAGTGGTGATTCGTCGGCCAGCATTTTTCTTGCTTCCTCAATCGCTTCATGATCATGTAGATACGCTTCAGCTACCATGGAGGTCGCCACGCTATAGGGCGCTATAGCATTGACCCGTATGCCATAGCCACAGAGTTCGGCGCCCACGTTTTTAGTCAAGCCCACTACGGCGTGTTTGGCCGCTGCATACGCGTGGGGGCCCAGACCCCCGGTAACACCGGCAACACTCGACATGCTGATTATTGAACCCGAACCCCGTGGTTTCATTACCCTCGCCGCATGTTTCATGCCATAAAACACACCATTGAGAAGTACATCGAGAGTGGCCGACCACTCGGCAGCAGGCGTGGTATCAATGGGCCCGATCGCACCGACGATGCCGGCATTATTAAACATGACATCCAGTTGGCCAAATTCGCTGACCGCAAGATCTACCAGTTTCGCAATATCCTGTTCCGAGGTGACATTGCACGTGGCAA
>SMVB01406035.1_pt1 | contig 23497 bp, 20 predicted proteins | sample 2456461 | NCBI WGS metagenome assembly SMVB01 (sample SAMN11095934, study PRJNA526329) | marine sediment metagenome | biome: Marine sediment; feature: Surficial sediment; material: Deep marine sediment; isolation source: Hadal surficial sediment | place: Pacific Ocean | collected 2014-05 | depth...
CGAGCCCTCGACCTCGACCCTCGGAATCGAGTCCGAGTTGGGGACAACACTTTTTCGCGCGCAGCGATCCCTGCTGGACCCGTCCTCGGGCCGTCACCCTCCGTCGGAACTTGCAGCCGCGGTGCTGCGGCTTGCCGACTTGGGTCTCGAGAAGCGATCCTCGAATCTTCGATTGAGTTCGTCCCTGATCTTCGGAATCCAGACGATGGATCAGGCCCTCGCCGCGGAGCATATCGGCCGGGCAGAGGGCCAGAAGAATGCAGGTGTCTGGGTGACGGCTCTCGAGAACATCAGCGCAGCACGAGCCCTCGATGCGAGAGTCCAGCCGGACTGGGATCAGCTCGAGGCGGACGTGCTGGAGAAACGAGCGCTCGGATCCCTTGGAGCGGGCGCGTATGACCTCGCGAGGGCCGGCCTGCTCGGGGCGGCGACGGTCGACCCAACCCGTCAACAGAGACTGGCGCCCTTCATCACGATGTCAATTGAGGCGAGTGACCGTGCTGCGGAGAGGCAGGCCACACAGGAATCGCGCAAGGCGTTCCTCGCGATCGAACGAGACAGAGCGGCCGCCGACGCGGCATTCGCCCGGTCGAGTGCTGCCCGCTTGGCGGCGGCGGCGGTTGGCCTGGCACCCGAGACCGCCCGGGCCGATTGAAGGGTTGTTCCTCCCTCCCTTCGCCCCAGTCAGTCTCGATCTTGCGTCGTCTCATGAATCCTCCGAGCTAGAATTCGCGTGTGCCGGATATGAACGATCAATTCCGTGCGGGATCGAGGTCACACCTCGGTTACGCCCATCAGGGCGCTTCTGCGCTCCGCGGATACGGGGCGCTTTTGCCCCTTCGCACTGCTCGTGGGCAGCCTCGCTTGTGCCGATCCGGCGCCGCTAAACATCTTCCTGATCGTGGTCGATACGCTCAGGGCCGATCACCTCGGCACCTACGGATATGAACGCGATACCTCGCCTCATATCGATCCGTTCGCGGCGGACGCCCTCGTGTTCGAGCGCAGCCTCGCACGCGCGCCCGAGACGCGTTTCAGCATGGCCAGCCTGCTCACGGGTTTCTTGCCCCACGAGACGGGCAGTCTCGATGCGACCTCGTACAACACGTCGATCTCGTGCCGACGATCCGCGCCATGCTCTGTCTCGCACCTGATTCGCGCCTGCGCGGACGCGATCTGAGGGAGCCGTCCGAGAGGCCCGTCGAGGTGGTCTCCGAGATGAACTCTCCCCTGCTGAGAATCGGATCGGCCCAATCCCTCGTGACGCAACACTGGAAGCTCATACGCGTCCCACAGAGCGGGCGGGCGGTGCTCTTCGATCTCGAACACGATCCCCAGGAATTGAATAATCTGGCCAGCGATCCAGAATACGCGGATCGACTCGCCACGCTCTCGGGGCGACTCGAGGATTTGCGCAGCTCGGACCGACTTGGACTAGCGACACCCGTGGCTCCGCCGGTGCTCGGCTGGAGGCCTTGGGTTATAGGCGCTAGTCGGAGGGCACATGGAGTTCAATCGATTGGAGAGCACGTCGCGGAGGGAGCCGGCGGATTCGGCTCTACCTTCGTTCCATCACGCCGATCCAGGGGTCGTTTCCGGGTAGCGGAGGGAGGTTCTCGCCCCAGTGGTAGCGCGCCGGCTCGCCCGGTCGAAACTCGACCTGGCCTACGACCCGGTAGTTGCGCTCCGAATACGGCCCGAACCAATCGAAGATTTCGTCGTGAGATTCCGGTCGCCGAAGCCACGAGGTTCGGATGGCGACGAATACGATGAACCTGGGCCGTCCACGCTCGATGTCGCCAATCACCTCACGCTGCATGTCGAGGGCGAACTCATGGGGTTCCATCAGAGGGTAGGCGTAGAGATGACCGGTCACCGATCTGCGTTGTGAATAGAACAAGATCTGCGGCTCAGAACCGAGAATCGCGATGCGATCTCCTGGGTCGCTGTTCAGGCGGATGTACCGTGCAATTTCGATCGATTCGGGAAAGGGATTTATTCCGTAGGTATCACGTGACGCCTGATCCGGGGTCATGCGAAACAGGAAATCGGCCTGGCGGGCCAGTGCATCGCCCGTCGCGACGAGAAGGATTCCGCAGGCGAAGATCTGCGCGGCGACTGCGGTGAAGCGCCGCTCGAGGAGAGTCCCGGCGGCTTCGATCGCGGTTCCCACCAGAATGGCGACCGCGGGTAGCGTCAGGACGAAGTAGTGCGGACGAAAGAAGAACCCGGGACAGATCGCCAGAAACGAAAACGCGACGTAGGCCAGGATTGCGGGCACGGCTGCCCGGGTTCGCCGTGTGAACCACAAACCTCCGAGCCCCAGCGCAGCGAGGGTCCAGAGCAGCGGCGATGCATGGAGGATTCCGCTGAACGATCCCATGAAATTCGGGGCGAACGACGAGAGCGGAAGCTGGGAGGAGTAGCTGCTCGCGTAGCGTACGGTCCAGAACCAGAAACTGGCGAAGGTTCCGGTCGCGGCGAAGATCGCGCTGGTCAGCGCGTAGGGCAGCAGAATCCCACAGGCGACGCCCGCGGCGCGCTGGACCCGCTCGTTCCGGTCCGTGCCCGACCCGGATGCGAGGATGACCCCGTACGCCGCAAGCACCGCGCCGTGCTGTTTCATCAGGATGCCCACGCCGAGAAGCGAGCCCGCGAAGATCAGGCTCCGCCAACGCGAACCGGGTCCGCGAGAACGCTGGATTGTGAGGAGCCCCCCGACGATGAAAGGGAGCACGAAATGTTCGGCGTTGGCGAAGACTCCCTGCACGGGCTGACCGACCGAGAGCATCGCGAATGCGGCGGCCGCGGCCAGGGCGCCCGAGTCGCGTAGCCAGGTCCGCGCCAGCAGGAAGACGAGCACGGTCGTGATCACGTTGACCAACATTAGGCCGAGATGTATGCCGGACGTCGACTCGCCGAAGAGAGCGAGGATCAGCGCGTAGGCCGCGTAGATTCCAGGCAATTTCATGCTCAAGGCCTGGGTGTAGGGCGGAACGCCGTCGAGGATCAGCTGGGCCATATAGGCATACTCGCCCTCGTCGCGCTCGAGGGGCACATCGAGCAGACGCAGCCTAACGACGACCGAGCACAGCACCACGAGACCCATGAGACACCACACCCAGATGGGGGCGGTCGGCTCGACGGGCTGGCTCCTAGCTCGCATTACTCATGAACACCTTGCTGCGAACGCCCAAAGCACCGAATCTCCAGGGCCTTCTCCCTGCCGGAATATCCCGCTCTGCGGATCAAAACTAGCGTCCCGCAGCCTGCCCGCCGTCGACGCTGTAGAACTGCCCGCTGATCCATTCCCCCTGGTCGCTGCAAAGGAACACGATCATGCTGCCGATTTCGGCAGGCGCGCCCGCTCGTTTCAGCGGGACATGGGCGTCGATGATCCCCGCCCATTGTTCCTGACTCAGGTCGTCCAGGCGAGAGGTCATCACGATTCCCGGGCATACGGCGTTCACGCGGATCCCGTATTGGCCCACCTCACCCGACATGGCGGCGGTCAGCGCGTGCAGCCCCGCCTTGCTGGCCGCATAGGCTGCCGTATTCGGGGCCATCATCTTTCCGCCGATGGACGAGATATTGACGATGGCTCCGCCCGTCCCCTGCGCGATCAGCTTCTTTCCGAAGACATGGCTCATGTAGAAGCAGCCGTTCAGGTTGACGTCGATGATCTTGAGCCAGGCCTCGGGATCGAGGTCGACAATAGGAACCCGGTCACCCGCCCGGGCGGCACCGGCGTTGTTGATGATGAAGTCGACCCGGCCGAATTCCTCGGAGACTCGATCCGCCAGGGCTTCGACCGAGGCCAGGTCGGAAACATCGCTGACGACGGGTAGGGCGCGGCGGCCGATCGAACGGATTTCCTCCGCGACGGATTCGATATCGTGCCAGCCCGCCTTCTTCTCATCGTCGGGATACGAGTCGGGCGATCTCCCACTGCCCGTGATGACGACATCGCAGCCCGCCTTCGCAAGTTCGAGGGCGATCGCCCGGCCGATGCTGCGCATCCTGCCGGCGCCCGTGATCACGGCGACCTTGTTTGCGAGTCCGGTCAACTCGTAGCTCATGGCGTCTCACTTTCTGTTCGGAGGATTCTCGGGGTACAAGCTGCACCGATTCAACCCGTCGGGCAAATCGTCTGGCCCGAGCGAAACTGCTGGATTTTTTTCTGTCGCGTTGTCGAGTCTGGAGCATTCGACCCTTAGGAGCGGGCCCGCGATCGCGGCCTAACGAAAAGCAGCTGCGCGCTTCCGTCTGGAATGGATCGAGAGCCCCCAGGTCCCCGCCGCGAGCAGCACTCCGAAACCGGGCTCCGGAACCGTCTGGTACGTCGCGGACTGAATGACGACGAGTTCCGGGACCATTCGCGCGCCGAGATCGTCTCGCCAGAGGTCACGTTGGATCACGGCATCAGCCGTCTGCAGGCAGCTGAACTCGTACTGGAGGTAGTCGAGGGTTGCCGGGTCGATTCGGATACTGAGGCTGACGGGTCCGGTCACCCCGGTCGTCAGAAGGTCGAAGTCCGGACATTCCGGGGGGCCGGGATCTTCGGTGAAACTATTCCGGGGGATCCGGGTGCCGCAGCCGCCGGAGAGCGGATAGATAGCCGTGCCGAAGAAGGGGTCGGGAAGGGGGTTGGTGTGGTTCGAGGGGGAGACGACCAGTGCGAGATCGAGCGGGTCCCAGCAACCGAAGGACGTGGGGGAGAAGGGCACGTCGGTTTGCAGCGGGAGTTCGCCGAGCACGGAGCCCACCGGCGGTGCCAACCACCAGGATTCGTCGGGCGCTGCGATGGGGAGTGCGGCGATCTCGTCGGCCACGACCATCCCGTCTCCGAGCACGTTGGCAAAGACCGTGAACCCCTCATCGACGAAGTCGAGCGGGTTTCGGTTGTCGTCCAGGTTGATGAAATATTGGCTCGTGGCGCTGTTGATCTGGCCCCCGACCCGAGCCATCGCCACGCTGCCGCGAAGATTGCCGCGCTCGCTACACAGGGTATCGCCGGGATCCGGCGTGCAGCTTTCGTTCTGGATCGTGGCGTCGGTAGAGATGGGGCGGGCGGAGTCGACGTTCGTCTCGAAGGCGCCGCCCTGGATCACGAAGCCCGGGACCGAGCGGTGCACGATCGTGCCGTCGTAGTCGCCGCGAATCACGTAGTTGAGGAAGTTCCAGACCGTGATCGGGGCGTCCGCCCGGAGCAACTCCAAGCAGATCTGGCCCCGATTGGTCTGAAACTCGACGATTTCACTGCCGGGGGGCAGGCCGAATTCGGAGCAGACGGCCCGGGCGGGAGAGGGCATGACAAGTGCAGCTCCGAGTACCAGGCCGAAGAGGGCCACGAATACTCGCCTGGCCCGGCCGAACACGTCGGATCGATCGTCGAATCGGCACAGGGAGATCATCGGGAATCGCAGCGTCCTATTCGTCATCGGAATCAGAGATCAGCGTCCGCGGGAGGGAGGCCCTCCGGCCAGTGCGAGGAGATCTGAAAAAGCGAGCGCTGAGGATATCACGACACGCGGGCGATCGGGACGTGACGCGTCAGGGCGTCTTCGACCGCAAGCGTCGTGGCGGCGAGCAGGCCGACGCGGTCTCTCCGCTCGCCGACTGCGATGTGCAGTCCTGATGCACCTATCGAGCAATTTCCCCAATTTCCGTAGGGCTTTATGGGTCGCGCCGGGCAGATCTGGGACGGCTTTTTCGCGACCGCGAGCAAGCGACGCAGCGGGTTCGAAATGCGGGTGAAAAAACCCGATCGCGAGACTGATCGACATCAGAAAACGCTTGAAGTCGATCGAGTCGGTTGAGAGAATGGGGTTCTGCTGATGCCTGGCGATGGGATCCGCCGAGGCCCTGTCCCGGCTGGTTTCGGTTCGTCGTCGGGTTTCGGGCGGAAATGGAGGTCGCTTGCGATGGATAAGCCAATCAGGATGATCATGAGGCATGTGCTTTGGGTCGGGCTGGGGGGTCTGGTGGCCACGTCTGCACTCGCCCAGAGCGAATGGCGAACCCAGGTGCAGGTCACCACGGGCTCCGGGACGGGCGGCAACCTGGAATTTGCCTTCGACGGGGGGCTCAACATCCCGTCTGCATCGACGTCCCTCTCGAATCCGCTCGGATCGTTCGGCGAGGCCACGTCCGCACTCGATTCGAGCGGCTTCATCCCGACCTTGGGGGTCCGGGCGATCTCCGGATCCGATCGTGCACAGGCCGTCGCTTGGGGGGTGCAGCTCTTCACGAACACGACCGGGAGCCCGATCGATACGGCGTTGGTTCTCCAACTCGATGGAAATATCGTCGGCAACAACGACCTCGAGGCCCGTATCTATCTCTTCGAGGACGAGAATTTCGAGTTCTCCCCGGATCCCGGCACGATACTCTTCGAGTCGAGTTCCCAGCTCTGGCCCGGCTTCGAGCTGTTTGCGAACAACCTCGGCCCGCTGGGATTCGACATCGACATCAACAATACGGCCGGACCCGTCAGCGAAACGCGCCAGTTCGATTTCACCGTGGCGGCCGGAGACAGCTTCTATGTCTGGGCCTATATGCTGGGGACGGCGGATAATCCGGGAGAGGTCGACGCGTCGAGCACCCTGACCGCATCGCTGACGAATACGCTCGGTCTCTCGACGGGAGGCTCGGCGGGTGGCCCCCAGGTTCCCGGACTCGGGCTGATCGCAACGATTACCGCGCTGGCCCTATTGATGATCCTGGGCGCGTTTTTCGCTCGACACCGGTCGCTGCCCGGCAAGGACTAACGTATTACGAGCTCGAGCACGTGAATTCTGCCGCCGGGGTTGGCCCGCCCTCATCAGGGCGTTTCCGCACTCGACCGTGGTCGTTCTTCGTGAAAGGCGGCGCGACGCGCCTAACCCGCCTCGATCAATTTCTCGATATGGCTCGGATCGCGGATCATCCATCGATTGGCGGCGATGCCAAAACCGATGCGCTCAAAAAAGCCCATATGGCTACCGAGGGAGAGTCGCTTTCCGAGCGTCCATCGGGTGAGATGGCGCCCGAGCTGGTCGAGATTCTTGAACGTGATGTAGAGGCAGTGGGGGTAGTCGGCTGCATACTCGGGATGGGGTACGGGTTGGCAGATCTCGTTCTTGGATGCATCGTCGACGAAGCGGAGTTCGACGGCGGCGATCGCGGCGGCGCTCATGACCTGTTGGCACATCGAGATCGATTGGAGCGTCACCCGTGTCCCGTTGAAGATCGGACATGGGGGGCGTTTGGCGAGCCCGTCGGCGGTACAATCGATGTAGAGGACGTCGGCGTTCGCGGCATTCTCCGCAGTCCCGCTCTTCCCCGCGAATGAGAGCGTTCCCTTCGTCAACTCGATCCCCGATCGATCGATTCGAATGACACGCCCCTTGCGGACGACGTCCCGAATCCGCCGGAGCGCGTCGAGTTCTTCGGCGGTCACCGTCGCACAGCGGTATTTTTTGGGCCACACGGACGGGTCCAGTCGAAGCAGGCGGTTCTCGCTTTCCAGCCGATCGAAGACTCCCGTTAGACTGTCGGCTTCCGTGATCGCACGGAGCTGTGCGGGGAAATCCCGGGCGAGTTCCTTCGGTTGGAGCTTCTCACGGTTCAGGAACCATGAATCGTTGGGCATGATCCAGCTGATGCGATCGGGGTCAACGTCGCATTCGAGTAGATAGAGCGCCGCATCGATCCCGGTCTTTCCCGCACCGATCACGACATAACGTTCGTAGGGACGACCGATGGTGGCGAGCGCATTGATCGGGACCACGCGGACGTCTTGCGAGATCTCATATTTCGGTTTCGTTGTCGCGGGGACCCGCACGTCCATATAGCTTGCATCTACGGTCTTCTTTCGTACCGTCACTTCGTACTCGAGGTTCGCCGCGATCTGGGACGTGATATGGGCCCTTTCCGGCTCGGAGGTCCCCGCGTAGTCGCATTGGGAGAGAAAGCGGAATCGGCCCGTCGCCGTGAGCTTCTTCAGGACGCGCTCGTAGTAGCCGAGGATCTGCGATCGGGAGACGAGATCCTTCCCGCCCGAACCGAGTTTCTCGGAGTTGACGCCATAGAAGAGTGCGGGCTGGTGGAGCGTCACGAAGGGGTAGGCGTCATTCCAATGACCGCCGGGTTTCGCTCGGCGGTCGACGACGAGAACGCGAGCGTCCTTCGAGGCGTGGATGATCTCGTCGGCGAAAGCGAACCCCATCGCGCCCGCTCCGACGATCAGATAATCGGTCTCGAGTTTCTGCTTCATCCGTAACGGCGGTATCCGTGAGGCCGGTGGAGGAGCCCAAATCTAGCGCTCTTTGAGGAACTCCTTGAGAGGCTGATCGCGCCAGGTCCCCGCGCTGAATTTCTCGTCGTAGGGTTCGTAGCGCGGCGGAGCGGCGGCCTGCGGCTCATCGCCCATCACGGTCACGCGCTGGATCACGCGCTCGCCGTCGAAGTCGTTCAGGACGTGGTGTTGGGTACAGCGGTTGTCCCACATGGCGATCGTGCCGCGGGTCCAGTGGTATCGCACGGTGAAACGCGGCCGGGCCGCATGGCTCGTCAGATAGCCGAGCAACATCTCACTCTCGTCGAAGCTCATCTCGACGATGCGCCGGGTGAAGTGGTAGTTCACGAAGAGGGATTTGCGGCCGGTGACAGGATGGGTGCGCACGACCGGGTGAATGGCTTTTCGCTCCGGCGTGTGATGCGGACTGGCATCGTGCAGGGCGGTGAGCCCCTCGCACAGATCCTTCATCGGTTGAGAAAGCTCGTCGTAGGCCTTGTACATGTTGGCCCAGAGCGTGTCGCCACCGAACTCGGGACATTCCTTCATGTGCAGGATTGCGTAGGTCGACGGATTGGCCTCACAGGTGAGGTCGCTATGCCATTCATCCGCGACGGCGCCGGCCCCGCCGACCGCCTTGAGCTCGAAAAACTCGGGGCGCGCGGAGTCGAGAGAGAGATTCGGATGTCCCTCGAGCTTGCCAAAGAGATTGCCGAAGGCGATGTGCTCGTCGGGCGTGAGGTGCTGGTCGGGGAAGAAGAGCACGAGATGTTCCGTGAGCAGCGACAGGATCGTTTCGGCGTCGTCCGGGCCGGCGCTGCGAAGGTCGAGGCCGCGGACCTCGCCGCCGAGGGAGCCAGAGAGACGGGTGACGTCGAGCGTGCCGGTCTTGAGTGCGGTGGCCATGGCTGTAGCTCCTCGCGATCGGGTGGGTCTGGGCTCGATCATACCGCGGTTGAGCGTTTGCGATGCGAACCCGGGGTCGTGTCGGATGGACGGCCACCTCGGGCGAGTCGACAGAATCCCCTGATTTCCCGCCTGAATTCCGCAGAGAGCGGAAAAAATCCAGCCACAACCGCCTCGCGGCCACCACACCACCCCAACTGGAGGTGGACCGCGGATGGCCCGATCGCTCGAACTCGTTTCCCTGATTGCCGCGATGGCTCTGATTCACTTCGCAGCGCAGCCGGCCGAGGCCTTTTATTCCTCGCCCGATCCCTCGATGGTGACCGCCCAGTTGCTCTGTGTAGGCGATTGCAGTTCGCTCCCCGCGGTCCCGCTTCCGCTCAGTGGGGATCCCTTCGATTTCGGAATCGGGTTCAAGGCGGTTGTCGACGGGGCGGATCTGACGATTCAAACCGAGGGCAGTGTCTTCGTCTATGGACCCATCCACGCCAGTGAATCTATTTTTCTGTTCGGCGCCGACATCACGATCTACGATACGCGTCTGGACGCCCCCGAGATCACGCTCGACACAGGTGGCACCGTGGCGACGATTCCGACGCCGATCGTCTTTCCGGGTCTGATCGAAATGCGTCGGGAGTATCAAGATATCTGTGCCTGTCTTTCGATCGGGGGGACGACGGGTGCCGTCGAGGTGGTCGGTGGCGGTTCGATCGAACTCAAGGCCCGCGACCTCTGGTTCGGCTCCGACGGCGCGATTGAAATTGCGCAGGCCAATTCCGGTTGGGATCCCGAGCCGCCGCAGATTCCGGGACTCGGGATCACGCCCGGTGGCGACGTCTACGTCGATGTCTCCATGGTGACTCTCGGCCGATTCAAGGTGAAGGCGGGCGGATCCATCGTCGTGGCCGGGGTGAATTCGATGCCGGTCCCCGAGCCGGGGGCAGCCCTTCTGCTCGGACTTGGCCTCGCCGGCCTGGCGTATCGACGGACGGCACCCAGCACAACATCGCGGGCTTGACCGGCCACCCGAGTCGCCTTTTTTCCTCGACGGACCAAGTCCATCCTCGCGAGATGCGGGCTAGGGTTCTCCGAATGGCGTGCCTTTCGTACGTCTACGATTTGGAGACCCCCCATGAGTGAATCCCTTGGCGCCGTCGTTTTCGGGACGGGTTTCGGTGTGTTGACCCATTTGCGTGCGCTGCGCGCGGCGGGATTCGATGTCAAGGCGATCGTCGGTCGCGACGGGGAGAAGGCACGCAAACGCGCGGAACTGATGGGTGTGCCGGCAGGGCTCGATTCGCTCGAAGAGGCGCTGGCGCTGCCCGGCGTCGACGCCGTCGCAGTCTCGACGCCACCTCATTCTCACGCGGAAATCGTTTTGGCTGCGGTTGCGGCGGGCAAACACGTGCTGTGTGAGAAGCCTTTCGCACGCGATGCCGCCGAAGGTCGTCGCATGCTGGAGGCCGCGGAGGCTGCGGGCGTCGTTCATCTGCTCGGCTGCGAGTTTCGTTGGGCAACCGGTCAAGCGGTGGCGGCGCGCGCGATTGCGGACGGCGTGATCGGCGAGCCGCGAATGGCGACCTTTCTCTTTCACATGCCGGCGCTGGCGGATGCCGGCGCCGAAGTTCCGGATTGGTGGCGCGTCGAGGCCGAGGGGGGTGGCTGGCTGGGCGCCTATGCGTCGCACATCATCGATCAGATCCGGGTGAGCGCGGGGGAGTTCGTCGGGGTGAGTGCCTCGCTACAGGGCGTCGCAGAGCGGAGTGAGGCGATGCCCTGGACCGCGGAGGACAGCTACTCGGTTCATTTTCGGACCGAGTCCGGGCTCGAAGGGATCCTGCAGAGCTCGTCCGCCGCCCGCGGTCCTTTTGCGGCCTGCACCCGCTTCGTGGGCTCGAAGGGCACGCTCTGGATCGAGGGTGATTCGGTCGGGGTCGCGGATGCGTCCGGAGAACGAACGCTCGAGATCCCCGACGATCTGCGGCTGCCGCCGCCGGAACCGCCGCCGGCCGAGCTGCTTTCGACGACCTACGACATGCTGCACTCGATGGGCATCGACCTGGGCCCCTACACCCGTCTTTACGAGGTCTTTCGCGAGCGAATCCTGGGGCGACCCGTGGCGGACGACCCGCGTCCACCGACGTTCGAAGACGGTGTCGCGGTTCAGGCAGTTCTCGATGCAATCCGTCGATCTGCCAGGGAAAAGACCTGGGTCGCAATCGACTGAGGTGCTGCGTACGCGAGGGTCTCGGCGAGCGCGATCAAAAAGCTCGAAGTAGAGGTTTCGGATGGCCCCTCAAGCGCGGCGGGCGTGAAGCCGATTTACGGGTTCAGACCGAGACTTCTCTGAGGGAATACGTGGATCGCCGAAATCATCCTCGCTTTCGAACGAAATTTGACGTGTTGTGCTCGACCGGTGAAACGGAGGGCGCGGGCATCCTCATGAATATCTCCCGCTCAGGCGCGCGCCTCGAAACCTCGAACGAGTTGCCCGAGCTGGGTACGAAGGTTCGTCTCTACATCTTCATCCAGCCGGTCTGTCCCTTCGAACTCTCGGGCGAAGTGGCTCGCGTCGAAGGCACGTCCTTCGCGATCTGCTACAACAATCTCGATCCCGAGGTGGGGCGCCTCGTCGACGATGTGGCCGCGCTCGTCGGCTGAGAGACTCGAACCCGCGGATTGCCGCAACCGTTCCAAATTTTTTTCTTGCGCGTCCAAGGGTTGGGGCGCCCGGTCAGTCCATTAGTTGAGCGCTGGCTTTCGACTCGCGAGCGCATCCCGGCGAAGTCGGATCGACCGCGCGGATTCTTCCTCGGGTGCGAGCTCGAGGAAATGGCTGTAGTCCTCGATCGCCGCGTGGATGCAGTCCATTCGCTCGAGGAGCAGGCCGCGATCACGGTATTCGCTCGCCGTACGAGGAGCGAGGACGATGATCCGATCGAAGCAGCCCAGGGCGCCGAGTCCATCCCCCTGTCGCAAATAGTTGAACTTGAGATTATTGAGCATGCGTACATAGATCGCGTTTGCGGTCACCGGTCGTAGCCATTGGGCGTCGAGATCGATGTGATCGCCGGCGGCGGCGCGGATGCGTTCGGCGCAATCCTCGAGGCTGAGGATTCGGCCGAAGAAGGGATCGACGATGATCTCGCGCTCGGCGACGTCGGAGACCCCCACGATCTTCGAGAGAAAGTGGCCGGGAAAGCCGATGCCGTACGCCTCGTATCCGAGCAGTCGCGCGACTTCGACATAGAGAACCGAGAGTGTGATCGGGAGCCCACGTTTTCGGATCAGGACTTCGTCGAGAAAGCTATTGCGCGGGTCATCGTATCGTTCCTGATTGCCGCGGAACCGTTCGAGCTCGAAGAGTGAGTGGTTCAGCGCAGCGACCGCGGCGCTGGACGTCGTGGCGGCGTCGACCAGGGGGCGCGCTCGTTCCGCGAGTTGCTCGAGTGCTTCGAGGCCGCTTGCGATGTCGACCTTCGGACGCGCCTCCGAAGCGAGGACGAGCGCGCCTTCGGCAAGCCCGTGTTGGCTTTCGGGGAGCGCTGCGAGGGCGTGAAATCGGTCGGAAATTTCGCTTTGCACAGCCGGAGCGTACTCAATCCCGGGAGCCCGGGACCACCTCGAGTTCGACCCGCTGATTCTCGCGGAGCACGACGATACGCGCGGCGATTCCGACCCGGAGCGCCTCGAGGGCATAGGTGTAGTCGTAGAGATTCTCGATCGTGCGACCGTCGACCTCGACGATGATGTCTCCGCCGCGGATTCCCGACTCTTCTGCTGGGCCGGCGGGTGCGACGCCGCTCAGGCGCACGCCGGAGACCTCCGTCTGGGCGTAGTCGGGCAGCGTTCCGAGAAAGACACGGAAGCCGGTCCGCCCGAGTCCGGAGGCGGGCGATCGCTGGGCTTGATAGGCGGGGACGTTTGGCGCGCGGGAAAGGGCCTCGGCGACCCGAGCAAAGAGTTCCCCGATCTCGGCCGTCCCCTCGAAATTCAGGAACTCGAGGGTATCTCGGGGAGTGTGGTATTCGGAATGGGCCCCCGTAAATGCGTTCAGGACGGGGACGCCCTGGGTGTAGAAGCTCGTCGCATCGGTTGGGACATAGCTGTCCTGTTGAGGAGAGATCGAGAGCGCGAGGGGTGCCGCGGCGCGCTCGAGAAGTTCGGCCCAGGCGGGACTCGACCCCAGGCCTTGGACGACCAGGTTCTCACGCAGTCGACCGACCATGTCGAAATTCAGATAGGCGACCGGCCCCTCTTCATCCGAGTGCGGGTTCACGTGCTCTTCGACCCAGGCATGGGAGCCGAGCAGGCCGAGTTCTTCACCGGACCAGGCGGCGAAGATGAAGTCGCGCTCACCGAGGTCGAGGCCTGCGCGTTTTCGACTCACCAGCCATTCGGCGATTTCGATCAGGAGCGCGGTGCCCGAGGCGTTGTCATCGGCGCCGGGATGGATCCCGCCGACGTCGCTTCCCGAGGCGAGCGAGCCGGAGCCTTGACCGCGGCCGAGATGGTCGAAATGGGCCCCGAGTACGATCGTCTGGCGGCTGGGGGTGTCGCCGACCTGAAGCCGCCCGAGGATGTTCGTCCCCTCGGCCCGCTGTGTCTCGAGGTCGATGCGACCGCCCAGTTCGAGGCGACCGCCCGCGAGTTCGCCCGGCCGCTGGGCGCGGTCGAAGTTTTCGGCTTCGCCCGAGCTGTTCGCGGTTTGCGCGTGACTGGTGTCCTTCGCGTTTTTCGAAATGTCCGCGAGTTCAGCGTCGACGGCCGCCTGAACGACTTCGAGCGTGTTACCGGTTTCGGCGAGCAGCTTCTCCGCAACCTCGTCGTCGATGGAGACCACCGCGATGCGCGTTCCCGCAAGCGATGCATCGAAGCGAAGCGGGACCAGCTCCTCGCGAAACCGGCCGAGCGGTCCGCTCACGAAGAGGATGCCGCGGGCCCCGTGATCTCGGGCGACCATGGCCTTGTAACGCAGGCTGGCGTGCCGTTGGAGCGCTTGTCGAAGCTCGGAATCGAGCGATTGGGGCAGGTCGCGAAACACCAGGACCCAGCGATCCTGGACGTCGATCCCTGCGTATTCATCGATCGCCGCACGTTTCTCGTCTGCGGAGACGAGCAGGCCATAGCCGGCGAAGACGACCGGGCTTGCCGGGATCTCACCCGACCGGGAGAAGGCGAGCGGACGCCAGTCGCGCTCGATCTCGAGGTCGATCGGGGGAGCGTCGGGCGAAGAGATCGAGAGAGCGTTCGCCGGTCCGAGACCGACCCCCGATGTGAAGCTGAAGCGGTGGCGGGCATCGCCCGCGTCGCCCGCGGGCGCGAGGCCGATCGACGCGAAGACGCGGGCGAGGTAATCCGCCGCGATGCGTTCGCCTTTCGTTCCGGCGCGGCGGCCGCGGGTGCGTGGGTCGGTCAGTGCGCGGACGTGGGCCTCGAGATCGACGGCGGAAATTGCGGCATGCGTCGTCTCGGGGAGGGGCAGCGGCGCCGAGGAGCCGAACGTGCGGCATCCGAACGCTGCCAGACAACCGAGCAAGACAAGTATTCCGATCCGTGCTCGAGAAAGTGCAAGGGTCCTGCTGATCGACATGAAATGCGATTTCCGTTCGGCCTGGCTGCTTCGAGCGCGGGCGGTTCTAGAGTTCGAGCGCCGCCCTGAATCCGTCGTGCATCGCGCCTTCGAGGTAGCCGACTCCGGTCACGTCGCCGATCTCCTTGATGGGGATGCCTGCGTCTTTGAGCCCGGCGGCGATCTGCGGGTTCGATGCGAGGCCGATCGCGAGGATCACGCTGTCGGCGTCGACCGACCGCGATTCGGTCTCGTCCTTCGTGATGCGAACGTCGTACTCGACGGCTCGCTCGCCGATCGAACGCACCTGTGCCCGGGCGACGAGTTCGACGCCGTGTCGGCGCAGGTCATCGAGAACTCGCCAACGCCTGGGATGCGCCATCTCGAGCCCGAATTTGGGCCCCTCCTCGAGGACCGTCACGCGACGACCGCGCTCCACGAGAAATTCAGCGAGTTCGACGCCGACGAGCCCCCCCCCGATGACGACCACCTTCTGGCCGACGGGCATATAGGCCCGCGACGCTTTCCGAAGTCGGCCCGGAGACGTCGTGATTCCGGTCGCGCGTCCGGCGCGAACGGCGATGCGTGCGAGCAGCGAGAGTTTCTTCGACGCCTCGCCATCGCCCTGACCGGTCAAGAGTGCTCGCAGATCGTCGCCATCGAATACGTGATCTCGATCGACCCCGGGCAGGTCGGGTTTCGCGCGGCGCGCCCCCGCCGCCACGAGTACCTCGTCCGGCGCGATCTCCCGAAGCGTTTCGATCGTGGCCTCCGTATTCAGGCGGATCTCGACGCCGAGCTTGCGGACCTGGCCCTCGAGCCAGTCGAGCAGGCGCTCATTGGGTTCGTAGACGAGCGACGCGAATCGCAACGTCCCGCCGAGCTGCCCCGACTTTTCGCAGAGCACGACGTCATGACCGCGCAGTCGCGCGAGTCGCGCGGCCTCGAGGCCTGCGGGGCCACCTCCGATGACGAGTACGCGTTTGGGTGTCGCGGCGAGGTCTCGTTCCGCGGAGCCGAGCTTGTCTTCCCGCGCGGTCATCGGATTGACCGTGCACCGTACGGCCCGATCGAAGAAGGGCTGGGCGACACAGGTATAACAGTAGATGCACGGACGGATGTCTTCGGGTCGTCCCTCGGCGAGCTTCTTGGCGAGGGCCGGATCCGCGAGCAGCTTGCGGGCCATCGCGATCACGTCGGCCTTGCCATCGCGGATCAGTCCATCCGCGACCTCGGGCTCGATCCGCCCCACCGCGATCACGGGAATGTCGACGTGCGATTTCAGCAGGGCGGTTTCTTCGACGTAGGCCGATTCGGTGTGGGTGAGGGGGCCGTCCGTGAAGGCCACACCCGAGGTGGCGTCGGAATAGGCGGTCACGTGGATGGCGTCGGCGCCGGCCTCGGCGGCGAGTTTCGCCGTGCGTACCGCATCGTCCGGTGTGATGCCGCCGGGGGTCCGGAATTCTCGGCAATCGAGCCGGGCCCAGATGGGGAAGTCGGCACCCGCCCGCTGTTTGGCGGCCTTGATCACGTCACACAGGAGTCGGGCCCGATTCTCGGGACTGCCGCCGTATTCGTCCTCCCGAAAATTCCAGGCCGGAGACAGGAACTCCGAGAGCAGATAGCCATGGGCCGAATGCAGTTCGACGGCGTCGAAGCCCGCACGTCGGGCACGCTCCGCGGCGCTCGCGAAGGCGTCGATCACCCAGGCGATATCGTCCGCATCGGCCTCCTTGATCGTGGCGCGTTCCCCGCCCGTCGCGGCCATCATCCAGCCGATCTCCTCACGCGACATGTCGTTCAACATGTCGTTTGCGCCCTTGAAACGCGGTTTGGACGGCATCAGGACGGGTCGGCCCTGCTTCGTGTCGAGCCGGGACTGCTTGCCGTGGTGGACCATCTGGAGAGCGATCTTGGCCCCGTGGCGATGGACGCGATCCGTCAGTTCCTTGAGGCCGGGCAGGTAGTCATCATTCGACACCGCGAGCTGTCGCTGGGCGGTGGCGCCGCGGGGATAGGCGACGGCGGCCACTTCGGTGATGATCAGGCCGACTCCACCGCGCGCGCGTTCCTCGTAGTAGGCGATGATCGGCTCGCGGGCGTGACCGTCCTCTTCGGCGATTTCGACGCCCATCGCGCTCATGGCGATCCGGTTTCGCAGTTCCATTCCGCCGATCGTGACGGGCGAGTTCAGGTGGTCGTACATCGGGTCTCCCTGTGGCTTGCCCGAGGATAGGCAAAGAAGCAGGGCGGCGTGGACGACGTCGGCCGGGTCTGTGTCTTTCTCGCGGCGACGATGCGTCCAACGTGACCGGGCAAACGATCTGGGTGGATGGCGGCTCGGGATCGGTTCGTTAGGCATCGGTTCGCCGGCTGCCGAACGCACTGCAGTCATCACGCGACAGTTCGCGAGGAAAGTGTCGTCCGGGAGCGACACTTCCCGCAGGCACAGGCTCTCGGTTCGGAACGGCTCGGGAAAAACAGGCACGGAGGTTGCTTTCCAAGGGGGCCAGGAGGTCCGAGCGAAATGCGTGACGAGTTTGATTCGTGGGGTGGGTTGGAAGAAGTGCGGCTTCGGCGCCGGCCGAGCCCGGGGATTGCAGCGGTGTTGGCGGTCCTGCTTCCGGGCTTGGGACATGTCTACGCGGGTCGGCTCTTTGCGGGTGCCGTCTGGTTCCTCGTGGTCAGCTTCGGGTATTGGGCGATCCTGGTGCCGGGCTTGCTGCTGCACGGAATCAGCATCTGGACCGTCTACACGATCGCGGAAGAGGCGGGGCGCGAGGACCGGCGCCTTCCAGCCTCGTCGCCTCCAGGGTGTACCGGCTGGAAATACCCGTGATCACGCCGGCTTAGCCACGCACATGGGGTTGTCCCCCTCTGCCTGCGTCGGTATATACCCTCGTCCGGGCCGCCCTTCTTGGCCGGTCCACCGACGCCCTCGGCCCCAACCTCGGCCAGCCTGTTGGCCTCTGGACCGCGGCCGAGAGTGCGCGCTCCAAGGTCTCGTGGCCGCTCGGACGGGCTGATCGAGGGGATGAGGTTCGAGCGATGATTCACGAGATCGATGACGTCCGGATCCAGAATATCCGGCCCCTGATGGCGCCTGAGATCCTGCTCGAGGACCTCCCGGTCGGTGAGAAGCAGAACGAAACGATCTACGCCGGGCGCCGGGAGATCGAACAGATCCTCGCGGGCGAGGATGATCGGCTCGTGCTGATCGTCGGCCCCTGCTCGATCCACGACCCGGAAGCGGGCATGGAATATGCCCGCCGGCTGGCGCCGCTGCGGGAGCGCTATCGCGACGAACTCTCGATCGTCATGCGCGTCTATTTCGAGAAGCCGCGAACGACCGTCGGCTGGAAGGGTCTGATCAACGATCCCCACCTCGACGGCAGCTTCTCGATCCGCGAAGGCCTGCACAAGGCCCGAGGCTTCCTGCTCGACGTGACTGCGTTAGGCCTCCCGACCGGCAGCGAATTCCTCGATCCGATCATGCCGCAATTCTATGCGGACCTCGTCTCCTGGGGGGCGATCGGCGCGCGCACGAGCGAGTCCCAGGTCCACCGTGAACTCGCCTCCGGTTTGTCGATGCCGGTCGGATTCAAGAATGGGACCTACGGTACGGTGCAGATGGCAATCGACGCGATCGGCGCGGCCGCCGGGGAACACCATTTCCTCTCGGTCACCAAGCAGGGCATCGCGGGCATCGTCGCCACCAAGGGCAATCCCTTCTGTCATGTCATTCTGCGGGGTGGGACGAGTGGCCCGAACTACGATGTCGAGTCGATCGCGAAGGTCGAAGCGCAGCTTGAAGACGCCGGCCTTTCTCCCCGCATCATGGTCGATTGCAGCCACGCCAACAGCGGCAAGGACCATGAAAAGCAACCCGGGGTTGCCGAGGCCATCGCTAGTCAGGTCGCGGGGGGCAATCGAGCGATCTTCGGCATGATGATGGAAAGTTTCCTGCTCGACGGGAATCAGAAACACTCCCAGTCCCAGGGCAGCGAAGGACTCGTCTATGGCCAGAGCATTACGGACAAGTGCATGAGTTGGGAGCGCGCGGAGCCGCTCTTCGACATGCTGGCTGAGGCCGCTCGCAGGCGCCGCGCGGGCTAGACCGAAACGAATGCGACCCCCTTTTGTGGAGTCGAACTGGAGGGAAGATCATGGGCGAAGTGAAGACGCTCGAATACTGCACGGCAGAGACCGATGGCCGAATCCTGACGGTGACGATCAACCGGCCCGAGCGCATGAACGCGCTGCATTGGATGGCGAACGAAGAAATCGCGACGGTCTTCGACGATTTCGTGGCGGACCCCGAACTCTGGGTCGCGATCATCACGGGCGCCGGGGATCGCGCGTTCTCGGCTGGCAACGATCTCAAGTACCAGGCCCAGGAGGCGGGGGGGCAGATGAAGGCGGGACCCGCGTCGGGGTTCGCCGGATTGACGGCGCGTTACGACAATACGAAGCCAATCATCGCGGCTGTCAACGGTGTGGCCATGGGCGGTGGTTTCGAGATCGCGCTCGCGTGTGACCTGATCATCGCTTCCACGAATGCGCTCTTCGCGTTGCCGGAGCCCCGGGTCGGGCTCGCGGCGTTGGCGGGTGGGCTGCATCGATTGCCTCGCCAGATCGGATTGAAGCGCGCGATGGGCATGATGCTCACCGGACGTCGAGTCGGCGCGGAGGAGGGGGAGAGTCTCGGCTTCGTGAACGAGGTCGTGGCACCCGAGGAACTCCTGACGGCGGCCCGTCGCTGGGCGGATCTGATCGTGGAATGCGCGCCGCTCTCGGTTCGCGCGACCAAGCAGGCTGCGATGGATGGTCTTCGGCACGGAATGATCGAAGACGCGATGGCGGAGCGGTATCCGGCGGTCTCGGAGCTCTTCAAGAGCGAGGATTTCGTGGAGGGGCCGCTCGCTTTCGCCGAAAAGCGACCGCCGCAGTGGCAGGGACGTTGATTCGAGCGTCGGCAACTTCAGAGATAAAGTTCTGAAATAGAATAATAAACGGTGTTCTTAAGTGGCCGCCGTCCCGAATTTGAGGGGTGGAAATCAAGTTTTCTCGAGCGGGGTCTTTAAATGACTGACTAAGTCAGTTAAATAATGACGGGTGCTGTCTTCCCCTTTCCGGAGGCCAGCTCCAACTCGAGGAGACCCCACCCATGATCCGATTCATTCCGGTTTTTCTCTGGCTCGCGATCGCGTTCACATCGGCCGGTTGTTCGGGCACATCGAAGATCGACGTCGGTCGACTGCTGACTTCCGGCCGCGATGGCTGGCAACATCCCGAGCGCGTGATCACCGCCCTCGAGATCCGACCGGGAGACCACGTGGCCGAGATCGGCGCGGGCAGCGGTTATTGGTTGTCGCGGCTCTCGCAGGCGGTCGGTTCCGAGGGACGCGTCTACGCGGTCGAGGTCGAGCCCGAACTGGTGGAAGCGCTCGAAGCGCGTGTTGCGAAAGAGGGGTTCACGAACGTCGAAGTGATCCTCGGCGCCTATCATGATCCGAGGCTACCGGACGGACAGATCGATCTCGCGATGACTTGCCTCACGTATCATCACATCGACGGCCACGTCGACTATTTCCGAGCGCTCAAGGTCGACCTCCGTGAGGGTGGCCGGGTCGTCCACCTCGATGATCGACCGGACTCACCCGCGCCGATCTCCTGGTTCCAGAGCGCGGGTCATTGGACCGATCCCCAGGAGATCGTCGAAGAGATGAGCGAAGCGGGATATGTTCGATCCCAGGCCTTCGACTTCCTGCCCGCCCAGAGTTTTCAGATCTTCTCGCCCGCCGTCGAACCTGCGGAGCGCACGCGCAATGAGAATTTCGCCGGGCAGGGATCCTGATGGCGCGGCGGATTCCCGAAAATCGCTTCGACGAATTGGTCAGGGCCGCAACGCAGGTCTTCATCGAACGCGGCTATCGGCGGACCCAGATGTCGGACGTCGCCGAAGCGGTCGGGGTCGCGAAGGGCACGCTCTACGGTTATGTCGAGAGCAAGGACGCGTTGCTCGTGCTGTGTCTCGGGGCGGCGGACGAGGCCGGCCCGATTCGGCTGCCCGATTCGTTGCCCCTGGCGAGCCCTCCGATCGGGTTTCTCGGAGCGGGGGTCAAGGCCGCACTCGCCCAGGAGGCCGCTCAGCCGAGGCTCGACCTCGCCCTTTCGCGCGAACCGGTCGAAGATGTCGCTGCCGAGGCCCGCGAAGTGATCGGAGAACTCTACGACCTGATGTACGCCAATCGCCACCGGATCAAGCTGCTCGATCGCTGTCTGGACCACCCGGAGCTCCAGGATGTCTGGCAGACCGAGGGGCGGGAGGGCACGCGCCGGGCACTCGCGCGCTACCTCGAACACCGCGTCGCGACCGGCCATTTCCGATCGCTCACGAACCGGCGGCTGGCCGCCCGGATCGTGCTCGAAACCTGCGCGACCTGGGCGGTCCACATCCATTGGGACCGAGTGCCGGAGGTCTTCGATCCGCAGGAGGTGCGCGAGATGACGATCGACTTTCTCGTTCGTGGGCTGCTCGCCCGGGCGCCGGTCGAAGCCGCGTGAAGGGTGGAATCCGAACTCGAAGTGCTGCGGCTCTGGTGGCCGCGAACATGATCGGTGCCGGCGTGTTCACGACTTCGGGCTTCGCCCTGGCGGATCTCGGTCGCCGGGAGGCGGTCCTGCTGGCGTGGCTGATCGGCGGAGGCATCGCGCTTTGCGGCGCGCTCTCCTACGCGGCTCTGGCCAGTCGGATTCCTGGAAACGGCGGCGAATATCTTTTTCTGTCCCGCGCCTTGCATCCCCTGGTCGGGTTTCTGGCCGGCTGGGTGTCTCTCTTTGCCGGTTTCACCGCGCCGATCGCCGTGGCCGCACACGGACTCGAAGCCTATCTGGGTGCATCCATCGGCCCGCTGCTGCCGCCGGGCGTGCTGGGGGCGAGTGCGATCGTCGTTTGTGGTCTGGCCCACGGGCTCGATCGAAGCGCCGGACTTCGGCTGCAGGACGTGGCCGTCGCGGTGAAGATCCTGGCGATCTTGTTATTCATCGTGCTGGGCGCGGGGGTGCTGATCGGGGCGGGTGGGCCGGGGTCTCCGCCGAAGCTCGCGGAGGTCGCCGCCGAGTCGGTCTCGCTCCCCGCGTTTGCGGTGACCCTGGTCTGGATTTCCTTTGCCTACTCCGGATGGAACGCGGCGGTCTACGTGGCCGGCGAGCTCGAAGAGCCGGAGCGGACACTGCCGCGCGCGTTGATCCTGGCGACGCTGGGTGTGACGGGGATCTACGTGGCACTCAACGCGGTCTTCCTCTGGTCGGCGCCGATCGCGGCGCTTTCGGGCAAGGCGGAGGTCGGCGCGATCGCGGCGGAAGCGCTCGCGGGCGCGGGGGCGAGGGCGGCGCTCTCGGGTGTTGTCGCGCTGGGTCTTGTGACCTCGATCTCGGCGATGGTGATGGTGGGGCCGCGGGTCTATGCGCAGATGGCGTCGGACGGGCTTTTCCCGAAGCGTCTCGTGTCACAGGGCGAGGTCCCGCGTGGCGCGATCGCACTGCAAGTCGCACTGGCCCTGGTTGCATTCTTCATAGGCGAACTGCGCGATCTGCTGCTCTATGCGGGATTCCTGCTGGGGCTCTCGGCGGCGACGACGGTCGCGTGCCTGTTCCTGCCGTCGATGCGACCCGGCCCGGGAGAATCGAAAGTTCTCGGGATGCCCTGGATCCCCGCCCTCTTCATCGTGGCGACGCTCGGGAGCGCGGGCTTCACCCTCGTCCGGCAGCCGCTGCAGGCGGGGGTGGGGTTGGCGACGCTCGTCGTCGGCGCGGGGGTCTATCGAATCTTGCGACAGCGAGCCTGATACCGGCTGAGCCGCGACCGGGCGGGCGGATCACGCCGGGCCTCATCCGATCTCGAGCAGCACTTCGCGCAGCACGGAGAGTCCGTGATCGATCTCCTCGGGCGAGATGATGAGCGGCGGTGCCAGGCGCAAAACGTCATCCCCCGCGGAGATCACGAGCACGCCGCGCTCGCGGCAGGCCTCGACGATCGCGCCGGGGGGCTTGGCGAGTGCGAGTCCCCGCAAGAGCCCCCGCCCACGCGTTTCGCGCACACGTTCAGGACCGGCTTCCGCGGCGATCGCCTCGAGTCCAGCGCCGAGTCGCTCCCCCATCGCCTTCGCATGGTCGAGCACGCCGCCTTCGACCAATTCGTCGATCACCACGCTGGCCACTGCGCAGGCCAGCGGGTTGCCGCCAAAGGTCGACGCATGGGTGCCCGGGATGAGTGCCTTCGACAACTCGCGCGTCGTGCACATCGCGCCGATCGGGATGCCCCCGCCGAGCGCCTTGGCCAGCGTCATGATGTCGGGTGTGACGCCCTCCTGTTCGTGCGCGAAGAGCGTGCCGGTGCGACCCATGCCCACCTGGACCTCATCGAAGATCAGCAGACAGCCGTTCTCGTTCGCCAGATCGCGCAGGCCCTTGAGAAATCCGGGCGCCGGCAGACGAATGCCTCCCTCGCCCTGGATCGGTTCGACCAGGATGGCCGCGGTCTTTTCGGAGAGGAGTTTGCGCACGGCGTCGAGGTCGTTCCAGGGCGCGTGGTGGAAGCCGGGTACGAGCGGCTCGAATCCCTTCCAATAGGCGGGGGTGCCGGTGGCGGAGAGGGTGAATAGGGTGCGACCGTGAAAGGCGCCCTCGAAGGCGATGATCTCGAAGCGACTCTGTTCGTCGCCCTGGCGATGGTCGTA
>SMVB01140255.1_pt1 | contig 23493 bp, 27 predicted proteins | sample 2456461 | NCBI WGS metagenome assembly SMVB01 (sample SAMN11095934, study PRJNA526329) | marine sediment metagenome | biome: Marine sediment; feature: Surficial sediment; material: Deep marine sediment; isolation source: Hadal surficial sediment | place: Pacific Ocean | collected 2014-05 | depth...
AACGGCCATTGGACAGGAGTCCCGGTGCCGAGAAGCACATGGATGTGCGAGAACGGCCATTGGACAGGAGTCCCGGTGCCGAGAAGCACATGGATGTGCGAGAACGGCCAAACTGTTTCGCCAGCTTCAGCGCAAACTCCGGATCCTTGGTGAAATATGCAGGCTAGCGAGCTGAAATCGAAGGAATCATGAGTAAAAGAAAAATAATCATCGATTGTGATCCGGGTCAGGATGATGCTGTCATGCTTTTGCTGGCACTGGCTTGCCCCGACGAACTCGACGTTCTGGGGATAACAACTGTGGCCGGTAATGTGCCGCTGAAACTTACCGAGCGCAACGCACGCCTGATGTGTGAACTGGCCGGGCGTACAGATATTCCTGTTTTTGCCGGCAGCAGTAAGCCGATGGTACGTGAACTGGTGACGGCTGAAAATGTTCACGGACGTACCGGCATTGACGGGGTTGAGATCCATCAGCCGAACATTCCACTACAAGCGCAACACGCTGTGGACTTTATCATCGAGTCTCTATTGGCGGCAGAGGACAATTCCATCACGCTGGTGCCGACAGGCCCGTTGACCAACGTTGCTCTGGCGATTAAAAATCAGCCGGAAATACTACCGAAAATAAGGGAAATCGTGTTGATGGGTGGTGCATCACGCGAGGGTGGTAACACCACACCATCCGCCGAATTCAATATCTACGTAGATCCTCATGCGGCTGACATTGTGCTGCACTGTGGGCGGCCCCTGCTTATCGCCGGGCTGGATGTTTCTCACCAGGTGCCGGTCAAAAAGGATTGTCTCGACCGCTTGCGGGCAATGAACACGAAGGTCGCTATCGCGACGCTGGGCATGCTGGAGTTTTTCAACCGCCATGACAGCGAGAAGTACCACATCGAAGGTGCACCTTTGCACGACCCGTGCACCATCGCTTATTTGCTCAAGCCAGAATTGTTCCGGGGCAAACGTTGCAACATCGAGGTTGAGACCGAATCATCTTTGACCATGGGTCACACCGCAGTGGATTTTTGGGGTGTATCCGGCCGGCCCGAGAATGCCACCTGGTTGTACCGCGTGAATTCTGAGGGCTTTTTTGAGCTGTTGCTTGATCGTCTGGCCCGTTACTAGTGTCCTGTCACGCGTATATTGTGGGGTTCAGAGCTACCCGGATCTTCCAAGACAAGGCGCAGTTCGCAGGAAATGGCATGTCCTTTTCAAGGATTGCAACGCCGTATTGGAGCATCTGGGTAGCTCCCTTCGGCCAACTGCTTCACGACCCGCTGAACCCCACAATATATGCGTGACAGGACACTAGGATGAATGACATGAACGGGATAAGCATCGTTGTAGTCGGATCAGTCAATCTCGACATCGTGGCCAGGGTAGAGCGATTCCCCTTACCGGGTGAGACATTGACCGGCGCCACACTCAGCCACTTTCCCGGCGGCAAGGGTGCCAACCAGGCAATGGCGGCCAGGCGTCTCGGCGCCCGGGTTTCCATGATCGCCTGTGTTGGCGATGACCCGGCTGCTGATGAGGCGCTGGCTAACTTGCGCAACGAAGGTGTCAATCTCGACAACTGCCGCAGCCTCAGGGGGGTGAGTACCGGAACGGCACTGATCCTGGTTTCTGATGAGGGTGAAAATCAAATTGTGGTAGCGCCCGGCGCCAATGCCTTATTTTCATCGGAACCGCTGGTTTTGCCGCCAAGTGATGCCGTGATTGCCCAGCTGGAAATACCGATGGCAATCGTTTTGGCAGCAGCGCAGCAGTCAAATGGCCTTTTCTGTTTGAATGCCGCTCCGGCCAAAGCCGTTCCAGAGGCCATACTGGTGCAAACCGATCTCTTGATCGTCAACGAACTCGAGGCAAAGGCCATCGGCCCGCAGATGAGCGATTTCAAGGGCTTGCTGGCGACCACCTATGGCAGCAAGGGCGCCACGCTGAGCCGCAACGGCAAGGAAATCGCTCGGGCAAAACCGCCCAAAGTGAAAGTGGTGGATACAACCGGTGCAGGCGACGCCTTCACCGCAGCCCTGACAGTGGGCCTGACTGCCGGGATGTCGCCCGAACAGGCCCTGCAACGAGCCTGCATCGTGGGCGCCTTAACCACCACCCGTCCCGGCCCTCAGTCATCACCATCGTTGGCGGAAGTCGCCCAATACAGTTAAGGCTGATCCGGGTCCGTGTCGGAAGGGCTCTACTAACTGGGCGCTCGATTAGCCAATGTCTTCACGCAGCCTGCCTTCTACGTACTTGTGCAGAATACTGGCTACCAGTGTCTGGTACGGAATGCCCTCGGAAATAGCTCGTTTCTGTAGTCCGCGAAGGTCTTTGGATGAGAGCCGAATATTTATTCGTGCGTCCTTCCGGAGCATTGCTTCAGCGTATTTCTTATGCCGCCGCTGTGTTTTGGCTGCATCCTTCGATCGTTTAACCTTTCCGGCCTCAAACGCTTCCAGGATCTCCTTTTCTTCTTGATCCAATTTATTCATAACGGGCACCTTTGTATTTCCTTGTGGCCTTTCGACTTGGGATAATGGTCTTAAGAAAGACCTCCTCCTGCGTCTCGATGAATGGCACAAGGTAAACGTAATCCTCAATGGCTATCACGTGAATCTGTTGTCCCGGATATCGATGTTGGTTCGGATGATCGATAGTTTCAAGGATGTCACCCGACAAAATGTGGAATACAACATCTTCGAACGATATGTATCTTTGTGCCTGCAGGAGTTTATTCTTCTTATGACTCCAAGTGATTGGCTTCATGCGTCAATAATAGCACAATGTGTGCCTATTGTATTAAAGCGACTGCTTGTTGTTACGTCTGCTTCCTCTTTGCTGAACCCACACGCCAAAAAGTACGATTGCACCGCCCAGCATCAGGCTGAACGTAATGGATTCACCATAAATCAATATCGAGAACAGACCGGTAAATAACGGGATAAGCAGAGCCAGGGGGGCAACGCTGGAGACCGGGTATTTTCCGTACAGATAAAAAAGTGCGGCCTGGCCCAGTAGTCCGGAGATGATCACTGCAAACAGGAAGGCCAGCCAGTGCCTGATCTGCATTTGTGCCAGGTCCGGGTACAGCGGCCCACTGGCCATTGTGATCAGGCCCAGCGGAAGGAGTGATATGACTGAGATCCAGGCCAGAATACGCCATGCGCTTACCGAGCTTGATTTGCCTATGACGATCGAGCCAATGGAGTAAAAGAAAATGGACAATACGGTCAGGCCCAGGGCATTAATTGACATTGTGGATGTCGAAGCACCTGCAAGGTAGATAGCGCCAGCCGTCGCGATCAGGATTCCCAACCACTTCCCGGCGGAGATACGCTCATGAAAGAACAGCAGAGCCAGGATGGCAGTCAACGGAGGCATCAGTTGAGTGCCAACGGCCACCGTGGTCAGGCTTTCGGTCATGTCGATGGCTTCATACAGCAGGTAGAAGGCCAGCACCCCGATGGAAAAAGCGGCTGCGAGGAGTTTCAGGGGGATTGGCTTGAACGGCTTCCACCAGGGCAGCAGGATCGCCAACGTCAGAACGGAACGGGCGAATGCCATCTGTGCGGGAGAAAAAATTTCCAGCACCATCCGCGTGGCGATGAAATTGAACCCCCACACCACCACGACGCCTAGCATCAGGAATGTATGGATTGGTCTCATCTGTCTACACTAACCCGCATATCTTGCTCAACATCGGGAGTAAATTTAGTTTAACCGCCATGGCGTGACTTTAGCGTCTCCACCACGTCGGCCAGCGACAGATCGCGCGCTTTCAACAACACCAGCAGGTGATACAGCAGGTCGGCGGATTCGTTAACCAGCTCTTCCTTGTCTCCGGCTGTGGCTGCAAGCGCCGTTTCCACGCCTTCTTCACCTACTTTTTGCGCGATACGCTTGACGCCGGCATCGAACAGTTTCGTGGTGTAGCTGCCCTGTGGACGCGTCGCCTCGCGTTCCTGGATCAGACGCTCCAAACCGGCCAGGAACGACAGCTCCGGAGCTACGTGCTGATCACCATTAGCTGAGGTGATGTCAAAACAGGTATCGGTGCCGCGATGGCAGCTTGGCCCTTGAGGCCTGGCCAGCACCAGCAGGCAGTCCGCGTCACAGTCAGTATGCACGGCAAGCAGTTCCAGCGTGTTGCCTGAGGTTTCACCCTTGGTCCAAAGCGCTTTGCGACTGCGACTCCAGAAAGTCACCTGGTCACTATCAAGGCTGAATTGCAGAGCCTCGCGATTCATATAGGCCTGCATCAACACCCGGCCATCGAATGCATCCTGCACGATGGCTGGCAGCAATCCGTCCATTTTTTGCCACGCGAGTTCATCGATATCACTGGGTTTACGGATCAACATGGGCGTACCTCGATGCCGGCTGTTGCCAGCGTCTGTTTCAGGACGGGAATGGGAATCTGGCCGGAGTGGAAGACGGTTGCCGCCAGCGCGGCGTCAACGTCTGCTTGTTCAAATACCCGGACAAAGTGTTCGGCTGCTCCTGCGCCACCGGATGCGACCAGTGGAATGGGCAGTATTTTTCGCGCTGCACTCAGTTGACGGATATCATAACCATCCCGGGTTCCGTCCGAGGACATGCAGTTCAGTACGATTTCACCGGCACCGCGCTCCACTGCTTCTTTTAACCAGTCCAGGGTGCCGCGGCCCGGTGTTCTCATCGCATCCGGCGTGCCGGTATGGGAGCGCACGGTATAGGTATCTCCTTCGGCAATAGAGTCCACCCCGATGACCACGCACTGGCTGCCAAAAGCCTGCACCAGCTCATCGATCAGGCCCGGACGCTCCAGCGCAGGTGTATTGACTGAAATCTTGTCGGCGCCCTGTTCCAGTACATATCCGGCGGTGCGGACACTGCGGATGCCGCCTGCAACGCAAAAGGGAATGTCGATGGTTTGTGAAACCCGGCGCACCCAGTCAACGTCCACGCTACGCCCTTCGGGGCTGGCTGTGATGTCATAGAAAACCAGCTCATCTGCTCCTTCGTCGCGGTAGCGACCTGCCAGTTCAATAATATCGCCGATGATGCGGTGGTTGCGAAACTGCACGCCCTTGATCACCTGGCCATCCCGAACATCGAGACAGGGGATGATGCGTCGCGCGACCCGTGATGGAGGAGCCGTGGTCATGCCAGAATTTTCAGCGCTTCGCTCACGCTAAAGCATCGCTCGAGAAGCGCCTTGCCGGTGATCGCGGCATCGGCGCCGGTTTGTGCCAAATTCTCCAGGTCTTTGAGGCTGCTGACTCCGCCTGAGGCCTGTAAAAACAGCGCCGGATATTTGCTGACAATTTCGCGGTATAAATCCAGGTTCGGGCCGGTCATGGCGCCGTCTCGGCCGATGTCGGTGCACAACAGATGTTTCAGGCCTTTATCCGCGTAGAAATCGAGCAACTGCCATAAATCTTGCACCGAACCTTGAGTCCAGCCGTGCGTGCGGGGCCATGGAATGCCGCTATCGTCAATCTGTACGTCCAGTGCCGCCACCAGGCTGTCCGGTCCAAAATCTTCCAGCCAGCCGGCAAACTGCTCCGGCTGAGAAACGCAGATGCTGCCAATCACGACCCGGTCAGCGCCCTGGTCCAACCGCAGTTGCACGTCGTGTTCATTACGCACGCCACCTCCTGTCTGTACCGATTGCGTGGATTTTCTCAATAGATTCAATAGGGGCTGGATATCCGCATCCGCCCCGTCACGCGAGGCGGCAAGGTCGACTACGTGCAGCCACCGGGCTCCTTCCCTGGCATACACTCCGGCCAGGTCAACGGCATCGATTGCATAGTCCTTGCGCTGTTTGAAATCACCGTGCTTCAGCCGGACGCAGCCGCCATCGAGCAGGTCGATTGCAGGAATGATCTGCATGCTCATTGTGATTCAGACTGCAGGAATTTTCGTAGCAATTCCGCCCCGGCCCCTGCTGAGCGCTCGGGATGGAATTGAACGCCGTAAAAATTATCCTTGCGTACGATGGCACTGAATTCCTGGCCATGCCGGCTGGTGGACAGGGTCCATTCACCCACGGGCGCCGCAAAGGAATGTACGAAATAGAACCATTTTCGATCAAGAGTAGAGGTCAGGGGGTCGGGATTGGTGTTGTTGATTGCATTCCAGCCCATGTGCGGTATTCGCAATCCCCGGGCATCGGGTAATCGCTCCAGTCTTGCTGGTATCATGCCCAGCAGACTTGTTTCATCCTCTGCCGAGAAATCAAACAATAACTGCATTCCAAGACAGATACCCAGCACCGGTTGCTTCAGCTTCCGGATCACTTCAACCAGTCCGAAACTGCGCAGCGTTTCCATGGCGCTGCCCGCAGCCCCGACTCCGGGTAGTATCACGCGATCCGCTGACTGGATGGCGCCGGCATCGGAAGTGAACCGGGGCTCAGCCCCGAGGCGCCTTAAAGCATGCAGCACAGAAGAGATGTTGGCACCGCCGCTGTTGACGACCGCTAAGGACATCAGAGCACGCCTTTTGTGCTGGGCAATTCCGTACCCTGTCGGACCAATGCCGGTTTCAGGGCGCGGCCGGTGCCTTTGAACAGAGCTTCTACCATGTGATGGGTATTTCCCCCTTCGACTTTCAGGTGCAGGGCGGCGCCCAGCGACTGGCTCAGGGAGGCAAAGAAATGTTGCACCATCTCGGTGGACAGGCCGCCCACATTGTTGCGTGGGAAGTCTGCCTCGAAAACGATGGCAGGGCGTCCCGACAGATCAACGGCGACCTGTGCGAGTGATTCATCCATGGGCAGAAGAAATCCGTATCGGCCTATTCCCCGGCGATCCCCAAGCGCTGAATTCAGTGCCTGGCCCAGTGCCAGGGCGCAGTCTTCCACGGTATGGTGCTCGTCAATGTCGAGGTCGCCATTACAGCTGATTTCCAGGCGAAAACCACCGTGGCTGGCCAGTTGGTCCAGCATGTGGTCAAAAAAACCAATACCGGTTTCGACCTGGCTGCTGCCGCCCGCATCGAGGTCGACGTGGACGCGGATGTTTGTTTCCCTGGTTTTTCGCTCTACCGTCGCCTGGCGTGGTTGATTGACGAGACGATGGGTGATGGATTGCCAGCTTTCACCGTCATTTTCATTGGTGGCGCCGATGCGCAAGCCGCCGATGCCCATGTTCTCAGCAAGTTCCAGGTCCGTCTGCCGGTCTCCGATCACCCAGCTGTCGGCCATATCCAGATCACCGGATTTCAGGTAGTCCAGCAACATGCCGATACCGGGTTTCCGGTTTGGGGAATTTTCGTGTTCAAAGTGCGGGTCGATGTGAATGGCGCTGAAGGTAATGCCTTGTGACTCGAACAGGGCCAGCATTTTCTGCTGCGGGATCTCGAAATCCTGTTGCGGGTAGGCATCGGTTCCCAGCCCGTCCTGGTTACTGACCATAACCAGTTCGTATCCCGCATCGCGCAGTTTCAACAAGGCGGGAATAACCCCCGGCATCAAGTCGAGCTTCTCCAGCGAGTCGACCTGCTGGTCGGCCGGTTCCGTGATCAATGTGCCATCACGGTCGATAAATAGAATGCGTCTTTTCCTGCCCATTGAGATACTCACCTGTGTTTGTCCCAGTCGTCCAGGACCAATTTCAGTGCTGCCAGTTCATCCTCGCTGCCGACCGAAATTCGAATACATCCTTGCAGAAGCGGCTCGCCTGGATATCCGCGCAGGATTACATTCCTTTCAGCGCAAAAGCGCATCAGGCTTTGTGCATCGTGGACCCGAAGCAACACAAAATTTGCCTCCCCTGGCCATATTTGTTGAATAAAAGGCCGGTCTGCCAATAGCCTGAGCAGGCGTTTTTTGTTTTCCTGCACTTCCCTGAGCATGTTCAGTTGCCGCTTGTGCATGCCATCGGCCAGCATGCGTTTTGCGAGTGAAATGACCGGGCTGGCCAGTGGGTAGGGCGCTATGATTCGCAGTAGAAGGGAGATGACTTCTTCCTGTGCCAGCACGGAACCAAAGCGCAGGCCGGCCGCCCCCCATGCCTTTGACAGTGTGCGCAGCACCACCAGGTTTTCGTGCTGCCCGATCAGCTCGCTGAATGATGCCTGCGAACTGAATTCCGTGTAAGCCTCATCGATTACGACAATGGCCTTTCCCGCGGCGCAACGGAGCAGATCAAGCAGCAGATCCCTGTCGATCGCATCACCGGTCGGGTTGTTTGGTGAGGTCAGGAACAGTAACTTGATGCGGTCATCGTTTTTCAGGGTTTCCAGAAGATTATCCCTGTCCATGCGAAAATCGTTACCGGGCAGTCTCGGTACCGAAACGATTTCAGCGCCTTGAGTTTGCGCCGCAATGCGGTACATGCCGAATGTGGGCGGACATTGCAGGATGGCGTCTTTTCCCGCCCTGCAAAAAATACGCGTCAACAAGTCAATGCCTTCGTCGCTGCCGCGAGTGAGCAGTAACTGCTCTTCACGCACGCCGTACAGGTCTGCCAGCCTGGATATAAGCTCACGGGGTTGCGGGTCGGGATAGCGATTCAGCCCGTTTGCCAATCCGGAGCCATCCAGTTCAGCATCGCCAAGCAGGGACCAGGGTGACTCATTTGCATTGAGCAAGGTGCCATGGTCCGTTGCTTCTTTGCGGGCAGAGGAGTAGGGCTTCATGGCCACGATTTCCGGGCGGGCAAGGGAAATAATGCTCATCCTTGTCTTCCCGCCTGTCTCAATCGTACCGTGACGGCCATCCCGTGCGCGTCCAGGCCTTCAACTGCTGCCAGGGTTTGTGCTGTAGGGCCCACGCTGAGCAGTGCGCTTTGGCTTGCCTGTTGCAGGGTCATTCTGCGCATGTAATCGCTGACTCCCAGGGCCCCGAAAGACCGGGCCCAGCCGTAGGTCGGCAACACGTGGTTGGGGCCGGAACAGTAATCACCCAAAGACTCAGGAGTCCAGGGGCCGATGAACACCGCTCCCGCATTTTCAACCTGCTCCGCCAGTTCGACTGCATCCGAGCTATTGATGATCAGGTGTTCGGGTGCGTAGTCATTGGAAATTTGCAAGGCCTCGGACAGGCTGTCCACACAGATCACACGGGCCTCGCCAAGGGACTTCTCAAGTATTGCGGCGCGAGATGTATCCGCTGCCAGTTGTTTCAATTTTTCGATGACCGACGCGGCCAGAGCGGCGCTATCCGTCAGCAGGATCACTTGTGAATCCGGGCCATGCTCCGCCTGCGACAGCAGGTCCCAGGCGATGAATTCCGGATTGGCGTCCCCGTCAGCAATCACCAGGACTTCTGATGGTCCTGCAGGCATGTCGATGGCGGCACCTTCCGGGTCCTGTGATACCTGCTGTTTGGCTTCGGTAACCCAGGCGTTTCCAGGGCCGAAGATCTTGACGCAACGTGGAATGCTTTCACTGCCATAGGCCATTGCTGCCACCGCCTGTGCGCCTCCGGCGCTGAAGATCCGATCTACACCACAGATGTACGCCGCGGCCAGTATCTCGTCTGGAATGTCACCATTCCTTGCGGGTGGTGAACACATGATAACCTCTTTGCAGCCGGCAAGCCTGGCTGGAATGGCCAGCATCAGCACGGTCGATACCAGCGGGGCGCTACCGCCCGGGATATAGAGCCCGACAGGCGATAGCGCCTGGTAACGCAGCTCGCAGTTGAGTCCGGGGGCCGTTTCCACTTTTCGATTGGCGGGAATGTCTGCCTTGTGAAAAGCCTCTATCCGTGACATGGCATCCTGGATGGCCTGGAACAGGGTAGGATCGATTGAATCAAATGCTGCCTGCATTTCGGTGGAGCCATACTCGAGTTGCGATGACTGCGCCTGGTCTAGTTCACGGCTTAATGCCAGCAGCGCCTGGTTGCCGCCGCTGCGTACCTTGCGGATGATCTCAGCAACCGCTTCGCCAATGTCCTGCTGACTTGATCCCGGTCGCTGTAATAAAGTTTTTCGGTCCCTGGGCGCCAGCTCCGACCAGTGGGCTATTTTCAATTTGGCGCCAATGACGCTCATGCCATGATGCCCAATCGCGCTTTCTTCATTTTCATGACAGCATCTTTTCGACCGGAAGCACCAGGATCGCTGAAGCGCCGGCTGCCTTGAGGGCTTCGAGGTGCTCCCAGAACACCGATTCACCACAGACCGCGTGGATGGCAATGCGGTCCGTGCCTTCCAGCGGCATGATCGAGGGGTGTTCCACGCCGGGTAGTAGTTCCGTGATTTTTTTCAGTGAATCCCTCGGTGCGTGCAACATGACATACTTGCATTGCGCCGCCCGCATCACGCCTTCCAGCCTGGCCAGCAGGCGATCGAGCAAAGCCTGCCTGTCAGCGGAGATGTCGCCTTCGCGGCAATAAAGCGCTGCTTCGCTTTCAAAAAGCACTTCCAGTTCACGCAGGTGATTGGCCCGTAGCGTCGTGCCGGTGGAAACCAGATCAGAGATGGCGTCGGCAGTGCCCAAGCTTGGCGCAATTTCAACCGAGCCGGACAACTTGACAATTTCAGTGCTGACGCCCTTTTTTTCCAGCAGGTGACGGGTCAATTCGGGATATGAAGTGGCGATTCGCTTCCCTTGCAATTCGGCGCTGTCACTGATGTTCATTTCTTCAGGGACGGCGATACAAAGGCGGCAATGCCCGAATCCCAGTTTGCGTATACGGCGTAACCCGTCCCCTCCATTACGTTCCAGCATCACTTCGCTGGCAACGTTTTCACCTACGATTCCAAGGTCACAGACACCATCCAGCAACAATCGAGGTATGTCATTGTTCCTGACCAACAGCAGATCAACGGGGAAATCCTTTCCGTACCAGAACAATTTGTCTTTGCTGCGAGCAAACTGCAAGCCGCAATTCTTGAGAAGTTCAAGCGATTTATCTGACAGCCGTCCTGATTTCTGGATGGCTACTCTGATTCTGTTGTTTTTGGCCTGGTTCATTTCTGTTTACTCCCAAGTCGGCCCAGGACCGTGCGGTAGCCCCCGGTTCCCATTTCCATGAAGCGTGCAACACGACCCGTGGTGGTGACGCTGACTTCCGTAATTTCCCTGATCTCACGATAGGAGTAGCCCTGGTCCAGCAACTGCGCCACGCGCCAGCGATCCACCATCGCCTCTATTTCTGCAGGTGTGCAAAGGTCTTCCAGAAACTGTTTTACTTCATTTGCAGTTTCCAGGGACAAAAGGGCTTCGGACAGCGACTTCGCGGCGAAGCTCAGTTCTCTTTTTTGTGATCGGCCGTGGTGTTTCATATTCTAGTGTATTAATGCGTTAGTACATTATCACTGTAAACGAATACCGTGCGCTTGGCAAGCAGGGCTGGTTATCGGAACATGGAGTTGGAATGAGGCGCTTCGAGAAAAGGCAGAGGCGCTACGTGATGTACAGGACACTACACTAATTCAGTCAGGGCAAACTTTCGGCACTGGTTTAAACCAAAAGTACGCTGGTAACATCCAATGTATTGAATATCCATTTTATGATGAATCATAAGGATTAAAAAAGATGAGCTCTGTAATAACAAGATCAGCACTATTGCTGGGCATTACCGCCTTGTTCGTGGCTTCAATTGCGGTTGCGAGTGTCAAGGATACCGAAGAATTTACCTTTAAAATCAATGATGGGGGCCGCATCAGCCTTGAGAACATCAATGGCGATATCCGGATTACCGGATATGAGGGTGATACGGTTATCATCATTGCGAACAAGAAAGCCGGTAAGCAGGAATACATGGATGAATTGAAGATTATCATCGATGCGGACGATGACTACATTCGCATTGAAACCAGGCACCCGCGCAGCAAGGGCAGTTGGATGAACTGGGGCAACAATCACAGCGGCAGCGTTTCCTATGTAATGACTGTACCGGCGGGCGTGAACCTGGACAAAATTTCGACTGTCAACGGCGATATCGAAATCAGTTCAATGAGCGGCAAGGTCAAGGCGGAAACCGTGAATGGTGACTTGTTCGCATCCGGGCTGAAATCGGATGTTGATCTGGAAACCGTCAATGGTGGGGTAGATGCTGAATTTGATTCCCTCAGTGGCAACCAGCGAGTTTCAGCCGAAGCCGTGAACGGCAAAATCGTTCTGAGATTGCCCGCTGATACCAGCGCGCGCGTACATGCTGAAACCGTGAATGGCAGCATAAATGCGAAGGATTTTGACCTGGTTATAGACAAGGGGTTTGTTGGCCGTGAATGTGATGGCGATATTGGAAGCGGTGAAGCACGAATCTCGCTTGATACCGTGAACGGTTCGATCAGTATCGTTAAAAGATAATTTAATGACAATGGAAAAGCCCGGTTCTTGTCGCCGGGCTTTTCGGTTTTCGCAATCCGGGCTTGCGATCAAATCCTTGGTCAAATCCTGAGACTTTTGCAATAGCCTCCCCGGGGTATTTATCTTTTCCCGCCTTGTGATATATCATACGAAAATTATTCCGCATTTTGACGGGGGTTTTCGTGACAGACATGCAATGGCAAGGAGTATTTCCAGCGCTGACGACGCAGTTTACCGCTGGTGATGAAATAGACTGGGCGGCAATGGAGCGGCACCTGGAATTTCAGTTGGATGCCGGAGTTCATGGCCTGGTCATACTGGGGTCCCTGGGTGAAACGTCGACTCTAAGCAGCACTGAAAAACTGGAAATTGTGGACTTTTTCTCCCGCATTGACCGCCGGGGCCGGCCCTTGCTTGCCTGCGTCGCCGAGTCTTCGACCCGCGATGCGAAAGAGTTTGCAGTTGCCGTGAAACAGGCGGGCGTTGATGGAATTATGTTACTGCCACCCATGCGCTATCCCAGTGACCACCGTGAAACCATGACCTATCTGAATGAAGTGGCTGCAGCGACTTCTCTTCCAGTCATGCTCTATAACAATCCGGTGGCTTACGGAATCGATATCAGCCCCCGGGATGTTGTCCGCCTGGCAGACAATCCAAAATTCCAGGCCGTGAAGGAATCATCCGCGGACACCAGGCGAGTATCTGAAATCCGTAGATACCTGGGCGATCGAATGCCCATTTTCTGCGGCGTGGATGATTTGGCATTTGAATGCTTTGCTCTGGGTGCTGTTGGCTGGGTTGCCGGCCTGGTTGGCGCCTTTCCCCGGGAAACTGTGAAACTTTGGGAATTGGCCCGGGACGGCCGCTGGGCTGAGGCCCGCGAATTATATCAATGGTTTCTGCCTTTGCTTCACCTGGACGTAGGGCCAAAGTTTGTACAACAGATCAAGTTGGTTGAGTCCTTGATGGGCGTTGGCAGTGCCAAGGTCCGAGCCCCGCGTTTGCAGTTGACCGACAAGGAAGCGACCGCAGTTGAGAAAACGCTGAACGATGCCCTTGAAAATCGACCACAGATTTGATGGCGCAATAAACCGGCGAAGGCTTTCAGCCCCGACAGGCTCTGATTAACGGAATTCATATGAATAGTGACAATCAATCTGCTTCGCGCCCCGACAGTCTTGCTGAACGTGCATACCACTTGCTGGAAGAAAAACTGGTAACGCTGGCTCTGCCTCCAGGCATGATGGTCTCTGAAAGTGAGCTGATCGAAATGACAGGTTTCGGGCGCACGCCGGTTCGCGAAGCGATACAGCGCCTGGCGTACCAGGAGTTTTTTGATGTTGTTCCGCGCAGAGGCCTGTTGGTAACAGCGGTGTCACGCTCCAATATGTTGCATGCCCTGGAGGCGCGAAAACCCATGGAGCGATTGATCATTTATCGTGCGTCTCTCAACGCAAAAGACGCGCAACGCGGTGATCTTGCCGCTATTGCCAGGGGGTTGTCCATTACCCATGATCGTTTCGAAGAATTCCTGAAGCTGGACCGCAAACTGGATCAATTACTCGATATTTGCGCCGGTAACCCGTTCGCGACGGCTGCTGTGGCGCCTTTTCGCAGTCATTGTCATCGATTGCTCTATTTTCACCGCCAGGGGATGCAACTAACCGATCTGATCTCCGCCAATACCAAGATGGCCAGGCTGGTTGCGAGGCGGGAATTCCGGGGAGCCCAGAAAGCCTCGGACGGAAGGATTGCGGTCATGGAAAGAGTGGTTTCCAACGTGGGCCGCATTGACTAGACAAAGCATTGTGCCGCAAAAGCGTGTCAAAGGAGGGCCTCATTGCATCATCATCGGTGCCGGAATTGTGGGGTCATCCTGCGCCTGGCACCTGGTCAGCAAGGGTGCACGGGTAACACTGATTGACTCCGAGTGGCCAATTCAGGGCGCCAGTGCCGGCAACGCCGGGTGCATTTGCAAATCTTCCTTATTTCCATTTTCCCACCCGGGCGCTATTCGTAAAGTACCTGGATGGCTGCTCGATTCGGATGGGCCCATGCACATCCGCTGGACACATTTACTCCAATCGATGCCGTGGTTGTATCGTTTCTGGCGTGCCGGGAATGCAAATCGAGTCAGGGAGATTGTCAGAGCGCAGGCCACGCTGATGAATCATGTGCTCGATGATTACGATGACATTCTGGCAGCGACAGGCAATGAAAACCTGCGCGAATCACGCGGAATGATCCTGCTTTATGACACGGAACGGGAATTTACCCAGGACGCATGGAAATATGAGTCCCGGGAGCATCTTGGTTTTCCCTGGCAAAGGCTCACTGGCGATGAACTCAAATCATTGGAACCCGGCATCCGTCTGGGTGAGGGCGTTGCGGTATTCGAACCGGAGTGGCAACACCTGCTTGACCCCGGCCTGACTACCCGGCGAATCGCGGAAGCGGCGATTGAGCGTGGCGTAACATGGATAAAGGATCGTGTGCTTGCGGTTTCACACCAGGCGCAAGGCGTCGCTGTTGTTACCGATAGTGGCACGTCCCTGAAAGCGGATCGCTTGATTATTGCCGGCGGCGTTTGGTCCGGTGCCCTGACCAGGCAACTGGGCTTTATAGTGCCTTTGATCGCTAAAAGGGGCTACCACAGCATGATCAGGAAAACGAATTTGGAATTACGGCACCCCATCATGTCGGCATCCCGCCACGTGTTATTAACGCCGATGCACGCAGGTGTGAGAGTGTCAGGAACAGCGGAATTTGCAGGCCTCGACACCAAGCCGGATTACCGGCGGGTAAAATCACTGATTAAGCATGCGCGTTATTATGTGCCTGATCTTGGTGGTGAAGAGGCCACGCAATGGATGGGGCAGCGCCCGATGCTTCCCGACTCCCTGCCGGTGATTGGACGGTTGCCCGGTCAGGAAAATGTACTGTGTGCGTTCGGTCACGGTCACTATGGCCTGACCCAGGGGCCGACCACAGGCCGTATCATCAGTGAACTGGTATTCGGCCAGGATCCGGGCATCGATCTTAGGCCGTTCTCCATCAACCGCTTCTGAAACCGGCAACTGGCAAACAACACAGTGTGAGCAGAAAAAAAACCACTTTTCATTGCATTGACGCACACAGCTGCGGCAATCCGGTGCGCCTGGTTTACCGTGGCGGGCCCCGGTTGGAAGGGGACACGATGCTCGAGAAACGTGAGCATTTCATGGCGGAATTTGACTGGGTCAGGAAATCCCTGATGTTTGAGCCGCGAGGCCACGCTTTGATGTCCGGCAGCATCCTTTACCCCAGCAACCGCGATGATTGTGATATCGCGGTGCTGTTCATCGAGACGTCCGGCTGCCTGCCCATGTGCGGGCACGGCACCATCGGTACGGTAACCATCGCAATTGAAAAAGGACTGGTCAGCCCGCGCACACCCGGGCGCCTGGTGCTGGAAACACCTGCCGGCAAGGTTACAGCCCATTACACAGAAGAGGGCGGCAAGGTCCGTTCTGTTCGCTTTAGCAATGTTCCTTCGTTTCTGCACTCCTCCGATCTTGAAGTAGATTGTCCGGAACTGGGAGGGATTCTCAAATTTGACGTGGCCTATGGCGGGAATTTTTACGCCATCATCGAACCGCAGGAAATTTACCGGGACCTCGGAAAACTAACGGCCGCTGATATCCTGCGCCTGAGTCCATTGCTGAGAGACCGGATCAATGAACAGTATAGTTTTTCGCACCCGCAAGACGAACGCCTGTCACAAATGCAACACATCCTGTGGGCAGGCCAACCGCTCAAGGCAGACTCCGATGCCCGCAACGCCGTATTTTACGGTGACGCCGCCATAGACCGCTCACCCTGCGGCACCGGGACGTCGGCGCGCATGGCCCAACTGGCCGCACGCGGCGAACTGTCTCAAGGGGATGTTTTCGTGCACGAGAGCTATATCGGCAGCCAGTTCACCGGCCGGATCGAGGCTCTGACCCGGGTAGGTCAATACGCCGCGATCATTCCCAGCATTGAAGGCTGGGCCCGCATATATGGAGATAATGTCATTACGGTTGATCCGGAAGATGATCCCCTTTGGCAAGGGTTTGTGGTCACCTGAACAAAAATGATTGTTTCGAGTAGGGCAAGCTCATCAATGCAGAGGTAGAGTGGGTAATTTATTGCCCACCATTTTTCAATTCAACCTCAATAATCAAGTTCACGAGTAAATTGGCAGGGATGAATTTTTTACATCCTGGTTTTTTACGTGGAGTGGTGTTAATGGAATGGGGGGCAATAAATTGCCCACCCTACGGGTTGAAAATAGCTCCCTGGCCGCTCAGGTGGAAATGCAAGTAATCGAAACAAGCAACAAGCAAAGTCGGAACGATCAGAGGCGCTCATACCATATTGCTGCTAGCGCATGGAACGGACTCAGGCCATAATATTTATTCACTGATGGAGGACTAACGATGAAAACCAGGTATCTGATACTTTCCTTGCTGTTGATGTTACTGGGAACTGCTCAAGTTTCGGCTGGTGAGGAGACGGATAAGTTGCCTCCCACAGGTACACATCGTTCACCCTCTTCTGAGGGAGCCGGTGTCGATTTTAAGACTCTCCGGGATGGAGACGTCGTTCCTGCGAACTTTACCGTCAAGTTCCAGATTCGCGGAATGGGTATTGCGCCAGCGGGGTCGAAGATTGAAAACACGGGCCATCACCATTTGTTGATCGATGTGACTGAAATGCCGGACATGGATTCGCCGTTACCGGCAACCGACCATATTCGCCACTTTGGAAAGGGTCAGACGGAAGCTGAATTGACGCTCTCAGAAGGTGAGCATACCCTGCAACTTCTTTTCGCCGATTATACGCACACCCCTCACGATCCACCCGTGATGTCGGACCGGTTGGGCATTACAGTCGCCGCGGATGCACCTCCGCCCACCGAAGATGAGGAATAGGACGTATTTTTCCCGGACATCACTGAAAGCGATCAACCATGACCATACAAGACAAGAAAGCCGTCTCTTTTCACTACACACTGACCAATCAGGACGGTGAGCAAATTGAGTCCTCAAGGGATAAGGAGCCGATGACTTATCTTCATGGCGCCCGAAACATCATTCCCGGCCTGGAGAGTGCCATGGCCGGCAAAGCTGCAGGTGATGAATTCAAAGTAACGATTGAACCCGCGCAAGCCTACGGTGAGAAAGTCCAGGCAAAAATCCAGCGCATTTCATCCAAGCACTTTAAATTTCCGAAGAAGTTGAAACCCGGCCAGGTAGTCGGCTTACAAACAAAGAACGGGCCGGTCAAGGTCACGATCGTAAAGATCGGGCGGTTCAATGTGGATATTGATGCCAATCATCCCCTGGCCGGCCAGACCCTGACTTTTGATGTGGAAGTCAGTGCCGTCAGAGATGCGACTGAAGAGGAACTCGCCCATGGTCACGCTCACGGGCCTGGTGGTGTGGATCACTGATATTCAAGGGTTTTTCAATCGGTCGAAAAGTATGTGTACCACCGCCAAAATGGATTTGCTCAACCACGCTGCCCGTCTTCTCTGATAGCTAAACAAAAAAGACTGCCCACACCGATGTTCAATTCACAAAAGGACCCCGGACCCTTTTCGCCTTTTTGACTGACAACTAAGCCCCGGTATAAATGCAACCGGCGTTACAGGTCTCCTGCACCACCACTTTTGAAAGTAAACCAAGGTCGGGTTTCAGTCGTTGCCAGATCCATTTTGCAAGGTTTTCACTGGTCGGGTTCTCAAGACCCTCGATGTCATTGAGGCAGTGATGGTCGAGTTGGTCAAACAGCGGTTGAAAGGCCATTCGAAGATCCGCGAAGTCCATTACCCAGCCGGAATTCGAACCAACAGGTCCGCTGACGTGAATCTCTATTCGAAATGAATGCCCGTGAAGACGTGCACATTTGTGCCCCTGCGGCACATTGGGAAGCCGGTGGGCAGCTTCAAGCTGGAAAACGCGGAAAACATCCATGAGCAGATTGTGCCGCCCAAAGCCGCTCTACGCAATCACTTCAGTGACTGCTGCTCTTTATCCTGTCTTGAAACCAACCCGTGTGTGTGAACCATCGCAAAAAGGTTTGCTTGCCGATTGACCGCAACGGCATAGTGAACCGCGCATTTTCACGCATTCCTGTCCGAATTGATTATGCAATCTCATCCGACCGCGAAATGTGATAGGTCCGTCCTTGATGCAGGAAATGGTAATTTTGCTCGGACGTGACGATGCCGCAATTTCCGATACTTCGAAAATTTTGCCCGAATTGAGAAACTCCATGTCCACGTGCTGCTCATCACACACCGGTTTGGAGCGGGAGTGTCCACAACGGCACAGGCTCAGGTGATTGGCGTACTGTACCCTTCCATCCTCGTGGACCAGGGTAATGTTGCCGGTAATCTGCAGGGGTCCGCCATTGGATACCAGCGCCTCATTGGGCACTTCCAGCAGGCGTGGTGTTCCCTGATTTTTCTGGCGTTCTTTGAACCACCGGTCAAGTGCCCGGGCCGTGGTTGTCAGGTTTTCCTGATTTTTGCCGGCATTCGACTGAGAACCATCGGCAGATTCATCCATGTATGCGATAAACGCATCCCCGGATTCTTTAGCGGTGATTTCAGGTTCTTGCGGAACCTTTAATGCGGCGGTCGCCGCTGACTTGGTAGCGTCATCCATGATAATTTTCCTCCAGGAAATCCTTTTCCTACCTATACTGTAGCACCGGCAACGGTCTAGTGCGAGAAAACTGTGCAAAAAATAATCAATATCCTGACAACCACTATTCTCCTGTTTCTTTGCATGCCGGTACTTGCCGCACCGGAAAAGGCTCCGGACCGGGTAAGGGGAGAGGGCCCGTTTGACCGCCTGATTCTTCGCGAAGTGATCGTGATTAATGGTGAAGGGGCACCACCAATCGGCCCGATGGACGTCGTCATTGAAAGAAATCGCATTGTTTCCGTCCACAATGTGGGTTATACGGGTCTGCCCATTGAAGACGAAGGCCGGCCTGAAATCCGTAGCGGTGATCGCGTATTGGAGCTTGAGGGGCATTACCTTTTACCCGGGTTTATCGACCTGCATGCGCACTTTGGTGGCGATGCCCAGGGTGTTCCCGCCGAATACGTTGCCAAGCTTTGGCTTGGACATGGCATTACGACCATTCGCGAACCTGGCAGCTTCAATGGCCTGGACTGGGTTCAGAAACACCAGCGACGCAGTGAGAGTAATGCCATTGCCGCCCCTCGAATCGTGCCTTACGTGCGCTTCGGTATGGGGCTTGATGATCCAATTATCACGCCCGGCGCGGCGCGTAAGTGGGTGCGTTATATCGCAGACGAAGGTGCGAAAGGCATCAAGTTTTTCGGGGCTCCGCCGGAGATCATGGCGGCCGCACTGGATGAGGCGGGGAAGCAGGGCCTGGGCAGTGCAATGCACCATGCCCAGATGAACGTGGCCCATTGGAATGTCCTGGATTCCGCGCGGGCCGGGCTATCGACGATGGAACACTGGTATGGATTGCCCGAGGCCATGTTCACTGACCAGGCCATCCAGGACTACCCCCTTGATTACAACTACAACAACGAGCAGCATCGATTTGGCCAGGCGGGGCGCCTGTGGAAGCAAGCGGCCGAACCGGGTTCGGAGAAATGGAATGCCGTCCGTGATGAGCTGATCGGGTTGGATTTCACGCTCAATCCGACCCTGACCATTTACGAGGCCAGTCGTGACCTGATGCGTGAAATGAACGCCGACTGGCAGCAGGATTACGCTCATCCCGGTTTGTGGGACTTCTTCCAGCCATCGCGAAAGGCTCACGGCTCTTACTGGTACGACTGGACCACCAGCGATGAAATTGTCTGGAAGGAAAACTTTCGCCTGTGGATGCAATTTCTCAACGATTACAAAAATCACGGCGGCAGAGTCACGTTGGGTTCCGACGCAGGGTACATCTGGAAACTGTACGGCTTCGGCTATATCCGGGAAATGGAGTTACTGCAGGAAGCAGGTTTCCACCCATTGGAAGTGATCCGTGCCGCCACCATCCACGGTGCGCAGGTTTTGGGCCTTGATGGAGAAATCGGCTCCATCCGCCCGGGTAAACTGGCCGACCTGGTGATTACTGAGTACAACCCCCTGGAGAATTTCAAAGTGCTGTATGGCACCGGCCATTTTCGCCTGGATGAGAACAACCAGCCGGCAAGGCTCGGTGGCGTCCGCTACACCATCAAAGACGGCATAATTTACGATGCAAAAGAGCTTCTGTCAGATGTGCGCGTAATCGTACAAAAAGCTCGTGAAGATAAGGGGCAGGGACCGATACCGGTGCGTTTACCGTATGTTCCCCGATAGATTGCCTTCGCAGTGGTCTCGGTAAAGGTTCCCCAGGTCAAATCGTATTGACCTCTTTTGGGCTTTCCGTTGGGGGGTGATGTGAGACGTCAGGAATGGTGGGCAACGATTTGCCCACCAATGTCCGAATTATTCCAATGAATTCAAATTCAGGGTGCTGTATTCAATCTGAGTGCCGATAATAATCCACGCAATACCAGGTCGGGGACGACTTGGTCAAAAAGATCGACGTCCTCAAACAAGGTTGCAAAGCCCCCGGTGGCTACGATTTTGGGTTGCTTGCCGTCAAATTCTTCCCTGCGGATGCGCTGCAGAATTTCCTGCAAAGCACCCATGTGACCAAAAAACAGGCCCGACTGGATACTGCTTGCCGTGGTGCGGCCCAGGCAGGTTTCCATGCGGCTGATTTCTACCGAGCCCAGCTTGGAGGTGCCACTCTCCAGCGCCTGCATCGACATTTTCAAGCCGGGCAGGATTACTCCGCCCAGGTAGCTGTGGTCTTTACTGATGGCGCACAGTGTCGTTGCCGTGCCGAGGTCCACAACTACCAGGTTTTCACCAGGAAACATATCGATAGCCGCTATGGCGTTGGCAATGCGATCTGCGCCCACTTCCAGCGGATTTCTGTATTGAATTTTCAAACCGGTTTTCACACCCGCCTGCAAAATGAAAGGGCGGGTAGCAAAGTACTTCTGGCAAGCAGCCGAGAGCGTGTACACCACTTCCGGTACGACACTGCACAAGCCGATACTGCTGACCTCGTCGGGGTTGAGGTCGTTCTCCCGCAATACGGAGCGGAAAAACAGGCCGTATTCATCCGAGGAAGCCCCCATCTTCGATGACTTGCGAAACGTCAGCAAAGCATGATCGGATTTGTAGACACCGCCATATATATGGCTGTTGCCCACGTCCAGGCATAATATCATCGGACTGCCTCCAGTAAATTATCAATGCTCATTGCCAGTGCTTCGCTGTTTTCACAATGGACCGGCTTGTCTCCCCTCGTATGCAAGCGAAAAGCATGTCCGGCTTCGCTGATGTCCGACAAGTCATTGTGTACCACGGCATCGACCCCTGAATTATCGAGTTGATTTCTGACCGCCGCAAGACGTTGCTGCAGATCATCTGTATCGGTCAGTTTGAATCCAATGACATGCAATGCCGGGTTTTTCGACCAGTCTTTCAGCTTCTCCAGCAATTTGGGGTTTCGTTTTAAATGCACAACAAGATCGGACTCTGAAGATAATTTGCCGCCGTGGCCATTAATCGAGCCACCATCAGCCGCTTCAACGCGTGCGACTCTGAAATCACAAACAGCAGCTGCATGAATGACCACGTCGTAGTCAACGAAGCCCAGCAAGGTCTGCAACTGCGACTGGAGATCGGCGAAACTGTAATAGAACTCAAGCCTGTTCACCGATACGGGTTGCACTGCATCTTCCGCGCCCAGCCAGGTCACCGAATGTCCGGCAGTGGTTAAATCATCGGCCAGGCTGGATGCGGTGCGGCCGCTGCTGATGTTGCCGATATATCGAACCGAATCGATGCGTTCCCGGGTACCACCGGCAGTGATCAGAATGCTTTTGCCCCTGCCTTGCTGGTCCGACTTCAGCAGGCGGTCAACTGTTTGTAGAATTTCAACCGGCTCGAGCATCCGGCCTTCACCGTGTTCACCGCAGGCCAGTTCGCCTTTACCGACGGGTAAAACATGGATACCCCATTGCTTCAGGCGCGACACACTTTCCCGTGTCGCGGGGTAGCGCCACATACGTGTGTTCATCGCCGGCACGATGACCATGGGCTTTCCCTGTCCATAAGCCGCCTGCCACACGGTGGTTACGGCATCATCGGCCATGCCGGCAGACAGTTTGTTGATCAGGTTTGAAGTCGCGGGCGCAGCGATGACGATATCCGCCCATTTTCCAAGCAAAATATGTTCCATGGCCTGACCGGGTGTGAAGACACTATCAAATACAAGTTCTGCACCAAGACCCTGCAATGATGACGGACCGACAAACTCTGAGACGCTGCGTGTGCAGGCTACCCGGACCTTGTAGCCCCGTTTTGTCCATTCTGAAATCAACGACGATGCCTTCGCGCAGGCAATAGAGCCTGACATCAGCAGCAGGATGTTGGCGGGAGCCCCGCAATGCTTGCCTGAGTGCCCGCTTGTCTGTTCAGATTTCAACATTATCAATCAATCTTGTGTTTCCCAGTCTGGCAGCGGCCAGGCGCCGGCCTGAAATATCTTCAACGTAATCGACGTCAAAGCCCTTTCCGGTCAGAATTTGCCTGGCCTCACTCGCGGTTCTGCTGCGTTTCAATGCTGCATACAATGACGCTGCCTGCGCCCTGCGCCCGGCATCCAGATACTGGTTGCGGGAACTCATGGCCAGGCCGTCGGCTTCACGCACGGTCGCACAGGCAACGATTTTCACCGGCATGAAAAAGGCAGCTGCCATATCGCGGATCAATTGCAGTTGCTGATAATCTTTTTCACCAAAATAGGCATTGTCGGGTCTGACCAGGTTCAATAATCGCATCACCACCGTCAACACACCGTCAAAATGGCCCGGACGGTGAGCACCACACAATTGTTGGCTGAAGTCACTCTCGATGACCTTGAAACGATAGCCGTCAGCATAGATTTGCGCCGCCTCGGGCATAAACACCGCATCGATACCGGCATTTTCAAGTTGCTCCAGGTCTTGCGTGAAATCGGCCGGATAGGTCTCAAAATCACCCTTTTCGTTAAATTGTTTTGGATTGATGAAAATGCTGACGAACGTCAATGCGTTTTGTGCCAGGCTTGCTTTTACCAGTGATAAATGCCCCGGGTGCAAAGCACCCATGGTCGGCAC
>SMVB01427435.1_pt1 | contig 23484 bp, 18 predicted proteins | sample 2456461 | NCBI WGS metagenome assembly SMVB01 (sample SAMN11095934, study PRJNA526329) | marine sediment metagenome | biome: Marine sediment; feature: Surficial sediment; material: Deep marine sediment; isolation source: Hadal surficial sediment | place: Pacific Ocean | collected 2014-05 | depth...
CCTTCGGTAGCTATTTCAGCTCGGTGTTTCCCGCCTTATCACCCCTGTGGCTCGCCAGCGCTCTGGTAGTGCTGCTCACCGTGGTTCACCGTACCAGCCATGCCAGCAGCGGCAAAATTCAAAGCATGCTTACTGTACTGAAACTGGTACTTATCGTCGGATTTTCGGCGCTGGCCCTAACCATGGTTGACGCGCCCCAGAGCATCAAATTTACCCCTGTAGCGGGCGACGGCGCACTGTTGCTGGGGGGAAGTTTTGCCGTAGCCCTGATCTTCGTGAATTACGCTTACTCCGGTTGGAATGCGGCGACTTACATTAGCGGTGAATTGGAACACCCCCGCAGGCACTTACCCATCATACTGATTGCCAGTACCGTACTGGTGGCACTGTGCTATCTCCTGCTCAACTATGTATTCCTGGCCACAGCGCCGGTGGATGCGCTGGCAGGCAAGGTGGAAGTGGGCTATATCGCCGCCCAGTACGCGTTTGGTAAAACCGGCGCCAGCATCATGGGCGTTTTATTGGCCATGTTGTTGATATCGACAGTGAGCGCAATGATTGTAGCGGGGCCCAGGGTGTTACACGCCATTGGACAGGATTTTCCCGCCTTCAGGGCATTGGGAGTCGTGAATGCAGATGGCGTGCCCGCCCGCGCCATTTTATTCCAGTGCGTGGTCACCCTGATTTTTCTGTGGACCTCATCGTTTAAGAGCATCCTCATTTTTTCCGGTGCCACGATGGCCCTAAATACATTTTTTGCGGTACTGGGTATTTTTGTGCTGCGCTGGACGCGCCCGGATATTGAACGGCCCTACCGTATCTGGCTTTACCCCCTACCGCCTCTTGTGTTCCTTGCCATCACCGGCTGGACCCTGGTGTACACCGTGTCACAACGCCCCGTGGAAGCCTGGATGGGTGCCGGGATTATTTTATCGGGGGCGGTATTTTATCTCGCTAGCGTCAGGTTGGGGCGCCGCCACCATGCATCGGGAGCCTCCGCGCCTAGCTGAGGCCAAGCCACTGCCCTACTCTTCCACCAGGTTCCGTAAATGCGAAACCTGGCCGTCCTCGGCACCCAATAAAACATCGTTATAGTGGCGCTCCCCGCGGTGGTTGGTGAAGTCCGGATGGAAGGACAACAATACGCTTTGCCTGAATGGCCCGCTCACCGACTCCGGGGGCGGGGCCGCGTGCATGACGTCACCGATGTGCAGGGTGACATCGCCAGCCTGGGCGGGCACGGTCACGGCGCTGGCAAATTTGCCCTTGTCTGCGTCGGAGAATCCAAAGGCATAGCGCTGTGAACCCGGCAGGAACACCAGAGCGCCCAGCGCCGGGATCGCGTCGTAGAGGTAGATACTCATTACGTAGGTCGGGCACATATTGGCGTGACCACCCATGCCGCAATCACGATGCCAGGGCAGATCGGAGAGTCCCTCAGTGACATCGGGATTTTTAAAGATAACGGTAACACCATCCGTGTCGGCGGGTTTGGCATGAAGCATGCCCGCAGGTAGCATCGTTGCCAGGCGTTGGATGCGTTGATCCTCGTAGAGCTGGGCAAAAGCCGAATGACTACCGGCATTCAGGGCGCGGCACAACACACTTTCGGCTGCCTTATTTTTGCCCCACCAGGACAGTTGATCGCCCTCCTTTGCCGCGTCAGACAACTCACTGGCGGCGGCGCGAAACTGTTCTATTTCTCGGCTTGAAAACACACTCTTCACCAATAAATAACCCGCAGCGTCGAGAAATTCAGCCATCTCCGGCACACCGCTCTGTGTGGTAAAACTGGTCAGCGGCTCGAGTGTTTCCCCCGCCTTGTTGCGGAGTTGGAATGTCGCTGGATTGTATATGGGACGGCCGGTATACAGGGCGCGCAACGCGGGTTCCCAGCGGACAAAATTCATCAGGTCGCCGCGATGACTGATCAGCCGGCCGCCATAGAGAATGCCCGGCACCGATTCCAAGTCAGCTACCAATCCTTGCCAATCAGTGGCCGACAGTTCGTCCTGTATATCTGCCTGTTCGATACCGCTAAGAATATTCACCCCGGCCTCGCCGAGCTGATAACTAAACGACTGCTTCTGACCCGCAATGGAAATGCCCAGAATCGGCAGCTGCTGGCTCTCCAGTAGTGCGCCCCTACCCGCACTTAGAAGATCCGGCAATATTTGCCGATGGTATTTTACGAAATTCATTTCTGCCATAGTTTCACCTGCTGCTACCCACTACCATCGCGCGCATGATGGCCGCCCGATCACCCGATATATCGCGATGGATGAGGTAGTTTACATGTTCGTCTGCAGCGGCGTCCAAGCGCAGTTCAATGCTCCACAGTGGCGCAACTTCATTGGGAATAATCGAATAACGAATATCGATAATCCGGTTTTCATGCTCGAGGTCGCGGGCGATATAGCCATCGCTAAACCAGCGAAAGCGTTCAATGTCCCGGGCCTGTTGAGAATTTCTATCCAACCAGGGGAGATCCCTCTCAATATCGAGTTTCTCCAGCGAACTACCCGGAAACACCTGGGGCGACCATCCCGCTCGCACGGCATCCACGTAAAACCGATGCTCGGTCTCATAGACTATTTTCCAAACCAGCAGATTGGCAAAACTGGGTTTGGCTTCAAGGCGTATCGGTGTGTGTCCCCGGGACCGGGCAATTTCATACCCCATGTCCATGGCCTGGTTGCGCTGCCATAGTCCCAGCCCCATATAGACAACGCCCCAGGCCAATGCCACTCTGGCAAAAACAGGTCGCCGCCGAATGCCCGCCAACACTACCAGCACCAGTATCGGCAGGGTAAACAGCGGATCGATAATGGAGATGGTATTCCAGGCGATACGCACATCGCTGAATGGCCAGAACAACACAGTGCCATAGCTGGTGCAGGCATCGAGCAAGGCATGGGTGGCATAGCCCATGGTGCAAAAGAGGAGCGTCTGATAAAACGTTAACTGTCGGCGTTTGCCGATTGGGAAATGCAATAGCAACGCACATAACAGCCCACCCAGCGGAATGAAAATAAGGGAGTGGGTGAACTGGCGGTGATACTCCAGAAACAGTAGCGGGTCACTACTGGATCTGATCAATACATCGAGATCAGCCGACATCCCCGCCACAAGCCCCAGCAGTCCCGCCACGGCAGCCGTCGACCTGCGAGCGGCCGCCTGGGGTAGTGCAGCGCCCAACACCCCTTGAGTCAGTGGATCCACTACTGTCGTTTCAGGGTATTCAGATCGGTGTGGTCGTAAGATTTTTTCTCGTAGATATCCAGCACCGTGGTCTGGCTGTAGCGCATCTGGTCGCCGCTAACCGTGACGGTATGACTGAACGCGGTGGTCTTCGCCTTGGCGACCATAAACGGCGCTTGCACGATGCCAAATTCCGCTGAACCTGACTGCGCAGCCACCTCGAACACCAGGGTCTGATCCGGGGAATCTGGCTGCCCCAAGCTACCGCCTGCCACTACCGCAACAGCCCGCGGAATAGTGAAGGTTTCCACCAGCGTGTCGTCTGCAGAATCCCACAACCAATAACCCACCTGATCGTGAAAAACCTCATCATTAGACTTGCGACTGACCACCTGGTGATAACGCACAACCGCCAGCGTCTGCTGCTCGGCGTTAGTAACATCCCCGCCAGCTTCAAAGGTGATGGTTTCATAATAAGGGTTGCGCTCTTCCGCATCGGGTTCGGGAGTCTGGTCTACGCCTTCATCGCCCTGCCAAACGCCGATTAAAAAGGCCAATGGGCCGTAGTTGACGCCGTCAATCGTTGTGAATTCACTCATCAAAGTTTTCCTGTGCGTTATTCCTTTGCCCGAATACTAATCTTGATTGATGAAACATTACACTGCTTTTTTTGTTAAAGCTGGCGCTACTCGAAATCAAATGCGTAGTACAGGTCGATGGAATTTTCCAGGCTACTCACCACCTCCATCCACAGTCGCGTTTGTAGATACAGCCTGGCGGTCACCACATTGATAGGTGCATAAAGTCCGACGCCGTAGGACAGATATATTCTGTTGCCAATATAACCGCCCAGGGTTGCCGTGGTGTCATCGTCCGCGCCCTGGGCGCTCAACTCGACATTATTAATTCCCGGAACTTTATCGAGCGAACGCAGCACACCCGTCTGATTGACCAGGCTGGTTCCCATGGAGAGCGCTAGCGCATCACCGTCGGAACTGGCGCCGGCATCCAGGCCCCGGCCGCGCACCAAATAGGATAAGGTTTCTGTTTGTGGCATGACCGGGTCTGAATCAATTACTAACTCGGGATTTTCCAAGGTGCCGCGTAACTCCAGGGCCACAGTAACATTGTCGCGGGCGATGACGCGCTCGGCGCGTATATCCAGTGTGGGGTTTTCCGGCGCACCAGAGAAGGTCAGGGTACCGCGCGTTACCTTTAGACTTTGCTTGTAGGCGCGAAGTTCGCCATCCACGGCCATTAAATTGCCGAATAACTGCAGTGGCTGGCCACGCTTTTGCAGCAGGTGTAGATCGCCGCCCACCACAACATCCACCACGCTGCCGACCACCTCAACTTCATCCGCTATCGTCACCTGAACATCCATACCAATTTGGAAAGAGGGGCGCCGAGCGGTTCTGTGACCTTCATAATTGATGTTAACCACATCGTCGGACAGGGCGACCGCGCCCACTGGTAATTGTTCATGCTCCAGCACGCCCCGCAGCACCGTGAGCGAACCTGTCAGATCAAGATAATCGGGCGTCGCCCTCAACACAATATCGTGTGACACCTGGACTTGAGTGCTGGGGGGAAATAACAAATTAAGCTCATGTCCGGCAAGGCGTAATTCCAGCAAGGGCTCGGGACTGAAGACCAAACTGCCAAGAAATTCGAGATCGCCCTCTCCGACGCGCAAGCCACCTTCCACTTCTAGCTGATTACCCTGCGCCGTCAACTGCAGCTGTAGTGCCTCAAACGTAGTCGGGTTGCCGACCAGCAAAAAGGCTCCATCGGCAACGCTGGCCACTCCGTAACCCAGCGGCTGCTCCGCGGTGCCCGCTAACTTAATGTGCCCGTCAAGGGTGCCCTTAAGGCTGGCCAGCGCAGGGAAAAAGGGCTGAAACAGCTGTAGCTCTAGCTGAGTAAAAAATATCTCCCCGCCCAAAGCTCCGTCCGTCTGTGCTGGCAGGAGAAGGTTCAGCGAGAGGGGAGTTTTTCCCCCTTTTTCTATAGTTGCAAATAATTGCAGTGCCGTATCACTGTAGTCGAACCGCATAAGCGCATCGTCCCAGGCGATGTTGGCGGTTTGGTTTTCGCCCATGTCCATACGTAGTTCACCGCCGGCCAGGCGTAGCTCACCACTAACAAGGGGGGCAGACCCAATGTCCCATAAAGCGTCTACACTTAGCTCAAGCATTCCCGCCAGAATGAAATTGTCGGGCAACAGTGTTGCCGCAGCATCCGCCGACAGTGGTGTGAAATCGATATGCGCGGTCAATCGTTCATCTTGCTGTCGCGCTACAGTGCCACCAAATTCGCTCCAGGGCAGCGAAAAATCGCGCCATACCAGATCGTGCAGCTGAGCCTGGAAATCGACCGACTGAGCGCCTGGCATCACCCGCGCAGATAACGCCAGGCGTCCGCTGCTGTCCGGTAGCCAAAGGCCCAGGTCATCTACTACCAAACTGACGTCCACCCCATCCGTGTTCAGGGTCGCGCCATTTATTTCCATCTGCAAATCGCTGTCTGTTATTCGCAGTGCTTCATTGACAGTGATTCGGCCCGCTATATGGGCAGGTAAATCGTTGATGTCGCCGCTCAAATCGATGTCGCTGACCGCCACCGTCCAGCCCACATCGGCGTAACTACCACTGGCTGTCAATTGTCCACCGACCTGGCCCGACAGCTGTTGGCTGATCGTGGGAAGAACGAAATGGCTGGATTCTACCGATAGCGTCCAGTGACTGGTTTCACCTATCACCAGCTCTCCTCGCCCCTGCAGCGCGCTCCCGCTGCTGTGATCCCGTAACTCAATACCATCAACGACCAGCCCAGAGGGCGAGTATCGCCCTTGCAGCGTGACCTGCAGCGCCTGATAGCCCAAACCTTTGATCGCCGCGTCGATCACAAAATCCTGCTGCGCGATGGTACCGTCAAGCGAAAACTTCCAGGGGGACAGTAAACTCACATCGACAAAAGCTTCTGGTAAATCCAAAACCTTAGCCAGCACAATCTCGTCGTCCCAGGCGGCAGCGCCGGCCAGGGTAATGGGCCAGTCATCGCTGAAGCGTATATCGCCCTCCATCTGGAGCACTGCCCCATCCTCAGCATCGATCTGCACCTCGTCCAGCACCAGGAGCGTACCGGACCAGTGAGCGCCAAGGCTTATGGAGGCCTGTTGATACTGCTGGCCGTAGATCTTCCATTGAACCTGTTCCAGCCGCAGGTGCTTGACCACCAGGTCGAACGGCAAACTCATCAGGGGCAATTTGGGCCGCTGGGCTGGTGATTGCGCGGCACTTTCCTCGATTTCCAGGTAGGCGTTGGTCGCCCACAGGTCTTCGATTACTATCTGTGAACGGCTGAGCGAAATCCTGGCACGCGTCGCGCCGTTGCGCCAATGCCCCCCCTGCCAATGAAGCGCGATATCGCCAACAGACAGAGACTCAAAACACAGGGTGTTGCGTCCCAGGCAGCTCACGTCCAGCGCTGCTTCGACCTGGTGTAACTCGAGCGTCAGCTCATTCGTCTCCAGGCGCAGGCGCGACAATCGAATTTCACCGAATAGGCTGCCGCCGCTGTAATCGATCTCCACGGGTAGAAATAACGTCGCCGTATGCACTATCAACCGGCTACCCAGCTCGGTAAATGGCGCGAGAATAATGCCCCCCACCAGCAGTAGCACCGTGGCGAGTAGCGCCCATGCCCGGCGCAGCAGCGGTCTCAAAATTCGGCCCCAATATTGATGTGCACACGCCAGGAAGGATCATCCTCGCTAAGACTATTGGCCAACTCAAATTTAATGGCGCCCACTGGCGTGAGGTAATGTAGGCCAAAACCGGCGCCGTAGTTGAGGTCAAACTCACCCTCGTCGAACGCATCTCCGGCATCGATAAACACCGCACCGCGCCAGCTGTCATTCAGGTAATATTGATACTCCAAACTGCCCGTTAGTAGCCTGTCACCGCCGATAGTCAGCGTGTTGAGATCCCCCGCTCGGGTAACGAGCTGTACTTCATTACCCAGGGACTGATAGCCAAACCCCCGGATGCTCTGGGAACCCCCGGCAAAAAAACCGAGCGAGGGAGCGAGGTCCTGACGGTCGTCCTGCTGGATAAATATCGCACCAATTTCGGCCCGGGTGACCAACCGGTGACGCGCTGCAAAGGTGGCGACAAAATGAAACTGGCTGTAAACACGCAGTAGATCGATATCGGAACCGATTTCTTCACTGCCCCCCTCCAGGCGGTAGAGTTGACTGAAGCCCCCGGAGGGATCAACCATGGAGCCCTCACGCCTTTTGTGCGAAAACGTAAGGCCCGGCAGGAGGTACTCGTTTTGATTGTGCAGCCCAATGACTTCCCAGGATTCTTTAAGCCCCCGCAGGAAATAGCTGCGAATCCAGCCATCTGTAGTGCGAAACTCTCTGCGAACGCTCAACTCCTTTTGATTGCTATCGATATCGCCAAATTCGTTATCCTCCACCCTGGCGGTCAACTGTAAAATATCATTGAGTGGATGCGTGAGCGGAATATTGTAAGTCACACGGCCGCTGGGGTTCACCGTCGAGTACTCAAAGCGGGTTTCCTGGCTATGTCCATATCGATTTAATTTGGGGCTGCGCCAGGTAAAAGACAGCCGCTCCCGGGTGTCGGTACTAAATCCTACACCCAGATCAAAGCTGTGACGGTTTCGCGGCGTCAATCTGAGCAGAATGGGAACGTGCTTGTCGCTAACATCGCCCATCTGGGGCCTAACCACGACACTTGAGAAAAACTGCGTCTGTTGCAGCTGCGCCTGAAACTGCTGCAACAACCCCAGGTCGTAGAGCTCGCCACGCTGGAATGTTCGCAGCATATCTACCGAGCTATCATCAAATTGCTCACGATCAAATAACAATGACCCAAAGCGATAGCGTGTACCACTGTCATACTCCAGTTCGATACTGGCCGTGGCTCCAGGTACATCTACTTCAATGCGATGAACGGTGAATTCCCCGTCGAAATACCCCAGTCGCTGCCCCAGGCGCAGCAAACGCGTCTTAAAGGATTCGTAGTCACCGTGGTGTAGGGTGTTGCCAATCACCAGCGATGTATTGTGGAGCAATTCATGGAACTGTTGATTATCGCGGGCCGACCCCGCGAGGCGTATATCCACACGGGAGATCAGAACCGGGTCGTTGGCGGCGACAACGATAGTGAGCTGCCATTGCGGTTGGCTCTTATCGAAGCGCAGCTCAACGTCGGGGCGGTAATAGCCCAGCGCCTTTAAACTGTCTCTCACCCGCTGATCTAAAACAGCGAGGAAAATTGAGCGCTGCTGAACCGTTTCAGGTTCGTCACCCAGCCACGCGGCCACATTTTTCGCCGGTTTGCCGCGAATCCCCTCTATGGAATAGCTCAGGGCGCTAGCGAATACCGCTGCGGGAAGGTAAAAAAGCAAGCTCAGAGCAAGGCACGCGATGCCACGCATTGTTGATACTCTCAGTTACCGGGTTCGGCTGCGCACGCAGTGCCCCAATAATTAAAGCTGGCAAAGCGTGGGCTGCTGGGCAAGTACATGGTGTCCATACCTTTCACCGAAAAGCCACCCGCGGCCAGTATTTGGGGGATATCTCGATTCAGGTGGCAACCACCGGCAATTTTTCCCCAAAAGCCGTCCAGGCGATCCTGCCATTTACAGACATTCACATCGGGCGCTTTGCCATGCTCACAAAATATCAGTTCGCCGGAGGGGCGCAATACCCTCTGCATGCCTTGCAAGGCCGCTACCGGATCCGGAATAGTGCACAGGCTATAGGTGATTAAAATGGTATCAACGCTGTCATCCGCCAGGGGTATTTCCCCGTCAGGCAAGCCGATGAATTCAACCTCAAAATCGACAGTGGCAATCCTGCGCGCCGCCAATTCCCAAGACTCTTCGGAGGGATCCAGGCCGATGACGCGCTCCACTTTCGCCGGGTCATAGAAGGGCAAATTGAGCCCTGTGCCTATGCCTATTTCCAGTACGGTGCCGCTTGCCCCGGGTACCACTTTCTCACGCTGTTCCATGATTGGCTTCGTTCCGCAGGCGCAGTTGATGAATCTTGGCAAGATATGCCTGTCGTAAAATCCCATGCGATTCCCCCAGTTAAAACAGCGGCCATTATAGCGCCCTGGGGCGATAAAAATACGGGCTGCCAGAAACGGCGAACTTCACCCCGTAAACATGTTCCAAAAACCTTTTATTGCGCAGCGGAAGAATAACTGAATATGCCATAGCGAGAGTCTATACTGTCGCCCCGAGACGATTTGATAGAACGCATAGAAGAGATGATTTGACTATGAACCTCCATATCATTACCACCGGCGGCACCATCGACAAAATCTATTTTGATGAAAAAAGCGACTTTCAAGTCGGCGATCCAGTTATCGGGGGGCTGCTGGACAAAATGCAGGTGGGATTCAAGTTCACCGTAGAGTCCGCCCTGCGCAAGGACAGTCTGAATATGACCGATGAAGATCGCGCACTGATTCGCCAAAAGGTAGTGCAGTGCAGCGAAGACTGTGTCCTGATCACGCATGGTACCGATGGCATGGTGGCCACGGCCAAGGCTTTAACGGGCATAGCAGACAAGCGAATCGTGCTCACGGGCGCCCTGCAACCTGCGGCGTTTACCCAAACTGACGCAATTTTCAATGTGGGCTGCGCCATCGGTGCTGCCCAGTGTAAGGACCCCGGTGTTTATATCGCCATGAACGGTCAAATATTCGATGCCGACAAGGTTGTTAAGAACGTCTCGGAGAACCGGTTTGAGGCGGTTTCTCATGCTGTTTGACGAGCCCCTGGACGCCGGTGGTCCGCTCAGGGAGCAACTGCGTAAATTTTATCGCCTGGATGAAGGGGAAGTGCTGGCACATTTGGCACCCCTCGCCCGGCTTGAAAGCGCGGCCCGCAGCCGAGCCCACGCTCGGGCGCGGGAGTTGGTGATCAATATCCGGGCCCAACAAATCGGCAAAGGGGGAGTCGACGCCCTGCTCAACGAGTTTGCCCTGTCCACCGAGGAAGGTGTGGTATTGATGTGCCTGGCCGAGGCTCTGTTGCGGGTTCCCGACCGGCTAACCACCGATCGCCTGATCCGCGACAAACTATCCTCGGGTGACTGGAGCGCCCATCTGGGCAATAGTGATTCACTGTTCGTAAACGCCTCTGCCTGGGGACTTTTGCTCACCGGAAAGGTCGTCACCTACAACGACGAATATACATCGGAGCAGTTTGGCCTGCTGAAAAAAACCATGGGCCGCCTCGGCGAGCCAGTGATTCGCTCCTCGGTACGCTATGCGATGAAAATAATGGGCACCCAATTTGTACTGGGAACAAACATTCAAAGCGCTGTGGAGCGTGCTCGCGATGCCGAGTCCGAGGGTTACCGTTATTCCTATGACATGCTTGGCGAAGGCGCCCGCACCATGGCCGACGCCGATCGCTACTTCGATAGTTACATGAATGCGATAGATGTCATTGGCAAAGCCGCGGGCGGGCGCGGCCCCTACGACAGCCCAGGCATTTCGGTAAAGCTCTCCGCCATTCATCCGCGCTACGAATTTTCACACCGACAACGCGTCATGGCAGAGTTGGTGCCGCGCCTGAAAAAGCTCGCCCGGGCGGCCCGGGCCTACGACATTGGCTTTACCGTAGATGCAGAGGAAGCTGATCGCCTGGAACTCTCCCTGGATATTATCGAGGCCCTGTTCAGCGACCCCGACCTGGCGGGTTGGGAGGGCTTTGGCATCGCCGTCCAGGCCTATCAGCGACGCGGCATCGTGGTCATCGAATGGGTGCGGGAACTCACCCGGCGGGTCGGCAGAAAAATGATGGTGAGGCTGGTTAAAGGTGCCTACTGGGACACGGAGATCAAACTCGCCCAGGTGGAGGGTCACAGCGATTTCCCAGTGTTTACCCAAAAAGCCGCCACCGATGTTTCCTTCCAGGCCTGTGCCCACAAGCTGCTGCAATACCGGGATACCCTCTTTCCCCAGTTCGCCACGCATAATGCCTACACCGTTGCGACAATACTGGAGATGGATACCACCCGCAGTGGGTTTGAATTTCAACGCCTGCACGGCATGGGGGATGCGCTTTACGACCAGGTTCTCAAGCAGGACAAGGTGCCCTGTCGAATTTATGCACCGGTGGGTGAGCATGCGGATTTGTTGGCGTATCTGGTTCGCCGCCTGCTGGAAAATGGCGCCAACAGCTCTTTTGTCAACAACATTGTGGACAACTCTATTCCGGTTGACTCCCTGCTGGACGACCCCCTCGAGCAAGTGGAATCCTGGGACCACAAATCCAATCCCTTTATTGCGCGTCCCGCCAATCTGTACGGTGAAGAGCGTGTCAACGCCGCCGGTGTAGACCTGACCGATGCGGATATGCTGATGCCCATGCGTGACAACATGGACGCGTGGCTGTCCACCCTCCCCCTGGATTACGCCAACGGTGGAGAAACCCTCGCCATCGTAAACCCGGCGGATCACAGTGAGCGAGTGGGGACCGTATCTCTGGCCGGGGCCGCTGCTATGGAGCTGGCATTGGAGAAGGGCCAGAAAGCATTTACCGAATGGAGTTTAGCCCCCGTCGCCCAGCGCGCCGAATTGTTAAACAAACTGGCACTGGCGCTGGAGAAAAACCGGGATGAACTCATCGCACTATGCTGCAAGGAAGCGGGGAAAACCCTGGCTGATGGCGTGGCTGAGGTGCGCGAAGCGGTAGATTTTTGCCGCTATTACGCCACCCGTGCTGTTGCCGAACAATTTGCCGAACAGGGGCTGCAGCCCCGGGGGATTGTGCTGTGTATCAGTCCCTGGAATTTCCCGCTGGCTATTTTTCTGGGCCAGGTCACAGCGGCGGTAGTAGTGGGAAACACGGTATTAGCCAAGCCGGCGGAGCAGACCAGCCTGATTGCCATCCGCGTCATCGAACTTATGCAGGCCTGCGGCTTTCCCCCAGCGGTAGCCCAGTTAGTTATTGCACGTGGTGTGGATGTGGGCGAACAGCTGGTTCCAGACCCGCGGGTGAAGGCGGTGATGTTCACTGGCTCCACTGAGACCGGCACCTGGATTTCGCGGCGCCTGGCCCAGCGGCCCGATGCGCCGGTTCCCCTGATTGCGGAAACCGGCGGCCAAAACTGTATGCTTGTGGATTCAACTGCGCTGCCGGAACAGGTAGTGGACGACGTTATCAACTCGGGGTTTCAAAGCGCGGGACAACGTTGCTCTGCCTTGCGGGTGCTGTTTCTGCAAGAGGATATCGCCGACATAATCATCGAGATGATCAGCGGCGCAATGGCGGAATTGACCATTGCAGACCCTGCACTACTTTCCACGGACATTGGCCCGGTCATCGATTCAAAGGCACTGCAGGGCTTGCGCGACCATATACACTATTTGAATGACGCCGGACGCATGCTCTACACCTGTCAGGTTCCGCCGGGCACTGACCATACCTTCTTCCCTCCAGCCCTGTATGAAATTAGTAACTTGTCCCTGTTGAAACGGGAGGTGTTCGGCCCCATCGTCCATATCATTCGATACCGCGCCAGCGAGCTGAGCGCCGTGTTGCAGGATATCAACAACACGGGCTATGGCCTGACTTTCGGTGTACACAGTCGAATCGAACAAATGACCACCAATGTGGGCCGAATCATTCGCGCCGGAAATATTTATATCAACCGCAATATGATCGGGGCCATCGTGGGGGTACAACCCTTTGGCGGTCTGGGGCTGTCGGGAACCGGGCCCAAGGCAGGCGGGCCACAGTATCTGACCAGACTGGTAACAAACCACATTGAAGCGGCCAACGCAGCTGTGCAAAAACCGCTGCCGACCATAGCCGAGCCGCACCCAATCGACAAGGGCGTGGTAGACGCTGGCGCATCTGGCTGGGCCGACACCCTACTGAAAGATCGAAATGCCCTCCTGCAAGCCTTCATTGCCAGCTATGCGAAACATGTCGAAATCGTGACTGCCGCTGAAGAATGGCTGCACGACGCCACTGAACGACTTGCGGCACCCGAGGTACTCCCCGGCCCAACCGGCGAATCAAACACACTCTACCTCGAACCGCGGGGCAAGTTGGTGGTCGTTGTGGACAATATCGCGCGCACCAGGGAGTATCTCATGGCCACCGTGGTGGCCCTTATCGCGGGGAACACAGTGCTGGTGCTGGCCGATGAGGAATGTCTCGCCAGCTGGCGGAATATTGCGAACGACATGGCATGCACCGACATCGCAACTGCCGCCATCCGCGTATTACCATTGGCTGCATGGCAGCTCGCACTGCACTGCGAGCACACCAACGGAGTGATAGTACACCCCGCCAGTGAGTACCGCCGCGCCGTCGCTCAATCGATCGCAACGAGGGAAGGGCCGATCATCCCCTTGATTAGCAGTGTTTCGCCGTCATCTTTATTACACCAGACAACGGTGGAGAAGACCGTTTCCATCGACACCACCGCCGCCGGTGGCAATGCTTCGCTTATGACAATGGCAAACTAGGGAGCCTCTGAACAAGTCTATGACATCTCTGGCTCATGCCACCGAGTCGACCCGTTCGATGATAGTACCGTTGGCTGTGCCACCGCCCTCACAAATCGCCAACAAACCATAGCGCTTACCAGTGCGGTGCAATTCGTGAATCAGTGTGGTCATGAGTTTGGCGCCGGTGCCGCCCAAGGGGTGCCCCAGGGCCTGGGCGCCGCCGTTAACATTGAGCTTGGCCATGTCCGCATCCAGCGCTTTGGCCCAGGCCAGTGGCACGGAGCCAAATGCTTCATTGATTTCCGCCAGGTCAATATCGCCCATCTGTAAGCCCGCCTTGCTCAACACTTCCTCCGTCGCCTTGATCGGGCCCTCCAACATGATCACCGGGTCGGTCCCCACCACAGACATGGCGACAATTTTTGCGAGCGGGGTAAGCCCCAGGCGCCGACAAGCGTCGCCACTTGCAACCATCACCGCCGCCGCGCCGTCACAAATTTGTGAGGCATTTGCCGCCGACAGTAAACCACCTTCCTGCATAGGCTGCAGGCCGGCAATGGCGTCCAGGGTGGCCTCCATGCGGATACCCTCATCCTGATCGTGGACGGCCGCGCTGCCATCTTCCAGGGTAACGTCGATGGCTACGATTTCGGCGCTGAATCGCCCCTGCTCAACCGCCTCTTTTGCCTTCATATGACTACTCAGCGCGAAGGCATTGAGCTCGTCACTGGTCAATTCATACTTGGCGGCCAGCATTTCCGCCCCGGCAAACTGATTAAACTGTACCCCGGGATAGCGCTCGGAAATTTTTTGACCATAGGGCAAACCATGCTCCGCCTTGTAACCATCAATGATATTGGCACCAATGGGCACTTGGCTCATACTTTCCACACCGCCGGCGATAACCACGTCCTGGGTACCCGACATGACCGCCTGTGCGGCGAAGTGAATGGCCTGCTGGCCGGAGCCACACTGGCGATCCACGGTTGTGCCCGGCACCGACTCACCCAGTACCGAGGAAAGACAGACGTTGCGCGCAATATTACTGGACTGGGCGCCAACCTGGGACACGCAGCCAAAAATCAAATCGTCTATTTCTTCGACCGACACACCCACCTTGTCCACCAGAGCATCGACTACCAGCGCTCCCAGATCAATGGGATGAACAGCGGACAAGCGGCCATTTTTCTTACCACCGGCGCTGCGTAAGGCACCTACTATATATGCATTAGACATATTTACTCACTCTCCTTTTTCAGATTAAAAAGTATCAATATTCAATTCAGGTTGGCTACATAGGCCCGGGCCGCGTGGTAATCGGCCTTGCCATTTTCGCCGCGAAAGATGGTATCAACGGCGTATATCGCCTTGGGTGATTTGTACGCCGCCAGCAACTGGTGCACATGCTCGCGCAACTCGCCAATCGCCGCCATCTCTCCCTCGGCGAATACCACTATGGCGGTTACCGCCTGCCCCCATTTCTTATCATCCACTCCAAACACCAGGGCATCATCCACCGCCGCATGAGTTTTCAGCGCTTCTTCGACTTCCTCCGGGAATATCTTCTCGCCCGCAGAATTAATGCAGGCACTGCCGCGACCCAGCAGGTTCAAGGTACCGTCCACCTCTACCGTACACCAGTCTCCCGGAATGGAATAGCGCACTCCGTCAATCGTGGGAAATGTTGTCGCGGTTTTTTCATCGTCCTTGTAATAACCCAGGGGAATTGGCCCCGTCCTGGCAATAAACCCGCGCGCTCCACTACCGGGGCGCACCTCCTCAAAGTCTTCATTAAACACCTTACACCCCGGCCCAATGGCAAAGCGCGCACTGGTTGAGACGGCCGTATTAGAGCGGCCGTCGGATACTGCGGAGCCAAAACCTAGCGCCTCAGAAGAGCCAAATGCGTCCAACAACACCATGTCGCTATGGTGCCGCAACAAACCCTCTTTCACTGGGGGGCTCCACATCACGCCGGAGGAAATTATCACTTCCAATGAGCTGATATCCCAACGCCCAATATTTTCCTCCAGAGCATTGAGCATGGGTGTGGCAAACGCGTCACCGACAATAACCACAGCGTTAACCTCACGACGCTGAACCGTGTGCCACAACTCCTCGACATCAAAGCGCTGACCTGTGAGAGTGACCAGAGCACCCCCGCCCGCCAGCGACGACATCGAAGTCAACAAGCCTGTGCCGTGCATCAGGGGGCAGGCAACGAGTTGAATAAATACCCTGCCGTAATTGCGCAGGTTCTCCAGATGCTGCGCAGGTGATTCGGGCGCTACATTCAGATTGCAGCGCGCGCCTGCACCGGCCCCCAGTGCGTGCCACAGATCATCCTGCCGCCACATGACGGCCTTCGGCATGCCGGTGGTGCCACCGGTGTAGATGAACACCAAGTCATCACCAGATCGCTCGATATCGAGAGCCGCGCCACTGCCGGCTGTAACCAGGCGTTCGTAAGGAGCTCCGCTCTCTATCCAGTGCATGTCTGGCAGGCGGGTTTGCAACGTTGCAATATGCACCTTGAACTCTGCGCCATACACAGCCACAACCGCATCCGAATTATCCAGTATGTAATGGAGTTCATCGTCCCGGTACCGGTAATTGACATTCACTGGCACCAGGCGCGCCTTGCAACAGGCCACCAGTGTTTCCATATACTCGGGGCAATTGCGCATGTAGATGGCGACCTTGTCCCCCGCTACCGCACCGCGTTCCAGCAGGGCGCGGGCAAGATTATTACTGCGAGCAGTTAACTCGCCCCAGGTGACAATTTTATCGCCGTGAATAAGTGCCGGAGTGTCAGCGGCAAGGACTTCGCCGCAGCCGTCAAACAAATCCCCAAAGTTCCATCCCACCTGAGCAAGACCCCCTGTGACTAAAAGGGGACTAGCCTACTACTCTGAGGTAGGCGCTGTCACCCCGCTCGACCAAACCGTGAATTTCCGTGCCATTTTTACTGTGGTACAGATCCAGCAGAAATTCGGCGATACCCCGGGAGATTTCCTGGCCGGGAATGAGCACGGGGATACCCGGGGGATACGGCACGACCAGATCTGCGCTGATCGCCCCTACAATGGCGTCGTTTAAACCGTGCGAGCCGGCGGCCATAAGCGACACTTCCCGGGCGGGGCCAAAGTAAGCCTCGCGCGGCAAGGCGTGAAACGAACTGAGTGCGGGTAGCGGCGGAACGCTGCGGGGTATCGATGGCTTCTTATCGGCCAGTTTCGCGGCCAGTTTCACCATGGCGTTGAGCAAGCGAATCACTTTACTCTCGGTGGAACCCAAGGTGACCAGCACCAACAGGGTGTTGTGCGTGACTTTCTCCACCTGAATGCCGTAGTGCTCAAAGAGTTCCAGTTGCAGATGCCGTGCACTTATTCCCGAGGCGGACACATCGATGCTGAGTTTACTCGGATCCAGGCGGATACCGTCATCGACCAGTTCTTCCGGCAACATATCTGCCAGGGTAAGCACTCGAAATACGCCGGTTTTATCAATGCCTGCCCGCAACCTCGCGGCGATGTCGATACAGCGCGAGAGTTGGCGGAAGCCCTCCATACTCATTTGCTTACGCGCCACGTCAAGACTCGCGATCATGGCGTACTGGGGGCTGGTGGAGGTATGCATATTGAGGTCTTCCCGAAAGCGATGCTCATCGAAATCGGGATCGGCCACGTGGATCATGCTGGCCTGGGAGAAGGCGGACAACATTTTGTGCGTACTTTGGGTCACATAATCGGCACCGCACTCCAGCGCATTGGGACGCAGGTCCGGGTGAAACCGGCCGTGGGCATACCAGGCTTCGTCGATGAGCACTTTAATCCCGCTTTGGTGCGCGTAGTCGATAATAGGCGCCAGGTCATAGTAAAACCCATCGTAGGTGCACGACGTCAGCACCAACAGACCCGCGTCGGGATTGTCATCGATTGCCTGGTAAATGTGTGCTTTGCGCACCGGCCCGTAGAAACCGTATTCCGCCTTGAGCGAGGCATGCAGGTACACCGGCTCAACTCCAAATAAGATAACCGCGTGGTGAATGGACTTATGACAGGCCCGATCGACAATCATTTTTCCGCCGGCGCCCAACATGTGCTGAATGATGACCTTGTTGGCGGTAGAGGTGCCATTGGTGACAAAAAACGTGTGGCTGGCGCCGAAAGCATCCGCCGCGAGGTCTTGCGCCTCCTGGATGACGCTGTGAGGTTCCAGCAGGGAATCGAGCACCTGAACAGACACCGACAAATCGGTGTTGAATATATGCTCACCCATCATCTGGTGAAAATCTGCTACCCAGGGGCTGTCGCGAAGGCTGTCGCCGCCTGAGTGGCCGGGGGTGTGCCAGGCGTCCTTAGCACTGTAGACGTAATCGCGCAGGGTATCGGCAAAGGGAGTGGTGGCTCTATGTTGGATGGCCGTTTGAATCTGCCTGAACAGGTGGTTCATATTTTCATCGTTGCGATCGAGCAACTCTACCGCAAGATCGGGCAGCTCTACCCCATGCTCAACCGCCATAAAAATATCCAATTCCGCCCGACAGGCCTTTAATTTCGATACTAGATCGGCGGCGTCGGCAATGGTCACAGCATCAATGACGACCGCCTGCAATAAACCGTCCTTGGCGGCCAGCTGCAGCGCCTCCCGCGCGGAGCTTGCGGGAACAAAGCAATACTCGCAGCTCTTACTCGCCACCGTGTCACTGTGGCTACACTCATCGAGTGCACTGACCCAGTGCTCACGCAGCTCATCGCTGGCGCTGACCAGGGCTATATTGGCAACTATATTCGACATTTGGCGAAACTCCGTCAACAGGCTTTTCTCACTTGGAATATCGCCATTTTATGTGCAATTTACGGCAATTTAAATGGATAATCTGACGGATTACCGTACTATATCTAGCACTTTAACGGCTTTGGCCTACAAAATGATGAAATTGGACACCGTGGATCAACAATTACTGGACTTGCTGCGATCGAATGCTCGCGCCAGCACCAGCGCCCTGGCCCGCACATTGGGGGTATCGCGCAGTACCGTACAAGATAGAATCAATCGCCTGGAGCGGCGCAAGATTATAGCCGGCTACACTGTTCGCTTTGACGATACCTTTAGTGAGCGCCAGCTTAACGCCCATGTCATGATTCAGGTGAATCCCAAAGCGAGCCACAAAATTGTCGCCGCGCTGGCTCGCATGGCCGCCGTCATGACCGTACACACCGTGAGCGGTATTTACGATCTGGTGACCACGGTCCAAACGGTTAGCCCCCGGGAGATGGACGGCGTACTGGATGAGATAGGCGCATTGACCGGGGTGGAAAAAACGACCACCTCGATTGTGCTAGCAACTAGGTTCCAACGCTAGCGGAGGCGGTTTTTATTTCCTTGACATGAAGAGCGCCAAATAAAAATACATTGGCCAGGTGCCGCCCCAGCGAGCCCCCCGCCGCTGCGCAGAGCTTGTAATACACGGCAACTTCAATCAAGTGGATAATCACCAGACCGACCAGGATCCAATAGGAAATTTGACCGATATTACTGTCCTGCATAGTCGTTGCCAGAAGGCCCAGTACGGCATAAAAAACAAGCAGGCTAATTTTTGGTACTGACATAATCGTTCTCCGTGTGTGTTCAGTGCTGGTACGCTTCAGGATCCAAGCGGCGCATTTCTGCCTCTATCCATCGCTCGATCTCCTCCATCAGTTCCCCCGGCTCGCGCCCCTCGGCGGAAATGGGTTGCCCGATGGATACATCAATGATGCCGGGACGCAGGACAAATGATCGACGGGGCCAACAGCGCCCGGAAGCAACAGCAATAGGAATAATATAGGCGTCGGTGGCGACGGCCAGCCGGGAAGCCCCAGCCTTGTAGACGCCTTTTTTACCGCGTTCAATTCGAGTGCCCTCGGGAAACATGATGATCCACTTGCCATCATCCATTAAAACCTTACCCTGCTCGGCCACCTTATTCCAGGCCTGCGCCCGCTGACTGCGGTCGATATGAATCATATCGAGTCGTCCCATGCACCAGCCAAAAATAGGAATCCGCAACAGTTCTTTTTTAAACACATAGGCCAGTGGATGCGATGTCATGCTGGGAAAGTAAAAGGTCTCCCAGGTTGATTGATGCTTAGGACATAGGATGATCCTGCGCATATCATCCGCCGCGGGCAGGTTTTCCTCCCCGTGTATACGATATTTAACACCACCTACCAGTCGGGCGGCGATAATAATACCGCGCAGGTAGGGCGCCGCGAACCACCACCACAGCGTGTCACTGCGTAGAAACAAGGAACCAAGCACCAAAGCCAGGCCATTGGGAATTACCGACACGGCCATCCATGAAAAGACGAGTATGGATCGCAGTCTATTCATGCGGCTTTCTCTATCTGTACCTTACCTTCAACGCTCTGTAGAAACTCGCCGATATTTTCGAAAGCTGCGTCCGCTTCGGGCAATTGCGGAGTAAACATCTGCCACACATGCACCATGAATGGCCAATGCTGCATCAGCACGGGTGAGCCCGCTGCTTGAGCCTTGGCAACATAACGCCGGGTGTCATCGAACAACATCTCGGCTTCACTGACCTGCAGCAAAACCGGCGGCAGGCCGGACAAATCGCCGCGCAGCGGAGAAACAATGGGGTCGGCGGGTCGAATACGCGACATAAACCATGAACTCCACCACATTAACACTTTTGGCACACGGGCCAGCTTGCCAAACTGCGGCCCCAGCATGGGATCGCTGGCGATGTTGGAGCGCAAACTGGGGGCGGTGAGGGTCGCGTCCACTGCCGGCGAAAGCGCCACCGCCGCGTTCGGCGCACGCAAATTTTGATCCCGCACCCAGGCGATTAACGACAAGGTCAGATTGCCGCCGGCGGAATCACCTGCCACTACCAGGAATTCGCTATCCGCACTGCCCTCGGGGCCGTTTTGTAAAATCCAGCGATAGGCTTCCCGGCAGTCCTGGATACCATCCATGCGGCTATTTTCCGGCATCAGGCGGTAATCAAGTGAGAATACTGCGGCATTGGCAACCTGGGAGAGTTTGTCTGTGATGGCGCGGTGACTTTTGGGGCTGCCTGCAATCCAGGCACCGCCGTGAATATACAACAAACGCCTGTTCGAATTTATCCCCGGCGCCAACACCCATTCGCCGCGCAATGAGCCTTCATGGACAGGACGAAATTCGCTGACAAAGTCCTTGTCGTCACTGGCGGCGTCGAGGTAATCGCGCAGCGCATAGAGTCGGCTCTTGCGCGTACCCCCCGCCATCGCCGAGGCCATTTCCTGTAAGGAGGCGACAACCTCGTGGTGGCCCTCGCTGGGTTGGCCTTCCGACTGCGGTAGAACATTGCTGTCCAGATACGCCATATTTTCGCCACGCAGATAGCGCAGACTAAAGGCAACGAACGCCAGAACGAGTAAAATAAACCAGGCCATTGAGGAAACTCCAAAAGGTTTTGCAGTGCATTAAACCAGAATGTAGCGCCCGGTGAAAACCCCCGGGACTGTACTGGCTGTCAATTCAGGGTAGAATTGGCCTCGAACCGTCAAAATACAAAAGTCTAGCAACGATGCCCTATTCAATCCTCAGGCCCATTTTACTGGTAGCGACGATTCTCCTAGCTGTTGCTCCCCGAGTGGCCGCCGGGGATATCCGTCATACATTTCATCACCAGAACCGATCACTTGAACTGCTCGTCAGCGACGAGTACAGAGAGCCCATGCAGAGAAATCTGGTGATCTGGGCCGATTATATTTCGCAGGCCCTGCTGCAAGTGTACGGCCGCTGGCCCAGAGAGAACTGGCAGATCCGGGTATCACCGGTGTCCGCCGGCAGCACCGACCCCATACCCTGGGCGCAGGTTCACAGAGGCGCAACCGACACGGTTGAGTTCTATACGTCACTCACGGCCTCGGCAGATGAGTTGAACAACGCCTGGACAAGCTATCATGAAATTTCCCATCTACTCATTCCCTACCGGGGCTGGGGCGATATGTGGTTCAGCGAGGGACTGGCAACCTACTACCAGAATGTACTTCAGGCCCGGGTGGGCCGGCTTAATGAGCAGGAAATGTGGCAGCACATTTATGAGGGCTTTCGGCGCGGTCAGGCCCAGTCAGAATTTGACGACGTAGACTTGCATACCATGAGCGCGGAGTTGCGACAAAAAGGCGGCTATATGCGCGTGTACTGGAGTGGTGCCTGGTATTTTTTAACGGCAGACCTGCGGTTGCGACAACAATCAGGCGGCAAGCGCACCCTGGACAGTGCACTGGAAAAACTCAACCAGTGCTGCGCCGATCAGAAAATGTCGGTGCTGGAAATGGTCCGAAAACTCGACGAGCTCAACAAACTTCTGTTGTTCCATCCGCTTTATCTGGAAATGGTATCCTCCACCCACACCCCTTCCTTTGAACCCCTGTTTGCCAGCATGGGGATCTCGATTATTAATGACGCGGTACAACTGCAGACGGTGGGACCCGGCGCCAAATTACGCTCGGAGATTGCCGCCCGTAAAAGCCTGTAATTGCTTCGTAGTAGCGGTATACTTATTCGTTTGGTTAGCTGAAAGTAAACTTCAGGGCTTATGCAAACTTCAATTTACTGCGCGAACCTACCCCGCTATCCCGTGCCAGGCCGGTGAAAAAAATCATCACTAAAGCCGATATTCGCGCTCACCTGGAACGGGAAACCGAACACTTTCTCGACGCCGGGGGTCAGGTGGAAAAAATACCCCGGGGCCTCAGCGGCCGCGACGCCCGGGAATCCATGATGCTGCCCTCGCGCAGCCTGTTCATTGAGCCCAGCATCGCCCGCACACCGATCCCCGAAGTCATAGCAGCGATAGAGGCTCGGCGCAAGGCATTGATCAAGCGCACCCAAGCTCCCAAGCGAAGCCGACTGCCGCGACGGCGACGCAAGATGCTCTATGATGATTTCGGCGAACCCCTGCGGCGGATTTGGATAGACGACTAGCACCGTATAACACATAAAAAAGGGGCCGAAGCCCCGTGTTATACCCCTGCTAATTACCCCAGTCGGCGACGAACACCACCCAACAGGCCCCCCAGGCCCAGGAAGGCAGCACCGACCAGACCAATAATAAACAGTGGGCTTGCCGTAGTGGGCATTTCTATCACTTCCTCTTCGATGATAATGCTATCGATCTCGTCGGGACCATCTTCATCTTCGACGATGAGGGCGAATCTATCTTCAGGAATATAGACGTTCAATTCCTGACCACGCATTAAATCACTGGCTCGATACTGCCGTCCGCCGATTTCAGCGCGCCAGCTGTTATCCAGAACAACACTGCGGCTGTCGCCTTTGCCACCATCGGTGTGTATTGTACGAAATGTCATGCGGTTACCGCGCACGCGGACAACCTCGATACCTACCTTGGCATACATCTTGCCGTTTTTTTCATAAACCGCCACGCAGGATTTGCCCACATCCGGGTTTGCCGCCAACACCTCGGCCGACCAGTTCAGGTCTGCGCAGGTGGGCGCAGCATCCCCTGCCGTCTCTGCAGTGCTGTCGTCGTCCTGGGCCAGTACCTGACCCATTGATAAAGACAGGGCAATTCCCATACCTATTACGAGCTTCTTATTCATGTCAATTCCTCCTTAATGTTGAATGACATTGGTGATGTCGAGGGACGCTGTCACGATAAATCGCTGGGGCGCATGTCCGACAAAATAAAAGGGATAACAAGTGACCAGAGTAACGGTTTGCTGCTGCGTATCACGCAGTA
>SMVB01414257.1_pt1 | contig 23461 bp, 23 predicted proteins | sample 2456461 | NCBI WGS metagenome assembly SMVB01 (sample SAMN11095934, study PRJNA526329) | marine sediment metagenome | biome: Marine sediment; feature: Surficial sediment; material: Deep marine sediment; isolation source: Hadal surficial sediment | place: Pacific Ocean | collected 2014-05 | depth...
CCTCGGGACGAGCATAAGGGATAAAGAGTATTTCTTCGGTTTCAGAAAAGAGCTTCGTAATTTGTTCAGATAAGTACGATAAAAAAGTTCCGCCGTGGAGTGTTGAAGTACTTGCTATAAGAATGTTTTTCATAATTGATTTGAAAAGTATAAATTTAACAAACCTTCACAAATAGTTTAAGATTTTTAAAGAAAATTATGTATTATTTAATTTTATTTTATAAAACATGTAACGCTGCTTTTTTAAAATCGTCTTATGTAAATATAGGCGATATTTTAACTTATTAAATTATATGAAGATTTTAAGAATTGCTTTTCTGGTTTTTTTGTTTATACTTATAACAGGTTCTACGTCTCATAAATTCTATGTAAGTATTACGAAAGTTGAATTTGTAAAAGAAAAAGAGACCTTACAAATAATCACTAAAATATTTATTGAAGATTTAGAACAAGCTCTTCAAGAAAGGTATGATCCTTCTATTTCACTAGCTTCTATTAAGGAAACCGAAAGCGATGTAGCTTATCTGAAAAAATATATCCTTCAGAAAATAAAAATAAAAGTAAACGGAACACCGGTTTCAATTCAATACATAGGTAAAGAATACGATATAGACATTGTAAATGTTTATTTAGAAATTGAAAATATTAAGGAATTAAAATCAATAGAAATTGAGAATAAAATATTGATGGATATGTTCTCCGAACAACAAAACATTATCCATTTAAAAACACCAAATAATCGCCGAAGTCTTGTTTTGGACTTTGATAATCCTAAAGGTGTGTTAAACTTTTAGTAAAGAATTAATTAACTCCAGAATAAAAACTATTTTTAAAAACTTTAAAAATACCAAACTAAAATTATTACCTATGAAATTAGTAAAACACCTATCCTTAATTGCTGTATTTCTTATAGCTGGAATGACCTTTGCACAGGAAGAAGACGAAAAACGCGAACCTGGACATTATAACAACAATTCTTTCAAACAATTGTATGAGGAATTCTCGACTCCAAATCAATACAGATCTGCAAGTGGAGCTCCAGGACCGAATTATTATCAACAACAAGCAGATTATGTTATGGATATTGTGTTGGATGACAAGAACAAAATACTATCTGGATTTGAAACCATCACCTACACAAACAATTCTCCCGATGTATTAGAATATCTTTGGGTTCAATTAGATCAGAACGTGCGTTCCAGGGATTCTAAATCTCCATTAATAAAATCTAGTGATTCTACTCCGGCCAATAGGGTAGGTACCTTTGTAAATGAATATATGAGCGAAGGATTTGACGGTGGTTTCAATTTACAAGAAGTAAAAAATGTAAACGGCAATAATATAGAGTATACCATTAACCGTACTATGATGCGTGTTGAAATGTCTGAAAAATTAATGCCAGGTGAAAAATTTACCTTTTCTATAAAATGGTGGTATAATATAAATAATCATGTAACAAACCGTGCTCGTAGTGGTTATGAGGAGTTCGATGATGGAAATCGCGCTTATGTAATAGCACAGTTCTTTCCTCGTATGGCCGTATATAATGATGTAGAAGGGTGGCAGAACAGCCAGTTTTGGGGTCGTGATGAGTTTGCGTTACCTTTTGGAAATTATGAGGTAAGTATTACAGTTCCTGCAGACCATATATTAGATGGTACCGGAGCCCTTCAAAACAGAAAAGAAGTGTTTAGTAAGGAGATGATGAAAAGATATAAACAAGCTAAAAAAGAGTATGATACTCCTGTCATTATAGTGTCCCAAGAAGAAGCTGATGCAGCTTCTAGTGGTTTTGCAACTGGAACTAAGACCTGGAGATTCAAAGCCGAAAACGTAAGGGATTATGCCTTTGCTACCTCTCGAAGATTTATTTGGGATATGATGGCTGTAAAAATTGGAAACAATGAAGTTATGGCAGTTTCTCTTTATCCAAAAGAAGGTAATCCTCTTTGGGAAGAGTGGTCAACTAAAGTAGTTGCCAGTACTTTAAAGTCTTACTCAAGAATGACTTTTGATTATCCTTATCCAAAAGCAATCTCAGTTCATGCCAAAAATCAAGGAATGGAATATCCTATGATTTGCTGGAATTATGGAAGACCCGATGAAGATGGACATTATAGTGAGCGAACCAAATACGGAATGTTTGGTGTAATAATTCATGAAATAGGTCACAACTTCTTTCCTATGATTGTTAACAGCGATGAGCGTCAATGGACCTGGATGGACGAGGGTATTAACACCTTTGTACAATATGTTGCTGAACAAGATTTTGGCGAAAGTTACCCAGAGGCAATTTCTCCTAACCAAAAATACCCTTCAAGACGGGGTCCGGCAAATAATATAGTAGGATATATGTCTGGAGACCAAGGAAGCATGGCACCTATAATGACTAAAGGATTAAATACTTTCAATTTTGGAGCAAATGGATATTCAAAACCTGCTACCGGATTAAATATTCTAAGAGAAACTATAATGGGTCGTGATCTGTTTGATTATTCCTTTAAAATATACGCTCAGCGTTGGATGTTTAAACATCCTTCTCCAGAGGATTTCTTCCGTACTATGGAAGATGCTTCGGCAGTAGATTTGGATTGGTTCTGGAGGGGTTGGTTCTACACTACTAATTATGTTGATATAGGAATAAAAGAAGTAAAGAAATATTACGTTACTTCAAAGATGAACCAAGGTATTAAAGATATTATGGAAGCAAGGGGTTTAACTGAAAGTGACCTACCACCATTAGTTTATTATGTAAGTGAAGATAGTGAGGATTTTGATGAAAGCATGCGTACCGAAACATTAGAGGATATAAGTACACTTCAAGAATATATTATGGATAATTTTGAGCCTGCCGATCGAGCGAATCTTAAAAATCCGAATTATTTTTACGAAATTACTTTTGTAAAACCCGGTGGAATTCCAATGCCTATTATTGTTGAATATACCTATAGTGATGGTTCTACAGAAAGAGTTACCTATCCTGCACAAATTTGGAAAACCAGAGATGATTCTGTTGGAAAGATTATTACCTCTAATTTAGAAATCGTTAAGATTGTAGTAGATCCAGATGAAGAAACTGCAGATATTGATACTTCAAACAACAGTTGGCCAAAGCGTAAAAAACTTGGAGAATTCGACAAGTTTAAGGAAAAGGTGAAAGGATAAAATTTGGAAAGATTAAAGTAGTTGAGAATCCTCTATTAGCTATACTGTTTTTAGAGGGTTTTTCATTTTAAACCTTTTTGGATGCTGAACGAAGTCCAAGCACAATCTTTCCTATATTTGCAGTATGTTTCAACTATCATTTTTCATGTTTATAAGTGGTGCAGAGATTTTCTTTATTCTCTTTATCGTACTATTGGTATTTGGTGCCGATAAAGTACCCGAAATAGCCAGAGGACTTGGAAAAGGGATGCGGCAGATAAAAGATGCTACCAACGATATAAAAAATGAAATTACCAAAAGTGCCGAAAAACATGGAATGGATATAGATATTTCTAAAGATATCAAAAAAGAAGTAAATAAGGTAAAAGAAGATATCGAAAAAATTACAGGCTCTATAAAGCGGAAGTTTTAAAATAAGTAATTCAAACTTCAAGTAAAACCATTTTTATTTTACCCTAGAAATAGTTAATCCATCACGTATAGGCAATAAGACGGTTTCCAGTTGTGGATGTTCAATGAGTAATTTATTATAGTGAACTAAGGCTTTGGTGTCATTATCACCTTTGGATATGGGTTCTAACACCTTTCCACCCCATAACACATTGTCGCTTAATAGTACGGAACCTTTTTTTAGTTTGGGAAGAATAGCCTCTAAATAATTGGGGTAATTATGTTTATCAGCATCAATAAATACCAGATCAAATGTTTTATCTATGGTAGGGATAATGTCTAAAGCATTTCCTAAATGCTGAATAATTTGTGAACCGTATTCCGATTTATCAAAATACCTTTTCTGAAAATCTAACAATTCTTCATTACAGTCTATAGTATGCAATTCCCCTTCTTTTTGTATTCCTTCAGCCAAACATAATGCCGAATAACCTGTATAAGTACCGATCTCCAAAATATATTTTGGCTGAATTAATTTTGAAATCATACTCAATACCCTTCCTTGAAAATGCCCGCTTAACATACGAGGAGCATTAACTTTTTGCCAGGTTTCGTGGTTGAGTTGCTGTAATAATTCGGGTTCGGGTTGTGAGTGGGCTAATACATATTTGTTTAAATTTTCGGGAAGAAAATCCATTACCCTTTTATTTTTGTTACTAATTCTTGTTTTCCTTTTTCATCATCTCCAAATAACCACTGTAATACATTATCGTACCATATAGCATCACGATCTTCAGAACTTATAATATTCTGTTCACAGGCTAAGTCCAAAATTTTTCCAGGATACGATGATTGCATTTCACTCTCCATTTCTCCTAATGGATAGGGATCATCTAAACCCATTATTATTTGTTTTGTAGTTTGATTTTTTATAAGAAGTTCTAAAGAACCGGTATCGTGTACCAGGGTATCAAAAAAGATGTTCTTGTGTCCAACAGACTTTCTTGGATGTGTTTTACCTTCAAACAAATCTGGGCGACCATCAAAACCTTGTATGCGGCGACCTATATTTATTTGAGCTAATTGTCCCCCATGAGCAAAACAAGTTCGCATATTGGGAAATTTATCAGCATAATCGTTCAGTGTGAAAAAATGATAGGCATCTGCACATTGTGCAAGCATCCAAATTAAGTGAAATCGCCATGCTGTATTTTCAAGTTTAATAAACTTTTCTCCATCATAGGGGTGAATTTCTACCGCAAGATTATAATTACTTGCCAATTCAAAAATAGGATCATTTTCTTCATCAAAAATACAACGCCAAGAACCAATTGTATCCATGTAATGTGTTGGAAGGCATAATAATTTCATATCCAACTCTTCTACGCATCGCTCTATTTCCCAAAGTGCTCCTCTACTATAACTTGGATGTACAACAAATCCGCAAGTAAATTTAGTAGGATTATCATGTTGCACTTTGGCATTAAAATCATTTTGAAAACGTAACGCTTGTTTCATTTCTTCTAGGCGTAAACCGTTGCCGTATAATTGAGATAGATTTAACACCACAGCATGGTCAATATTAAATTTTTCCATCCATTCCAATTTGTCATCTAAGAAAAAACTAGAGTCGGTGACAGGGCGTTTCCAATTTTTTTGGAGCATAAATTTTCTATCCTTGTCTACCCAAAAAATACCTTTTTCTTTCATGAAATCAGGTATTTCTTCCGGATAGGGAAGCAAATGCGAATGTCCGTTAATTCGTAGTTTACTTTTCATAGCCTAAAGTTACAAAGATTTAGTACGTCCGCCATCAATGGGAAGGTTAATTCCATTAATATAACTCGCAGCTTCACTTGCTAAAAATGCTACTGCAAAGGCAATTTCTTCAGGTTGGGCAAAACGCTTGGCAGGAATATTGCTCTTCATAAATGCTTCGGATTCCTCAGCCGATTTTCCTAATTTCTTACCTACATTTATCATAATTTCTGAAAGGCGTTCCGTAGCAGTAGCACCAGGTAATATATTGTTTACTGTAATACCAAAAGGTCCTAGTTCTGTAGCCAGGGTTTTACTCCAACTGGCAACTGCTCCACGAATGGTATTACTAACACCTAAGCCTTCTATCGGCTGCTTTACCGATGTTGAAATTATATTTATAATCCTGCCATAGCCCTCTTTTTTCATGCCAGGGACAACAGCTTGCACAAGAACGTGATTGCAAAGTAAGTGTTGCTTAAAAGTGTTTACAAATTCTGAAAGTTCAGCATTAAAAATAGGGCCACCTTTTGGACCCCCGGTATTGTTTATTAATATGTGGTAGTTTCTGTTTTTTACATCTTTTGAAAGAGTTTGTTTTAAGGAATCTGGATTGCCGAAATCTGCTATTAAGTACCTGTGTTCTTGTCCATCTTCTGAAGGCAATTCTGAAAGCACTTGATTTAATTTATCTTCATTTCTAGCTACTAAAGTAATATTTGCACCTAGAGATGCTAACTCCATAGCAGAAGCTTTACCTATACCGGAAGTACTTCCGCAGATTAAAGCATTTTTATGGTTAATGTTGAGGTTCATTTTATGTTTTTACTTTTCTACTCACTATTCATACTTTATGCAAACATTCTTAGTTTCGGTAAAAAATTTAAGAGCTTCAAAACCACCTTCACGTCCTATACCACTATTTTTTACACCACCAAAAGGTGTTCGTAAATCTCGGTTTAGCCAAGTGTTTACCCATACAATTCCTACTTCTAATTGTTTTGAAACCCGCATTGTTCGATCTATGTTACTCGTCCATAAGGTTGCTGAAAGACCATATTTTACGTTATTTGCCATTTGCAATGCCTCTTCTTCGGTTTCAAAAGGCATTATTGTAACCACTGGACCAAAAATCTCTTCCTGATTTACACGACATTGATTATCAAATACTTCAATAATAGTGGGTTCCAAGTAGTAACCATTTTCAGATCCTTCGACAGTAACCAAATTTCCGCCACATAGAATTTTTCCACCTTCTTCTTTGGCGAGTTCAATATAGGATTTTACTTTTTCCAAATGGGGTTTAGATACTAAAGCCCCTATATTTGTATCTTTATCAAACGGATTACCAACTTTAAGGGTTCTTACTTTTTTTACAAAATCATTTTTAAATGTTGAATAAAGGGATTTTTCAACAAATATCCGACTGCCGCAAAGACATATTTGACCCTGATTGGCAAAGGAAGATTTTAAGGTTACCTCTAACATCAAATCATAATTGCAATCTGCAAATATTAGATTAGGGTTTTTTCCACCCAATTCTAAAGATAGTTTTTTAAACATGGGAGCTGCAATTCTTGAAATATGTTCCCCGGTTTTTGTGCCTCCGGTAAATGAAATAGCTTTTATGTTAGGATGTGCAACTAAAGCTTGTCCTGCCGAAGGACCTGTACCCTGAACAATGTTTAAAACCCCTTTAGGCAATCCTGCTTTAGTACATAAATCACCAAGTAAATATGCTGTCATTGGTGTTACCTCACTAGGTTTTGCCACTAAGGTATTTCCTGCTGCCAGGGCGGGAGCAATTTTCCATGTAAATAAATATAGAGGAAGGTTCCAAGGCGAAATACATCCTACTACTCCAATGGGTTGTCTTAAAGTAAAGTTCATTGTGTTGAGCCCAACACTTTCGTGAGCTTCACTGGCAAATTGTGTGATAGCATGCCCAAAAAATCGAAAGTTACTAGATGCTCTAGGGATGTCGACAGCTTTTGCCAAACTTAACGGTTTACCATTATCCAAAGACTCGGCATAGGCAAGGGAATCTAAGTTTTCTTCGATCAACGAAGCGATTTTTAAAAGGATATTACTTCGTTTTTCGATGGTAGTATTGGACCAGGAAGGGAATGCTGCCTTAGCCGCCTGGTATGCTTTTTCTATATCTTCAGCGTTGGAATCTGCAATTTTAGAATACACTTCTCCTTTAGATGGATCGAAATTGTCAATCCACGCTCCCGAAATAGGTTCGCAGTATTCGCCGTTTATATAGTTTAGAATTTTTTTCATATAATATTTTCCATTGAAACTGCCGGTAATTATCACATAATCTTTTTATATGCCATTACCTTGATCTCTACCACTAAATTAGGATGAGGAAGTTGATGTACAGCTACTGTGGTTCGTGTGGGCCCTGTTTCTGCTTTAAAATATTGAGCATATACTTCATTGTAGCCTGCAAAGTCGTTCATATTAACTAAGAACGTAGTGAGGTCTACTATATCATCCAAGGTAGCTCCTTCGGAGGCAAGGTAGTCTTTAATATTTTCTAAAACAGCTTTGGTTTGTTCGCGTATATCCAAATGCATACTTCCCATTTCGTCTACTTGATGCACGCCGGCAAATGTATTATCGGATAGCCGGGAACTGGTTCCGGAAATAAAAATAAAATCTCCTACACGTTTTACGTGGGGATAGGCTCCTCTGGGAGTAGCTTTTCCTTCAATTAGTCTACTTTTCATAATTTTTTTTACTATGTACGCTTCCACTAATTCAACGTACAATTATTTTTAATGATCCCTGAACTTGTAAAAGCGACCGTAAATATCATCACAAATCCTTCACTACATCATCATCTTGTAACATACCCTTGGTTTCTTGTAGCACTAATGTAAGCTTTTCTTCTAAAGTCATCGTATCGGTTAGATTACCATCATCAAGAAGATTAAGAATTACTTTATCCTGAGCTCTTCCTCTCTTCAATGCTTCGGAATAAGGAATATCCTCATTAAATGTTACCATAGAATATTTTGAACTATATTGTTTGGGAAAATTTTCTTCAAATGAAATTTCCAGTTTTCTTTTTTCCTGAAACAAGGGGTTTGAGGTATGTTCCTTCATTTCGTGAAAGTTGTCGATAGCTAAGTCGGCAATAGCATCGGTGTCTTTTTTCCTTTCTTTTTGATATTCTGAAAAAATTATTTTCCAGTCTCCTTCATACTTTTCAATATAAGTGTCCAACACTACCACATCTTCAAAAGAGGCATTCATCCCCTGTCCGTAAAAAGGTACAATAGCGTGGGCAGCATCTCCCAATAAAAGGGTTTTTCCATAAGTGCTCCAGGGAGAACATTTAACAGTTCCAAGATTTCCGGTGGGGTTTTCAAAAAATTCTTCAATTAAATTTGGCATTAAAGCTGCTGCTTCAGGGAATTCTTTTGTGAAGTATTCTGAAACTTTTTCAGGTGAATTTAAATTTTCAAAACAGAAATCGCTGTTTTTAAAGGGTAAGAAAAGAGTGACAGTAAAACTTCCATCGAGGTTGGGTAATGCAATTAGCATATCTTCACCCCGTGGCCATATGTGTAAGGCATTATTTACTGCACGAAAACCTCCATCTTTAGTTGCAGGAATAGTAAGCTCTTTGTAACCATGTGTTAACCAGTCTATTGAATAATTGAAAAGGAATTTTTTATTTGTATACATGCTATTTCTGAGGGTACTTCCAGCTCCATCTGTTCCAAAAATTATATCGGCAGAATGTGTTGTGTCCTCTCCTGTTGCATAATTTTTAAATCTTGCTGTAGTATTTTCTAAATCCACTGATTTACAACCCTGATTAAAAATAAGGGTAACATTAGATAATTTTTCAGCGCCATCAAGTAATATAATATTAAGTCCGGGACGTGAAATAGAATTAATGAATTCTTCATTTCTTCCGCTATATGGACTCATAAAAGTATTTCCAAGTGCATCGTGAATCATCCTTCCAAGCATTGGAAGGCAGAGTTTTTTCACTTCCTCTTCTAGGCCTACCATTTTTATACCTTTCATTCCTCTATCTGAAAATGCTAAGTTTATAGATCGACCGGCATCTTGTTCTACTTTTCGTAGATCGGGGCGTTTTTCTACTAGTTTTACCTGGTAACCTAGTTGTCCTAATCGTAATGCAAGGAGACTTCCACAAAGACCTGCACCAATAATCAAAATGTTTTCCTTTTGTTTCATATTTAATTCAATACTTCTTTAAATCGTTCAATAAATTTAAAAACGTCTTCAAAAGTATTGTAGAGTGGGACCGGGGCAACACGTATTACATCGGGTTCACGCCAATCACTAATGACGCCTGATTCCGTTAATTGAGTATGTAAATTTTTATCAGCATTTTTTACTTGAATAGATAATTGACAACCCCTTTCATTTTGATCTGTAGGAGTAATGATGTTGATTCGGTCTTCGTTAATTTCTTTAAATAAAAACTCCATATATCCTGTTAATTTAACCGATTTCTGTCTTAAATTCTCCATTCCAGCTTCTTCAAATACATCTAAAGAAGCTCGAATAGCTGCCATTGAAAGTATGGATGGGTTGCTAAGTTGCCAACCTTCTGCTCCTGGCAATAAATCAAAGTCCTGACGCATATTAAAACGCGTTTGCTTATTATGTCCCCACCAGCCTGTAAATCGTTTAATATCGGGATTATTAGCGTGTCGTTCGTGTATAAAACATCCTCCTAAACTCCCGGGACCACTATTGAGATATTTATAGGTACACCAAACTGCAAAATCGGCTCCGGAATTGTGGATATTTGGCTGAATATTACCAGCCCCGTGAGCCAGGTCGAAACCTACGATACAGCCGTGTTTGTGACCGAGTTCGGTTATATTTTTTAAGGGAAAAGCCTGTCCGCTATAATAATTGGTATTGCCAATCATCAGTAAAGCGATTTCATCTCCTTGTTCTTCCACGAGTTTTTCCAGATCTTCAAATCTGCATAAGTCCTCACCCTTACTTGGTTTCCATAAAATAAGCCCCTCTTTAGGATCAAATCCATGAAACTTTAACTGGCTTTCCATCGCGTATTTATCACTAGGAAAAGCATCGCTTTCTATTACTATTTTAAATTTAGTTTTTGTAGGTTGGTAAAAGGAAACCATAAGAAAATGAAGGTTGGCTGTAAGGCTATTCATTATAACCACTTCGTTGGGTTTAGCACCAATAATATTTGCCATACTCTTGGTTAAAAACTCGTGATAAGGAAACCAGGGATATTTGGCATCGGTATGCCCTTCAACACCAAGTTTTGCCCAATCATTAAGTTCTTGTTCTAGATATTCTGAAGTTTTTTTGGGTTGTAATCCAAGAGAATTTCCGCAGAGATAAATTAGTTCTTCACCCTCATTATTTGTAGGAATAAGGAACTTATTTCTGAAATGTTTTAAGGGATCTTGATGGTCTTGTTGTTGAGCGTATGCTAAACTATTTTCCATTACCTTTTCACAGAAATATTAGTAAATATGATATTAAAAAGACCAGTACTATCTTTTCTTGTTTTTGATATGGTAATTCCATTAAAATTTTCGTAATCTTCCCAAGTTGTATTTAAGGATGGAATGCTGTCATTATTTTTTCTATAGGTCCACTCTTTAATCAAAAAGTCTTTTCCATAGAAAAAATCGTATGCATCACCTGGTGTATAACCCCCAACATTACTGTAGACAATGGTTAATTGGTTAAGAGTGTCTTTTGAAATAGGAGCGATTACGTTATGTTTTACTGAAAAAGTGGTACCTACATCCCAAACCAAATTAAAAGGCGCCAGTAACCAATATTTATCATTAATAAATGCGGCATCAATTTTTTGGTTTAAGCTATCAATATTTGCTCTGTTGTAATGTACCGTATCTTTTAAAGACATCATTAAAACATCGTCTGTTTTAGGATTCCAAACCCATGATCGTTCAAAATGATTATCTCCACGATAGACATTGAAAGTAAAACTAATTTCTGAAACGTCTTTCCAATTATTATAACCGTTTTTATTTGCAATTTTTTCAGCGACAGATAATTTTTGATTTACATTTTGGTCTAGTGATAGCTCTGAATTTTGTTTTATTTTATTAGAATTCTCAGCATTGTTACAAGACAGGATTAACATTATAGTAAATAAAAAGAATACAGCTTTTTTCATTTAGTTTGGTTTTAAGTAAAAATAAGGAAACTATTTTTGACGGAAACACTTTTTACTTTTTATAATCATTTTTCTGTTTGGAATTCCTTAGCCAAATATAAGCTATCTCTCTTTGGTCATATATTAGTTGAAATAAATACCTATTTGTATTTTTTAATGATGGGCATCCACTTTTAGCAACTCAGGATATTTTTTTTGAAACCTTTTTAATCTCGGTATAGAAACATTTTGAATATAAGAATTTTCCGGATGCAGTCTTTCATAATTTTGATGGTAGCCTTCAGCCACCCAAAACTTTTGAAAGGGGAGTACCTGTGCAGCCACTTTGTTTTCTTCTAGCTTTTTGTTTAGCTCATCAATTTTAGTATCGATAATTTTCTTTTCGGCTTGATTTTGATAAAAAATTATAGAGCGATATTGTGAACCTCTGTCTGGACCTTGACCATTTGCCTGGGTTATGTTTTGAGAACCAAAATATACATCTACTAAAGTACTAAAGTCCACCACATTGGGGTTGTAAATAACCTCTACTGCTTCAGCATGTCCAGTTGTGCCAGTATTACTAGCTTCGTAGGTAGGATTATTGGTGTGACCACCACTATAACCGGAAATAGATTCTTTTACTCCTTTTACACTTTCGTATATGGCTTCAACACACCAAAAACAACCACTTGCGAAATACGCCCTTTGAAATTCATCCTGGCTTTCAACCTGAACAGGAGTTCGTTCCTTTTGAGCAATGGTTTCTGCTTCTTTATTTTTTTTGTTTGAAGGTTGACATGCTCCTTGTAATACAAGAAAGGAAACAATTATTGCTAAAAAGATAAATTCTTTCATTACTTAATTATTTTTAGATTACTTCGAAATTTGACAAAAACCTTTTTTAAAGATATAAAAAAGCCTTTACAAATTGTAAAGGCTATTTGAAATGTATTTTTTTAATGGATTATATTTTTTTAAATAGTTTTTCCATTTTTTCCTTTTCTTCATTTGCTAGTTCTGGATCTACCAAGATACGACCACTGTGTTCATCGGTAATTATTTTTTTACGTCCTGCAATTTCAATTTGGATTTGTGGTGGAATTGTGAAGAAAGATCCTCCGGCGGCACCTCGTTCGACAGCTACGACAGCAAGACCATTAGTTACATTGGTACGAATTCGTTTATAAGCGTTAATTAGGCGTTCTTCGATTTTTTTCTCAAAAGTTGTAGATTTTTTTAGTAAAGCCTTTTCTTCTTTTTCAGTTTCAGCCAATATTTCATCAAGTTCTCCTTGTTTGTGCTTTAAGTGTTCTACACGCCCTTTTAAATGTTCCTTGGTTTCATCAATTACTTCTTTTTTTTGCTGAATCTGAACTTTATATTCTTTAATGTGCTTTTCATCTAGTTGAATTTCTAATTCTTGAAATTCAATTTCCTTGCTTAAGGAATTATATTCACGATTATTACGAACATTATCCTGTTGTTTTGTGTATTTTTTGATGAGTGTTTTAGATTCTTCTATCTGATTTTTCTTGTTTGTTATATCATTAATAAAAACCTCAAGTCCTTCCTTTAGTTTATCAATTCGAGTATTCATTCCTGCAACTTCGTCTTCAAGGTCTTCAACTTCTAAGGGAAGCTCTCCACGTATGTTACGGATTTCATCTATTCGTGAATCGATAAGTTGTAGATCGAATAGTGCTCTTAGCTTCTCTTCTACAGTAATTTCAATTTTTTTTGCCATATTTTAAAAATAGGTAATAGGGTTGGTGTTAATTTGCGATAAAATGATTGCAAAATTACTAATTTTTTTGTTAAGGAAAGAAGCTAACAACTCTTTTGTGTATTGTTCGCTTTCATAATGACCAATATCTGCAAGAAGGATCGAATTTTCGGCTTTAAAAAAATCGTGATATTTAAGGTCTGCAGTAACAAAAACATTAGCCCCAGCTTGTTTAGCTGTTTCAATTGCAAAACTACCGCTACCTCCCAATACAGCTATTTTTTTAATAGGCTTTTTTAATAACTTTGAATGCCGAATACAATCTGTTTTCATTGTGTCTTTTAAAAATGATAGAAAATCTCTTTCATTAACTTCCTTATTGAGTTCCCCTATCATTCCCATACCAATTTGCGGGTTGGTATTTTCAAGTGTTGTTACTTCGTAGGCTACTTCTTCATAAGGATGAGAATCGTAAAGTGCTTTTAATACAGAAGATTGTAGGTGTTTTTGAAAAGTTACTCCAATTTGCACTTCGTCCTCAAAACGTATTTCACCTTTTTCTCCAACTAATGGATTTGAATTTTCATTACCCATATAACTTCCAGTACCTTTAATATTAAAACTGCATTTACTGTAGTTACCAATGTTTCCAGCTCCAGCCTTAAAAAGGGCGTCACGCACTTTTTTAACACTTGCTATAGGAACATAGGTAAATAACTTTTGGATGGTGTCATTTTTTGGAATTAAAATTTTCCTGTTCTTTAAATTTAGTTTTTCACATATCATAGCGTTTACACCATTCCAAGAATTATCTAAAGCAGTATGAATGGCAAAAATTGCTATGTTATTTTTAATGGCTTTAATTATAACCCGTTCAACATAATTTTTGCTGTTGAATTTTTTTAATCCTGAAAATACGATTGGATGAAAACTTACAATAAGATTACAATTATTGTCGATCGCTTCGTCTACTACCCTTTCTAAAGTATCTAGTGTTACGAGAATCCCCGAAACTTCAGTGTTTCCCTCTCCTACAATTAGGCCAGTATTGTCAAAATCTTCAGAATAAGATAGAGGTGCAAGTTCTTCTAAAATAGTTATTACTTCGTTAATCTTCATAAATTTGTTTTTATGGTAAAGATAAAAAAGTATATTTTCGTTATATGAATATTCTTCGGAAAATCCTTTTTCCCATTTCCTTGATGTATGGGGGTATTACGTCTTTGCGTAATTTATTTTACGATAAGGGTTGGTTTGAAAGCAAAAAATATTCTATTCCAATAATATGTGTAGGGAATCTCACAACAGGAGGAACAGGAAAAAGCCCCATGATAGAATTTTTGATAGATTTTTTACGTGTAGATTATAATGTCGCGGTATTAAGTCGTGGTTATAGGAGGAAAACAAAAGGGTATAAGGAAGTTTTAATTAATAGTACTGTAGATGAAGTTGGGGATGAACCTCTTCAGTTTAAACAAAAATTTCCAAAAGTTACTGTAGCTGTTTGTGCAGATAGACGAAAAGGTATTGAACAACTTAGATCTAATGCTGATTTAATTTTACTCGATGATGCATTTCAGCATAGAAAAGTGAAGGCTTCAACAAATATTCTACTAACAACCTTTGACGATTTGTATCTGTACGATACCATGCTACCTACAGGAAATCTTCGAGAGTATAAATCAGGTGCCAAGAGAGCCCATTTTGTTTTGGTAACAAAATGTCCAGAAGGTGTTGCCTACGCTAAGCTACAAGAAATACAATTCAATTTAAAGTTGCATCATAACCAAAGAATTTATTTTTCTAGCATTGGATATGATAGATTAATATATGGTGTTTCTGAAACACTCCCTTTGGATTATCTTCAAGATAAAACTTTTACTCTGGTATCGGGAATAGCTAATCCTAAGCCATTGGTTGATTTTTTAAAACAGAAAGAGTTTAATTTTGAACATAAAAAATATCCGGATCACCATCAGTTTTCACCCTTAGAAATAAAACAACTTAAAGAAAAAGAAATTATATTAACTACAGAAAAGAACTTTGTGGGATTACAATCTCAACTCAAAAAATTTGCAATTTACTTTTTGCCCATAAAGACTATTATATTAAATGAACAAGAGGAGTTTTTTAAAGATGCAGTAAAAAAAAGGCTCGGAAGAATTGATTAATATTAATTATCAACAGGAAATTTATTTCCTTCGAGGCAACGATATATTTTTTCGAAGAAATCTTCGGGTTTAAAAGGCTTAGGTATAATTTCATTAAATCCTGCTTTATAGAAATCATCTAAGTTTTCGTCTATTGTAACAGCTGTTAGTGCAATTATTGGGATTTGTTTGTTAAATTCTCTAATCTTTTTAGTTGTTTCTATACCACTTATTCCTGGCATGTGTATGTCCATTAGTATTATTTCGATATTATTTTCTTTTACCATTTCGATAGCATCAATACCATTATCTGCAACCATACATTTCATCTTGTTTTTTTCAAGAATCTTTTTGGTAATCATTTGATTAATTTTGTTGTCTTCAACAACAAGTATTGGAACATTTTCTAAAGCATCATAATCTATGTCATAAATAGTATTGTTTGGGTCGTTTTCATCTTTTAGTTCTTCTGAAATACTAAAAGAAATATCAAACCAAAATTTGGATCCTTTCCCAAGTTGGCTTTCCAAATGGATTTTACTATTCATTAAATCCAAAAGATTTTTTACAATCGAAAGGCCAAGTCCCGAACCACCAAATTTTCTATTAATTTGTAATGAACCTTGTGAAAATATCTCAAAAATGCTCTTTTGTTTTTTCTTAGATATACCAACACCATCATCTTCAATCTCTACATGAAGTAATACATTGTCTTCGGAATGTTCAAGTTTTTGAACTCGAACATATACATCTCCATTTTGAGTGAATTTTACAGAGTTTCCTATCAAGTTAACAAGGACTTGTGAAAGTTTTAACGGGTCCCCTAATAATTTTTCTGGGATACTTTCATCATATTCAAAATGAAGGCTGTTTTTTTGATCTTCAGCTGTTTTTCTCAGGGAAATTAAAACATCATTAATACGTCTTTTAATACTGAAGGATGTTTTTTCAATCTCTACTTTATTTGCTTCTAACTTGTTTAAATCAAGTATGTTATTAATTAGAGATAATAAATATTCACCTGAATATTTTAAGGAGTTTAAATGCTCTTTTTGTTCAGGTTTAGGGTCTCCCTCCAACAATAGATGAGTGAGCCCAGTAACGGCATATAAAGGTGTTCTTAGTTCATGCGTAATAGTAGATAAGAAATGTGCTTTTGCAAGAGAGGCCCTTTCTGCTTTTTCTTTTGATAATGTTAACTCAATGTTTTTATCTTTCAAGAGGTCATTTGCCTTAGCACGTAGGTTATTATTTTTAAATAACGAAAGCGCGAGAAGGGATAGTATGATAATTAAGGCAATACTCAAACCTGTGGTCATTTTACCAAAGTTGATCGATCTCTGTTTTTGGTTTAGATCATCCCGTTGTGATGCTATAATTTCGTTAAGGTCTCCAACATAGGAATCTGTTTCATTACCTTTTGATATAGCATTAATATAGACATTATAGGTCGAATCTTTCTTTTGAGAATATAGCTGCAAATAATTTTCTGCTTTTATGGGGTCATTTTCCCTAATTGCAATTTGTGAAGCAATTTTATAACTTTCAATTTTAAGTTCGGAGAAGGATTTTACTTCAATTATTATAAGTGCTTTTTCTAAAGCATTAATAGAACGTTCTAAATTTACGTTTGCTTGTGTTTCTTCCAAATCGAGTAATGCTTCTGACTCATAAAGGATTGATAATGCTTCTTGATGTTTTAAATTATAGGATCTAAAAATGGGTATTGCAGCTTCAAAATAATTTATAGCAATCTTAGGATTTCCTTTTTTAAGCTCAAGAATTCCAAAAGCTAAAATTGTATTTGCTTTATCTTTTTCGTTATTTAATTCAGTGAAAATTTTATCAGCATCCTTTAAAAATCTATCTGCATCGATATAGTTTCCACTATGAGTTAGAATTAAACCATATAGATTATAAGTTTTAGCAAGTGAGAATTTATCTTCAGAATTTTTTAAAAAAGCAATCGCTTTAATAACTTCTGAAGCTGCCTTATCATAATTGTGAATGTTGTATTGAAGTTCGGAAATACGATAATAAAATTCAGCTTTAAGAAGGTTATTATTTGTTAATGAAATAAAATTACCAGCTTTATTAAGACTAATAATAGCAGTTTCAAAATCCCTGACTAATAATGCATCATTTGCTTCTCTTTGATATTTGTTAATAAGCACTAATGTATCATTCTTTGTTTCCTGTGTATACGCACTATACGAGAAAAAAAAGGAGATTAAAAGCAAGCCAATAGCTGTGTAATATTTATAATTATTACCCATAAAATACATGTACTTAAACGATAAATATAGTTATTTCCTCGATATTTGTTGAATTAAATCTATAATTCTCGATGAATAACCAATTTCATTATCATACCAACCTATGATTTTTACCATTTTCCCTATTACTGAGGTCATTCCGGCGTCAAAAATACAGGAATGGGTATTGCCAACAATATCAATAGACACAATAGGGTCTTCGGTATATTGTAGAATACCTTTTAAAGTGGTTTCTGAAGCTTTTTTAAAGGTCTTATTTATTGCATCAATACTTACTTCTTGATTAACATTAATAGTAATATCCGATAAGGATCCATTTGGAATAGGAACTCGAATACCACATCCTCCTATAACCTTGGCTAAATCTGGAAATATTTTTGTCAATGCTTTGGCAGCACCTGTTGTTGTTGGTATAATAGATTGACTTGCGGCTCGGGATCTTCGCAAATCTCTGTGAGGTTGGTCATGTAAACTTTGGTCTGTAGTATATGAGTGAATGGTAGTGATATATGCCTGTTTTATACCACAAAGCTCGTTTATAACCTTAAGCATAGGAGCTGCATTGTTTGTGGTACAAGATGCGTTAGAAATAATAGTGTCTTCTTTGGTTAAAATATTTTCATTAACACCTATTACAACCATTTTTATGGAATCTTCAACGGATGGAGCCGATAATATTACTTTTTCTGCTCCAACTATTAAATGCTTTTCTAATTGATATCGGGATTTAAAAGCTCCCGTACATTCTATAACTACTGATACATTATCCCAGAGGATGTCTTCAATATTTTTTTTAGAAGAAAAACGGACCGTATTACCAGAAACATTAATTTCATTATTTGTGAAAGTAATGTTTTCGTGTAAAATTCCGTGAATACTATCATATTTTAATAGATGGCTTAATGTTTTTGAATCTGATAAGTCATTAATTGCAACAACTTGTATTTCAGGATGATTAATAAGTATTCTGAAAAGGTTTCTACCAATACGCCCAAACCCATTAATACCTATTTTTATTTTTTTCTCCATCTTGATATTACAAAAGATGCTTTTGAGCTTTATAGGAAGAACGAACAAGAGCACCACTTTCTACGTGGCGAAAGCCCATTTTAAGGCCTACTTTTTCATATTCTTTAAACTGCTCGGGAAAAATAAATTCTTTTACGGGTAAATGTTTTTTAGAAGGTTGTAAATATTGTCCTATAGTAATTATATCGATACCAACATTACGCAGATCTTGCATAGTTTTTAATACTTCATTTTGGGTTTCCCCTAAGCCAAGCATTATCCCACTTTTTGTTCGTTTAACCCCTTGTTCTTTAAGGTATTTTAGAACCTCTAGACTACGTTCATATTTAGCTTGTATTCGCACTTCACGGGTAAGACGCTTTACAGTTTCTAAATTGTGAGATATTACTTCGGGCTGTACGGCTATAATACGATCTATGTTGCGAGTTACTCCTTGAAAATCCGGAATAAGAGTTTCCAAAGTTATATTAGGGTTCATTCTTCTTATTGCTTTTATCGTTTCTGCCCAAAGGATGGAACCCATGTCTTTTAAATCATCACGATCTACCGACGTGATTACTGCGTGTTTTATATTCATTATTTTGATGGATTGGGCCACTCTTTCAGGTTCATCCCATTCCACAGTATTGGGCCTACCAGTATTTACACCACAAAACCCACAAGAACGTGTACAAATGTTTCCTAAAATCATAAAAGTAGCAGTACCCTCTGTCCAGCATTCACCCATATTAGGACAACTACCCGATGTACAAATAGTATTTAGATTGTACTTATCAACCAATCCTCTTAACTCGGTATATTTTTTACCTGTAGGTAGCTTAACACGCAACCATTTTGGCTTAGGTATTGGTTTTAAAGATTCAATAGTTTGTATACTCATAATAGCCGACAAAGGTACGAAGATTAGCTTAGAAAAAATTATTATAAAGTACTAAGGTACCAAAGGCTGAATGCTAATAAAATAGCAATACTAATGATGCTATATGACTTTAAAAATTTTGAAGGATGAGCTTCTTTTGGAGTATTTTTTCCGGTTAGTAGTTTAAAATTAATAATGGCATAAAATGGTGCAGTTAAAAATGATAAAATAGTAGCAATTTTTATTAGGAGACCCATTTCAGAAATAAAAAAGAAAAATATACCAAGTGTACCAGTTACTAAAACTAATAACCATAATAAATACCCTTTAGAATATTTTTTCCCACTAATAATTTCTGCACTAGCACGCATAACTCGAGGAGAAGCATCTAGGGTCGTTAATGTAGTACTAAACATAGTTGTTAGTGCAGCAATCCCTATAATAACTCTTGCTCCATCACCCAAGCTGTAAGTATACATGTTTATAAGTTGAGTGGCGAATTCACTTCCTTTTTCTGAAAAACTTTCACCACTGCCAAACATAACTAAAGCTCCTAATGACAGAAATCCTATAGCAAGAACAGTAGTAGTGATATACCCAACATTAAAATCGAAACGAGATTGTTTTATAGAAATAGTAGGATCTATTTTCTTTTTCTCTACGGTCCAAACCGAATGCCAAACAGAAATATCTAAGGGTGCGGGCATCCAGCCCATAAAAGCAATTAAAAAGGCTATCGAAACTGAATCTTTTGGGATTATCTGAGAAAAATTAATATCAACAGCTGGTTTTAAGACTAGAACTACGGCTATAATTGTACTCACTGTTAGACACAATACAATAATTTTCATCAGGGAGTCAAGAATTTTATACCGCCCTATAAGTAGGATGAAAATACAAATTCCTGTAATAATAGTTGCCCATAATACCAATGAACTGCCACCAAAAAGTGAAGAAGCAATACTTGCTGTAACAATGGTAACAGCAGTTTGAATGGTAAACATAGTAGCAAAGGTCAATATAAAATAGGCAATTAAAACTCCCTTACTCATCTTATAATATCCTTCCAGTAAACTTTCTCCTGTTGCAGCTGCATAGCGAGGACCAAATTGAAAAAAAGGGTATTTTATAAGATTGATAAGAAGTAAGGCCCATAGTAGACCAAAACCAAAATCGGCTCCAGCTCTAGTAGATTGTACTAAATGTGAAACACCTATAGCGGCACCAGCAAAAAGAAATCCAGGTCCCAGTTTTTTAAGAGATAATCTCAATCTTTATGGTTTTGATTAATTATTTCCGCCAATAATTTTCTGGCCCGAAGCAATCTCACTTTAACATTATTAAGGGATTCACCAAGCTTATTTGATATTTCTATATAACTCATTTCTTGAAAATAACGCAAATTTATTACATCTTGATAATGAGGCTTTAATTGCTTGATAAAATGAAGTAGCTCTGTAAGATTTTGTTTTGTAATTAGTTTATCCTCAGGAGTTGGAGCATCATCAGGGATCTTTTTTACATGCTCCTCAGAAGTATTCAGGGAGTGCCAATAAACAGATAATTTTTTCTTACGACTTTTATCAATTTGAATGTTCTTTGAAATCGTTATCAACCATGTTCCAAAAACATATTTTTTGTCATAACTAGCTATCTTATCAAAGGCTTTAGAAAAGGTTTCAATGGTAATATCTTCAGCCTCATATTCATTATTAACTCTCTTTAATTGAAAACCATACACATCATTCCAATAATAATCTAACAAAAAATTAAAAGCACTTTGAGAATCTTTTTTTGCTTTTTCAATCTGATTTATAATTTCTTCTTTGTTTATTTCCACTTAGTAGGATTTGAAGTGCTATTTGTAATAAAGATACTCAATTGTAAGAATATTAAAAAAAGTTCCAAAAAAGGCAAGAATGGAATTAAATCTTTCCCTTTTAGTTTTATTGCAGCTTTACCGATAATTACAAATTGAAGTAAAAATCTGAAACTTATTAGAATAACAGGGATTTTCCAATCTAATGTAAGTAATGTTACACCTCCTAATACCCAAAAAAGAACTTGTGTGATAAAATAGAAACCCAATAATAATTTGTGTTTGTATTTGTAATATTTAGCTGTAGATAAATGTCTTTTTTTTTGTATGAACCAAGCTTGCCAGGATTTTTTTGGGCTTGAATAAGTAAATGATTTCTTTGAAAAACAAATAGCAGTATTATCTTTAGTGGCTGCTTCATTTACAAATAAATCATCATCCCCTGAGGGCACATTAATATGTGACGTAAATCCCTTGTTATCAAAATATAAATTGCTGGTATACCCTAAATTTCTTCCAACACCCATATAGGGCATTCCAGCTACTGCATAGGAAAAGTATTGGGTAGCAGTCATTAATGTTTCAAAACGAATGAGTTTGTTTAAAATACCGGGTAATTTATCGTAAGCACTAAACCCCAAAATGAGTTGTTTATTTAATGTAAAAAGAGATGTCATCTCCTTTAACCACAGTTTTGATGCTGGTTTACAATCTGCATCAGTAAAAATGAGGTATCTATTATTTGCACTTTTAATTCCTAAAGTAAGAGCGTATTTTTTATTTGCCCAAAATGCTTCGTTGTTTTCAACATCTACAATTTTTATTCGTGGATCCTTCTTAGCAAATGAATTCATGACTTCTAAGGTGTTATCTATAGAAGCGTTGTTAATTAATATTATTTCAAAATTGGGATAATCTTGTTGAAGCCAATAAGGAATATTGATTAACAGATTTTCAGTTTCATTTTTAGCACAAATAATTAAGGAAACTGCCCCTAAGCTTGTTTGTTGATGTTTTTTTTCTTTAAAAGGGCTTAAAAATGAAAATTTTGAAAACAGTAAAAAATATGCACAATTTATTAGTACCACAAAAGCAAATAGGTAAAGTAGTACCATAAAAAAAAGAATTTAATTATTTATGAGGTTGCTCAATACATGAATCGAATTGATCAGGAGTTTTTCCACAGAAACTACAAGTCTCCCCTTTTTTATTTAAAAAAGGATTTTGGCTGGCGCAAGTGCCATAAAATTTTCCTTCCTTTTTCATCCAGATTTTAATAGCAATACCGGCAAAGGCTAATAGCAATAAAATAATTGTGATAATAAGAAGACCCATAATTTAATTTTGAAACACAAAATTACAATCTTTCTTGGTGATGTGATTGCAAATTCATTATTTTTAACAAAATAATTACATATTTAACTGAAATGAAAAATATTTACAATACTCTTTGGATTTTTTGTTTAGCAGCTGTTTTGGTTGCTTGTAAAAATGATATAAAGGATTCAAAATCAATGAATGATAAAGAGATAATAAAAACTGAAACAAAACCACTATCTAATGAAGCTAAAAGAGAATTAAATAGTGTATTTTCAAAGTTAATGATTACTCAGGAGTTAAAGACTTATGTAAGATTTATTATAAGTGCAGATTTAGTAGAGGTCCTTTCTAATCAAAAAGGGCCATTTACAGTATTTGCTCCTACTATTGATGCTTTTAATAATATCCCTAAAGAAAAAATGAATTTATTATTGGATTATAACAAAAAAATATTTTTAATTGATTTAATAAAAACACATATAGTTGAGGGAAATTTAGATTCTGCTACATTGGTACAATCTATCAATAAAAACGGAGGGATTTATAATTTAAAGACTTTATCTGGAGTTACTCTTACAGCCTCTATGATTGGTAATGAAATAGTTATTAAAGATAATAAAGGAGTAAAGGCAATAATTGGTAAGAGTGATATCAATGGATCAAACGGAGTGATTCACGTTCTGGATACTGTTTTAGGGGTAAATTAAATAATATTTACCTCAGGTTCTATATCAATTCCAAAAATTTCTTTGACTTTTTTCTGAATAGTTACTGCCAATTGCCAAATTTCCTTTCCGGTGGCA
>SMVB01200483.1_pt1 | contig 23457 bp, 15 predicted proteins | sample 2456461 | NCBI WGS metagenome assembly SMVB01 (sample SAMN11095934, study PRJNA526329) | marine sediment metagenome | biome: Marine sediment; feature: Surficial sediment; material: Deep marine sediment; isolation source: Hadal surficial sediment | place: Pacific Ocean | collected 2014-05 | depth...
ACCGTGAACCGGGACCTTCGAGCCGGCGGCGCGTAGCCCGACCAGGAGCCCGGCGTGGGTCGCACCGCTGCCGCTGGGAACAATGATGGCGTCAAAAGCAACATCGAGGACGGCTGCCTGCTCCAGGATCTCGTCGGCGGCCTCGACGTAACCGAGGGCGCCGAGGGGCCGGTGACCTTCAGCAAGGTGAATCACGTACGGGCTCCTGCCCTCGCCGCGCAGACGCTCGGCGATCGCCTCGAGCTCGGCGTCGGCGCCGCCCTCGTCTTCGCCCTCGGGATAGCTGTGCAACCGGGCGCCGAAGATCTGATCGAGGAGAACGTTGCCGGAACGCCGGTAGGTCTCATCCATGCCGGCAACCCGCTCCTCGAGCTGGATCTCGCAGCCCATGCCGAGCTTGGCGGCGGCGGCGGCGGTGGCGCGCACATAGTTCGACTGCACGGCGCCGGTGATCAGCACCGTGTCGGCACCCCGGGCGAGCGCGTCGCCGAAGTAGAACTCGAGCTGGCGCGCCTTGTTGCCGCCCATCCCGAGGCCGGTACAGTCGTCGCGCTTGACCCACACTTCGGGCCCGCCGAGGTCGGCGCTGACGTTCGGCATCGGCTCGAGCGGCGTCGGCCGATGCGCTAACGAGGCGCGCGGGAATTCCGACAGGGATTTCATGTGTCTCAACCGTCCTGCGGCAAGCTCTCAGATGCTCGTGGTCGGGAAACACGAAGCCCCGCTCCAAGACGGAACGGGGCCCGCGCCCTAGACTCGCTCCGCCCTACCGAGCGTCGTCGCGGAGCTTGGCGATGAACAGGCCCGAGCGACCGGACGTGAAGATCACGATGCGCGACTCGAAGAACGGGTAGTTGCTCCACGAGCTCGCCCCCGACATCCCCTCGGGGCTGGTATCGAAGTAACCGATGGGCCGTGGGTTGGCCGGTGAGCTGACGTCGAAGACGCGCAGGCCGTCGGAGTAGTTGCTCTGGTACATGATGTCGCCGACGATGTAGAGGTTGTGGTCGGTCGAGGTGACGTCGGCAATGTACTCGGCGATCAGCACCGGGTCGTCGAGCTCCCGGACGTCCCAGACCAGCGTCCGGGTGCCCTCCACCAGGCCCTGGGGCTCGTCGCCCTCGTCATTCATGTAGAAGTACGCATGATCCCCGGTCAGCCAGCCCTGATGGGTGTACGCGACGTTCGGGTAGGTCGCCATACCGACGGCGACGGGATTGCGCTTGTCCGTGACGTCGGCGATCGACAGCGCCGTCTCGTTGGAGCCGAAGCAGATCTCGTGGCCGGTGTAGCGGCTGTCGGGACCGTTGTAGATGACGCACTGTGCGTCGTGCGAGTAGCCCGTGCCGCGCCGCCCGGTACTGACGTCGGCGAAGCAGCCGGCGAACGCCGGTTGCTTCGGGTCCTCGATGTTGATCATGTGCAGGCCGCCGCCACAGGTCTCGCCGCCGCCGCTCGCACCAACCACGAACGCGAACGCCGAGTCCTCGTTGATGACGATGTTGTGGGCGCTGGCGATCAGGTCGTAGTGGGCGTCCTCATCGAAGACGATCGGCTCCCCGGCGAACTGGCGCAGCCGCGTCAGGTCGAACACCTGCACGCCATGCTCGCCGGCGCCGTCGGAGACGACGTAGGCGTGGTCGGCGCGCACCTTGACGTCGCGCCAGGTGCTCGGCTGCGCCCCCTCGTGCATCGCCAGCGTGCCGATGAACACGGGATTGTAGGGATCGGTGACGTCGACGAACGACAGGGTGTCGGTCATGCAGACGAGGGCGTATTCCCTGCCGGTGTCCGGATCGGTCCAACCCCAGATGTCGTTGGTGGTCATGCCGCGGTTACCGCCCATCTCACGCATCGGCAGAAACGAGAGGATGTCGACGCCCTCACACGGGTAGCGATCGATCATCCCGTCGGTGCATTCGAGCAACTCGCCGGTCATCGCCGGCAAGCCCTTCAGCTCGCTGAGCACCTTGGTGCGATCCCAACCGTCGTAGCCGCGCGTCATGATCATCGCCGTACCGGCGCCGCGGTCGTCGCCCGGCATGCCGGCAACCATGACGTCGCCGTTGAGCGCCAGCGTGCCGGCGAACTGCGCCCGGCCACCGAGGCCCGCGGGCCCGACCTTGGACGCGCTCGTCACGCTGAGCACGCCGTTGTCGACCTCAACGCCGCCCAGCCGGTAGATCGCCCCACCTCCACCAGCGCCCGGCGCGCCGACGAAGATCTCGTCACCCGCCGCCACGATCGAGGTGCCGAAGCCACTGCCCCCACCGCCGCGCCCACCGCCGCTGCCGGAGGTGGCGTCGAACGGTTGCAAGCTCATGGACGTATTCCACTGCGCCGACTCGTCGTCGAACGAGTAGACGGCCACCAAGCCGACGCCGCCGTTGCTGCCCGGCGCGCCGATCAGCGCAACGCCCCCGCGGGCAAGGATGGCGCCGCCGAAGCCGGCGCCCGTGGCCCCCTCCTCGGGAAACTTTCCGATGCGCTCGAATGTATCGCCGTCACGGCGAAAGGCGTAGACCACTCCGGCGCGACGGCTGGCGCCGGGGGCGCCGATCAGGACGTGGTCACCGTCGACCGCAATAGCGGCACCGAAACGCGGCCCGACCGGGCCGCGACGGCGCTGCGGCGGCGCTTCGGCATCCTCGGGCGGCGCTTCCGGGGCGTCACCCTCCAAGCGGGCGATCTCCCGCCAGCCGCTACCCTGGCGCTCGAAGACGTAGGTCGCACCTTGATTCGAGTTGGCGCCGGTGGCGCCGACGTAGAGGGTGTCGCCGGCCAGCACGAGCGAGCTGCCGAAGCTTTCGCCAGTAGCGCCGTCGGCGGCGACGATCATACCCGTTTGGGTCCACGCCCTCCCGTCGCGGTCGAATACGTAGACAACACCGCGATCGGCCGTGACGGCGCTGACCAGCAGCTCGTCGCCGTTGATGAGAACGGCGGTGCCGAAGCCGTCGCCATCGGCGGCGTCGTCAGCGGTCAGTGCGATCGCCTCGGCCCAGGTCCCGTTCTGGTTGCGGTAGATGTACACGAAGCCGGAGGGAACGTTATTGCCCGGCTCGCCGATGAACACTTCGTTGTCGCCGACCGCCACGGAGCGGCTGAAACCGGTCTGCGCCACCGCCGGCATGGCGAAGGCGGCGACGACAACCAGCGCGACGATCGCAATGGTGAGTCTCTTCAAGGTGCACCTCGTTGTGGTGGGAACATCGATGCGTAGCAGGCCGCTAGCGTAACGGCAAACGAATTTCGGGGCAACGAGCTTGCGGCGCGCTCCCTGCCGCTATATAAACAGTTTGTCTATAGATGAACTGTTTATAACGACAGTGAGATCGAACATGACGACGAAGCTGCCGCTCAAGCCGGACGTTTTCTTGATCCTGATGATCCTGATCGACGCCGACGCCCACGGCTACGGCATCATCAAGGAGGCCGAAAGGCGCACCGACGGGGAGCTCAAGCTCCAAGCCGGGGCGCTGTACCGGCGTCTCAAATGGATGCTCGACGAGGGCCTCATCGACGAGATCGACGAGCGCCCCGTGGGCGGCGACGATCGTCGCCGCTACTACCGCATCTCGGCGCTCGGCGTCGAGGCGGTCGAAGCCGAAGCGACGCGGATGGCCCGGCTCGTCGACGCCGCCCGCGCACGCGATCTGGTGAAGGACCCTTCCCCGTGACCTTGGAAGCCTCCACCGGGGCCGCACGCCCCACCCGTGCCAACCAGCCTCTGCCGTTGCCGCCGCGGCGACGCCGCCTTGCCGAGCGCCTGTATCGCGCTGCGTTGCTCTTGTATCCGCGGCGATTCCGCCGGCGCTTCGCCGACGACCTGTCGGCGACGTTTATCGACCTGCTTGCCGAGGCCCGTACCCGCCGGGGCCACCGCGGCCTCGCCGTCGCATGGTCTAAAGGACTTGCCGACGTCGTCGCCGAGGCCGCCAAGGAACGCCTCGCTCCACTCCGGCCCCACCATGACGTGCCCGCAAGTGCTCCCCCAGGAGGACCCCACATGTGGGACGACTTTCCCCAAGACATCCGGCTGGCGCTCCGCACGCTGCGCAACTCGCCCGGCTACGCCGCCGCCGCAATCCTGACGCTGGCGCTCGGCATCGGCGCCAACAGCGCCATCTTCAGCGTCGGTAGCGCCGCGCTCGGACGGTCCGCTGCGGTTGCCGAACCCGAGCGCCTCGCCGCCGTGTGGACAACGTGCCGGGCCGGTAACCCCCGCTGCTCCTCGTCGTATCCCGATTATCTCGACTACCGGGCGCGTTCCACCGTCCTGGAGGACCTGGCCGCCTACACGTTCGAGCGCGCCAGCCTCGGCGACGAAGCCGGCGCCCGGCTGGTATCCGTGCAGGCGTCGTCGGGAAACTATTTCGAGCTTCTCGGCGTCGAAACCGCTACCGGCCGGCTGTTCGGCCCGGAGGACGAGGACGAGCTGCGTGCCGTGGTGGTCCTGACCGCCGACCTGTGGCGCGATCAGTATGGTTCGGATCCGAACATCGTCGGCCGGACGATCCGCCTGAACCGCGCCAGCTTCGAGGTCATCGGCGTCACCGCGGAGGGGTTCGGCGGGCTGCATCTTAACGGTAGCCCCGATCTGTTCATTCCGCTGCGCAGCGGACCCGCCCTGGCCAGCGGCTTTTTCGAAGACGACTCGCGGTTCAGCGAGCGCGGCTCGCGCTGGATCGGCCAACTCGTCGGACGCCTGGCCGATGGCGCGACCATCGAGCAGGCGCAGGCCGAGATGTTGGCGATCTCCGATCAACTCGCCGCCGAGGACCCGGATCACCGCGGGCCACGGACGATCACGGTCGAATCGGCGCACCGCCTCATCCTGCCCTTCAACGACAACGGCGGCCTCGCCGGCTTCGTCTTCATCCTCGGCGGGACGGTGGCGTTCACGTTGCTGTTGGCCTGCGCCAACCTGGCAAACTTGCTTCTCGCTCGTGCTGGGGCGCGGCGGCGAGAAATCAGCGTGCGGCTGGCGCTCGGCGCCAGCAAGGCTCGCCTGGTGCGGCAGATGCTGACCGAGACTACGGTGCTGGCTTTGCTCGGCGGCGCCGCCGGGGTGCTGGTCGGTAACTGGGTGCTCTCGCTGCTGGCCGGCTACCAGCTCCCGGGCGGGGTGGCGGTGTCCACCATCGACGCCGGTATGGACCTCGGGGTGTTGGGATTTACCTTCGCGCTGGCTCTGGCGACCGGCCTGATCTTCGGCTTCGTGCCCGCACTGCAGGCGACGCGAACCGATCTCGCCGCCAGCCTCAAGGCCTCCGGCCGCGGCGCGACGGCGGCGTGGACCCGCCTCCGTGGCGGACTGGTGGCCGTTCAGCTCGCCCTTTGCCTGGTCCTGCTGACGGGGTCGGCGCTGTTCTTGCAGGCGCTGGGGAACGGACTGCGGACCGACCTCGGATTCGAGACTGCGGGGGTCGCCGTGGCCAGCCTTGACCTTTCGCTGCTGCACTACAGCGATCAGGAAGGACGCGTCTTCGTCGACGCCCTCGTCGACCGAATGGAATCGATGCCGGGGGTGATCGCCGCCGGTGTCGGCACCCGGGCTCCGTTCCTGCCGGGCGGCACCGCGACGATGCTGCAGTCTGTCGAGGGCTACCAGCCGGCCGCGGACGAAGAACTTCGCCTCGAATACGCCTTTGTCTCCGATGGCTACCTGCGCGCCCTCGGGTTGCCCCTGCTGGACGGGCGCGCGCTCACCCGCGCCGACGAAACAGGGGAACTGCTCATGGTCGTCAACCGCGAGATGGCGGAGCGTTGGTGGCCGGATCGCAGCGCCGTTGGCGGCCGCATCGCGTTCAACGCCGACCCGCCGCCGATGGGCGACATCGTCGGCGTGTTCGAGAACACCAAATGGGACGACGGCATCGCCATCGCCGACTACCCGTTCGCGTACCGGCCGCTGGCCACCTCCGGCGGCCGTTGGGTCGGCGGCAGGATCGCCGTTCTCGTGCGAACGAGCGGCGACGCCGCCGCCCTGCTGCCGGTGCTTCGCGCCGAGATCGCGGCGCTCGAGCCCGACGCATCCCTCATCACGTTGACGACCATGGAGTCGCTGCTGTCCGAGGTGCTGATGCCGCAGCGGATGGGGGCGCAGCTGTTGAGCTGGTTCGCGTTGCTCGCCCTGGTGCTGGCGGCGGTGGGTATCTACAGCGTCGTCGCCTACTCCGTAAGCCAGCGTCGACGCGATCTCGGCATCCGGATCGCCCTGGGCGCCGAGGGACGCAGCATCTTCGGGCTGGTGATCGGCGGGGTAATGGGACCGGTGGTCCTCGGCCTCATCGCCGGCGTCGGCGCGGCGCTTCTTCTAGGTCGCACGGTGGCGGGGTTCATGTACGGCATCAGCCCCACCGATCCCCTCACGATCACGGCCGTCGGCGTCGGACTGGTCGTCGTCGCGATTCTGGCCAGCGCGCTGCCCGCCCGCCGTGCCACCCGCGTCGATCCGATCGTAGCTTTGCGAGCCGAATAGGGGACAACAAGCGAGTCGGACGGCTGATCGCCAGGTCCGTGGTGAAAGTGTGATGGGTCTGGTTTCGCTGTCATCCAGCCGCTGATCAACGACGATGGAAGCGGATGTTGGTGACCCGGCCGGCGTTGATCGTGAAGCCGCTCGCCGTCCCGTCGGCGTCGTGCTCGAAGGCGAGGCGCCAGGCGCCGGCGCGGGCCCCGCCGTCGTCGAACTTGCGCAGCAGGCGCGGCGGCGTGTTGCGCAGGCTTAGACGGAGCTCGCCGTCCTCGGCTGCGAGCTCGTAGGTGACGTCAAGCTCGTCGCTGTAATAGATACCGGCGAGCTCGTTGAGCTCGGCGGTCGTGAACGGACCGGAAGCGGCGGGAGCGTCGCGCCGCCCTCCCGGTTCGCGCGTCTCCGGCGCAGCGAGTTGGTCGTCGAGATAGATGTCGGCGACCCGCTGCGCCAGCGGCATCGGATTGATGGGCCCGAGGTTACAGGTGGCGATCACCGAGAAGCGCTGCTCGGGAAACTGCAGGTAGGCGGCCTTGAAGCCCATCATCGATCCACCGTGGCTGACGGTTCTCAGGCCGCGATACTCGTCGATGGCCAGCCCGAAGGCGTAGGTGAGCTGCTCACCGTTGGTGAGCACGCCGCGGCCATGGATCAGGTCGAGGAAGGCCGCCCCACCGACATCGCCGGTGTAGAAGTTGCGATCCCACAACAGCAGGTCCCTGACGGTGGTGTAGAGGCCGCCGGCACCGACCTTGTCGAAGTTCCCCAGGTAGCTGACCCGAAAGTCGCCGACGCCCTGTTCGGGATCGTCTTCGCCCTGTCCGGGATTGCCGGCGCCCGGGCCCGCAGTACCGCCGCCCGGCTGGTAGCTGATCGCACGGCGCTCGACGATATGGCCCGGCCGATCGTGGAAGTGAGTGTCGCTCATCCCGAGGGGCGCGAAGATCCTCTCCTCGGCGAACTCGCGCAGCGTCTTGCCGGAGACCCGCTCGACGAGCTGGGCGAGCAGGAAGTAGCCCGAGTTGCTGTACAGGTACTCGTCGCCGGGGGCGAAGTTGGTCTCGCGCTGCGCCGCGATCAGCGCGATCGCCTGCTCGTCGGTGAAGACATCTTCGATGCGAATACCGGCGAGCGCCATCAAGGTGTAGATGTCGCGCAACCCGCTGGTGTGGTGCACGAGGTTACGGACGGTGATCGGCCGCTCGTACTCGGGCATCTCGGGGAAGTACGCGCGGATGTCGTCGCCGAGGTCGATCGCTCCGTCCCCGGCCAGCAGCGCGATTGCGGCGGCGGTGAACTGCTTCGAAACCGAGCCGACGTAGAAGACCGTGTCGGTGGCGATCGGGATGTCCCAGTCGAGATGGGCGAACCCGTAGCCACGCTCGTAGATCAGCTCGCCGTCCCTCACCACCCCGAGGGCACATCCGGGGGAGCCGGGCTCATCCCACGGGGAGAAGATCGCGTCGACGTCAGGGAGCGTTACACCGGTTTGTTGAGCGAGAGCCGGTACCGCAGCAGCGCCGACGCACAGCATCAGGACGACCACGAACACGTTACGAATCATCGAACCCTCCGCGCAGGATGCGGTGAGACTGTGATGGGGTTGGCTGCGCCGCCGCGGCCACAGACGCGAGGCACACACTCCCGCATCCTATCGGGAGCCACCGTAGTCGAATGCCTGGCGCAGCTCCGCTTCCATGTCCGGCGGCGCCACAAAGAGATTCTCGGGGTAGCGCCGGTACCGGGACATGGCGGCGAAGATCGGGACCGCGTCGCTGGCGTCGATAGCCAGCCCGGCGAGGTACTGCAGGCGAAGGCTACGATCGCGGTTGATCTGCGCGTCGAGGAGCCACGGCCGCAGGTCGCTCCCCTGCCCGACGTACGCGCTCAGCAGCTCGAGACCCGAGTAAAAGTCGATATCGGCAAGCGATTGGCGCACCCGGGGGTTGCGCGCCAACTGTTCCTCGAGCGCCACCAGGTCGAGCTTCATCTCACCGACCGAGCCGATCATGACGACGTCGTAGCCTTCACCGAAGATGTCGCTGTTCCATACCGTGCCGTTGGGGAACGCCTCCATGAACGTCGCCAGGCTGCTCTTGACGGCCTCCTCACTGGTCTCGTACAGGGGCAGCCACTGCGCCACGACACCGCCGGGGTTGAGGCGCTTCTTGACGAGCTCGTAGTACTCCGCCGAGTAGAGGGAGGCCGACCCGCTGACCCAGGGGTGGATCGGGTCGGAGGTGATGACGTCGAAGGTCTCGTCGGTGGTGGCGATGAAGTGGCGGGCGTCGTCGAAGATCAACTCGGTGCGGGGATCGTCGACAATGTTGTAGTTCTGCGGGCCGAGCCAGACCGCCGCCACCCGCGGTACGAGCGGCTCGATCTCGCACACGACGATGCGTTCGACCTCATCGTGCACGACAAATGACCCGGCCGTGATCCCGGCGCCGAAACCGACCACGAGCACCGACTTCGGCCCGCCCTGAAACATCGCCGGAAGGTGGCCCAGCATCCTTTGCAGGCGCATATCGACGCGGCGCGTCGAGGCCACCACCTTGCCGCCGACGTGGAAGCTGCGAATGTTGTCTTCCGGCCAATCCGAAACCGCCACCGACGCGTTCATCCCCTCGCCGACGTAGTGATAGACGGAGACGGCGTCCCAATCCTCGATGAAGCGGCCGTACGCGATCAGCCCATCGGGCACCCGGGACACCAAGCCGACCATCATGAACGTCATCCACAGGACGATCGCCGTACCCGCCGCGAGCCGGGCGGCGCCCGCCCATCCACCGGCGCGAGCCAGCAGATCGGCGCGAGCGAGCTCTTCAGCGGCATCCGGAGGTCGCGGCTCGGCGGCGCCGGAGTTGGTCAGACGATCCGAGATGAACATCAACACGGCGGCCAGGCCGGCAAGCAACGTCAGCCGTTGCTGCGACTGGTAGGTCCCGAAGGCCGGGATCATGTACATGCTGAACATCGCCGAACCGAGGATCGCCCCGACCGTGTTCGCGGCGTAGACGCGGCCGACCAATCTGCCGGGGTCTTCGCCCGGCCGGCCGATCGCCGCGAGCGCGAGCGGAAAGCTCGCTCCCCACAGACAGGTGGCGAACAGCATCGCGACCGCCGCTCGCAACAAATCATGCCCGTAGCGCAACGTGATGACGTCGTAGAACTCGGGGTTCAGGTACCAGAATGGGATCTCACGCGCGATCATGAAGGCGCCCGTGGGGATGGCGAACACCAGCAGCAATTGCGTCCAGCCCAGCGCCACCCCCGGTCTTCGTACCTTTTGCGCGAGAAACGAACCGGCGGCGCTGCCGATTCCCAACCCGGCCAAGAAGACCGCCAGGATGATCGAGAAGGTATATACGGTGCCGCCGAACAGCAGCGAGATCAGTCGCGTCCAGACCACCTGGGCGCCGAGTGCCGTGAGCCCCGACAGGCCGATCACGACGTACACCCACGGATTCGACACCTTCCCGGCGGCGGCGGTTTCGGCCCCGGTCTCGGCCTCGGACCCAGACTCGGACCTCGCCTCGGCCTTGATGACCCTCGGCGGAACGAACGCCGTGCCCTTGGCCGCCAGGAAAAAGGAAACCGCGGCGATCGCCGCGTTGATCGACGCGGCGAACAGCGTCGCGATCACCATGTCGTAGACCCGCAGCAGGTAGAAACCGGCGAACAGGCATCCGGCCACCGCACCGCCGATGTTGGCGGCGTACAGGAAGCCGATGCGCGAGATCCCGGTCCGGGTCGTCTCCATATAGCGCGAGACGGCCGGCAGCGTCGCACCCATCAAGATCGTCGGCGGCAACAGGCAGATCAGGCAGATGATGGCGCGCAAAAAAACGCCGGCGAGCCCGTAGCCGACGAAGCCCAGGTAAACGAAGCGCACCAGCGGCAGGATCACGAGCATGGCGATGCCGCTGCAACCGATACCGATCTCGAGCGCCGCGTAGACCTTCAACGGATGGTGGCGCATCGAGACGAGCTTCGGAAACGCCAGGCTACCGAGGAACAGGCCCCCCATGTAGCTGCTCAACAGAATGCCGAGCGAGATCGCCGAGGCGCCGATCACCTGGCGCAATAGCTGGAACCAGACGATTTCGTAGATCAAGGCGGCGCAGCCGCTACCGACGAACACCAGCACGAGGGCGGGCATGTAGCGGCCGCCGGCGTCCGTTACCGCCCTACTAGTGCGCATCATTTATCAACCCCCTTCGTGGCGAGGGCTGAAGATACGGCGGCCGAACCGCACCATTAGCAGGACTCCTTCTGGGGGGGGACTGCGCGCGAGATCCGCGAAAGCGTATGTTAACGTTTCGTTTTACGAAACCTCTCGGTCGTCCCCCCCGTAAGAAATGCTAGAGAGCGTTGCGCTGGCGCGACGCGCACAATCCAGAACATGGAGACGACGGCTCGTGTCTTTTCTGAAGAAAATCCTCGGCGGCAAGAACTCACAGTCGGGCGAGCGCGTCCGGGTGTGCAGCCAGTGCGGCATGCCCGTCAACGAGCACAAGGACTGGTGCTCGATCCTCAACGCGCAAGAAGGTTCGCACGCCGCGGTGGACGCGGCAAAGTAGCGACCGATTACCGCGGCACCCGGCCGGCCAGGTTCCGGTTGCGCGCCACCAGCCGATAGAGCACCTCCGCGAGCGGGCGAAACCCCGGCACCTTTCCGTAGGCACGGTCCGCCCAGCCCCAGCCGTGCACACCTCTCAAGGTACGGCACACGGCCGCGGCCCCGGAAAGCACCTCGCCTCCGGGGACAACGAGTTGCACCGCGGCGGCGGCCGATGCTCGCGAAACCTGGGGAAAGCGATCGAGCGCCTCCTGATACGGCGCGTACTCGACCGCGTCGCCGGTCAGACGCTGCCAGCGACGTATCCAGCGCCTGCAGAAGGCGCAATCGCCGTCGTAGATCATCACCGGCACCGCTCGGCTTCCATCCGTCATGGCACGAGGCTACCGCACCGACAACCCGAACTTGTCAACGGGCGGCTACGGCGCGACGCCACCCGTCGAGAAGTCCGGGATAGGGATTGAACGCCCCGCGCCGGCGACCCTACACTTGAACATTCAGCCGGTTTCAGCGGCGCGAGGTGGACATGACTGCTCGCCGCAAGCGAGAATCTCATGAGCCGAAAGAAAGACGGTGCGGCGTCGACGACCGGCGCGGCGACAACGGATGAGGGCTTCCCGGCCGCCGTCATCAGCAGCCGATGGCTTCTCATCCTCGCGATCAGCGCCCTGGTGGCGTTCGGTAGCCAGACCGAGCCCCGTCTGTCGCACTACAGCCTGCTGGCGGCGCTGATCGTATCGAACGCGGTCCTCGCCCTGATGCGCCGGCGGCTCGCCGGATTCAACCAGGCCCTCGAGGTCATAACGATCACCGACGTCCTCGTGGTGACCTTGATCATCAGCTGGATCGACCCCTCGCCCGAGCTCTACGTGGCGGTTTTCGCCTCCCTGATCCTGGCTTCCGCGCTCGGCCGCGTCAGCTTGATCATGTTGCTGATGCTGCTGGTGTGCGGCCTGTATGCCGGCTTCCTGTACACCGAGGTCGGTGTGGGCTTCTGGCGACAAGTCGAGCTCGTCCTGCGCGTACCGTTCTTGTTCGCCGTCGGACTGCACTTCGCGACTGTTGCCTCCTTCCTGAAGCGTCAGAGAGCCGAGACCGCCAACCTCGCCAAGGAAGCCCGCCAGCAAGCCGATCGCGCCGACCACATGAGCAAGGAGCAAGATCGACTCCGCGCCCTGTCGCAGATCGGCAGGCTCGGGCTCAGCGCCGCCGAGACCAGTCCCGTCAAGGTGCTCCTCGAAATGGGACAACGGGCACGGAGCGCGCTGGGAGCGACACGCTGCGCGCTCATCCTCTTCGAGCCGGAAGGCTCCACCACGCGATGGGGCGGCCGCACGAAGGACCGGAAGATCGAGGTGCGCACGCTGGCGCTCGAGTCCGCAGCCCTCACCGCCATCTTACCCAAGGGCAAGATGGCCGTGCTGCGCCCCGGCGAGTCGAAGGACGTGATGCAACTCGTCAAGGTGTTCTTTCCCGACTCGAACCCGTTCGGAAGCTTGCTTGCGGCCCCGATCAAGACCAGCGATGAAGGCTTCGCCGGCGCTCTGTTTCTCATCGATGACAACCAGCGGCGCACGTACAGCGACGGCGAGCAGGATTTCTTCTGGACGGTTTCGCTCATGACCGGTGCATTCATTCAGGCGCGAGAGCGGCTCGAAAACGAAGTACGTCTCCGCACCCTGATCAACGCCGCGCCGGTCATCATGTTTGCCCTCGGCACCGACGGGACGATCCAACTGTTCGAAGGCCGTGGGGCCTCGATCCTCGGCGGCGACCCGGCGGAGCGCGTCGGCAAGTCGATCTTCGAGCTCGCGGATAACGCCGACGAGATACGCAAGGCCTTCGAGGAAGCACTCGGCGGGCGGCTCGCTGCCGGGAACCTGTTGATCGAGGGGGTCCTGTTCGAAACCCAGTACTCGCCGCTGCGGGGCGTCGACGGAAAGATCGCCGGCGTGATGGGAGTCACGACCGCGGTTCTCGACATGCCGGCGCAGGCCGCCAAGCCGATCGCCGTACCAACCCCGCAGCCGGCGCCTGTGGCGCCACCCGTTGCGCTCGCGGCTGACCCGGTCCGCCCGGCGCAGGCGGAACCGGCCGCGCCCGACCCTGCGCCGGAGCCGCGGGAGCTGCTGTCGCTACCGCAAAAGGTCGATCCCTACGCGCCGCGCGAGGATCTGAAACCTTCGATTCCCCTTGCCGATGAGGATCCGGATACTCCCTGACCCACGCCGACAAATCACCAGGTAGGGTTCGCTGCAACCACGAGGGCACGACGTCCTACATCCTCGAAGACGACACCGTGTTCAGCTCGACGGCGACCTGTTCGGCGTCGACCACAGCGTCAGCCACATCAGCCGCTACGTGACGCCGTCCCCGGTGCGACCTTGCAGCGACGGGTCAGAGGCTACGTCGCCGCCAGCCCGATCTCGGGCGGCGCGATCGACGACTTGATGTTGATCTGCGGGTTCAACAGAGGGTCGGTCACCCGCGGGTTCGGAAGCGGCTTGCCGGCGCGGTCGGTCACGACCGCGAGCAAGGGGCGCATCGGATTGTGCTCGCGATGTTCGAGCACGAAGGCGACCTCGTTGGTGGCGAGCAACACATAGGAGCCCACAGGATAGAGGCCGATCTTCAAGATCAGCGTCTTCAGCACGCTGTCGACGAACTGGGCGTTGCCCGACTCCAGCAGGTACTTGACCGCCTCGGACGCGGCCTGCGGCCGCTCGCGGTACGGGCGACTGTGGGTCAGTGCCTCGAACACCTCGACGGCGCTCAAGATCTGGGCTTCGAGACAAATCTGATCGCCCTCGAGGCCGTTAGGGTAGCCGGTTCCATCGGGGCGCTCGTGAACTTGGAGCGCGATCTCGGCGGCTTCAGCGTAGTCGGGCGCCAGCTTCTTGATGATCTCGTGGCTGAGCTCGGGGCGGCTGCGAATGAGCCGGCGATCCTCGTCGCTCATGGCGTCGGTGCGCTGCAGGAATCCCTCCGGTAGCCGCACACAGCCGACCTCGTGGAGCAACCCGGCAAGGCACAACCAATCCAGGTCGTCGCCTTCGACACCCATCTCCTGCCCGATGACCGACGCCAGGATGGCACTGTTGAGCGAGTGCTGCGCCAGGTAGTCGCCCTTGAGAACGGTCGGGTTCATGACCTGGCCGAGGAGCTTCGCCGGGTGGGTGCGCAACTCCTTGACAACGCGCAGCGTGAGCAACGACAGGTCTTTGACCGGCAGCGGCTCGTCCGCCGCCGCGGCGTCGAAGACCCGATTCAGCAACTCGATGCCACGGATGTACAGGCCCCCGCTCTGGAGCTCGTGCAACCGCCCCTCGACCCATCGGGTCAGCAGCCGCTGCACGCGCGCCACGAGCTCGGAGCTCGACACCGGCTTGACCAGATAGTCGTCGGCGCCGAGAGCGAGGGCGCGGGCGAGCGAGTCCTCGTCGCCGACGCTGGTGAGCATGGCGATCGGCACCTTGGCGTAGCGCCGCTCGGCGCGCAATCGCGCCAACAGCTCGAAGCCATCCATCACCGGCATATCGACGTCGAGGAGAAACAGGCCAACCCGCTTGTCCTGCGCCGCCTCGAGCGCCGCCTGGCCGTCGCGGTAGCGCTCGACCACCAAGCCCTGACCCTCCAGAGTGTTACAGACGACCGTCGCGACGGTGTCGTCGGCGGCGGCGAGCAGCACCGTGATCTCGGGGCAATCGATCTTGCTGGCGGTACCGACGACCCGGGCGCGCCCGCCGCCCTTCGCCAGGTACAGGCAACGGAGCGCCGCCGACACCGTGTCGTCGATCGAGGCGCCGTTCTCCGCCTCGACGACCCCGGCGGAAAACGTGACGGCGAACATGCCGCCCTGCGTGCTGGTGAACGTGTGGCCCTTCAGGGCATCGAGGCACGTCTCCAGCCACTCGCTCGCCTGGGGCTCCGCGATACCGGGGAGCAAGGCCATGAACTGATCGCCCTGCCAGCGGCCAACCATCTGCTCCGAAGCCATGGACGTGCCGATCAACGAGGCCACACCCCGGAGCACCATGTCGCCGGTGTCCTTACCGCAGCTTTCGTTGACCGAACGGAACCTGTCGATGTCGACAAGGGCGAGCGACAACGGCGCATCTGGCCCGCGGCTCGACGACATGTGTTCGTAGGCGTGCACAAGCGCGGCCCGGCTCGCGGACCCGGTCAACGGGTCCTTGCCGGCCTCCACCGGAGGCGACGACGCCGACAGCAGCTTGGCTGCGATGGCTGAAAACTCGGCCACGTCGACGGGCTTTTCGATGATTTCCGACGCTCCCAGCGCCATGCACTGGCTGCGGATCTCCGCGGTACCGCTGACCGTCAGGATGATTACCGGGATGTGCGCTGTCGCCGGCACCGAGCGCCACGTAGCCAACAGGGAGCGCCCATCGACGTCGGGAAGAACGAGGTCGAGAACGATGAGCGAGGGGGTCGCCAGGGCGATAGATTCAGCCGCCGCCGCCGCGCTGGTCGTCAGGCGTACGGGGCGGTTGGTCGCGGCGAGCGTTTTCTCGAGCAAGCGCCCGTTGACGGGATCGTCCTCCACCACCAGGATGTGCCCCGACGCCTGCGGGGCCGAGACAAGCTCGGGAACGGTCACGCTCAATCGGGCAGGGCCAGCGCGACGAGGCCGGCAGGGTACCCCCGCGATCCCACCGCCACGACAATGTACTGTCGTCCTTCGTGCATGTAGGTGATCGGGAGCCCCGTGGTGGTGGCCGGCAGCGCGAGCTCGGCGATGGTCTCGCCCGTGGCCTTGTCGTGGGCACGAAACACCGGACCACCGCTGAGGCCTTCGCCCGAGAAGAGCAACGTCCTGGTAACCATCAGCATGGGACGCGAGATCTTGCCGGTGCGTGGCAGCTCGACGCCACGCAACAGCGCGTGGTTCTTGATGTTGTCCGGAGTGTCGCCGTTGGGAACCATCCAGACGTGTTCACCGGTATTCAAGTCGATGGCGGTGATTCTTCCCCACGGCGGCTTGACGATCGGCAACCCGCGCGCCAATCGTGGCCCGCGCCCGCCGGACCAATAGTCCAGGTCGCTGCGCTCGGGATCCGGCACCCGCAGGGCAAGCGTCGTCGGGCTGGTGAACGAACCGACGTACAGCATCCCGGTCTCCGGGTCGACCGCCCCACCTTCCCAGTTAGCACCGCCGATGGCGTTCGGCATCATCAGCGTGCCGCGCGTGCCGTCGGGCCCGTCGACAAGCGACGGCGGGGCGAAGATCGGCCCCATCCGGTAGCTCTGCACGAGCTCGAGAGCCTGCGCCCGCAGCTCGGGGGTGAAATCGATCAGGTCGTCCTCGGAGAATCCCTGGCGATCAAACGGCGCCGGCTTCGTCGGATGCGGCTGCGTCGGCGAGGTCCTCTCACCGGGCACGTCGGACGGCGGCACCGGCAGCTCCTCGATCGGCCACACGGGCGCACCCGTTTCACGGTCGAAGACGTACACCCAGGCTTGCTTGGTGATCTGTGCGACGGCCTTGATCGGCCTGCCGTCGACGTTGATGTCAACGAGGATCGGGGCAGTGGGCAGGTCCCAGTCCCAGATGTCGTGGTGGATGAGCTGGTAGTGCCAGACGCGCTCGCCGGTGCGGGCGTCGAGACACACGAGGCTGCTGGAAAACAAGTTATCGCCGAGCCGGTGGCCCCCGTACATGTCGCTGGTGGCGTCCTCGACCGGCAGGTAGACGTAGCCAAGCTCGAGATCGGCGGAAAACGGCGGCCACACGCCGGCGTTGCCGGAGTACTCGGCCGAGCCGTCTTCCCAGGTGTCGTAACCGAACTCGCCCGCCGCCGGAATGGTGTGGAAGGTCCAGAGCAACTCGCCGGTGCGGGCGTCGAAGCCGCGTACGTCGCCCTTGATGTTGCGCATCGAGTCGGGCGCCATGCCGACCTCCTGCGCCGAACCGACGATCACGACGTCGCCGACGATGACCGGCGGCGAGCTCGAGCCGATGCGACCGACCGGCGGGATCCCGCCGCGTACGCCGATCATGAGGTCGAGGACGCCGTCCTCACCGAACGTCGAGATCGGGCGACCGTCGGCGGCATCGAGGGCGATGAGATGGAATCCGGGAGTGACAACGAAGATGCGGGCGCCGGCGCCAGGATCACCCGGCGAATCAGCCGGACTCCAGTAGGCCACGCCACGGCCCGAGTTGGGCCGCGGCGCCTCGGCGCCGCGCTCGCCCTCGTCGAGCCGGTAGGTCCAGAGTGTCTCGCCGGTCCCCGGATCGATGGCGACAACAGCGCGCCGCGTGCCGGCAGTGGCGTAGAGCACGCCGTCGATCATCAGCGGCCTGGTTTCCGTGCGGGTCTCGGGACGGGGCCCGAAGTTGCGCCCCGTCCATTCCCAGACGATCTCGAGATCGGCGACGTTTTCGGCGTTTATCTGGTCGAGCGAAGAGTAGCCGGTCGAGGCATGATCGCCGCCGTAGACGCGCCACTCGCCGGCGGGTGCGCCGTGCTGCACCGCGGGCGCGACCCCACCAAGAGCCAAGAACCCGGCGATCGCCAGCAGCGGGACTCTGCCCGGCAAGACCCAAGCGCGGCCCTTTCCCGGATTCTTCAGCACGCTGCTAGCCTTCCGGCACCCCACCGGCATCCTGCGGCAGCGACCTGAAGCATCGCGCCTCAGCGGCCGCCGCCGGCCCACTCGAAGGGGCCGTCGATGGTGATCCCGTGCAGTTGGGCCGTATCAAGGGGCAGCTCTTCCTCGCCGGGCTTCACGCCGTTGAGGCTGAACAAGAACACCATGACCTCGAGGTACTCGTTGGCGGGAAGAATGCCGGGGCTCTCGTACGGCATGGTCGCCTGTATCTGTTCGAAGAGCTCGCCTGCCGTGGCGCCCTCCCAGCCGATCATGTAGTCGGGCCCGAAGATATCCATCGGGTGGCACTCCGAACAGACGTTGTCCCAAACCTTCCGGCCTCCCTCGACCTGGTCCGCGGTGAAGACGCCGTCGTGGATGGATTTCTGTGGCTGGACGGCATGAGTCAGGCGTGGAAACCCCGGCGGTCCGGACGCATACGACAGCGACACCGACGTCGGAGGCTGGGCCGCGTACACGAGCCCCAGCGTGGACGACATGGATACAGCCAGCATCGCCGCCACCACGACGGTGGCGGTGTCTCCGCGACGCATCAATTACGCGGCTTCGGCCTCGGCCTGCACGCCGAGCACCTCGCCGAAGACCCTGGTCGCGGCCCGCATGTCCTCCATCGTACTGATGGAGATGCGCGCCCAGGCCTCCTGGTAGGGCGGGAAGTTGCGACCAACCCGGATGTTGCGCGCCGCGCAGCCGGCGCGAAACTCCTGTGCGTTCATTCCCGTGCGGGCGAAAATGAAGTTGCACTGCGAGTCGGTCGCGTCCATGCCGTTCTGCTTGAACCAGTCGAGCGTGTAGGCGCGGGCCGCGGTGTTGCGCGCCGCCTCCTCTTCGATGCGCTCCTTGTCGGCGATCGACGCAGCGGCGCCGAGCAACGACGGAATGTTGAGCGTCAGCCCCATGTGCCAACGACGCATCGTCGAGATGGCATCGGGATGCGCGACGACCCAGCCGATGCGCATGCCCGCCATGCCGTGCGCCTTCGAGAAGGTGCGCGCCACGATCACGTGCGTATCGCTGAGCGCCCGCGGGATCTGTGTCGCGTGGCTCGGGTCGGTGACGTAGTCGTGGTACGCCTCGTCGACGACGATCATCGTCTCGGGTGATTCGCTGCGCACCCGCTCGATGAACGCGCCCACGGCGTCGGCGCCCCACAGAGTCCCGGTCGGGTTGTTGGGGTTGTTCAGAAACACCATGCCGGCGCCCTGCGCGGCGTCGGCCATGCCGTTCAGATCGAGCATCATGTGCTCGTCGAGGGGAACCTCCTCGACCGGGTGCCCGATGTTGTTGGCGTACTGGGTGCACTCCTCGTACGACGGCGCACCGGTGACCAGCGCCTTGGTCGGCGAGGTGAACACCTGCGTGCAGGTGCGCAACAACTGGGTCGACCCGTTGCCGATCATGAGGTTGTCCTGCGGAATCCCCCCGGCGCTCGCGAGGGCCTCGGGGAGGCCGCCCGAACCCGGATAGCGACCACCGCGGCCGTTGGACAGCGCCGCGTTCATCGCCTCCACCACTGTGCGGCCGGGACCCAAGGGGTTTTCGTTGTTGTGCAACAACATCGGCCGCTCTTCCTGCGGCAGCGACATCGCCCAGGCGCGCGCGACCGAGCGCGGCCCGTCGTACGCCATGATGGCGGCGGCGGAAACACCGATGCCGGTCGTCTTCACAAACGAGCGACGCGTAACCTTCATCAAGTTGTTCGTAGTCATCGTCATTGCCTCCGGCCGCCGACGTTGGTCGGAACGTCGAGCACCGAGCCGAACACCGGGATGGCCCGCTGCATCTCCTCCATCGTGCCGATCGAGATCCGCGCGTGAGTTTTTTCCATCGGCCGGAAGTCCCTGCCGACACGTACGTTGTGCTCGGCACAGGCGCGGCGGAACTCCGCCGCCGGCCGCCGAATGTTGACGAAGATGAAGTTCGTCTGCGAGTCCATCACCTCGAACCCGGCGGTACGGAAAAAGTCCACCGTGACCTTCTTGACCTCGGCATTCCGCTCCTGCTCGCGCGGCACGAAACCGGCGGTCTCCAGCGCAGCGTAGGCGGCGCCGACGCCCGGGGTATTGGTGTTGAAGGTCAGCGAGTAACGGCGCAACGTGCGCATCGTGTCGGGGTGCCCGACGCCGTAGCCGATACGAATTCCCGCCATGCCGTAGCACTTCGAAAAGGTGCGGCTGACGAAGACGCCCGGCGTGTTGATCGCCAGCTCGGCCGCCGATTCGTACGCCAGGTCGGTAACGTACTCGTGGTAGGCCTCGTCGAACATGATGACCGCATCCGCCGATGCGCTGCGCACGCGGGCCACGAACGCGCGAATGTCCGCCTCGTTGTGCACCGTGCTCGTCGGGTTGTTGGGGTTGCACACAAACAGGAGGCCGGCACCTCGGGACGCGTCGGCCATACCGTCAAGATCGAGCTTGCCGGCGGCATCAACCGGGATCGCCTTGACCTCGGCGCCAAGGTAGCGAGCCACGCCGGCCGGCTGGTTGTACGTAGGGGACGCCGTGACCAGGTGTTTCTCGCTGTTGGTGAACGCGTGCGGGGCATTCTGCAGCAGCTCGCTCGAGCCGGCGCCGAGAACGACGTTGCCGGGCTCGGTGTTGAACTTCTTCGCGATGAGCTCGGTCAGGTCACGCATGTTGGGCTGCACGTTGGTCGGATACCGACCCGCCACCATGAAGCCTTCGCCAAGCGCGGCCAGCGCGGGCCCGGTCGGACCGTAGGGATTCTCGTTGCTCGAGATGCGGATCTCACCGTCTTGCGGCGGCGTAATCACGCTGGCCTCGACGGCCATCGGCCCGAGCTCATCAACCAGCGCCTCGCGGCCGCGGGCGGTAATCAACGCCACATTCGGTGGCGCCGCCGCTCCGAGACCGCCGAACAGCGCGCGACGGGAGAGAGACATAGCTGCTTCCTCCATGGGGATCAGTGGCCCGAAAATCTTTCTTCGGGTAACTCCGGTTCGGTGAACGTTACCTTTTGTTCATTCATCGCCCCGCGACGATATCGCATTCTCTCGCGTCGAGAGTGTTCCGACAAGTAGGAAGGGCCGGCCCCCCCGCAAATTTGCCGTTTCCTGGACGGAGGGACGGAATCGCGTAGGATTGTGATGCGCCGGGGGCAGCTTCTTCGACCGACGCCACCGTGGGTACGGCTCGGCTCATGTGTCCTAGCCGTCGCCATTCATCGGCTCTATCGACTGTACCGAGGTCTTACGAGTGAGTCACGACCCAGCCGACCGCGTCGTGTCGTCGCCACAACCGACCCGTGCCGCGCCGCGGCTGAGCCGGCGCGACGCCATGCGGGGTTTGGCCGTTGCCGCCGCCTCGCCGCTGTTCGCCGTGGTGGCCTGCCGGGACGCCGCCGATGTCGGCGCGCGGGTGCGCTCGAACATGCCGGCGACGCCGGGCGAGCTGAGAACGCTGTCGCCGACGCAGAACGCCACCGTGACCGCGATGGCGGAAGTGATCCTCCCGGAAACCGACACCGCCGGCGCCGCGACGTTGCGCATCAACGAATTCATCGACCTGTTGCTTACCGAATGGGTCGATGAGGACGCTCGGGCGCCCTTCCTGCGGGCGATCGACGCGATCGACAATCTCGCCCGCGAGCGCTATGGAAACCCCTTCGCGCGCTGCACCGCCACGCAACAGGCTCACATGATCGGTGACCTCGACGCCCAGCTCGCCGCCATGGTGACGGCACAGCGCGACTGGCACGTGCGTCGCGCCCAGGGGTTGCTCGCAGCGGCGCGCACCGGCGAGCCGCCGCCGAGAATGCTCGATGAGCCCTCCGACCCATCGAACTACGCCTTCCACCAGCTCAAGCGCTTCGTATTGACCGGGTACTTCACTTCCGAGGTCGGGCTTCAACAGACCGGTTTCGTGATGATCCCCGAGCGCTGGGACGGCTGCGTCGAGATCGCTCCGCCGGCGCAACCCGAGGCGGACCGCTGATGGCCCGCGGTGGCCAAGTGTACGACGCCATCGTGATCGGAACCGGGATCACCGGCGGCTGGGCGGCCAAGGAGCTCACTGCGGCGGGTCTCGAGGTTCTCGTGCTCGAGGCCGGCCCCATGGTGATTCCCGATGAAGATTATGGCGAGCACATCCCGGTCTCGGACATGAAGTTTCGCGGCCTGCGCGACCGGCGCAAGCAATCGATCGAGCAGCCGGTCCAGAAGGAATGCTACGCCTGCGACGAGGTCGCCGAGAAGTTCTTCGTCAACGATCTCGAGAACCCGTACACGACCGCCGAGGACAAGCCGTTCCTGTGGATCCGCGGCCGCCAGGTGGGCGGCAAATCGATCATGTGGGCGCGCCAGTCGTACCGGCTCTCGGACCTCGACTTCGAGGCCAACGCCCGCGACGGCTTCGGCACCGACTGGCCGATCCGCTACGCCGACCTCGCGCCCTGGTACGACTACGTCGAGGGCTTCGCCGGCATCAGCGGCCAGGCCGAAGGCTTGGCGCAGCTACCCGACGGCAACTTCCTGCCGCCGATGGAGATGAGCTGCGTCGAAGCCCACGTGCGCGATGCTCTCGCGACCACCTGGGGAGGCGAGCGGACGATGACGATCGGCCGCACCGCGGTGCTCACCCGACCCCACAACGGCCGTCAGGCCTGCCACTACTGCGGCCCCTGCGAACGCGGCTGTATCACCCGGTCGTATTTTTCGAGCCTCAACGCGACGCTGCCGGTCGCCGCCGCCACCGGGCGGATGACGTTACGGCCCAACAGCGTCGTGCGCAGCCTCCTGTACGAGGACGGCCGCGCCACCGGCGCCCTGGTCATCGATCGCGAGAGCCACGAAGTGATCGAGTTCACGGGACGGGTGATTTTCTTGTGCGCCTCGACGCTCGAGTCGACGCGCATCCTGCTGAATTCCTCGAACGAGGAATACAGCGACGGCCTCGCCAATTCCTCCGGCGTCCTCGGCCACTACCTCATGGACCACGCCATGGACGCCGGCGCCCGCGCTACGTTCGAGGGCTGGGAGGACCGCACCACCTTCGGGCGCCGGCCCAACGGCGTCTACGTGGCGAGGTTCCGCAACGTCACCGACCAGCACCCCGACTTCTTGCGCGGCTATGGCTACCAAGGATCGGCGCGCCGCGAGGGCTGGCAGCGCGGCATCACCGCCGGCGGCTTCGGTGCCGAGTTCAAGCACCGCATGGCGGAGCCCGGCCCATGGACGATGTGGCTCGGTGCGTTCGGCGAGTGCCTGCCGCGCTACGAGAATTACGTCGAGCTCGATCCCGAGGTCGTCGACGCCTGGGGCATCCCGGTGCTCAAGGTGCACATCGCCTGGAGCGATAACGAGCGCACGATGATGAACGATGGGGCGATCCAGGCGGCGGAGATGCTCGAGGCCGCCGGCGGCAAGGTCACAGAGCTGGTCACGAGCGAGGACCTGCCGCCGCCCGGCCTGACGATCCACGAGATGGGCACGGCGCGCATGGGCCGCGACCCGGCGACGTCGGTGCTCAACGGCTTCAACCAGAGCCACGACATCGCCAATCTCTTCGTCGTCGACGGCGGGGCGATGGCCTCGTCAGCCTGCCAGAACCCGTCACTCACCTACATGGCGTTGACCGCGCGAGCCTGTGCGTACGCCGTCGAGGAGCTGCGGCGGGGGGATCTGTAACGTGGGCGCTGCGGCGGCGAACCGCATCGGTATCGGTGGCGCGGCTCGCGCTGATGCCGCTCGTTCGCCGCGACCGGGCCGGAAACACCGCAGGATTGTCGCCCTCACGATCAGCGG
>SMVB01032690.1_pt1 | contig 23447 bp, 20 predicted proteins | sample 2456461 | NCBI WGS metagenome assembly SMVB01 (sample SAMN11095934, study PRJNA526329) | marine sediment metagenome | biome: Marine sediment; feature: Surficial sediment; material: Deep marine sediment; isolation source: Hadal surficial sediment | place: Pacific Ocean | collected 2014-05 | depth...
CAGGCCTACATGGTGCCGAGCACCATCGAAAGTGTGGAATGGCTCGCAAAGGTGATCGAGATTCTCGATCAGTGAACTTCAGGCACATTCCTTCTTCAGATTATTGGGATTAGAGTTAAAACTCTTGTTCCAGGTCCTCAATTGGCCGTTTGCTGCTATTGGCGTCACTGAAAATTAAGCCAATCGAATAGCCGCTATGTGGCTGTGACCTCAACCGGTCGATGCAACACCTAAACTCTTAATGTAGAGAGGGAGGTGATGCAGTAGACATTAAATGTTGTTGCTCTACTATCGAATTAAAGATCGACTCTGAACAGGGTTTAAACTGACAAACCCATCAGCTTGAGAATCTCGATCCAGCGTGGGTCGCTACGCAAGGGTGTCATGGCCCAGCTCAATTTCATCTCGGTCAAAGCCGGATCACGGTCTTCAGCGGCATCTTGCATCAGCTGAAAGACCGTTTCTGTATCGCCACACATATAGTAAATTTCTGCCGCATTAAATATCTCGCGCTGCTCGATCAATTCATCTGCTATAGCAATACCACCCTCGGTGTCACCCTGGGCGCAGGCGATCATACCTGCACCGATGTTCTTCCAGACCGGGTGTGGTTCAAGATCATTCGCGAGTATGGCTGCGTCGATATCTCCTCTTGCTAACTCGATTCTTGCCAGTTGAAAATGGGCGAAAATCGATTGCGGGCTGAATTGGAGAACCTTTTTGATCATTTGTTCTGCGACGTCGAGTTCGCCGGCGGCCAACGCATTGTAGCTGTAGTTGGAATAAGTCGGTGTATTTAGCGGATCACGGTCGATGACTTTCTGAAACATGCCCATTGCCTCATCGTAACGTCCCTGCATACCGTAAAGCGTACCCAGACGTCGTAATGCCGTGATGTGCCTGGGGTCGGTCTCCAGGGCGCGTCTCAGATCAAGCTCAGCACCTACATAGTCACGAAAATTTACCTGTTTTATAAACGCTTTGGAAACATGGGCGTCGGCCAGTCCGGCATCCAGTCTGAGCGCCTGGTCGAGATACCCGGTGGCTTTGCCGATGCCTTCATCACGATCCATCACAACCATATTAAGTGCCAGCATCAGGTTGGCATCTGCCATGCCCACCAGTGGCTCGGCGTAGGACGGGTCCTTATCAACGGCCTGCTGAAAATAGACCAGGGCTGCGTTCTGGTCTTCAACCGTTAACTTCCCATGCAGGAAACTGCCCTGTAGATAGGCTGTATACGCATCGGCAATGACGACACGATCAACCGGTTTTTCCTCGCTTTCAAGCAGCTGTGCTTCCAGGGCGGTTACCACCGCGCGGGCAATCTCATCCTGGACTTGAAAAATGTTGTTCAACTTTCGGTCGTAGTTGGCCGACCAGAGTGTGTGACCCTGATCCGCATCAATCAGGTTGGTTGTGATCCTGATATTACCATCAACAGCACGCACACTACCCTCCAGGATAGTGTCCACATTCAGTTTTTCACCAATGGTACTAAAATCCCCCTGATAACCCTTGAATTGGAAACAGTTGGCTTGCGCATCGGTTCAATTTCCGCACAGCCATCGCGTCGGTATGGGTGGCCCTGGCCATTCTGACCCCGGTCAACCTGGCACGAAACGCGAAATGGGCCAGCGATATTCTTTTGTATAAGAGCGAGTACAACAGCGGTATTCAAGTTAGTCAAATACCCTATATGCTGGTCGGCGCCCATTCCAGGGAAAAGAACTTTTCCCAGGCGACTGAAATCTGTGACCGGCATGCCCGTGCCATGAAGAAATTGGAGCAGTTAGCCAATCGTTGCGGCCTTGCTTATGAACAACTTGGCCGTTTCGATGATGCAGAACAATCGTTTCTGCTGGCTATGAACAAACAAAAATTCGTGGCTATTGCACACACAAACCTGGCGAGAATGTATCTTCATCTTGGTCGTAGAGAGGATGCACAAAGTCACTTCAAACTGGCCATAGCAACGGAAAGCATCCCTGCTTTACGGGAATATCATAAGGCTTACATGCTAGCGATGCTCTATCCATCTGATCGAAACAGGCTACTCGATGCAAAAACACATCTTGAGCAGGCTCTTAAATTTCAGCCGCAACTTGTTTCAGCGCGCCGATTGCTGGAGCAGCTCAACAGGATTTTGGGAAGTGGCTGAATTACCGAATGAGTCATCAAAATACAAATTGATGGTTTCGCCGAGACTCAGGGTTTTTCCTTCCTGTGCTTGCGGCTGAAAATGGAAAACTCTGAAACCGGCAGCGATACACTTTGTATTTCTTTTAATCCCAAATTATCCTTTCAACATATTGAGATAACTGAATAATCAAGTAAAGCCCAGCGAAACTCGTGAAATATGAGGGCGTGCTGCAGATTCCTTGTGATTTCGAAATGGATACAGCAGCCAGTATCGCACGTTGAGGTGAAATGCAAATTTTCCGCCAAAGGTCTTCCGCCCCGGTGATTTGCCTGGAAAACGTGAAAAGCTGAGGCAAAAAACTGCTTCAGTACATGTCAGCTTCATGGCAAAGGGCTTTGATCCCTCTTATACTCAGTTCGACGAGCAATCATTGTCACCCAGGGCTTAAAACAATTCAAAATCGAGCTCTGAACAGGGTGGCAACTTCATTCGCCCCTTGTTCGAGTCAGACGTTCTGTGTTCTATTCTTCCCAAGCGCCACGACAATCCAGGACGATGCCTCGAAGCAACAAACATTCACCGGAATCAGATTCAGCAAGCCAGGAAAATAGCGGCAGGCGGCATCACGGTGCGGCTGTTCAAGAGTCCCCGGCGGTTTCTGCAATCCAACAGTACCTTCCCCGGCATTATGGGAGGGTCACCACCAATTTCAGCGTGGTCCCATTGAAACAGCAAATCGGAATCGTAATTCCGACATTTTCCCGTAAAGCCTTGCTGGAAAAAACGCTGAATTCCTTTCGAAAGAGCAATCTCCCCGAGCGGTGCGTCCTGGTCATTGTCGATGAAACCAATGCCGCAAAGAACAGAGAAATTGAGGGTTTTGAATGTTTCGAAAATATCGATTTTGCGGGCGGCGACATCGGGCAGATAAAAGCTGAATTCAGCGACGTTCTCGAGTTGGCCACTAAAATCAGTGCCTGCGTGGCTTTCAATGATGCCGGATGGATTAAGCGGGAACTATTGGAACCAATACAACGCAGGCACACGCGGTTTGGCACCTATATCAAGAAATCCTATCTCCGCGAAAACCCTGAGTTTCACCAGGGCATCTTGAGGTTTACGCAAGAAATGAGCAACCTGGTAGATTCGGATACTGAAGACCTTGTGGCGTCATTTGACATGGATATGCCCATCATAAAAATTTTCAAGCATTCGCACAGAAACATGTTTGACAGCCTGAGGGTAGCCTGGGATTTACTCATTCAACTGAGCGAGGCCCAATATCTGGTTAATCTGGATTCCGATACGATACACAAGCAGGCGTGGCTGGCCACCCTGATCAGCACTTATGAAGGCCTGATGACGTCCACCCGGAAGCGCCCTGTCATTCTGAGCGCTTTCAATGCTGCCAGGAAAAAGGACTTGTGGCAGGAAGAAACCTACGTGGCCAAGTTTGACCTGGGGGGAGCGAACCTGTTTTTCGACAGCAAAACGTATGCGCAATTTGTGCGGGATACCCTGGTGGACGTTGGGTGGGATATCGAGCTTTCCCGGAAGACCCGGGAGCAGGACGGCTTACTGATTGCGCTTCGCGAGTCGCTGATTCAACACATCGGCAAAGAAGGGATGTGGTCAAAAGAAAATGACCATGATTTTTCGACGACATTCAAGGCATAAATTTCTGCCGCCACTGAACGACTCAGGGATGGGCTGATTTCAAGCCCATGGAACGCGCCAAACGATCACATACCTGTGACGGCTCATATCGAGCTTTGAGTTCAGGAACCAATGTACAGGCTGTTGAGTCAGGCTCACCCTGTTTCTGAAACACCGAACGCATTAATGCAACGGCATGTTCATGGCTGGCTTCGGCCCAGAAAGCATCGCTGGTATGGTAAGAATGGCCATCATCGGCGTATTGGTCAGTGCTCTGCAGCACATAGTCCAGCAGGTAAGGATAGTCCTCACCGAGGTAGTCCAGTTGGCCTCCCCAACCGGTAATGATCACGGGCTTGCCGGATAAGGCGGCATCGAAAGCGCCGAGTCCCCAGCCTTCGCTGTGAGTGAGGCTGACAAAGCAGTCTCCCCGCATGTGTAGTTCATCGATGGCCGCAGGGCTGATCTCGCCTGTAATCAGGTGTATCTTTGCTGAGTTCTTGTGTTCGGCAATGATCCGGGCCAGGGCCCAGGCTGTCGAGTAGACCGAAGATACCGAGTCTTGTCTGTGACCTGGATCAGCCTGCTGCAAAGCAACCTGGTTGAAGCGGCCTGTTTTTATAACCAGTGCAACCGGGTCATCGCAGGAAAAGGCATCAAGATAAGCCCGAATGGTCTGTTCCAGCGCTTTACGGCTGGTCCATGACCCAATGGTATAAAAAACGTAGTCATCGGCGCGCACATCGGGCAGACTCAAGCCCTCTTTCCCCGTACTGAACTGGCGCGCCACATGTGGCACAAGCTCGATGTTTGCGGTGATGCCCGCCCCTTGCAAGGCCTTCTTGTTGAACGATGAGGGTACAAACACGGCTTCATAATGATTCAACGATTCGACCCATCCGGGTGGCAGTATTTCCACTTCCCAGGCCACGTAACAATAGGGACGCAGCAGCGGAAGTGCTTCCAGCCAGTGTCGGTGCCAACGATAAGGCGGTATATCGAGCAGAAACGCCTCGGGGTGAATATGTCTGTTCCACAGCGAATTCATTTGCTGACATACGGGTTCCGGCACATTTCGGATGGCTTGAGGCCTTGGCAGTATTTGGTCCGAGCCGTAGTGCACCGGCATCCAGCTCAGGGGATAAGCCAGCTGGTCCATGCCTGCAGCATACTGGCATGCTGCATCGCCATATCCACCACCGGGAGCCAGGCTGATCAGTTTTAGCCCGCCGCGCCGGCTCAAACGGGTAAGCCTCCCAGGCTGGACAGATCGATTGAAGGCAAAAAAGGCCGCACCAGTTGACACAAGGGTGTGTCATTTTCACTCAGGAATTCGAGTGTCAGTTCACCGGCATGACAGCGGCTGAAATCGCGGCGTTCTTCTTCCCACCAGACGTGTTGCCATAAATGCACTGAATAGGCATCTTCCAGGTCCAGTTCACCGCCTTCGAGCAGTGCCGTCAGCCCGGCAGGCGTGAAAGGAATGCCCATGAATGACTGTTTTGGCTCAATGTGCACCCAGGCCGGTTGTTCATTGGCCAAGTCACTTGCAAGAAAGCAGGAATGATTGCTCCAGGTTCCATTCAGGGCACCCGCCATTCTTTTTCTCCACTCACGGGCAAAGATTGAACCGGGAGCCGCCATCATCAGTGCGTTGCAAAGCGAGGATCTCATTTCACCGGTGATCTCATCGGGCATTTGCGCTTCACGCCCGATGACAAAGTCATAGCCGAAAAGCGCTTCCGGTATCGGTCGCAGAAAGAGCGTATCAATATCAGCGTAGATTCCACCGTGCTCAATCAGGGCATCCAGGCGAATGAAGTCTGCATGATGAGCGTAACGGTACTGTTCGGGCACCAGCGTTTCATTGTAATTTGCCTGTTCCACTTCCCTTACCGGGTCAATTTTAACCAGGCTGAGCCGTGGCCGGATCATGTCCCAGTAAACCCCGTAAGGCAGATGCTGATAGTACAGGGAGATCATTTTCGGCTGCAGAACCTGGCGGCATGATTCAATGGCCAGATAATGAAGCAGGTGAAAGGGCTGGTCCTGTTCACGCAACCCAAAGACAAAGTGGACAGTTTGGGGTATTTTGCTCATGATGATTTGAGTTTCAAATGCCGGCAGGCATCATCCGTTGTTACCAATTCTCAAGGTTTCAGCCATACTATCATTGGCCATGCCCAGTTTGTTATTCATCAGTCCAGTCAAACCCTACCCGACCGGCAACGGTCTGGCGATGCGGGCTGCTGCTGTCCAGCAGGCGCTGGGCAGAATGGGTGATCTGCAGACCTTGGTTGTGCCGGTTGCAGACTCTGAGCACGCACAAACTGCTGCTGGAGAGACAAGCCGGAATGCCCGTAGCTGGCTGGGGTATGAGCGTGGCAGAGCGCTGTTGAGCCAGGTTCCTGAATTGCCGTGGCTGGCTCGTTGGGCGGCGCCTGCACATGGCGAGAGCATAGACCCTCTCGATGAAGAAAACGGGTTTGACCTGGTTTACTTATTGAGGTTATATACGGCCGGCGTGGCATTGCCGCTGATGAATCGTTGGCCTGGTGCCCGGTTTGTGCTGGATGTAGATGAAGACGACTCCGCGGTATTTCGACAAATCGCCCGATTGCAAGCCGAGTTCGGCCAGGAAAATCAGGCAGCAGAATCTTTGGCAGAAGCCGGCCGATTGCAAGGATTCGCCCGCCAGGTCCTGCCCTGGTTTGACCACGTGGCATGCGCAACCGAGGTGGAAGCAGCAGCGTTGCAAGAAAAATTTGAAGTGGGTGTTCTTGCTTTACCCAACGTGATCTCACCTGTCAGCCAGGCTGCCGGGAGTGATAAGAAAAATTCAAGCGACTTGCTGTTCCTGGGAAATCTTGACTATTTTCCCAACCGTGATGCTCTGAATTTGCTGTTGACCGAAATCTTCCCGGGTATTCGGCAGGCTTTACCCGGGACCAGGCTGGTGGTGGCCGGCCGCGGTTCAGACGACCTCAGGCACAAACATGAAAACGACCGCGGCGTGAACTGGCTGGGTTACGTGGATGAGCTGGGTCCCTTGTACAGGCGGGCCAGACTCTGCATCGTTCCCTTGCGTATCGGCGGCGGCAGCCGCTTGAAACTCCTGGAAGCATTTGAGCATGGTTTGCCCGTGGTGGCCAGCCGAAAAGCGGCTGAAGGTTTGGAAGTGAAATCCGGAGAGCATCTTTTGATTGCCGATTGCACTCAGGATACGATCGCTGCAGTGCGGCAGATCCTTGAAAATCCGGGCCTGGCTGAAACTCTGACCGGGAATGCCCGGCGCTACGTGCGATCCAACCATCTGGCTGCAAACCTGGAGAAAAAAATGCGTGAACTGCTGTGCTAGGATGCCGTGATGAATACGAATACTGAAACGCTTTACCAACAGGCAGATGACCTGGATGTGAACGAAGCTGAAGACGGGCTGATCATTTTTAATCCTGAAACCGATCGCGTGCACCACCTCAATCCCACCGCCGGTGTGCTTTTTTCGCTCTGTGACAACCCGATTTTTCAGTCTGCGCTGATTGAATCATTCAATGCACTGTTCGGGCTGGATGAGGATGGTGAGCCGTCAGTCATGCCCGTGCTGCAGCAGTTGCTTGAAGAAGGTGTTCTGCTTGTCGATGATGAGCAATGACCACCAGGGCATCAGCTTCCAGATTCTCTCATGCAGAATTTCGATCAGCTATGACGACCCGCGCCTGAGATCGACACTTGACTACATTGCCGTCGAAGCTGTTCAAGACGTCACTATCACCAAAACCCTGAGCTACACCGTTGCCGGTACCGGACCCTACGAAATACGGGAAGAAAATGACTTCCTGGATCGTGTCGGGTCCGCAGACGACGTCCTTTTTCGAATCTACCGACGCGTATACCGACGCGTTCTGGACCGTTACGTGTTGGCTGGCTGGGTGGTGCTGCATGCCGGAGCCGTAAAGGTGAATGGATCAAGGCTGGCCATATTGGGTGACAAGGGCGCCGGAAAAACCACGCTGATGACGCGACTGATGTGTGCGGGACACCAGCTCGAAGGAGACGAGTTGTTGCTGGCCCGTGGTGATCAGCTGCTGGCTGTTCCACGCCGTCTGCATCTAAAGCCGGACATCGAATCAAATGTGCCACAGCTGGCCGGCCAGCTTGATGACTTGCCGGTCACCCGGGCCGGCGATACAAAAATCCGGGCCCTGGACCCGGTCCTGCATGGCTTCGATTGGCAGATTTCAGTTGGGGCTGTCGATCACTGGATTTGGCTATCGCCGAACCACGGCGGAAACACCCGGCTGGATAAGATGACGTCTTTTATCATGATGCAGAGAATGCTGGAATCGTACCTGGGATGGGGAGAATCAAGAAGGCAGGTCGTCAATTGCGTAGCCGGCCTGGCTACGAAAGGTGGATTCCGCTTGCTGTTGGGAAACGCAGACGAAGCGGCGATGCAATTGCAAACACTTGCAGCCAGGGGGCACTGATTTGACATCCCCATCAAAATAAACAAAAATTGGCCGGCAAATTGATCCGAACTGAAGAGGACAGGCGAATGCCGAAACGCGATAAAAACGAAGTGATTGAGAATATTTCAGAAGGACGCAGGGATTTTGTGCGCAAAGCCATGAATGCTGGATTTGTAGTGCCCGTGGTTGCTACTTTCACCATGACCGGCCTGATGGCCACACCAGCAGCGGCACAGTCCAACCAATCCTGATTCCTGGAGCCTGGTGCAGGCGGATGGAACCCGGGCTTTAAAATTGACGCTTACAGCCTGTCTTATTGTACGAAATGAAGAACAATATCTGTCGGCATGCCTGTCGGAAATCACCCCTTTTACCGACAGTATCGTTGTTGTAGATACCGGATCCACTGATCGTTCCCGCCAAATTGCCCGCGAACATGGCGCACTGCTGATCGAGGAGCCGTGGCGCGATGATTTCTCCCAGGCGCGCAACCTGGCTCTTGATCACGCGCGCGGGGACTGGATTCTCTATATTGATGCGGATGAACGCCTCCAGGCCCGGCCGGGTGATTTTGATTGCCTGAACGACCCCGGCGCAGTGGCAGCCACGGTGGGGTTCCGGGCCTCGGCTCAATTAACCCGCTATCGGGAGCACCGGCTATTCCGGAATCGCCCGGACATTCGCTTCAGGGGCGTCATTCATGAAACCGTTACGCCGGATATCGACCGTATCGTCCAGCGCGAACAGCTTCAAATTATCCATACATCCATCGGGATCGAACACCTGGGTTACGAAGGCGATCTAAGCCACAAGCACCGGCGAAATCATGGCATGTTGCTCAAGGCTGTCCGGGACGATCCGGGACGGATATATCTTTGGCACGCCCTGGGTGAATGTGAATTGGGACTCGGGCATGCCTTTCAAGCCGAAGAGGCATGGAGAACCGCCTTGAAGCAGGTCCGGCAACAGGAAGACAAGGCCGGCAATGCGCTGATATACACGGATCTGATCCGCCTTCATTTCGCTGCAACTGAAACAGCACTTGATGATATCGCTGAAATTGTTTCCGAGGCTGCACGGCTGCACGGCTCGGATCCCCTGGTGAAGTGGTGGCAAGCCCGTTACTTCATTTCAGTAGGCGAAATTCCCGCCGCCCGTGTTTTGCTGGAACCACTCCTTCGAGCGAATAATGACCAGGCCATGGATTCTCCCCTGGCCTATGACCGCCGCCTGTTTGGCAGTCTCAGCTGGGCCTTGCTGGGTAACTGTGACCTGGCTGAGCAGGCATGGGATGATGCATTTATGAATTTTCATCGAGCACTGGAAGCCGACCCGGGCAATACGGAAGTCGCCGTAAAAATGGCCCTGGCCAGGGCGAAGTCCGGCCGTAAAACATCGAGGGACAGGATTTAGTCGTGTGGCGAAAGCGGTCAGTGCAGCAACAAAAGCTTGAGTCCTGGCAGCAGTTCTGGCCATTATTTGACCGGGCATTGGTTTCCGACTGGACCGGCGCTGCCGAATTGATCAACAATCCGGATTTCTGCAGGGAAACATTTCTTTCCTTTATCACAGAGCAAGATCTTGCGGCTGCCTTGCAGTGGCTGTTGATACGGGATGGCGCATCGGCAAAACTGCCTTCCTGGCTGTTGTTGCAGCTGATAGGCAGTACCGCCTATGGGCGTACAAGGCGACGGGAGCAAAGCCTGGCCCTGGAAGAAATCGCCGATGCGGCGGGGCAGCAGGATTTGAATTTTCTTGTTCTTAAGGGCCTGCATTTCGCGCAGCGATTTTACCGCAACCTGGACGCCCGCCGGGTGCGCGATCTGGACTTGCTGGTGCTGCCAGAAGACCTGCCCCGATTCCGCAGTATGTTGAGAAAGCTCTCGTATGAACCACAAGACCTGGAGTGGCTGCCGGCAGGAATTCGCCGGCGCTTGTCGCATGCAAGCAATTGGCAACGCAGCTACCTGGAGCTTGATCTGCACCACGATTTGCGGGTGCGTCCGGGCTACCGGATTGATACCGATGGGCTATTTTCCCAGGCACAATGGCAGGAAATTGCTGGTGTACGAGTGAGGGTACCTACCGATGAAGACAGCCTGTTATTGCTGATCATTTCTATCGCCAGCGACATCGAGCAGGGGCGGCTCCACGGAAAAAGCCTGCTTGATCTGTGGGTGATGCTGGACCAGCTTGATCATCAGCTGGACTGGGACATTTTCCTGGCGCAACGGCGCCGGGAAGGACTCGGAAAGCTGACCGTCGAGGTCCTTCGTATATTTACTGTCAGCTTGCCACTGGCAGGCCAGTTTTCCGGGGTCCTCAAGCTGATCAGGGAAAATTCAGAGTCCCCGGCTGAACATTGCATCGACGATGCGCTTGGCCTGTTTTCAGCAGCGCAATACAGCCTGGCCAATCGTTTTTGGTTTTTACGGCACTATGAAGGTCAAAAATTGGCCTATCTGAACTGGTGGATAATTGGCGGTGTGTTTCGTCCAGGCTCTGTCGTCGCGTTGATGCGCGCCTTGTCACGATGAAGAATCAGGGCTTTCTGAAATCTGTCCAGGGATTATTTTTGATCACTCTTTTATGCTGAACATCAGACCGCGTCCATTGAATGGTGTGAAACGAGTTAGGCCCCAGTGATTTGCATACTCTGACCGCAGTAAGCTACCCAATTGCATACCCTGCACTGGTCACTTTATTGTTTGTGGCTTGTACAGGCATACCCATCTCAAGCATGTACAGTCTCAGCAAAATCGCCCCGATGACAACCGACCCCGAGCAAATCCGTGTGGCCATACGCGTGAATGAATCCGTTAATGCCGCGTACGGCAGCGCACAAATCACAATCGGCTAGCAGGCAGAAGACGGCAACATCGGTGAGGAGCACGAGTTTGACCTGCAATTGACGAGTGCGCAGACGCTTACACCCAAACTCATCCGGATCATGCCGGTGGCGGCATCCGGAACTATCCTCTAATATCTCGAGATGGAAAACATCATGAAAATGAAAGCCCCCGCATTCACCATTTCCTTGTTGCTGACATTCAGTGCAGCCGTTGCCCAGGACGATGATCAACCCGGCATGGACCGCCATCAATTGCAGGGTGAGCATGGTTTTTTTATTGCCAAACGCATGGTATCGGGGCTGTCACAACCCTCCGCTATTGAATTTTTACCGAACGGCAAGGCGCTGGTCATGCAGCGTAACCTGGGCCGGATAACGCTGGTCGATTTCGAATCCGGAAAGCAAACGGACATCACCGGGCTGCCGGAAATGGTGGTCTTCAGCGATGCCGGTGCGCATGATATCGAGTTGCACCCGGATTATGAGAACAACGGCTGGATATATATTTCCTATTCAGAAGGCGAAGAGGTTCACAGCACGGTTGTATTCGACCGCATCAAGCTGAACGGTACTGCAGTCTCGAAAAGGGAGCGTGTATTTACCGCCAATGCATTTTCTGAAAACCAGTACCATTTTGGCGGCCGCATCCAGTTCAGCAATGGTTACGTCTTTTTTACCATAGGAGATCGCCAGCACCGGGAGCGGGCGCAGGACCGCTCCAATCACATCGGCACCATCGTTCGCCTGCATGACGATGGAGCCATACCCAAAGACAACCCATTTGTTGAGCCGGATGAAGAGGACCGTGACAAGCCATTGGCTGAAATATGGAGTTACGGTCATCGCAACCCCCAGGGCTTTTACGTGCACCCGGAAACCGGTGAATTGTGGGCCAATGAACATGGGCCCCTTGGCGGGGATGAATTGAATCTGATTAAAAAGGGCGGCAACTATGGCTGGCCTGAAATTTCTTATGGCTTCGAATACGACGGCGGTCCGATTGGCATGGGCATCGTCAGCAAAGAGGGCATGGAACAACCCGTATGGGTGTACGTGCCTTCAATCGCGCCCAGTGACCTGGTTATCTATGCAGGCGCGGCGTTTCCCCAATGGCGGGGCAGCTATCTGATCGGCTCATTGAAGCTGGCACATCTGAATCGACTGGTGCTTAGAAACGGCGCCGTGCTTGTCGAGGAGCGTCTGGTCAACGGCTTGCTGGGAAGAATACGATCGATTGCCGTCGATGCCGGCGGTTACATTTATTTGGGCACTGATCTGGGGGAAATCTGGAAGTTACAGCCCGAATAGGAAACGCTCCCGTGTTCAATCCCATGTGGGAAACAAGGGCACACAGGAGGAAAATCAAGGGGAGGGTGAAAGGCATTCATGATCAAGCGAATCCATCACATTAATTTCATTGTAAAAGACCTTGAAAAGGCGTTGCAAAGCTACCGGGTTTTGTTCGGTGAGCCTGCAGGTGAAATCGAGGTGCTGCCTCAACGAGGCGTAAAGCTGGCAAGGTTCAGGGTGGGTGAGCTGTGGCTTATTCTGGTGCAACCGCTGAGTGATGAAGGAATTCCCGCACAGTATTTAAAGAATCATGGTGAGGGTTTTTTTCTGATGTCCTGCCAGGTTGATGATGTCAGAAAGGCTGCGAGACGGGTTTCATCCCGGGGGATTCGCGTGGTGGATGAGCACCCCCGGCAAGGACTTGATGATTGGAAAGTGATGGATTTGAGTGCGGATGACCTGTTTGGCGCTGATTTCCAATTGCTTGAGTCAGACGAATAAGCCGAATATTGCACGAGTTTCATTAGGTTTTTATGCATCAATATCCAACTCCAGATCAATTCGATATTCAAATCGTTCCGGGTGATACAACACCCTGAGATAATCAACGGGATATTCCTCGGGGTGCCGTCTGCCATAAGCCAGACGGGTCAAGCTGAGCAGGGCGGTGCCTCGTTCAACTCCCAGCGCTTTTGCCGCATCTGCATTCGCCGCGCAGGCGGTCAGCGATTGTTTGATAAATGATACTTTCAGACCCTTGCTGCGGAAGTAGGACATCCGGGGCGTATGTTCAAACACACGGGGATCCTCAGGCAGATCCATCAACCGTGTCCAACTGTTGTAATAACCGAACCGGATGTTGTCATGGTGCCGGACACGGCGCAAATGCAAGATCTTTTCGTTTTCACTCAGTCCGAGAAGTTGGCGAATTTTCCGCGTTGGTTTTGCCATACGGCTTTGCAATGTAATGGCGATTGAACTGTGCCCGATTGATTCAATTTCCTGCAACAACCCCACCATGGGTGAGTGCATGGGAGTGGCGGTGGACTCATGTGTTACATGGGTTCCACGCCCACGCTGCCGTTCTACAAGACCCTCTCGAGCAAGTTCATCCATCGCGCGTTTGCTGGTGATCCTGGATACGCCGAATTCCTCCGACAACTGACCTTCGGTTGGAAGTTGGGCGCCGTTGATGAACGTGCCATCAAGAATACCGGCCCTTAACAGCTTATAGAGTTGAAAATAAAGTGGCGTGGGCAAGTCTTTTGACAGGGCCTGCCTTTGATTCTGACTGAACACGGAATGAAATTCGATCATAAGCGCTAAAGAAAGTGATCGTGCGTTGCATTTAAATGTTATATTAATATAACATTAAAACATAAAGACCGTTTCCAGCCACCGTGCCTTGGCGAAACCGGAAAAACAATGACCATAATCCAGCAAATGCACTGACAGTGAGATGAACAAAGCACTCGCCGGCATCCGGATTCTCGACCTGACCCATATGTTATCTGGCCCTTACGGCGCGATGATTCTGGCTGATTTGGGTGCGGAAACCATCAAGGTCGAGCCCTTGTATGGCGAAGGCACGCGGAAGTTGATGGCGCAGGATCCCAGCAACTCTCTCGACGGAATGGGCGCTTACTTCATCACCCTGAACCGGAACAAGAAAAGTATCGCAATAAATCTGAAAAGTGAGCAGGGCCTGGCGGTTTTTTACGACCTGGTTCGTCAATCCGATGTGGTGATCAGCAATTTCGGTGCAGCGGTCCCCGGGCGGTTGAAAATAGACTATGAGAACCTGGAAAAGGTGAATCCGGCCATCATTACCTGCACCGTCACCGGTTATGGCTCAGATGGCCCGGATCCTGACCGGCCGGCATTTGATCTGGTCGCTCAGGCCACTGGCGGCGGCATGTCGATTACCGGCACCGATGCAGATCATCCCGTGCGTGCTGGTATCCCGCTCGGGGATCTTGGGGGTGGCATGTTTGCGGTAATGGGCATTCAATCTGCCCTGCTGGAACGTCAGCGCAGTGGCCGCGGGCAGCATGTCGATATTTCCATGCTCGATTGCCAGATTTCCATGCTCAGTTACATGGCTACGATGTATTTTCTCTCCGGTAAGGACCCGCTGCCGATCGGTAATGCGCATTTCGTTCACGTGCCCTACAACACCTATAAAACCACTGATGGCACTATCGTCATTGCCGTCATTACCGATAATTTCTGGGACAATCTGAAACAGCTGGTTCAGATCGAGGCGTTCCATAACCCCAAATACGATACGCAACCCGGGCGGTGGGCGGATCGGGCGATGATTGATTCCAGGCTCAGTGAAAAATTTGGTCAACAGGATACAAACTACTGGCTCGAAAAACTGAAGAACAAAAAGATTCCATGCGCTCCGGTCAACCGCTTCAGTGAGGTGTTCAGGGATGAGCAGGTTTTGCACCGAAACATGGTCATTGAGCTCAAGCACCCGGACGGCAAGTCTACCCGGGGCCCGGGAAATCCGGTCAAACTGTCACGCAACAATGAAGAGTCATTCAGTCCGGCGCCCAAACTCGGTCAACACACAGATTCTGTGCTGGGAGAATTGCTCGGATATAACCCCGGACAGATTTCCACGCTCAGACAACAGGGGGCCATTGCCTGATGACCAGGAAGGCCATCATCAACGACGTTGGTCCACGCGATGGTCTGCAAAACCAGGCTGTCACATTATCTCCAGAGCAACGCGTGAAGCTCATCAAGTCTTTGCTTAAAGCAGGAATGGATCACATAGAGGTGGGTAGCTTTGTTTCCCCTAAAGCCGTACCCGCGATGGCGGGCACCGACCGTGTATTGGCTGCTCTGGACGATGAGAAGGGCGATTTTTCTGTGCTGGTGCCCAATATGAAAGGTTATGAACTGGCCAGGGATGCCGGGGCCAAGTGCGTTGGCATGGTCCTTTATGGATCAGATGGTATGGCCAGGGCCAATGTCAACATGAGCCGGGCAGAGGCTGAGCGGGTCATGGAGCAGATATTACAAACAGCCGAACGGGATGGTGTACGCGCCCTGGCTACCATTGCAGTGGCCTGGGCCTGCCCTTTTGACGGCCCGGTGGCGGCGGGCACAGTGGCCGGCATCACCCGCAGGTTTCTGTCCCTGGGCGCTGATCAGGTGGTGCTTGCCGACACCATTGGTGCTGCAAATCCGGAGCAGGTTCGTGAATTGACGACTATGCTGGTAAATGAACACGGCGCCAAACGCCTGGGCTGTCACTTTCATGACACCCGTGCTATGGGCCTGGCCAATGTGTTTGCTGCGCTGGAGTCGGGTATCCGGTCGTTCGATGCCTCCATCGGCGGTTTGGGTGGCTGTCCGTTTGCTCCCGGCGCATCGGGTAATGTGGCAACAGAGGATGTGGTCATGATGCTGGAGCAGATGGGCTATGACACGGGTATTGATTTGCAGGAGCTGATGAAGGCTTCGCAACTCGCCGGCGCCCTGACCCAAAATGCGCCGGGTGGGCGGTCAAAGGCCTGGCTGGAAGGGCAATTTAGCAAATCAGGAAACCTGCATGATCAGGTGCGGGCATGAATTTCAAAAAACCGGATAAAGCTTGGAGAACTCAATGAGCTATCGCCTGGGTGTTGACGTTGGAGGTACTTTTACCGACCTGCTTTTAATCAACGAGCAGAACGGTGAAACCTACACCGCAAAGGTACCTTCAACCCCCGAAGACTCGTCCATTGGTGTGTTGAATGGCATAGCACGTATTTGCGCAGACTCCGGAACAGACCCGGCGTCCATCCACCGGGTGATGCACGGGACGACGGTTGCCACCAATTCGATATTGACCGGTAAGGGCGCCCGGGTGGGACTGGTTACAACCCGGGGCTTCCGGCAGGTCTTGCAAGTCGCACGTTCTTTTTGCCCCGGCGGGCTCGGGGGCTGGGTCAGTTACGTTAAAAAACCACTGCTTGCTCCACTGGAGTTGACCATAGAAGCTGATGAACGCATAGCGGCTGATGGCAGCGTGGTATCCGCTCTGGATGAAGCGAGCCTGCGCACGGCGTTGCAGCAACTCAAGGACAAGGATCAGGTCGAGGCTTTGACCATCTGCTTTATCAACGCCTATGTGAATGGAGCCCACGAAGTACAGGCCCGGCTGATTGCGCAGGAAGTTTTTGGCTCCCTGCCCATCTCCATTTCATCGGAAGTCGTTCCGGAAATGCAGGAGTACGAACGTACGGAAACAACCGTAGTCAATTCCTACATCGCACCCGAGGTCGCAAGTTATATCCGTAATCTGCAATCCTCGCTCGAAGCACAAATGGGAGCGGGTCTGCAATTATCCATATTACGTTCAGACGGTGGCCTCGCCTCGTCACGAGCGGCTACGGAATCACCGGTAAATATCCTCATGTCCGGGCCGGCGGGCGGAGTGGCTGGCGCGACCTATTTTATGCAACGGACCGGCTACGACAATGTGCTGACTTTTGATATGGGCGGTACATCAACCGACGTCGCGCTGATCCAGAATTCCAAGGCCCGTATCCGACGGGAGACCCGGGTGGGTGATGTCACGGTCCGCGCGCCTTCGGTAGATGTCCGCACCGTCGGCGCCGGCGGCGGGTCTATTGCATTTGTGCCCGAACTGACCCGGGCTTTGCGGGTCGGCCCGCAGTCGGCTGGTGCGATTCCGGGGCCAGCGGCTTACATGAAAGGCGGAACCGAACCGACTGTTTGCGATGCCAATGTGGTGTTGGGTTACCTGCCTGCTGATGTTCAGTTGGGCGGTGACATGGCCATTGACAAATCCGCTGCCGAAACCGCCGTTCAGAAGATCGCCGACGCGATCGGAATTGATCTCATGGAAGCAGCAGAAGGGATCATCAAAATCGTCAATGAATCCATGTTTGGCGCCCTTCGCCTGGTTTCCATCGAGCAGGGCTTTGATCCCCGTGATTTCGCCCTGGTAGCCTTTGGCGGCGCAGGGCCGCTTCACGGTAACGCCATGGGTGAATTAACCCATTCATGGCCGGTGATCATTCCACCCGGCCCCGGTGTTTTGTGTGCTTTTGGTGAAGCCACCACCCGAGTTCAGGACGAAGCTTCACAAACCTATGTGAAACGTGCTGATCAGCTCAAGGCAGAGGATTTGCTGCATGATCTCGAGCTGCTGCGCGCCCGTGCTTCGGTTTCATTGGACGCAGACGGCATCCCCTCTGACCAGCAGGAAGTGACCTACCAGGCAGATATTCGATACATCGGCCAGGCCTTTCAGATCAGCATGGACTTCACGGTTGACGATATTCTTGAAAAAGGTTTGGCCATGCTGACTGAGCGATTTGACACCGAACATGAGCAGCTTTTTACCTTTGCACTGGGCAAAGACCATGAGTTGGTGATGATTCGTGCGGTTGTTAAGGCAAGCGCCGCGAAGATTAAGGAAGTAAAAGTGGGCCAGGAAAACGCCAGTCTTGAAGATTGCAAAATTCATGACACGCGTTTCTATCACCAGGGCAAGTGGCACGATGCGGTCATCTATGAACGCGCTCCTTTGCACTCTGGCCTGGTGATTCCAGGGCCGGCGATTATCAGTGAAATGGACTCTACCACGGTTATATTGCCTGCTTATGCGGCCACTGTGGATGATGTCGGCAACCTGCTGATCAGGCCCGTAAATCAAGGGGAGGAAGGAAAATGACTGCCCGGATTATTGAAACCAACAGCACTGGGTTCGAGCGCGTGGAAGTTGATACGATTACCGTCGATATCATTGAAAATGCACTGAGCAACGCGCGGATCGAAATGGACGCCGTACTGTTTCGCACGGCCATGAGTCCGGGCATCAGGGAACAGGGCGACTGTTTCCCGATGATTGCCAACCGGGACGGCAAGATGGTGGTGGGCCAGTTCGGCTCGTTCATCCACGGTTTTATGGAAGCTTATGAGGGCGATCTGGAGGAAGGTGACATTATCCTCACCAACGACCCTTACATGTGCAACGCGGCGGTGTCTCACCTGCCAGATTGGATCGTGTTGGTGCCCATCTTCAAAGACGGCAGGCACATGGCCTGGTCGGCCATGTTCGGACACATGTCAGATAACGGTGGCATGGTGCCGGGATCCATTCCCATACAGGCGGAAACCATCTTCCAGGAAGGCATACGCATTCCGCCCCTCAAACTGTACAAGAAAGGGCAACTGCAGTCCGACTTACTGGAATTGATTTTGCATAATGTACGCACCTCGAACTGGAACCGCTTTGATCTCAACGCACTGGTGGCAGCCTGCAATACTGCAGCCAGGCGCTGTGTTGAAATGGCAGACCGCTTCGGTGACGACATTTTCTACTCCACCATGGAAATCATGTTGGAGCGAAACCACATGGCCATGAAAGCCATCATTGAGATGATCGTTCCGGAAGAGCCCCGGGTATTCGAAGATTATGTGTGCGATGACGGCGTGGGTATGGGGCCGTACAAAATTCGCTGCAAGCTCTGGCGGGAAGGTTCGATCGCTATCTTCGATTTTGAAGGGACAGATCCCCAGGCAGCCAGTTCCATCAATTTTTACCTGAACGAAGACATGTTCAAAATGTTCTTCGGCTCATTCACCATCAACCTGATTGACCCGCAAATCCTGTTCAACGATGGCTTCTACGACCTGGTGGACGTGCGTATTCCGCAGGGATCCCTGCTCAAACCCAATTTCCCCGCAGCATTGTCCGGGCGGACTCATGCACTGGGGCGGATTTTCGATGTGATGGGCGGGCTGCTGGGCCAGAGTGCCCCGGAAGCCATGAATGCAGCGGGGTTTTCCGATTCGCCGCACTTTTTCTTTTCCGGTTACGACGACCAGGGCGAGTGGTTCCAATTGTTCCAGATCGGCTTTGGCGGAATTCCCGGCAGGCCGGTGGGGGATGGACCCGATGGGCATTCCCTGTGGCCGGGTTTTACCAATGTGCCGAATGAATTCATTGAGGCCTATTTCCCGCTCCGGATAGAAAAATACGAGACCATTCCCGACTCGGGCGGGGCCGGCTTGCACCGGGGCGGCAACGGCCTGACCGTGGCCTACCGTTTCCTTGTTGATGGCACGGTATCGGTGCACGATGATAGGTGGCTGACCTATCCCTGGGGCGTACGCGGAGGTGAGCCGGGAATGCGCTCGACCAAGCGGCTGGTGCGTGAGGATGGCAGTGAGGAGTGGTTACCTTCCAAATCAGAGGGTATCAAGGTTAAAAAAGGCGATTTGTTGTATTTCAATACCTGGGGCGGTGGTGGCTGGGGCGACCCCTACGAGCGCGATGCGGAATTAGTGCGCACCGACGTAGCATCAGGCCTGGTGAGCACTGAAGGAGCGCGGCGTTACGGTGTAGTGCTGGCCGACGATGGTTCAGTTGAGGCTGCAGCCACAGACCAGTTGCGCAAGCAATTACGTGAACAGAGGGGAGAGCCCGATTTGTTCGATTTCGGTGGCAGCATTGAAGAAATCAAAGCCCGCTGTAAAGCCGAAACACATCTTGATCCACCCGAATCACCCACCTTCGCCCGCAGAGCTGGTTAATGTCTGATCTTCATTACCAATCATTGGGTTTAGGTAAACGCCCCGCTCTGGTGTTGGTTGATGTCATCAAGGGTTTTACGGATCCGGCCTGCCCACTGGGAAGCGAAGCGGATTCAGTGGTAGCTGCCTGCAGGCAGCTGCTTGACGTGTTTCGGGGCAACGGTTTGCCGGTGTTTTTTACCACGGTAGTTTACCGCGATGAAGCACAGGCCCGAGTTTTCAGGCAACGCCTGCCCGCGTTGAATGTGCTGGAACCGGAATCAGAATGGGTGAAAATTGACCCGCGCTTGGCTCCTTTGAACAGTGAGCCAGTGATAGAGAAACAATGGGCAAGCGGGTTTTTCAAAACCGATTTGGCCAAACAACTAGAAACCGCGGGTGCAGATTCAGTCGTCATCGGCGGTTTAACCACCAGTGGTTGTGTACGCGCCACTGCAGTGGACGCTCTTCAGCATGATTTCCGGGTGGTTATCGTGCGCGAAGCCACCGGAGACCGCAATTCGGCGGCACACGAAAGTAATTTGTTTGATTTGCAAGCCAAGTACGCTGATGTGTTGGCACTAAATGATGTTCTCGAAACCATCAGGCGTTGTTCCGATCGTCAAAAGGGGACTTCAGGGGAAAAGGAAGTTTTTTGTTCATTGTCAGCCATGTTTATCCCGTTATTTTTATGAGTGGTAAATCAGACATAAAAATGCCTGCAAGAGATTATGTGTGGGATTGTCTGCCACTAAATAGTTCGCCGAGTATATGGAGAAGAATTATGAAACGCTCATTCATTTTATTTACTTTTATATCAGTTATCAGCGTGATGGCCATCATGCCTGAGCCAGCGTATAGCCAAAGCAACGATGACAGCGATTCTCTGGTCATGGAGGAGGTCATTGTCACGGCTCGTAGAAGAGAGGAAAGGCTCAGGGATGTTCCGGGCACAGTTACTGCCCTGACTGAGGCAACTCTGGAAAATGCCGGTGTGCAGCGCGCTGAAGATTTCATCAAGTTGGTGCCCGGAGTCACCATGGTAAACGCGGCAGAAACGGGTGATACCCAGGTAAATATTCGTGGCATCAATGGCGCACGTGATGCAGAAAACAGCTTCGCTTATATTCTTGATGGAGTGCTGTACTCCAACCCAGCCGCGTTCAACCGCGAGTACACCGACTTGAAACAAATTGAAGTTTTCAAGGGTCCCCAAGGCGCTATTTACGGTCGAAATGCCGCCGCTGGCGCCATCATTGTAACGACTACGACGCCCGACAATGAAAGAACGAGCAGCGGAGTGGTCAGTTATGCCAGTGATAGCACCTACCTGATCAAGGGTTCCACATCGGGTGCCTTTGTCGAAGACGAAGTGTACTACCGCTTTTCAGGTGACTGGCGCAAAACCGACGGTTATTACAGGAACAGCTTTCAGAACAATGAGCCGATTGTCGATGCATATGAAGGCTACAACCTCAACGGCCGTCTGATTTGGGATCGGGGTGAAAATCTGGTCGTGGATATGAAAATCCGCTATGGGGAAGTGGATGCTTCGTCCATTACTTTTAACTCAACCTTTAATCTGCCGATATTTGCTGCCGCACTCAGCAATCCGCCTGCGTATCAGGACGTCAATGACTTTGACTTCCTTTTCACACCGAACATTGTTTCGGACAACGACCAGAAGAGTTTCGAATTTTCCACCAAGGTCGACTATCAAATGGATGGCGTAACCTTGACGGCCTGGGGGCTCTATAGTGATATCAAAAACGACCTGATATCTGACGGGACTTCAGCAGCTTTTGGTTTCTATAACGTCGATCCAGTCTGTCAACAAACAGTTACCGACCTCAATGCAGCCGGTCAGCAGCTACTGGCACCCCAATTTCTCGGACTCACTCCAGTTGGCGTGATATTTGACCCCAATGGCTCCTTCCTGGGAGCCTATACACCAACGACCTGTGACGGTATTCAGGAACAATTGCGTAACCAGAAAGACTTCAGTCTGGAATTTCGGCTGGCTTCTGATACGGACAGTAAATTGCAATGGATGGCCGGCGTCTATTTTCTCGATATTGACCGTGAAGTTGGAGTTTCTTTAAACAAGGACAGCGGCAACACACCCATTCGGGGGCTGTATCAGCCTGAACCCGGACCGAATTCAACGGCTTCTTTGACCCATGACCAGTTTGACAGCCGGGTTTATGCGATCTTCGGCCAAATTGAATATGACGTGAATGATAGCCTGGAGCTGTCTCTTGCGCTCCGTTATGACAGTGAGAAGCGTAAGGTCTCAAGCCTGGTACCGGTTGATGCGAGACAGTCCTATATTGACCTCAACTTTGATGGCGTATTCGACGACCCACTCAATCCCGCGCTCAGTAGCTTGATCAACCCCACTGGCATCATCCCGGACAAAGAAGAAACTTTCTCTGAGCTGCAACCAAAAATAGCCATCAGATGGGACGCAAACGAGAGCACCAGCCTCTTTGCCAGTTGGGGTGTTGGATTTAAAGCCGGTGGTTTTAACAATTCAGGCAGCGCGGCAACTGTTGGCATCTTCATCAACGGCTTTATCAATTGTTTCAACCCGCTCGGCGCTTGCTATGCCGATGACCTGGGTGTGCCCATGCCGTTGATTGGTGATGAATTTGACAAGGAAACATCCAGTGCGTTTGAAGTGGGCTTTAACAGCAACCTGATGGGTGGCCGTTTACGTCTAAATGGCGCCGCTTATTACACTGAAGTCGATGACATGCAGTTTTTCGAGTTCTTTGTTGGAACATTTGGACTGCTCCGTGTGGTTTCAAATCTGGATAAGGTGGAAATTTCCGGAGTTGAACTGGGCGCCACCTGGATTGCGACCGATCATCTGCAATTCTATGCTGGGGGCAACTGGCTCGACAGTGAGATCAAATCCAATAGCTCTCGCCCGGATACGGTGGGCAATAAAGCGCCTTATACACCTGACTACACAGTTAACATAGGCGGCGAATTTGATTTTCCCATCTCCGACTCGCTGTCGTTTTTCACTCGAATCGATGCACGCTTTATCGGCAAGACATGGTTCCACACCGTGCAGGAAGGCCAACGACCGACCATCTTCATGCCATTATTTGGCTTGGGTTTCGGCCCTGACGCTGCCGGGCTTGGCATAGCAGAGTATTCCAACGCACGTCGCGATGCTTATTCGATTGTCGATCTCCGTGTCGGTATCCGCGGTGAGAACTGGACTCTAACCGGTTTTGCGATGAATCTGACGGATGAGAAGTACCTGGAGGAAGTTATCCCGGCGCCGGAATTTGGCGGCTCTTTTAACCATCCAGGTGCACAAAGCCGATACGGTGTAGAAGTGAGCTTCCGGTACTGAGCCAGACAAGGTAATTTGGCGAAACGATCCCCCCGGTGGAGAGGGGGATCAAGAGAAAGCCGGTACTGATTACCGTAAAATCTGAGACGGGCTTGCTGGCTGTGATCAATTTCGTTCCAATCA
>SMVB01217589.1_pt1 | contig 23442 bp, 16 predicted proteins | sample 2456461 | NCBI WGS metagenome assembly SMVB01 (sample SAMN11095934, study PRJNA526329) | marine sediment metagenome | biome: Marine sediment; feature: Surficial sediment; material: Deep marine sediment; isolation source: Hadal surficial sediment | place: Pacific Ocean | collected 2014-05 | depth...
CACGCCGTGAGCACTCAGATAATCGCCAACAAAGTGAATAAGTTCCAAGTTTGAGTCCCGGCTTGTGGTGTCAAAAGACACAAGCTTGGAGATCATATCGATCGGCGTAAAAACGGGCGCGGCCATATCTTCCTTTCACCCCACCGTCAAGCACGCCAAAAATTAGGCGCAAAAAGAACCAGGACGGTGAAAAGTTCCAGCCGTCCGAGCAACATTCCAAGTGACAATAACCATTTGGCCCCATCGGGTAGCGAGGCAAATGTGCCCGACGGACCGACAATTTTCCCGAGGCCGGGCCCGACATTGGCAATGGCAGAACCCGCCGCAGACAATGCGGTAAGAGAATCCAAGCCGAACGCCGACAAGCTGATAGCAAGAATCGCAAAGCAAACGAAAAACAAAAAGAAAAAACTCATGACTGAGGATGTCACATCGTCGGTTATGACGCGGCCGTTATATTTGGCAGAAAAAACACCATGAGGATGGACCATGCGTTTGGCATGAGACCAAACAGCAGCATGAGCAACTTGAAATCGGAAAATCTTGATACCGCAAGATGTCGAACCGGCGCAGCCGCCAACGAACATCATGCAAAAGAATGCCATGACGGCAAAAGGCCCCCAAGCTCCATAATCGCTGGTCGCATAACCGGTGCCGGTCATAATCGATACAACGTTGAACGAGGCATAGCGCAACGCCTGCCACCCGCCGTTAATGCCGGCCCACATTTGATAAACCGTCAAGGTCAGCACAAGAAAAAGGGCAATGGCGAGAAACCACCGGACCTGAGTATCCACCAAGAGCGGCCGCGGCTTGCCTCTTAGGACCTGAAGGTAAAGCACGAAAGGAAGACTGCCTAAGATCATGAACAGAACCGCCGTATAATCGATCCATATATTATCAAACACCCCCAGCGAGTCGTCCGACGTGGAGAAACCACCGGTCGCAATGGTCGTCATGGCATGAGTCATCGCATCGAATGCAGGCATACCCGCCACGGCGTAACAGATCATGCAGGCAACCGACACGATTACATAGACCGCTGCAATTGACCCGGCGATTTGAGTTGCGCGCGGCAAAATCTTTTCCGAGGTGTCGGACGATTCCAGACGAAAAATTTGCATACCGCCGACTTGCAGCATGGGCAGAATGACGATCGCCATAATGATGATTCCGATTCCGCCCAACCATTGCAACAAAGCACGCCATAACAATATGCCCGGCGGCGCATCGCCGAGATGCTGAACAACGGTCGATCCTGTGGTCGTCAGTCCGGACATGGCCTCAAAAAAGGCGTCCGTATAGTCCAAACCGATTTCCGAAAACCGGAAAGGTAGCGCGCCAAACGCCGTGCATAAGACCCAAGCCGAGGTGGTCAACAGAAAGGCTTGCTGAACACTCAATCCTCCCGCATGCCCCCAATTGGTCAAGGCCATGCTGACACCGACAAATAAAGTTATGCCGCAGGCCGTGATAAATACTTTCCAATCCGGATGGCCCGCGTTCAAATCCACCAAGGCCGGTAAAAGCATGGCAAGGCCCAACAGCGAGAGCAAAACGCCATTGACCAATAATATGGGGCGGACATCGAGCACGACGGAACGAAGCCTTTCCTAAATCCGGGAGGGGCGGCTCATTTATGGCTCAGTGGAGGCTATAATTCTGATACGGGCTATCCAGTGAGAATGTCGGGATTTCGACGTCAAAGGTTTCACCGTCTTCACTCTGCATTTCATAAACACCTGTCATGAAGCCGGTGGGTGTGCCAAGGGGTGCACCGCTGGTGTATTCAAAACTCTCTCCGGGACGCAACACCGGCTGCTCTCCGACCACACCAACCCCGCGCACTTCTTGAGTGTGGCCTGTGGAGTCCGTAATGCGCCAGTAACGCGTGCGCAATTGGACCGTCTTTGCCCCACGATTCTCGATTTGAATCGTATAGGCCCAGACATAATGATTGTCTTCCGGCTGCGATTGTTCCTCAAGATAGACCGGTTCGACCACGACGCGAATGTCGCGGGTAATCGCTTGATAGGTGCCTGTGTTTGCAATGTCTTCCATAAATGCGAGCCTTAGACTGAACTCAACGCTTGGGCAAGATCTTCCTTCAAGTCGGCGGGATCCTCAAGCCCCACGGAAAGCCGAAGAGTGCCCTCCGTAATGCCTATTTCTTGGCGTTCTTCCTCACTGAGGCGCTGATGTGTGGTGGTGCGGGGATGGGTAATAAGCGTTTTGGAATCACCTAAATTGTTCGAAATATCGATAATCGACAAGCTGTTGGCGAAGCGGAATGCGGCCGCTTGGCCACCTTTGATCTCTACGGTGATCACGCTTCCCCCCATATCCATCTGGGACATGGCCAATTCGTGCTGCGGGTGATCGGGCCGGCCAGGATATAACACTTTGGAAAACTTCTTCTGGTCGGCGATAAAATCCGCCACCTCCAAGGCATTGCGGCACATTTGACGAACCCGCAGATCAAGGGTCTCGAGACTCTTGAGTAACACCCACGCGTTAAACGGACTCAAGGACGGCCCGGTTTGACGCAAGAAAGTGTGCACATAATCATTGATGAATTCCTCGCCCGCAAGAATCGCACCGCCTAAACAGCGGCCCTGACCGTCAATATGTTTGGTTGCCGAATAAACCACCACGTCCGCGTCGTATTCCATGGGACGTTGCAAAATGGGTGTCGCGAAAACATTGTCGACGATGACCCGAGCGCCCGCCTCATGGGCGATGTCGATCACGGCTTTGATATCGATGATGTCGAGCGTAGGATTCGCCGGCGTTTCGAGAAAAAACATTTTGGTGTTGGGGCGCACGGCAGCGGCCCACTGATCGTTATCACGGCCGTCGACAAACGTGTGGTCCACGCCAAAGCGCGGCAACAGCGTATCCACCACATAACGGCAGGAACCGAACAGGGCCCGTGCGGACACCACATGATCGCCCGTATTGAGGTAACACAGCATGGCAGCCGTGACCGCAGCCATGCCGGTCGCCGTAGCGCGCGCCGCGTCCGCGCCTTCCAGTAAGGCCATGCGTTCTTCGAACATACCAACCGTCGGATTGGCGAACCGGCTATAAATCATACCCTCGGATTCGCCGGCAAAACGCGCCGCCGCCTCTTCGGCGCTGGGATACACGTAACCAGAAGTCAGAAACAGGCCTTCCGACGTCTCACCGAATTGAGACCGATTGGTGCCGCCCCGCACCATTTTGGTCGCCAGGCGCCAGTTCTTGGCATCCGGGTGTTTGCCGACGGCACCGGGTTTTGGGCCTGAAGGGATGGATGGATCAGTCATGTGAAAACCCTAATTCTGTACCGGGCACCGAAACAAGGGGTCTGGCCATCATAACCGCCGTTTGCGGTCCAATCGGCCCGTTAGGAGTTCACCCCCGCCAGTGTGACCGTGGCTTTTAGGTTGAAAGCATAATCCGGTCAAGGACGGCGCCCGTCGCCTTATCCCCATAAAGTCCACAGGGTCTCCTGTGGATAGTGTGGAAAAATATACGCCTTCAACTTCAACTATGGTCTGCTCCGCCCGACCCCTACAATCTCGGGCCGGTAGAATATTTGTCTTGATCGCCATCGGCTTCTTTTAGAGCGCATTCAGGAAAAGTGGGGACCGGTTTTCCGTCCGAATGCACGATAAAACAAAGACTTAGAGTACGTTAGAGGGATGCCATCTTTTGTGAACGTACTCTAGTGACATTAAAGGGCCAATCCGGTCATTCAATCCAGCATAGCCGGTTCGGCGAAGGCGGTCGACGCCGGTTTGGATTCGACAAGCTATATGACGTCGGCCATGGTAATCTTAAGGGGTCCTGGGGTGATTCCCTGCCATTGGACGCGTAGCAAAGGATCGCGTTGGCTGTCTGCGCTGAGCTCGGCAAAACCATGAACACATTATTTGACGTCCATGAGGACGATCCCGAATCGCAGACCAGCGACCATCGAGGCCGACCGCCCGACGGCATCTTGCCGACCCATGTCATTCGTTCCCTGATCGACAATCGTCAGATCTGGGCCGGCCAAGACATCCCCGAGAGTCAAATTCAGCCGGCCAGCCTGGATTTGAGGCTAGGGTCTGTAGCCTATCGCATTCGCGCCAGTTTCCTACCCGGATCGGAGCACCGGGTGCGGCAGAAAATCGGCGGGGTCACACTCCATGAAATTGACCTCAGCCAGGGTGCGGTTCTTGAACGTGGCTGCGTCTATCTGGTGCCCCTTTTGGAATCCCTGAATTTGCCGCCGCGTATTTCGGGCATCGCCAACCCGAGAAGCTCAACCGGCCGGCTGGATGTTTTCACCAGGCTGATCACTGATTGCGGCACCGCCTTCGACCGTGTCGACCCGGGTTATCAAGGCCCGCTTTATGCGGAAATTTCTCCTCGCACCTTCAGTATTTTGGTGCGCACCGGATCCCGCCTCAATCAATTGCGTTTTCGCCGCGGTACACCCAAATATTCCGACGCCCAGCTGCGCGCCCTGCAACATGAATATACGCTGGTTGAAGGCAGCAACGATATCGACCAAGGGATCGGTCTTGCCATAGACCTTGTGGGCCAGCCCGAAACCGGCCTGGTCGGCTACCGCGCCAAGCGGCATGCCGGCCTGGTCGATATTGACCTAACGAGCGCTTATGATCCGGCGGAATATTGGGAACCCGTTTACGCCCATAAGGACAATGGCATTATTCTGGATCCGGATGAATTCTACATATTAGCGTCGAAACAAGCCGTCCACGTGCCGCCCGATTATGCCGCTGAAATGGTGCCTTTCAATCCCATTGTCGGCGAATTTCGTGTGCATTACGCGGGGTTTTTCGATCCGGGTTTCGGCCATGCGGCGGCCGACGGCGACGGCGCCCGCGCGGTGCTGGAAGTCCGCAGTCACGAAGTGCCCTTCATCTTGACCGATGGTCAGATTATCGGCCGACTGATTTACGAAAAACTCACCGAGCCGCCGGAAAAGATTTACGGCAGTGACATTGGATCGAGCTATCAGAGGCAGGGTCTTAAGCTGTCCAAGCATTTTCGAGCATGGCCCTAAGGCCTAGAGCGCATTCACAAAAAGTGTACGCGGTTTTTGGGTTCGAATGCGCGACAAAACAAAGACCTAGAGCACGTTAGTGATTCCATCTTTTGTGAACGTGCTCTAGGGCGCATTCAGGAAAAGCATGTCCCGGCGAAGGCCGGGGTGGCCACCGGTTTTTTCCTTCATCCCATCGCGATCATTATTGCAGCGCCGGGGCGACCCTTTCGCCAATCAGCCGAATCGACGCTGCCGGATTGCCGTAGAGCCTGAGACCGAATTCCGTAAAGCCCGCGTCTTTGAATTTTCTCAACTCCTCGATCAATTCATCAACATCGCCGAGATCACCGGTAAACGTCATGTTATCCACCAAGGCGTCAAAAATTCTGTCGGGAACACCTTCGACCACGGGGCTGTTTTGAATATAGGCCTTACCGAAATCGTCAAATCGGGCTTCGACCAACGCACAATCCTCCTGGTTCATGAATGAGGAAATGAAGCGATAATCCAACATACCCCTTACCCAAATTTTCGAACGGGCTTCCCTGACCGCCGCCTCGCGGTCTTGCTTGACATGCCAGGGCATCAAATTGCTGATGCGAAAGTCCTCTTTGGATCGTCCACTGGCCGCCAAACCCTGATGGATGGACGTAACGTAATGGTCAGCCAATTGGATCGGAATATCGGATCCCATAACGCCATGGGCCACCTTTGTCGCCATTTTCAGCATTTGCGGCCCACTTGCTCCGATGTAAATGTGCGGCGGCTCATCGGTTGCCCAATCGGGCCGATAACCATGTACCTGAAACACTTCCCCATCAAAGTTGAGCACTTTATCGGCCGAGACCTGTTTCAAGAATTCGACGCATTCCTGCACACCCCTGACCATTCGTGGATACATGGTGCGGCGATGGGGTTTGAGTGCCATACCAATCGACGTGCCGCCACCGCCGCCGACAATCAGATTGGCGCGGCCGTGGGACATTTCATTCAAAGAAAAAAGCAGATTGGCCATTTTGAGCGGATGAAGTTCGAACGGACTAATGGCAATGGGACCCATGCGAATGGTGCTCGATTGCCGCGCGAGGACGGAAAAGCACATGAACGGATCTCTTGACGACATAATGTTGGCCGTCCAAACGGCGCCAAGCCCATAGCTTTCCGCGAGCAAACCCAATTCGCAAAAAGTGTCGGCGGATGAGTCCGGTTCGAAAATGACATCAATCCTCATGGCGCCTATCTCCTGTTTCGTTTCATGGGGCTCAAACGGAAAGCATCTGCGTTGATCCGGGTTGTGCCGGCGCTTTCTCCCTATGGTGCCATGACTTCAACCGCCTGGGCGGCCCGGTCCGGCGCCGCTCTTGCGCAGTTCAGCCCAACTTGTGCTATCGATTTTATCGAGAACGTCGGCGTAAAGACGGGTGGCGCGCTCCAGCCCGTTGGGATGAATGGTGTCGATGCGATCGCCGGTCGAATGATACCACAGATTGGCATCGAGTATTTGGGCGACGGGGTAACCCGCTTCATAAAAACCAAAGGCATCGCCGGTCGGCCGGTTCCCCACCATGGACCCAATCACCAAGCCATAACGGTCGATGGCGTCGCGATAAAACGAAATGAGACTTGGATTTCTGTTGGAGACCGTTAGAGATCTGGTACCTTGAGCGGTATTAATCGCGAGTTGCCCAGGGTTTGTTCGGTTATGAAATTTGAGCTCTCCCCGATAGAAACTCATAATCGACGACGGGTGCTCGATATTGAAGACGAACACGGTCTTGGCCAAAATGTCGGTGTGTTCTTTGATGAAGGCTGCCACACCATCTGAAAATTCATGATGGCCGCTTGTTCCGACAAATAGCATATTGCGATTTGGTTTCGTTGCTCCAGATGTCGAATAATGTTTAGCCAAAGCCAAAAGCGATGCCAGCCCACCACCATTGTCATTAGCCGCCTCAAAATAACCGTCAAGATGGGCCACAAGCACAATATATTCATCGATGCGGCCCCGGATCATGCCGATGACGTTTTTGCCCTGCCAATCGTCTCTCACTTCCGTTTGGAGATTTAGACGAGCTGTTATGGGATTGGACGCCCCCGCGGCGGCGATGGCGTCTTTGACGAAACGACCGTCATCGCCCCCTAATATGAAAGAGGGCGCGTCCGGCGGGCCCATATCTTCAAGGGCGTATTGATAATTGCCCGGCACCGCCAAAGCCATGAGAACGCCCACGGCGCCGGCTTCTATAATATTATTCACATTACCGCGGGCGGTCTGGAAAAACGGATCTGTTTCCAAAGCGCCATGTATGACCGCGATTTTGCCTGTGACATCGCGACCCACAAGATCGACCGGGTGACCCAGTCCAACATAGACAAGCTCTGCTTCCAAATCGACAACCGAGATGGCACCGGTTGACAGTTGCAGCGCCGGAAAAGCGGATGTCAGCGCCACGTCTTCGGTCCCTGCCCCATAGGCGGGGTCGCCGATCAAGGTGACCTGCCAATCCAGGGGCCACCATTGTTTGCCCCCTTGAACCGTCTCCGTACGCACATCCTCCAGCCCGAACCGACTGAATAACGTCGCCATATAATCGGCGATTGTCCGTTCCGATTCAGATCCCGCAATGCGGCCCCAATAGCGCTCTCCTTCGGGCCGCGTCTGTTGGGTAATGTCCATAATGTCTTGCAGGTAGCCATGCACTTGGTCGCCGGTGATATCCGTATAGGGGTCCTCAGCCTCGGATAGCCGGAGACTTAGGGGCGGAATATCGGGGTTTTGGTAGGCTTCGTGAAATCCTCGGGACCATTTTGCCCGCGCCTCGAGGGTGTCAATGCCAAACCACGCCTGTTGCCCCTGAGCCCGCGCCGGGACCGCGCCCAGCCAAATGGTCCCCAGGAAAATACCCAAAAAGACCCATAAACATATGGCCGCTCTTGTTTTGCCGATCCGTTGCATCGCCCATCTCCCTGGTTATTGGCTCCCCGGATTGTCGCGCCTTTTCGCGCCGGCAAGCAATCACATGTATCGAGCCGTCCACACCATAAAGCGCAGGACGGGCGCAATTCTAGACCCCCGTTCACAATTCATTGAATCAGAGAACGGGGGTCTAGATTCTTTAGTGGTCGCGCATTCGAACCCAAAATCCGCGGACACTTTTTGTGAATGCGCTCTAGGGGCCGGCAAAAGCGCACAAATGTGACCGCCGTCACAGCGTAAAGGGCGCTCGGTCCTTAAGGTCAACATCGTTGAAACATTTAAGGATCGGGAGGTTGAAATGTTGGGTCGCGCTTTTTCAGTCACACTTTCTCTGACAATCATGGCGAGTGCATTTTGGCTTTATCTGTCCGTCTGATCGGGCACAACCGTTTAATCAGGCACAGCCTGTGGACCGCGATCCTAATTGGAACACGCCCCCGATCACGTCCAACCCTCGAACACCCCCCGACCTCCCCGTTTGACCCTGGAGCCCCCCGCTCCAGGGTCTTTTTTGCGCTGATCCGGCGAAAAATCTTGACTTGGGATTGCCGCTTGGAGGGGGATCGCCGCTTGGAGGTCGCGCCGAGCGCCAATGGGTATTGCCGCTGGTGTATACAACAGCCAAAGGTCATAATTAACTCAGCAAACCGAGGGAGGATATTATGAAAGCTCTCGTAAAGCAGTTTCTGGACAATCAAATCTCGCGGCGCGGCTTCATGAAGGAGCTGACCGCTTTGGGCGTGTCACTGGCGTCGGCCGAGGCTCTGCTCGACGGCCTTATTTCCGAGTCGTTCGCCCAAGAGACAGCGGAAGCCGGAACAACAAGAGAAGTGACCGGCAATGGTGCCGATCTCATGATCGAGTCGCTGTTGGACGCCGGCGTGAAATATGTGTTCAACGGAACCGGCGCCGGCGTGAATCGGTTTTTCGACACCATAGTGACCCGGCCGCAAATGAAAAACTTTCTGGCTACCAATGAAGGCCAGTGTGTCGCCATGGCGGAAGGCTATCATCTGGCCTCCGGAGAATTGGGCGTCACCATCATACCTAAGGCCGGTCTCGGCAATGCTGCCGGAAATATTTACAACGCCCTGGCCAATCGGTCGTCGCTTTTGGTCATAACCGCGCGCGAAAGCGGCGAGATGGCGGGTCGGTACGGCGATCTTGAGCTGGTTGATTGGCAGGAGGTCATGGACCCCTTCATGAAGTGGAGCTACCGGATACGCCACTTGGATCGGGTCCCGGAGCTAACAAGACGGGCGATTACCGTCGCACGCACGGCGCCCGGCGGGGTGAGCTTTCTCCAAATGAATGAAGAACTATACGAACAAGAGGGCACAGGTACGCTTATCGCTTCGAGTAAGTTCCACGTGACCTCCAAAATAAGGCCTAAGCCTGAGGCGATTATGGATGTCGCCAAATTGCTGCTCGATTCACAGAACCCACTGATCACGGTGGGGTATGAAGTGACCAGGGCCGGGGCGAACGAAAAGATGGTGGAGTTCGCCGATCTCTTGGCACTTCGTGTAACGTCAGGTATGAGCGGTTTTGCTGACTTTCCCACGAATCACCCCTTGTACTTGGGCAGCTTTTCGCCATGGGCTTCATACAATAGAGACGCCGACTTTTACATGAGCATCGGCTCACCCATGCCCGACGAAGCCCGCTATGTGCATCGCGGACCGCCGCCGCCAAAAGCGAAAACCGTCCACATCTCTCTAGAGCCAGAAATGCTGGCGATCGCCCATCCGAGCGACGCCAATATCGTGGCTGATGCAGGAGAAGCCATCTCCGATTTGATTGAAGCGGTTAAAAGCCTTGCGACAAAGGAACGGATCAATTCAATCAAGGAAGAAAGGTACGACAAAGTTAGACAGTATACGGAGGGCCAGAGAAAACGGAGAATGGATGGCGTCAAAGAATCTTGGGACAAGGCACCCATGAGTTATGGGCGTGTCTCAACTGAATTAAACGACCTGCTTGAAGACGACGCAATTATTATACACGAGCCCCTGCGTGGCGCTTTGGACTGGTTCGATTTGGGATACGGCAATAAAACCGAATTGGGTGTTGCGGGTGCTTCGATACTTGGTTGGGCGACGGGGGTCGCGTTGGGCGCCAAGATTGCCAAGCCCGATTCCCAGGTTGTCGTCTTGACCGGCGATGGGTCGTTGATGTTTCAGCATAATCTCTGGGCGCTGTCACGACACGACGCGCCGGTGATTGTGGTGGTCTACAATAACCACTGCTATGAAGGCACCCGCGCGCCGAACTGGGCGCGGGGCGGTCCTCAGGTTCAAGCGCAGAAGGATATGCTGAATTATTTGGGCGACCCGGATGTCGATTTCTCGATCCTTGCTAAGGCCTATGGCGTGGACGGCGAAGTTGTCGGCAACCCATCGGAACTCAAGTCGGCAATCCAAAGGGCGATTGAGGCAACCAAGAACGGCAAGCCTTATCTTCTCGATGTCACCGTGGAAAGATGGGGGCCCGGTGGCGAACTGACTTGGCATCCGGAGACGTCCGTCGCCGCCATGAGAAGCCGGAAGATCTAGATATAACCGACGGGTATTGTGAGGGAGTCACGATGAAAGGCCAACGCCTGACGGCTGCGTTCGTGTTCATTGCCGGTCTGATTTTGGCTCAATTAATGGGCCCGCAAGTGCAGGCGGGGGACGATTTTGACGCCTTGACGCCGGAGCAAGCCGCTTTTGCCACGCGTTTTTCGGAATTTATCGAACGCATCGACACATATTATTTCGACCGCATCGACCAATTAAACGGCGGCAGCGAACTACAAACGCTAACCGACAGCACCGAATATTCGGATTATGACGTCAAAGTAGCGCGCGGACCGGTGGTTGAAAAGGCTGGGCGGACGATCCAAATAACCAAAAAACCAACCCGGGATTTTCAAAGGGAAAATCTTTGGAGCCGCTACTTTCTTTTCGATGTGCACCCGGAAACACCATTGGTCGGCATGTTGCACGCGGCGATCGTCATGCAAATCTACCCTGACGGTACGGGAACCATTGCCGGCTTCCTCGACACGCTACGAACCGCCAACCAGCAAGAAGACCTCGACTATCTCACACAGGCTATGGATCGAGTTTATGAGAAACACGGAGTTGATGCCGCGCCCTATCGGAAATTGAGCCGTGAAGGCGACAACGACGAAGACGATCCGGCGAAGGAAAATAAAGATTACCGGCGCAAGACCACGAGTGTTGGCGGGAGTTTCTATGGCCGGGAACGATTCGCCCTGAATGAAGAGAGTTTCAGTTTCCTGCTGGACGCCTATGAGACAATGGTCGTTGCCTATTTGGATGTTGTGGAACGACGAAAAGATACACCCTACACGGAAGAGGATTTGGCAGCCCAGGACGCCATGCGAAAAAACTGGGCGGAAGATCGTCTGTTTTCCGATCCGTACACGACCGGAGTAACGCCTTACGAAATCTGGTCGCTCATGAGCTTACCGCCCGAAGTGAAATTTTAGTGCGTTTCCAAGATTAATTGACTCATGAAAATGCTCTAGAGTCCTAGTTTGGTCGCACCGCGCCCGTACGCCTTGACCCCGCAGAAATCCGTATTGTCACACCATAGGGGGTGGCGGAGGACGGCAAAACTTTCGAGGAAATACAGGCGAGCAAACCGCTCGCTGACTTGGGCGAAGAATGGGGCAACTCAGCTGACGCTATATTGGCGCGACGGATTGTGCACTTCCCGTCGTTCAATCACTGGTAACGATCCTTGCAGCACGAGTTCCAATGAAATTTAAGGGGCAATCATAATGGCTCAGATACACAAGACTTTCGTATTTTTTATTTTCTTCGTTTTGTTAGCAGCTTGTTCTTCATCGGGCCGCGACCGACGACCATCCCAAATGAATTTTCAGGGCGGTCAGGTTCTAAAGCCGGGGGGTCTTCTGTTCACCGGGTTCGATGCCAATAACGACTACAAGGTCAGCCGTGAAGAGTTCAATAGCGGCATTGATCTGGCCTTTGCGCGTGCCGACGTGGATGGTTCAGGGCAATTGAGCCTCTACGAGTATCAGGACTGGGCTGGACTGGCGCTGGGATCCAAGACGGCTTTGCCCGCGTGGATCGGCATGGACCGCAATGGTGACAATTCCATCGACCAAACCGAGTTTCGCGGCGAGTTCACGCGTTTGGCGGAAGAGTATGGGCTCTCGAGCGCTGATGGGTTCGTATTGGCGGCACTTACGCGCGACATGGGCGAGGTAATGGCAGACAGGATGTCTAATAGACCGAGCATGGGGCGAGGCCGCATGCCAGGTGGTCGAACAGGTGGCGGAAGAAGACGCTGAGACTCTAAAAAGTGGAGTTGTTCCTATCAACAGGCTCATCGCTGGCTCTCGGTCTCCTGTGAAGCTCCCTTGGGGAGGCGAAACACACGCAAAGTCGTATAGCGTAATGAAATTCATTCAGCATCTTGAGAAGTGCGAACCAGGAACCGAACAGATGTACAATTTCTTGTGTGAATCATGTCACCCCAGCTACTTCCAGCAGTCCTACTTCTGGATGGCAGGAATTGAGGATGATAATTGGACCAACGACGTATTTCGTGAACATGCTCACACTCTTCTGGAACCACTCATCCTGGCTGGAGAGAAAGCCTCCCTTGGCCTCACTCAGGCTATCGAACACCTGACTGCGGTTTCCAAGTCCATCATAGTCACTTCGGAATAGCCTTTATGGACTCTGTTCGGGTTCGAAACGGTGCTTTGTCGTAGTGTGCATTCGTGTGGCTGTTCCTCGCCACATGTCACCGTTCACCAGCCCACTAATTTATAGCCGCAATGGCACCGCAAGCCGTGGTGATCGTCACGGGGCGCCGTCGAGAAAAGCGGCGATGTCCGCGAGACTTTCGAGCGCCAGCATTTCTTCGGTGGTCAAGGTGCGGCCCAAATGCTCCTCCAAAACCAAGACCAAGCGCATATGCGCCAAACTATCCCATCGTTCGGTTCGCCCAATGGCAGCCTCGGCGTCTAGCTGAGGCGGTTCCACTTGCAGGGCCGAGGCCAGCAATTGCCGGGCGGTTTGCCAATGGATGCCATGTTGCAAAGATGCCGTTTCGGTCATTGCCCCGTCTCTTCTTGTGTCTTCTCTTCTTGTCTCTTCTCTTCTTGCCGCTTGGCCTGCCACTCGTCACGCAATATGCCGAACATCAACAAATCGTGCCGCGTGCCGTCGAAACCTCGGCCATGTAGGCGTAAAACGCCCTCGCACTTAAAACCTTGAGCCTTATAATTAAAAATAGACGGGAAATTACGTGCGTTGACTTTGCCGTAAATTTTGAAGACTCCCATATCGTTAAACAGCCAATCAAAAACCGTTTGACGAACTTCGATCACCACTCGGCGACCCCAATAATCCTTATTGCCAATCACGATATTGGTCAGCGCCCGCTGTTCGGCCTCAAGGAAGATGGATATAAAGCCGATCGGCAATTCCTGTTCCCGCGGGAAAATACCAACGTGAAATCGTCGTCGATTGTCAAAGCGCCGAATATGCTGGGCGGCCCGGGCCGTGTCCCATTGGCGCGGCTCAAAGCCCAAGCTATTTTGCACCTCGGGGTCGTTCCACCAGCCGACATAAGTGTCGGTGGCGTCTTTTGCCGTCAACGAGCGAAGCCGATAATTTTCGGTCTGCAACTTCAGCTGTCTTCCCGGTCTCCAATCCGTCATGTCGCCACCGTTTTCAAACAAGCCTGGCGCACGATGTCGCGGTTCAGTTTGCCGCGGTCGGTTTTGGGAATGTCGGTCAGGAAAAACCAACGTTCCGGTACACATTCTCGGCGGATCCGCCCCATGCACCAGCTGCGTAATTGTTCCCCATCGATCGTCCCTTCGCCGGCAATTTGCACCGCGACCGCCACGATTTCTCCCGCAACCGCATCCGGTAGTCCAAAGGCACAGGCCTCCACGACCAAAGGATGGCGCTCCAACAGGGCGTCGACCTCCTCCGGCGACACCTTCATGCCGCCCCGATTGATTTCGTTCTTTATGCGCCCGGTCAATCGGATCCAGCCTTGGGCGTCGACCGTGCCGGTATCGCCGGTATGATACCAGCCGTCGCGTATGGCATGGGCGGTCAGGTCCGGTCGCCGAAAATAGTGGGTCATCAGCGACGGCGGGCGCAGCACAATTTCACCCTCACCGGTTTTGGCGCGGGAGCCGTCGGACAGGCAAACCGCCGCGTCGCCGCCCCACATCGGGCCGATCAGCCCGTCTTCCGGTGGCCGATCCCGGGCCGACCCCCCGGCGATCCAATTGGCGGTTTCCGTAATGCCATACATGTTGCGCACATCGTCGGTGCCCGACCAATCGGCAACGGCACGGACCAAGTCCGCCGCCACCGGCGCCGAGCCGATATTAATTTGTCGCACGGTGTCACGAGAGGGCGGCGGCGAGGCCTTCAAGGCAACCTTCCAGAAGGCCGGCACCGAACTCATGAAAGTGATGTCATGCTCGACCAATTGCGCGCCCAATCGGGCGGCCCCCGCCAGGCCGCCGCCAGCGGCCAAAAATACGTCGCCACCGGCAAACAGGGGGGTCAGGCAATTGCCGATCAGGCCATGTCCGAAATGGCTCGGCAACACACAAAGGGTGCGCCTCAAAGTCGCACCGTCAATAAATTTATGATTATAATTAATCCGTGAGCGGATCGATCCGAAGCTGTGCACAACCGCCTTAGGGTCCCCCGTGGTGCCCGACGTAAACAACATGAGGGCCGGTGCCGCCACTGCCCCACCGATCCGCCATGTGCCGGGATCTAAACCCTTGTTCGGCTTGGCCGCGTCCTCGATGACGCATATGTCATCCGGTAGCGCTAAATCCCCGGTCCGATCGCCGGGCAACACCGCATCGGGTTCGGTGAACGTTATTACATTCGCGATTTCTCCAGGCGTTAAATCCGGGTTAACACAAGCAGCACAGGCACCCACCGCCCAGACCGCAAAGAGATCGGCAAAAAACGCCGGCGTACCGCCATGGGCGATGATCACCCGACTGGCGGGTCCGACACCCGCCTTCTCCAAAGTGGCAAGGCGCTCGACGACGGCGCCGCGCAGTTCCGCAGCCGACCATTTGCATGCCCGTGCCAAGTCACTGACTTCACCGATCCGCGCCAGATCGAACACCGCACGCTCCATGTCCGTTTCCCGTATTGCCAATATGCCCAATTTCCGGGCGGGCCTTGTTGTGTCTTCCACTCACAGAGCCATGATGGTCGCGCCCATGTTCGCCGGCTAGAGCGCATTCAGGAAAAGTGGGCCCGGTTTTCCGTCCGAATGCGCGATAAAACAAAGACTTAGAGCACGCTCAAGGATTCCATCTTTTATCAACGTGCTCTAAGGCGCATGGATTAAGTTTACCCTATCTGACGTCGCCCAAGGCATCCAACAGAGGCTGAAGATGCTTTTCGTAATTGCGCCAGCGTTCGACGGAGCCTTTATAAATGGGTTGACGAACCTGCCAGCGGCTTGCCGTAAGGACGGATCTCGATGCCTTGTAAAAGGTCAAACATTCATCCGACCACGGAAGATCAAGATAGTCTATCACTGCCCGCGATTTTCCTTCCTGGTCGGCAACTATATCTTCGTACTTCACTTCCAAGATCCGGCCGGGCAGTACTTTTTCCCAATGATCCATAAGCCGCATGTAATGGGTGTAATAGGTGCCCAAGGATGACAGATCTTTCTTATAGGCATGAAAGTCGTTGAACGATTGGGTATAAATGGAAAGGCAATTGTCGAGGGCGTTTCTTTTGGAATGAATGATCTTCACGTTGGGAAAAAGAAGTGCAATCAATCCGACATTTTGGAAATTATGCGGCATTTTATCGGTGACGAAATCCGCATCCGTCGAGTGCCGCTTTATATCCCACAAATAAGAACGTGCCAGGAATTCCACGCCCATCTTGGACATATACTCCATATTGCTGGGATATTCCGGCGATAGTGTCGGATGAAGCTCGCAATATTCCACGGACCTTTGGGCCAACTTATTTAAGTATTCGAGCTCCCCGGCGCCGTGTATTTGCGGATGGCTCGATATGATTTGTTCCAACAGGGTGGTGCCGGACCGCGGCATGCCGACGATAAATATGGGCCGATTTGACTCGCAGCCGTAATCTTTTCGCTCGGCAAAAAACTCCTCCGTAAAGACATCGATAATTTTGTCGATATGAGTGACGAATTTATCGACGTCGCCCTCGGCTTCGACGGCCGCATTAGCTCGTCCGAAATAGTGAAAAGCTTTGTCGTAGTCGCCCATGTCATCGAAAATCTTTCCCAAAGAAAACAGCAAACCTTTTCTTTCAGCGCCGCCTTTTTCATCCGGGCTGGCAAGCTCTTCCATCTTCTCAAGTTCGGGTGGTGCTTCTTTGAATTTCTTAACCTGGGCAAGGGCAGCAAAGCCCGCACCGTTTGTCGGCGATTTTTCCATTCCCTTTCTTATGAGTTCTTCCGCTTCGGTTAACTTACCTTCATCGTGTAGCAGGCGGGCGAGACCCACATAGCCGCCGGGACGTTCCGGGTGGTGTTCGATCAGACTTTCGTAACAGATCGTCGCATCTTGCGGCCGCCCGGCCATTCGATAGGCGGACCCTAGATTGTTTAAGGCCTCGACGAATTCCGGATTGATCGCCACTGCTCTTTCCAAATATTTGATGGCGTCTTCCGACTTGTAAAGTTTCGAGAAGGTGTGTCCCAAATTATTTAGGATGACCGGATCGCGCGGACGCAACATGGCGGCCCGATAAACCAGCTCGAGCCCCTGCATCAGCTCGCCTTGGGTCGCCTCGAGGGTGCCCAGCAAATTAAGGGCGTCGGGTTGATTGGGATTTTGCGTCAGCACGCCCCGGAAAATGGCCCGGGCTTCATCCACCTCATTGTTGCGGATATGCCCAATCCCCTTTTCCAGCAAAGCTTGAAGCTTTTCAATCTGCTCTCTCTGCCGAGCAGGCATGGCGGCCCGGCCGCCCATAGGCGACCCCAATCCGGGAAGCTGGGATGACGATTGTTTGGACTCCACCATGTACCTGATCCTTCGCCTGTTGATGTGCCGGCAATTCTAGAGACCAGCCCGATCCCGCACTTTAAAGCATGCTCTTTCAGTTGTCCTTTATCGGCCAGGGCCGCGTCTGTAAATACCGGCCTGACATGGTGGCAGGTGTTATCCGTTTTGACGCCCCGGGCCATTTGCCGGACGCGGCATTGCCGGTTTTATTCGATAAAATGCCTGACGCCGCCATGAAGCCAATCTGTTGTATTTTTGCCACAATAGGCCACAAATAAACCCTAGCCCAGGCCCTGGTTTGATTGCCGTATGTCGCCGCCAGCCGGCATTTTTGTTGTCGTATCGCATTAGAGCACATTCACTTTATTTGGAATCGCTAACGTGCTCTAAGCCTTTGTTTTGTCGCGCATTCGGACGGAAAATCGGGTCCACTTTTCCTGAATGCGCTCTAGTAATACGCGGGCATTGATGCGGATACGGGATATATCTTCGGCGGTCTCGCTCATGGCCAATGCCCGGTATGAGTTCACCCTGTCGAACAATTAATGGAACCCTTATTATTAGCGGCGGCATCGGCTATGAGTTTGCCCCGGGCGAGACGTCATTGCCGGCCAATTGAAGAGCTCCACCATGGGTCGAGTTTTATTCTGTTTCTTGTCTTTTTGCCTGTGCGTTGCGTGCGAGGAATCCGGTCCGGACGTCACTCTCGACAACGTCTTCAACGCGCAGATGATCGAAGATTACGACCTGGTCATTAACCTTAGCACCGACATATTGGGCCAGTGGGGGGTGTCTAAGGAAGACAAAGTCAAAGCCTATACATTCCGAGGCGGCGGCTATAGCAAGCTCGAGCAATACGAGCCCGCAATCGCCGATCTTAGTGACGCCATCAAACTCGACCCGACGTGGCGATTGGCCGTGCTTGACCGCGCTGCCGCTTATCAAGCGATTGGCTTGTATGCCGAAGCCGTCGAGGACTGGACGGAAATAATAAGAACAGATCCTCAACATGCCGAGGCGTTTGCTCAACGCGGTGAGGCGCGTGCCGCCTTGGGTCAACATAAATTGGCGATTGAAGATTTTACGCAAGCGGTGAAGTTTAACCCGAGTGCTGCCAGATCCTATAACCTGCGCGGCCTTTCCCATCGCTTGCTTCGCCAATACGAAAGCGCCATCCAAGATTTTACCGCTGCCATTGAAATCAAACCGGCGTTTCTGGCGGCCTTGAACAATCGGGGCTTGGCGTACAATTCTCTGGGTCAATATGCGCGTGCGATTGAAGATTACACCATAGCGCTTCGACTCTTTCCAAGATACCTGATGGGCTACAATAACCGCGGAATCAGTCTTGGTTTTCTCGGACAGCACGAAGCGGCTATCCGCGATTTCAATACGATCATTGAGTTCAATCCGGAAGACGCGTTTGCGTTTAATAACCGATGCAACGCCTATGGCAAGCTTGGCGAATTAGAGCGTGCCATTGAGGACTGTAACAAGGCCATCGAGCTCGATCCGAATTATGCATATTCGTTCTTCAATCGCGCCACCGCTTATGGCGCGCTCGGCGAATTTGGCAGCGCTATTGAGGACTACACCAGAGCCACAGAACTCAATCCGAAATATGCCGAAGCGTTCAACAAACGCGCACAGGCTTTTGAAGAACTTTCGGACAAACTGAAAGCCATCGAGGATTATACGAAGGCAATTGAGCTTACGCCAAAGAGAGCCGTGCTTTATCTTAAGCGTTGCGCCGCTCTCGGTGAAATTAGCGAATACGGCGAAGCCCTTACGGATTGCAGCAAAGCGGTTGAAATGAATCCGGATTCACCGCCCGTTTTCAGTCAGCGTGCGCTTCTTTATCAGAAACTTGAACAATATGACGATGCCGTAAAGGACTGGGATCGATTTATCGAATTAAACCCGAATGTTTATGCCGCCTATATGAACCGTGCACTCGGCCTTAAAAAAATGAACCAGTATGACCGGGCGGTCGACGATTACATCAAAGCCATCGAACTCAATCCGGAATCCGAATCGGCGTTTCTCGAGCGCGCCGGCGCTTATGAATCACTGGGTCAATTTGACCGTGCCACCGATGATTACGGCAAAGCCTTGGAACTCAATCCGGAAAACATTGCTTCCTTCACGAATCGGGCCAACAATTTCTTACGACTCGGCCAATACGAAAAAGCCTTGGACAGCTATGCCGAGTCGATAAATTTGGACCCAAATATTGCCGGAACTTACTTTGATCGTGGTCTGGTTCATATCACGCTCGAACAATATGACAATGCGATTGAGGACTACACCAGAGCCATAGAACTCAATCCGATCGATGCCGGCGGATTCGTTATGCGAGGCGGCACGTTCGGCGTGATGGGCCAGCTCGAGTCCGCGCTCGAAGATTTCAACAGAGCGATCGAATTGGACTCGAATGACGCAACGACGTTCGTTCGACGCGCCGCCGCCTTTAACGGGCTTGGTCAATATGACCGCGCCGTTGACGACCTCAATCGCGCGATTAAACTCGATCCGGCCGATGGCACTGCCTATAACAGCCGCTGTTGGACAAACGCCAAACACCTTGGCCGGTTTGAAGCGGCGTTGCCCGATTGTGAAACGGCTGTAAAGCTTGATCCGGCGTCGGCCAACGCCCTGCATAGCCTCGCCTTCGTCCATGAGGGCCTGGGTGACCGCGGCCTCGCCGTCGAGGAATACCGGCGTGCGCTCGAGATGGATCCAGATCTCCAGGCGACAAAAGACGATTTGGCGCGGCTTGGCGAACTTTGATATGGCGCACCAAAAGGGTGGTCTTGGCGGCCGTGGATAGATTATCCTTAGGGTCCTTCCGGTTTTGATAGAATCAAAACCGGAAGGACCCTAAGTTGTTGTTTTGTCGTGTTTCCGGACGGAAAATCGGGTCCGTTCATCCCTTCAATCGATCCGCCGGATCGATTGACCTTGGCAAGGAAGGTCTTCACTCCTGGAAACACTCTAGGGTCAATATTGGACGGCTTGTGGTCCCTGCCGAGAATTTGGATAAAGTCCCGGGATGGGCACAAGAAAGCGCGCTAAATCGGCGAAAAGGGGCCGGTGCGACAAGGTGTTATGTTTCCGTTTCCACTGCTGAGGGGGGTAATCTCATTCATGGATGAGTCGCGACTATTGCTGATAGCACAGGGGAACCATCAATGATTGCAGCGATTGCGTCTTGGAATCTTCCAGCGCCAAAACGATTGCTTTTCCTCGGCACAATACTGGTGATCGTGGCGACTTCGTTTTGGATGGGGTCGCGCTATCCCGAAATAGACGAGAAGGCGTTGATGGGCGAAAACACCATGCTCGAGGATCCGCTTGGGTTCCAAGCTTTGCTTCAGGTCGAGGATTGGAATCCGCTGTGGCAGCGTGTCACCTATTCGACCATAAATTGGATCGACACCAATAAGCGCGGAATGACATTCGGCATTTTTCTCGGCGCTATCCTTCTAACTCTTGTAAAAATGCTTCGTAGACGCAGTTATTCCAGCGCGGTCGGCAACACTTTATTGGGGATCATTATGGGGGCCCCCCTTGGCGTTTGCGTGAATTGTGCGGCGCCGGTGGCCAAGGGCTTACATCATGCGGGCGCCCGACTTGAAACCACACTGGCCACCATGATCAGTTCGCCAACATTAAACGTGGTCATACTGACAATGCTGTTCGCGTTGTTTCCGCCTTATTTGGCGATAACAAAACTTGTGGCCACGCTCGTGTTTATCCTTGTGATCATTCCGGTCATGTCGCGCTACGTTTTCGCCGACGAAGTTAGACAAACCATAGAGAACGAAGCCTGCCTGTTGCCCGAGTTGGACGATTTTCCGGACAATGAAGGTTGGCAAGCGGCTTTTGTCGAGGCGGGCAAAGATTTGCTCGGCAATCTTTGGTTCATCGTCCGAACAACCATGCCCCTTATGTTACTGGCGGGCTTTCTCGGTGCGCTGGTGGTTTCCTTGATGCCCCTGGAAACCATCGCGGCTTTGGATACGGGAATCACGACCATGCTCTTGCTGGCTCTGGTCGGAATTTTCCTGCCCGTCCCCATGGCCTTCGACGTGATTATTTGCGCCATCCTGTTGGCCGCCGGCATGCCAGTGGCCCATGTCATGGTGCTACTTTTCACTTTGGGGATATTCAGCGTTTATTCATTCTTCATCGTCGCCACGACCATCTCGAAACGGGTGGCTTTCGGCTTGGTCGGCGTCTTGATGGCGACCGGCATCATCACCGGATACATTGCCGGCCAATATCACGACTGGGAACTGGACCGGATGCTCGAAATGTACCGGCAAAGTTCATCTATTGATTTCATCGGCAGTGCCAACGCCGCCGAGACGCAAGAGCAAGTGGCGGTTGGCGTCGGCATCCCAGCTGAGTCTGAAGAATGGGAGGCAGGGGGTGTTGACGTCACCAGTGTGGATTTTCAACCGCGTTCCCCGGGCGGCGAAAAACTATTTACCCGATACGAAACCCAAGCCTTCGGAATCGATATGCCGATTCTGTTCAGCGGAAAGGATTTTTGGAGCCCGTTCTTTCACGAACGAGGCGTCGCATCGGGAGATTTCGATAATGACGGTTGGGTCGATATCCTTCTGGGCAGCGAGTTGGGTGTTCATCTTTATCGCAATCGAGAAGGTCAAGGCTTCGAGGGCGGATTGTTAAATGTTCCCGGTGTCGCCGGGCTCAATACCTTTGTCGTCGCATTTATCGATATCAACAACGATGGCTGGCTGGATATCTATTTTACCGCCTACAACCAAGGAAATTATTACGCACTCAACCAGCAAGGGGATTTCGCCAATAGCACTTTGGTCAAGATCGAGAATGCTGGGGCCGTCCACACCCAATCTCTCACGTTTGGTGATATCGACTCCGACGGCGATCTAGATGGCATATTAGGCAATTGGTATTACGGCAATGGCGGGCCCCGGCCGCTTGTGCACGATGCCCTCAATAAGATCCTTATTAATAAGAACGATGCCTTCAGCGATGCCGATATGATTTATCTTGATGGCTTGCCCGGAGAAACATTGAGTGCCTTGCTATCGGACTTCAACCAAGACGGTCATCTGGATTTAATTATCGGTAACGACTTCAAGGAGCCCGATTATTATTATTTTGGCGATGGTGCCGGTGGATTCCGCAAGATCCTGAAACAAGATAACATCATTCCGCGGACGACAACCACGACCATGAGTATCGACACCGCGGATGTCAACAATGATCTCACCCTGGAAGTATATGTGACGCAAATAGCGGCACGGGCAACCGGTGCTTCGGCTCAGATCTACCGCCGTCCGTTCGACGATTATTGTTTGGAAGTTGCCGAGGAAGAGGACCGCGTCATTTGCGAACGCAATGTGGAAATCAGAGAGGCCTTCCAGTTGAAGCCCAGTGATCCACCGACAGACATTGAAAAGTGCGACACGATCGCGGGCAAATATGAAGGGCAACGGGACGTGTGCCGAGCCATGTGGCTGATGCAGATGGCTAGAACCGAGAAAAAGCGGGAATTGTGCGATATGATCGACCCGGCGCAGGAGCGCGCCGCCTTTATTTGTCGAAACAGTTTGAGACGGGGAAGAACCGCATCAATCGAAGAGAAGAGTTCTCTTATTACGCAAATTCGAAATGACAATGTATTTCTCGTGCGCGGCGAGGATGGCCGTTTTACCGATGAGGCGGAAGCTTTCGGACTTCAGACAACCGCCTGGAGCTGGACCGGAAAGTTTGCCGACGTGAATAACGACACGTGGCAGGATGTGCTTGTTGTCAATGGCACGTGGTGGACCAGGCCGGGACTGGGGGTTACGTCCAACATGTTCTTCGTCAACAATCAAGGGGTGAAATTCGAGGAGAAGACGGCGGAGTTCGGTCTGGAAGATTTTGCGGTGGTCAGCGCCTATACCTATTTCGATATGGATAATGACGGCGATCTGGACATTTTGACCAATGCGGTCAATGCGCGACACCGGCTCTATGTCAACAACGAGACTGAAAATAATTCGATCGCATTCGATTTGAGGGATCACATCGGCAATCGCTTTGGCATCGGCAGTAAAATTATCATTCACTATGGCGAGAATGGGTCGCTGCACCAAATACGCGAGATCAAGTCGGGCGGCGGCTATCAATCCTTCGATGCCCCCATCGCCTATTTCGGCCTCGGCAAACACGAGGACGTCCAAAGAATTGAAGTGCAGTGGTCCACTGGCGGCGCGACCGAAATTGACGGGCCGTTCAATGCCGGCGCGAAGCACACCATAACGCGGCGAGGGTAAGTTTTACCTGCTAGAGCGCATTCAGGAAAAGTGGGCCCGGTTTTCCGTCCGAATGCGCGACAAA